>Ga0255096_1000360_pt1 | contig 22775 bp, 26 predicted proteins | sample Colum_Atlam_RepA_2_FD_188563 | JGI IMG/M metagenome (GOLD analysis project Ga0255096, IMG submission 188563) | Freshwater microbial communities from Columbia River, Oregon, United States - Colum_Atlam_RepA_8d | ecosystem: Environmental > Aquatic > Freshwater > River | place: USA: Oregon... | reverse complement strand
GTGCGCCGACGGGTGCGGCTGCGGGGTGACGTGTCGGCGTTGAGCAATGCGCAGCAACCCGTGGTGATCTTTGCCCCCCACTTTGTGGGGCTCGATGTGGGCTGGACCCTGCTGGCCTTGTCGGTCGATCGGGCCTTCACCACCATTTACACCCAGCAGTCCAACGAACAGGTGGACCGTTGGGTGGAGCGGGGCCGCAGCCGCTGGGGCCGTGTGCGTTTGTTTCGGCGCGAAGCGGGCGTCAAGGCCATCATCAGCGCCTTGCGTGACGGCGAAGCGCTCTACTTGCTGCCGGACATGAATTTTGGTCTGGAGGACTCTGTGTTTGTGCCGTTTTATGGCGTGGCGGCGGCCACCGTGCCCTCACTCTCGCGGTTTGCTCAACTCGGTCGTGCCACCGTGGTGCCGGTGGTCACCCGTCTGACGCCAGAGGGCTATGAGGTGGAGGTGCTGCCCGCTTGGGACGATTACCCCACGGGGGACGCCTTGGCGGACACGGCCACCATGAACCGACGCCTTGAGCAGATGATCGACGCCATGCCCAGCCAGTACTACTGGGTGCATCAGCGCTTCAAGTCACGACCGCCCGGTGAGGCGGAGGTCTATCGCTGATCTTGCTTGATCGAAACCCGGCAAGCCCTGGTGGGCTGTCGAGATTTGTCGTTCCCGCCGAAGCGCGTACGGCATGGGTCGAATAAGATGTTGGGGCATTGATTGAACAGGAGTGTGCCATGGCTTTATCAAGCAAAACCTTGAACGGTTTGAACAGGCCCAAGCGCTTGTACCTGGGCTGGTGGTGTCTGGCGCTGTGTGTGCCCCTGACGGCTTGGAGCCAGACGGCTTATCCGCAGCGACCGGTGAAGCTGATTGCTCCCTTTCCACCGGGTGGCACCAGCGACGTGTTGGCCCGCGTGATCGCTCAGAAACTGGGGGAGGGGTTGGGCCAACCCGTCACGGTCGACAACAAGCCCGGCGCGGGGGGCAATATTGGCCACGAGTTGGTGGCCAAGGCCCCGCCCGATGGGTACACCCTGGTGCTGTCCAACAGCAGCACCCTGGTGAACAACCCGTATTTGTACAAACGCATGAGCTTTGATCCGCTGACGGACTTCGCACCCATTTCGTCTGTGGCGTCGGCGGGGCAGGTTCTGGTGGTGCACCCCTCGGTGCCGGTTCGAACGGTCGCAGAATTGACGGCATTGGCCAAGTCTCAACCCGGCAAGCTCAATTTCGGGTCGGGGGGCAAAGGGATTCAGTCGCACATCAGTGGTGAGATGTACATGAGCGCAGTGGGCGTCCAGATGGTGCATGTGCCGTACAAGGGCACCATCCAGGCGGTGAATGATCTGGTGACTGGACAATTGCAAGTCGTGTTTTCTGACATGGTCCCTGCGATACCGCAGATCAAGGCCGGCAAGCTACGTGCTCTGGCGGTTACCTCGACCGAGCGGTCGGCCACACTACCTGACTTGCCCACCATGGTTGAAGCCGGTGTTCCCGGGTTCAATGCGGGGGTTTGGTGGTCGGTGCTGGCCCCCAAAGGTACGCCTTCAGACATCATCACTCGTCTCAATGCCGAGTTGGCCAAGGTGGTCAAGAACACGGAGGTGATGGACACCTACAAACGCCTGGGCGTGAACACCGAGCACAGCACACCGTCCCAGGTGATGGAGCGGGTGCGGGCTGAAGGGCCCCAGATGATCAAGATTTTCAAGGAGGCTGGCGTTGAGCCGGAGTGAGCCAAGCCACCTCAGGTCAGGTGCGCATGCTCGTCGTCATTGATGGTGGTACGACGCATTTCGCGTCGCTCTGAGATGTCATAACGGCGACCGCGGTGCAGGGTGCTGCGGTTGTCCCAGATCACCGTGTCCCCCGGTTGCCATTCATGTGCATACACGTGGTCATGCTGGGTGGCATGCTCCAACAAATCCTGCAAGAACATGCGACTTTCGGCAGTGGGCCAGCCGATGATTTGCCGGGCATGCGCGCCCACGAACAACAGCTTGCGACCTGAGCCCGGGTGTGTGTCCACCACAGGCCAGACCACGGGCTGCCCCCACATGTCCTGCAGGTTTTGCGCCAGCAGTCGACCCACGGTGTCGGTGGGTGTCTCAGGGGCAACGCTGGCTGCCGCGCCAGCCGGTACGGTGACCGCAAGAGCACGTTCAGGTGTAGGATTGTTCCAGGCTATGTGCTACTGACCCACCATCTGTGCGCTTTCCGCGAGGGATCATGCCCAAGACCAAGAAACAACTGTTTGAACACCTGAGCCAGGGGGTGTACTGTCACCTGGGCGTTTCTGCGGTGCACGGCATTGGTGTGTTTGCCATCCGCGCCATTCCTAAGGGGGTTGAGCCGTTGCGTTCGCTGATCAGGTTTGATGACGTCAAGTTCACGCATAAGGAGATCAAGAAATTGTCTCCAGGCGTGCGCCGTGAAATCAAGATGTTCTGTTACTACGATGACGAATACGTTCATATCCCCCGCATTGGATTGAACGCGGCGAATTTGTCGGTGTACCTCAATCACTCCAAGACACCCAATGTCAAATTCAAGAAGAATGGCGAATTGGTGAGCCTGCGCGCCATTAAAAAAGGCGAGGAGTTGTTGATGGACTACGACATCGAATTTAATGCCGTCCACGTCTTCAAGTGAGTCTGACGGAGGGCGGGGTTAACGGCGACCGAGCGGTAGATTTGATTCCACACCGCCGGCGTGAAATCGGTGTGCAGGGGTGAGGTGGTGTCCTGCGCCAACGGGTGATCGGGGTCGGTGAGTGCAATGGCGTAGATGGGTTCAAAGTCCGTCACGAACAACATTTTGTAACCGTAGTCGCCCACTGGACCGAGGTTGTAATAGCGGTAGCCGTTGCGGGCTGCCCAACGAGACACCAGCAAGCAGGCATAGATGCCGGGCGATCGGTTTTTATAGGTCAGGTTCCATTGACAGAAACTGCCATAGACCTGTTGGCGTTCGGGTAGCAGGACGGAAACGTCAGTCAACACCAGTTCGCCGTTCTCGGCGTGCACTTGAACAATCAGGATATCCAGGTCCTGGACGTAGTCTATGAATGCGGCCACTTCCTTGTCGTGAATTTCGTAGGCGCTGAAGTGTTCTCCGCCCCAGGCGAACAATTCCTCCAGGGTGAGGTCCTTCCCAGGCATGACACGCTCAGTGGTATGAAACCGCTTGAAGGCTTTGTCCAGCTTCTTGAATTTGTGCACACGCAGTGGTTCAGTCCAGAAGTCTGCCGCTTGCACGTTGACCAGTCCGTACCGGTCGCTGATAGGAACGCCATAGGGGCCGTCAGGGGGCACTGCGTACACGATGAAGGGTTTTTTCGCCATCGCCAGCATGTCAGGACTGACATCGATGTAAGGGCACAACGCATCCCAGCGGCAGGTGTAGTAGGGAATGTGCTCGTGAAAACTCTCCACGCACAGGTTGTCGGGCGTCCAGCTTTGATAGGACAGGCGATGCACCGTCTCACCCGTCATGGCTTGGCCCTCTTCTTGGGTTGAGCGGGTCGCAGGGGTTGGATGTCAAAGTAGTCCACGTCCACTTGAAAGTTCCGGCGCAGAAAGGCCGGTTCATCCGAGGAAAGTTGCTGGATCACCGTGGCCATACGGGATAAGTGATGGGAGGCTTCACTGGTGGGATCGCTCAGTTGCTGGCGGTAAACCGGCATCAACGGACAAGACGCGTCGAACAAGAAATCCTTCGTCTTGGGGTTGTAGGACAAGGGGTAGAGCTGACAGCCAAATGGTTTGTCGTCTCCCAGTGTGCAGCCTTGCGCACCCAGGTGCTCACAGGTGGTGGTGATACACAAACGCCCCAAGTTTTGTTGTTCAGCGTTGTTCAGCGTGATTTCCAGGGGCGGAAAACCTTCATCGATACGACAACACAACTGACACTCGGCGCAATGGTCAAACAGCATACAACTTTCCGGAGAGCCCTGAAGGTGGACTGACGTGACGAGTGACATCATATTCACTTTCACGACCACAGTGCAGGTATTCGCCGTGCGTTTTTAGCGGGGACTACACGAATGTTTGAATCAGGAGTCGGTTGGAAAAATGGGTACCAAAGCGCTCAGATTATGGCCGCTGGTCTGGCTGCTTTCTTGGCAACTCATGAACCAACAGACTGAAGCGTTCATCGGGCACCACCCCTGCATGGCGCCTGGCAAATATCGTCTGGACTCAAGCGTTGTAGTGGCTCCAGGCTTTGACCATCATGTAGACAGACAGGGCCAGCAGCAGCAAAGAAAACCCCAGCTGCACCTGCCTGGCATTCAGCCGTCGTGAGAGGTGCCGGCCCGTCAGCATGCCGCTCACCATGGCCACCATAAAAGCCGATGTCTCAAACCAAGGCAACACAACCCCTGACCTCACCGCGTTGACCACCCCCCCCGTGCTCACCAAGAAAATCAGAAATAACGAGGTGGCGACAATGCCTGGCAGTGCGAGGTTGGTGAATCGTCGCATCAGGGGCACGATCAGAAAGCCACCGCCCACCCCGAGCAAGCCCGTCATCAAACCGGTAAACAGTCCGATGCCGCCCAGCACCAACGCGGTGAGGGGCGTCCAGATGAATTTGCCGGTTGCATCGCTGATGAAGGCCAGTGCCAGCACATCGTCCGAGGTATGCGATGTCTGCTGAGCCTGCTGGAAAAAACGCCGGGCCACTACCAGCATCAGTGCGGCAAAGCTACCCATGAGCACGTACTGCGGTAACGCGTGGGCCCATTGCTGGCCGAGGTGGGTCATGGGTACACCGCATACTGCCATGAGGATGGCGGCTTTGTAGCGAACGAGTCGATGCTTGAACCCGTCTATGGCTCCCACCATGGCGCCGGCTGCGACCGCCACCAAGGCGACGGGTGCTGCTTGTTGCATGCTCCAGTGCAATCCCGCGACCAGCACTGGCACCGCCAAAATGCCACCGCCTGCGCCCATGATGCCCATGATGGCGCCAATTAACACCCCCAGAGCGATGACGATACCCATGCCTTGGGATTCTAGTCAGCCCAAGGCCTGTCGGGATATCTTCAGAAGCACAGTCCCCAGCGCTGAGAAAGTGGCCGATTCAACCGGCTTTGGCGAGGCGCTCGTTTTGCGGATACAGGAATTTGCGGGCTTCTGTGTCCAATTCAGTCTTGAACACATGTCGACTTTTGAGGGCTTCGGCCCGCTGGGCGGCAGGCCTGGCGTTGATGAGATCCAGCAGTCGTTTGACGTGGGGGTAGTGCGCCCAGGTGGCGTCTCCGGTGCCCAGCACATACGGCACCATGCGGGCCCAACCCCAAAATGCCATGTCCACGATGCTGTAGTGACCACCCACCATGAATTCATGCTGGGCCAGGTGCTGCTCGATCACCCCCCAGTGCCGGTTGGCTTCATAGTCGTAGCGGTTGAGCGCATAGTCCTTGGGCTCTGGCGCTACATGGCGAAAGTGAACCGACTGGCCTGAGAACGGACCAATGCCGGTGGCGATGAACATCAACCATGACAGCATCTGTGCTCTCTCCGGACTGCCGAGATCGGTGGCCACAAATTGTTGAGCACGGTCAGCCAGAAACAGCAGGATGGCATTGCTGTCAAACAGCGTGACGGCGCCATCCACCACGGCGGGTACCTTGGCGTTGGGGTTGACGGCCAAAAAATCGGGTGCAAATTGCTCGCCCTTGCGGGTGTCGACCGGAATCGCCTCGTAGGACAGTCCCAATTCCTCCAGCAGGAGGGCAATTTTCATGGGGTTGGGGGCGGCGTTATAAAAAAACTTCAGCATGGGGTCTCCAAGAATCGGCGGGGGGTGGGCATGCTGGGCCATTCTAGGCGCTGACGGGTTGAAGGGGCTTGAAGCCGGGCCAAAAGATGTCTGGCGGCAGCACGAGTGCCCTGTGAATTAAAAAAGGGGCCTAAAAGCCCCTTGAACCGCTGAAGAATCTTCGATCAGCTGAAGATTTCCAGCTTGCCGTTGATCGACATTAAACCCAGTTGGACTCCCAACTGAGGATGTTTGGCATGCATTTGTTTTTTGAACTCCAGCAGGGCGGCTTGATGCGTCGCAGTTTCAGCCTCAGGGGTGGAAACTTTTTTCTCGCCGTAGGCAATCTTGGCTGCTCCACAGTCACGATGGTTCACAACGATGACCTTCTTGATGTTGTGAAGTTGAATGGAGGCTCCCAGGTTATCCCAAAATGTTTTGTGCCATTCCTTGAACGCTGGTGCAACCACTGCGATCGATGCGCCGGCAATCGTGAAGGCGCTGTACTTGCCCAGCAAGCCATCCTTGGCTTGTTGCTTGTCGACAAGGTCTTGAAAGCGCGGATCAATACATGACAGAACCATGGCTTCGTAGTGACCACTGGCTGCCATTGCACCCGAAGAGACCATGCCAAAGGTGGCTGCCAACACAGATCTACCCGTCAGGCCAAGAAATGCACGACGGCCAGATGTCGTGAGGGACAGTCCGCAACACACGGGCATGTACGTCGAAGAGTGGGTTGGTATATCCATAGACTTGCTCCTTGTTTGGTGATTGATGAACTCCACGCCGCAAAACTTCCAGGCTTTTGCGAATATAAATATACTATAAATAAATCAATAAATAAATAAATTGTATTCATTTATAGTTGGATTCATATCGACCCCGAATCAGCATCGCAAGGAGAGGCATTTATATGAGCGAGCCAAGCAGTAAGACCAAGCCCCTGCCCAAGTTCCGCTCGGAAGCCAAAGAGCGTGAGTTTTGGGAGTCGAAAGACAATGACGTGACCGAGTACGTTGACTCGTCCAAGAGGGTGATGGCCAAGTTCAAGAACCTCAAGCCTTCCACCACCAGCATTTCTTTACGACTGCCAGACAGCCTGTTGGATGGCATCCGCCAACAAGCCAACAAGAAAAAACCCACCGACTTTGAGAAGTCAGTGGGTTCATCGTGTGACCATTTTGGTCGGGGTGAGAGGATTCGAACCTCCGGCCTCTACGTCCCGAACGTAGCGCTCTACCAGGCTAAGCTACACCCCGATTTGTTTAGCCTTGAATTATAGCCCGGGGCTCGTTACGCTTGATGTGTGTTGCGCATGGGCCCAGAGGTCAGTGCTTGCTGTGAGAGTTCATGAATCAGGGAAACCCTGATGGGCTGGCTGAATGCAGAAAAAACAAAATCTTGGCTGACAATCGTTGCGAGCGGCTGGTTGATGGTGCTTTAGGCGCTGTTTAAGGCGTAGGGGGGCTGTCTACGCGCTATTTGTCGTTCGACTCCGTCTGCTTTGAAGCAAAGCAATATTCTGCTCACCATTGACCGTGCTCGCATAGTGGTTATGTATGACATCCACACTGGTTCGCGCATTGCGAGCCAAGGTCAACAAGTCAATGCCTTGTCCATACAGCAAGCGGAAGGTGATGGCTGAGTGGCGCAGACTGTAAAGAGACCGGTCTTGACCGTGGGCATTCTTCTTAAAGTCCAATAAGCTAAGAACCCAGTTGAACATTACGCTCAACATGCTCAGTGCGTATTTTCGGTCTTTCCGATCAGGCATGAAGAGGTAGTCGTTAGGGCTGGCCTTGCCTAGTAACTTTTGATATTTGAGGATTTCCCTGTAAATCCGAACAGCAGGGAAAAGAGTCACGATTGGGGCATCGTGCTTCTTAGTTTCAGGCAGCGTCAACCGCAGATAAGTGTGTTTAGCTGTAACTATCTCGACGTGCTTGTGCTTGAGAGTCCTGATGTCACTGGGGCGTATGAAACTGTTGACCATGAAGCCCACCGCCCAGGCCAAGTCTGGTGGCATGCAGCAATCTTCGTAAACAATTCTGTGGTGTTTTCGCAAGTCTTGCTTGTTACCTGGATGCGGCTTACCCCTGAGACTCCTTGCTGTGCGAAGGATGCGCCAGTACTCAGTTGGGGTGAAGGCTCCCCGAGATGCAGACTTGACTTTGACTTTGGGGAATTCAGGCAATTTCTCAAGCGCCCCTTCGCGAACGGACTGATGCAATACCTTACGCACAACAACCAAATATTGACTGATGGTTGTTGTGCTGCTGTGTAGGCTCATGAAATCAACAAATTTCATCAACTCTTTGTAGTCGATCTGCTCGATGGGTGTTGCCCCCCAGCGTGGCAGCAAATATTTGTCCAATCTGTTCCGAAGCACCAGCAGACTGTCTCTTGAAAATTCACCCCGTTTCACACGAGCTTGCTCTGAGGAAAACATCTTTGCAGCCATGACTCCAAAAGAGTGGAGTTGTATAGTCGCCCCCGCCTTGGAGGTGTCGTTTAAAACGACACCAAACAATGGCTCCTGAGACAATTGGCGAGACTCCACGAGTAGCCATTCGTAGAACCTTTTGGCAAATTTTTGAGCCACTCGCAGACTTTGACTTTTCGTGCTTCGTCTATGCGTTTTTCCTTGATACCAGCATCGGACTTGCCAATACTGACTTGCCGCCATCTTGAATACGACCAATTTGTCTGGGTAACCAGGGATTGGCGTGATAGTCTCAGGAATGGGAACTGTTCGCTCGCGTTGAGCCGTACCAAATCGCTCATCGTTGGCCGCAGCAGGGAATAAGGTAAGTTGCATTTCACATGTGTCTAGTTGTACATTGCGATGTGTACAACATCTTGAGTTAATCACTTGTGCATTGCAATTGGATTGAGTTGAACCAGATTCTGCTGAATGAATAGTAAATCTTCGATGAAATGCACACATTGCAGTGGCAAACTCAGTATGAAAAAATAGTCGTGTTTTTTATGTTCACGGCGTATTCCTAGAGTCCAAAGCCGATGTGCCCTGGCTGCCCTGGCTGCCACTGGTGCTTACGCTCAAGTCACGATAGACGGATTTTTCAACGGTTCGGTTGATATGTTCAGCATATCTGGCCGCGCCGCTGGAAACGCTTCGGAAACCCGTGTTTCTGACAACACCTCTCGCATCAACTTCCGTGTTAACGAAGACATGGGCAGTGGTTTGAGCGCTGTAGGCTTGTTTGAACTGCGTTTCCCCATCGATCAAAACAGCCGTATCAACGCTTTGTGCGGAACGGTCTCAGCGCAAACTGCTGGTGCTGCGGCAGTTGCTCAAACAGCCTCAACCTGTGCGGTTCCCAACCCCGTCAACTCGGGCAATGCGCACGTCGGTTTGAGCAGCAAAACCCTGGGCGCTATCCGCTTGGGACGCCAAGACCTCCACTACATCGAAAACGGTAGCTTCAACCCTGTGGGTCTGCCCACCATCCACAACGCAGCTGGTGTTCTGAACACCGCTGCTGCTGGTGCATTCGTTGGTCGTACCTCTCGCTCTGCCAACTTGATTTGGTGGACCAGCCCGGTCGTAAATGGCTTACAAGGTACGGTTGGATACTCCACAAACAGTTATGCCGCTTCAGGTCAGCAAGACGGTGAGAACGACCTTGCCTCCAGCCAACGCCAGGGTTCCACCACCTACGTGCGTTTGGGCTACAACGTGGGCAAATTGAGCTTGGCTCTGTCCAACATCAACGAAAAATCTGACTGGATTGGTTCGGCGGCCACAGCCACCGGAGTTACAGGGGCCCCCGCAACTCAAACAGCTAGTGGCGCAAACGCTGACCGCAAAGGTACCACAATCACTGCCAAGTACGACTTGGGCGTGGCCAAACTGGGTGTCGCAATAGCCAATAACGAATCCAACGCATATGCTGCCGGCGCGTTGACGGGTACCTTGAGCAAGCGCAAGAGCACTCAGTTCGGCGCTCAACTGCCCATCAACGCCATGTCGGCCGTGGCTCTGACCTACACCAAGGTTGGCAACGTCACCGCAAATGGTGCGGAAACTGCTGCTACAGGTGCCACACACACCACTCTGGCTTACAACTATGACCTCAGCAAGCGCACCCAGTTGGTCGTGGCTGCTACACAGCTCAGCAACGATTCAGCAGCTTCACATGGTCTGTTCTACAACGCCGACAACGTGATTGGTTCCATTGGTTCTTCTGCCAACGCTGGCGAGAAGCACAAAGTCAACTCGATTGGTTTGCGTCACACCTTCTAATCCCTGGGCTGGTTTTGAACCAGCTTGGATTTAGAACAACCCTTGAACCCACCGTGGCAACACGGTGGGTTTTTTCATGGGCGGCTGTTTTCACCGTCGTCCCGTTGCTGGATGATCAGCGTGGAAAATGCGGGACTTGTCATTGTTAATTTCTGTGGCCAATGTGGCGTAGCGGCATATCAGAGTTTCAACGGCACTTGGTGCTCGATACAAATGCGCCAACAGCTGGCGAGCTTGGCTTGGATTGTTTGCCGTTGCTTGGAGATACACATTATTTTGTCTCAACAGTAACAAAAAACCCGCAGGGTGTCGGGCAAAGTGTGGACGGTGTCGTTTTACACGACACTGCATGCCTTGGACTTCAATTCGTGAGTCCCTCTAACTGGGACCAGTAATCGTCTTTGTCTAAGTTCGAAAACTGAACCCCTTCGCGACAGGCATAGTGCAAGAACTCCATTAGATTGCTAAGTGCCCGTTCACAATCACGCTGAACCCTTGCATCAACTTGCTCTATCAATTGAGCTTCCAGTTTGCATTTGGGGTCATTTTTCCCCAGCCAATCTGTTCCAGGTGAACAAAACTCTCTGTGAGCCAAAAATGCTTCAATTGTTTCTGGACTGATTTTGATAGGCAACCCTTGGATATCGATATACATATTACCCCTCCTATGAATTTATGTTTCAGTCAAAAGCGTCGTGTCACACGACACTGCATGTCAAGGCATCATGCCACCTTGCTCAAGCCCTGCCATGACAACCTCATTGGTGTAGTCACGAAGAGAGCCACGTGCCGCGCTTGCAAGTTTGGATAACGCGACGTCATTTACTGCGCCCTGCGCCACACCCATGTTCGCCAAGATGGCATGCCCCAGCGGAATGTATGCTCCAGGCGTAATGACTTGGTTCATCTCTATGAGATGGCAGCGATTGATAATGCCCGCGTCCACTTTGCTGAGATAGTTGGTGGTGAGGAAGAACATGCACCGCTTGAGCCCCATGGGCGAGCGCAGTGATTGTTGTGCTCCCAATGTCAATCGCTCTACTTCGTCCAACACGAAGTAGTCATGCTGGGAAAAGTGCCACACAGGCATGCGATTGTTGAAGTTGTTGACCGTCTGGATGATGGTCGTGCTGCTCAATCCACCTCCACAGCGAAACACTTCCGTCTGAGTGTGATTGGGCACAGGCGCAGGCATTTCTCCCACTCCCAGGCTCATGTTCCAAGTGCCGCTGTATGCCGTCTCCAGCAAATCTGGCAGCAGTTCAGCCAGCGTGGTTTTGCCAGTGCCCCAAGTGCCGTGCAGCAGGATGCCCGTCTTTCCCCCAAATGGGAATGGCAGTTTGCGCGAGAGAATCAACTCCAGCGTGCGCTTGTCAGCGGGGTTGGAAAACAAAAAGTCATCCAAGCAGTCAGGTGTAAGTCCGTTCATAAATCCTCCAATGATTTTTGGGTATGGAATGAGGAGGGGGAGACCCTCCCCTTTTGGTTCAAGCCAACGCTTCCTCGAACAAGGAATTAGCGTGAGCCTTGTTCGCTTCAAGTTTTTCTGCCACAGCCTGCTCCTTAGCCACCTTGGCTTTTTGCTTGTCCTCCTTTGAGGGTTGGGGGGCGTTCTTCGCCACCTCAGACTTAGCCTTAGCAGCAGCCTTCTTCAAGTCAGCCACACGCTGCTCCTCTGCTTCGCGCTCTTCTTTCGCCGCTGCACGCACCGCAGCCTGTTGCTTGCTGTAATAGGCAGCAAGGGCAGCATTCACAGCGGAGTTATGGCGAATCACCGCGTTTGCCTGGAACTCACCCGTGGGCAGGTAGGTGGCAACAATGACAACTTGTTTGTCAGTCCAGTCAGCGTCTGCTGGCACGAAGCGAGCGTCAAACTTGATGGTGCCCAGTTCAGCACCCAGCACCTCGTCCTTGACCTTGCCTGCACGCACCTTGGCAGACAGTGGCTTTGTGCCACCTAAGCGGATTTGCTCCACTCCTCCGTTTTGCTCAATGAACGTTGCCAAGTCCTTGGCAGCAACGTTCTGACGCAATGCTTCACGCAGCGCAATGCTGTATGCGCTCACGCGGCGACGGTCAGCACCAAACACGCACTTGACCACGCGGGTAATGTCGTGGGAGGTAGGGGCGAACACGTATTTGCGCAGAGCAATGAACTGTTCCAAGTCAGTCGCATATTGAGCGCGGGTTTCCTTGATGGGGTCACCCTTCAAGGTTTGGTAGTAGCCGTAGGCATCCGTGAGGATTGAATACAGGCGCTTGTTAGACGCTGCCAGTTCAGTGGCTTCCCAGTTACGGGTTGCCGTCTCCATGCTCTGCAAGCGCTGCAAGGGCGAAGTCACAGCAGACTTCTTGTCCACGCTGACTTTGGCGTTGGCACCCAATTTGATGCTGGGCTTGGCTTTAGACACTGCAGAGGTGTCGTTTTTCACGACAGTGGTAGCAGGGGTGGAGACGGGGGAGATTGCGATATTGCTCATGGTGTTTCCTTTCAGTGAGCCACCAGCGAGAGGCTTGGACGACATGTCTGTTGCATTGCTGATAGTTAGTATTGGAAATCACATAACAATTTGTGTATCAATCGTATTTTTATTGTTATAATAATAGTCATGAAGAGTTCAAATCGTGGCTTTTACAAAGGAATTCCTGGCTTCTCCCGTGAAAACGAAGAGGAACTCTGGTGGGAAGCAGAGCGCGGGATATACGGCTGGTGGTGGCGTTACCTGCGTTTAAGCCCTGTTTTTTGGTTCGCCAGAACCGCGGGAATTGCCCCCAAGCACCCAGAAATGGCAAGGGTGTATGCCGCTGCGGGCGATTTAGAGCAAGGCGAGTTCTCGCATTGGTGGCGAGCGACTGGGGCGAATCTATTTGTTGAAGAAGCACGCCCCAGAAAGACACGGGTTATTGACGAAGAGAACTTGGGGGACGTCACCCTGTATCCCAAGGGCAAAAGCATCTTGGTGGAGATTCCACTGACTATTCGCCAAGGCACAATTGCCCGCCAAATACGTGAAATCCTGGCAGAGCATCACCTTGGGCGTGGACTGGATGTAATGGCACACAGCACCGCACAGTGGGCACTTCACACCAAAAAATTCAATCTCAAAACGCTGGAACGGGAATACTTGGCGCTGCTGTATCGCATGCTGTATCCAGATATTGCAGCGTGGCGTGTGGGGGATAGGCTGAAACTGGCACCTGGACTGAACTTGCGTGACATGGAAAGATGGAAATTCAATCGCACTACCAGCCCACACACCCGCATGAGCAGCACCATTGGGCGATATCTTTACAAGGCGCAATGGACGCTGTGGAATGCTGAACAGGGTTCATTCCCAAATGCCACAAAGGCTGCGCCTGTTGAACATCCCTTCGGGAAGAGACATCACAGCGAATATTTAGAAGCTACGGGTAGGCGAATAGACGCTGTATCCCCTTGGGATGAATGGCTTCACAAAGAGCATCACGAAGATTTAGTGATGCTCGTTAGAAAGAAAAATCACCTTTTGGGCATGTCCTCAGTCAATGCACGGATGCTTGAACTGCTGCCCAAATTCATTGCAGGCGAAACAGACTTGATTGCATAGTGTCGTGTTACACGACACCTCAAACCATCTCCACTGCGTTGCGCTTCATATCGTCATTGACGTCAATGTATTTCTGCGTGATGGCAATGCTGCGGTGCCCTGCGAGACTGGCAAGCACGCGAACGCCAATGCCCTTGGTTGCCAGAGTGGTTATGAAACTGCGTCGCATTGAGTGACTGCTGGCGCCTGCAATGCCAGCACGTTTGAACAAGTAGTGGAAGTGCTGAGCCATCACATTGGCAGAGAATGGACGACGTCCTGCAGTGACGAACAAGGGGTGACTGCCTGGAAGTTCACCTCGTGGTGCCAAATAAGCAGCCAACTCCTCACGCAACTTCTGGGGCAGGAACACGGTGCGTGGTTGGCGTCCCTTGGTTTGCGCCGCAGTCAATCGCACTTCTGACTTGATAGTGCCGTCTGCGTTGCGCACGTCCCCCAGTGACAGGCTGGCTATTTCTCCAACCCGCATGCCAGACCAAAGTCCTGTGAGGAACATCACGCGATTGCGCAGTGGGAACTGGCGGGTGGCTATGTAGTCCAGCATGTGCTGGATTTCTGCTGGTGTCAGTGTTTTTGCTTGGCTCATGCTCAGTGCTGGTTGTGTCAAATTAATTCGCTCCTGTAAGTGTGTTTTCTTTAGTGATTTCCTGCGACCTGAACCCCGGCGATTTGGCGGGGCAAAAATCCTCAATGAAATCAATGGGGTTAACAAAATTGCTGTTTTATTTGGTGCTGTATTTATTCCGCGTTGCTTGTATGCGTGCGATTTAGACGACGAAATTGGGGTGCGACGCTTTAAACAGCGCACAAGCGCTTTGACGCACCTCTCGCTACTTGGGCTGCTGGACTGGGGTTTGCGCCGCTTGCAGCAGGGATTTGAGCCCTGATTGGGCTGGACTTGTAAGTGACACTCACAACATTTGTAAGTGCCACTCACCCTACAGCGTTACCAACCCTGTAAGTCGCCGTTGGTTGCCAGCAGTTGTGGGCTGCGTTTGCCCTGTGCAACTTGACGACATGGGCGAGCGCTCAATTTCCATACTTCATCCACACCCCGTTGCTCATCCAAAATGGCAACGGTCATGTCCATGGTGTCTGTGTTCATCAAGCACATGCCTGTGACGGGTGTTTTGGACTTGGTGGCACCGTCATAGTGTTTGACCCAACTAAATAGTGTGTCTGCGTCAGGCTTGGCATTGGCAATGAACTTCATGTCTACGTCAGACTTTGCCTGGTTCGCCCAATCCTCATAGTTGTAGAAGTCCACGAGATATTTGGCGTTGGACTGCTTGGTGTCAATGGTGCCGTTGTAAATGGCTTTGCGATATAGCCCTCGTCCGTAGGTTGTGCCGTAGGTGTTGTTGTCATACAGGCGCAATGCGATTTCGGGTTGTTTGATTTCGTGATTCAGCATGATTTCTCCTTTGTGTGGTTGCTGGAGTTGCTGATGTGTCTCGGCTGTTGCGCTGGTTGCTCCCAGTCGCAGAAGCCAAAAGACGTCACGTGTTGCTTGGTTGCTTGTCGTTACAAGTGCCACTGCGTCACGCAGTTGCTGGTTACCAGTCGCGGTTTCTCATTTGTCCCAAATACCGCAACGAGTAACGACGTGACTTGTAACGAGCAACGCTTTACTTCTTGTGACTCTTTGTGACTCATCGCAACTCGCAAATATTTATCTCTCGACAAATAAATCACGCTGAAAAATCGCCCGAAATTAGGCGTTTTGGGCAAATTGAGGCAAAGATATTTCGCCAAATCAAGCAGTCATACCACCAGCCCGCGCTGTGATGCGTGGTTTGGCTTGCTTGGCTACTGGCTGTGGAACTTGTGGCGTTGCCACACTGGATGCAACGGGAGGGATTGGCTGTATTGGCGCACGTGGTTGTATGCCTGTAGCGCCCCAGGCACCATGAGACTGCACAGGTGGGGCATTGGCAGGCTTCTGCGTTGCTGCTGGCTGTGACGCTTTGTTGCCTGCATCTGCTGCAGGTTGGGCTGGGGTGGACACCTTGGGTGCTGGTGGCTTGGCTGCTTTGGGAGAACTACCTCTTTTACCGCGCATGGGTTTGCCGCGTGCTGCCTTTTCAGCATTGGCACGGCGTTCCTGTTCTGTCTGTGCAGCAATTGCACTCCACACGTTGTCGCTGACAAGTTTCCACAAAGCCAGTTGTTCCTCTGCACTGGCGAACTCGTCAATGCGCACGATTGCTACCTGAAATGATTTGGTGCTGATAGTCCATAGCAGTATTTAGCAGCACCAAATTAAATCAACTCCCAACGTCCAGTAACGGGACGATGGGTGTCGTTTAACACGACACCTGCACCAATGACCCGCCAATCTGGCGGGCTTCAGGTCGCCCAAATGCACCACCCGAACACATACTTGCCTGTGCCCATTAAACACAAAGGAGTATGGAAATGAGCACAAGCATCCTTGGTACCCTGAAGCTCTCTGCCGCCCGCAAGCCCAAAGTGGTGCCCGACATCATCAAGCGCCGAAATAAGTTACTGAAGAAACTGGGTGAGCAACGGGCATTGGCGCTGGCGCAAAGCGAAGGACGTACCTATGCGCCGAAACGTCTGCGCACCCTGCGTGACAAAGAAACTGGGGACAAGGAAGTGCGCGAAGTATCCGTGCGCATCAAGCCCTGGTGGTGGACGGGGGACAAAGGTGAAATGCTGCTGCACATCCATTACGGGAGCAAGGCGCTGGAAATCGTCAAAGGCAAACCCGCTATTGAAGTTGCCAGTGCAGGTGACTTGGTCAGTGTGTTGGATGTTGTGATGAATGCCGTGCAAAACGGCGAACTGGACACGCAGATTGAAACTGCTAGTACCAAACTGCGCGATGGATTTGCTGGCAAAAGCAAGTGAGCGTCACACCCGCTTGCCCTGCAACAAGTCAATATTCATTTCAGCCGTGAGGTTGGATGAATAGAACTTCTCAATCATCTCAACACTGGTTCGCGCATTGCGAGCCAGTGTGACAAGGTCAATGTTTGAGCCATAGAGCAAGCGGAACGTGATGCAGGTGTGGCGCAGGCTGTACAGCGTTCGTTTCTTGCCATTTGCCGCGTTGTCCCCAATGCCTGCCGCATCCAAAACGTTTTGGAACTGGTAGCCCATAAACTCCATTGCCTTTTTCCTGTCCGCGATTTCAGGTAGGAACAAGTAAGCGTCGGGCTTGGCGTAGCCACGTGCACGATTCATTTGTAGCAGTCGCTCATACACACGAACTGCCGCTGCCAGCGTGACTATGGGCTTGTCGTGTTTCTTGCTCTCGGGCAAGTTCAGTCGCAGATACACGTGCTCACCACGTACGACCGTGACGTGCTGGTGCTGCAAGTTCTTAATGTCACTGGGACGCACGAAACTATTGACCATAAACTGGATGAGCCAGTGCAGTTCAGGACTGATAGTGGCATATCGCTCCACCTTGCCCGCTCTGTTCTTGCTACGGGATGTGGCGCGAATTGCAATATTTTGTCCAATCTGCTGTCGCGCTGTGCGCACCAACTGCCTGTATTCCCTCAGCGAGAAGCTGCCACGTGGCTTGCTGGTGACTTTCACGGTGGGTGCTTCGGGCACATTGGCAATGATGCTGCGTGCCAATGCATAGTTCAGTACCTTTCGTGCTGCGACCAACTGCTGCTGTATGGTTGTGCTAGTCAAACCCGTACGGCTCATACTGGCTACAAAGTCACCCATCTCCACATAGCCAATTCTTTTGACTGGCATATCGCCAAAGAAGGGCAAGATGGTGTTGGTCAATCTGTTTTGCAGTATTCGCAGACTGCCTGCACTGAACTCGCCACGTTTGACACGTGCTCGCTCAACCGACAGCATTGGCATCACCAAGTCTTTGTACAGCGTTACAGTGTTGGGACGCTCCACAATGGTTTGCCCATACAACTCTGCTGTCTTGACGTGGAAGAACTCTTTGGCAGCACGTAGTGCAACCAGACGATTGGTGGTGCGAAGGCTTTGCTTGTAGGTGCGCCCCTTCAAATAGCAACGCACTTGCCAGAAGCGAGATGCATTGGTTTGGAAGATGACCAACTTGCTGGGATAGCCAGGCACTGGCGTGACGCTTGCAGTTATCGGCAGAGTGCGGTGCCGTAGGCTGACACGTTCGTCATTTGCAGCGTCAAGCATCCACACGTCCAGCATTGGACAAGCGTACGAGTAGCACACCAACAAAAGCAACCGCGCTGGGCTGAATGCTGGGGCTAGCAGGATGGTGCAACGCCCACACTCACGCCGTTTTCAGCCGCTTGCTGCCGTACCAAAAATAGACGTGATATTTGCCAAAAACGTGGGGCAGTTTTCAGCGAGCAGCACACCGCAAACTGCGCTACACAAAATCTCAAAAATATGGGCAAAAACGGGGTGTGGTGCGGGTAGGATTTGGCATCTTTTTCACACGTTTAAGTTAGCGTTCACTACCAGGCTAAGCTACACCCCGATTTGTTTAGCCTTGAATTATAGCCCGGGGCTCGTTACGCTTGATGTGTGTTGCGTATGGGCCCAGAGGTCAGTGCTTTCTGTGAGAGTTCATGAATCAGGGAAACCCTGATGGGCTGGCTGAATGCAGAAAAAACAAAATCTTGGCTGACAATCGTTGCGAGCGGCTGGTTGATTGACAAGTGTTGATTCGGCTGCGGGCCCGATCATTCCTGTCAATGGCATCCGTTTCATGAACTTCTCCGCACTCATCAAAGCGCGCACCAGCATCCGAGGCTATCTCCCCAAACCCATTCCCCGCGAGCTGATTGATGAAATCATCGAGGTGGCCAAGTGGGCGCCTTCGTCCATGAACACCCAGCCCTGGCATGTTCATGTGATCACCGGGGAGCCGCTGGAGCGTATCCGGCAAGGCAACACCGAGAACATGATGAATGGTGTTCCACACCAGCGCGATTTCCCGATGAAAGAGGCCTACGAGGGAGACCACCGAAAACGGCAAGTGGCCATTGCGGTTCAATTGTTTGAGGCGATGGGCATTGACCGAGACGACAAGGCCAGGCGCACCGATTGGGTGATGCGTGGGTTTCGGCAGTTTGACGCGCCGGTGTCCCTGGTGTTGACCTACGATAAAAAGCTTGAACCCGCGGCGATCAGCCAATTTGATCTGGGGGCGTTTTCCCACGCCATCGTGCTGGCCGCCTGGGAGCGAGGGTTGGGGTGCGTGATCAATGGCCAAGGCATCATGCAGTCCAATGTCGTGCGCCAACACGCGGGCATTCCTGACGATCAAAACATCATGATCTGCATTGCCATGGGCTATCCCGACGAGTCCTTTGTGGCCAACCAGGTGAAGTCAGTGCGCGAGGACAATTCGCAATTTGTCCGATACGTTGGCTTTTAACTGGCGGGCCCCGATCTGCCCGGGCACCTGTTGACTGAAGGCGGACGACAGGGCCTCATGGCACACCAGCGCGGACAGGTCCCCGCGCCTCATTCAGGGCCTGTGACTCAAGGCGTGGGTTCGGCGTGCGTCCAGTTCCACAGCTGCAAGGCCAGGGTGTCCACCCCCTGTTTTTTGAGCGCCGAGAACAACTGAACCGTGCCGCCACCGGCTTGTAGCCGGGCAATGGACAAGGCTTTGTTGGCCTCGGTTTTGTTCAGCTTGTCGGCCTTGGTCAGCAGCAGGGTGAATTTCAACCCCTCCTCCACCCGGGGTCGGATCACTTCCAGCAAGATTTCATCCAGCTCGGTCAGGCCGTGGCGCGGATCGCATAACAGCACCACCCCCACCAAATGGGATCGACTAACAAGATAGTTAGCCATCACTTGCTGCCAGCGCAGCTTGTCCTGCTTGGGCACGGCAGCGTAGCCATAGCCCGGCAGATCGGCCAGCACGGTGTCGGTCTGCCCTTGTCGACCCAGGGCAAAGAGGTTGATGTGTTGCGTGCGCCCCGGGGTTTTGGAGGCAAAGGCCAGGCGCTTTTGTTGCGTCAGGACGTTGATGCAGGTCGACTTGCCGGCGTTGGAGCGCCCCACAAAGGCGATTTCGGGCAAGTCGTAGGCCGGCAAATGGTGCAGTTGTGCCGCGGTGGTCAGAAAGCGGGCGGTGTGCATCCAGCCCAGGGCCTGCTTGGCCGGATCGGTGGCAGCCTTGGAGGGGGACTCCGAGGGTGCTGGTGTTGCAGGCGTCGGGGACGTGGTTGGCGTGGCCACCCCGGTACTCGGCTGGGCAGAGGCGTCGGAGGGAGGCATCTGGCCAGCGATGGGATCGGAAGGGGTGGGCATGGGGCAGGGTCTGTTGGGTTGGCGTCAGGGAGACCCCAGACCCATCATTGTAGAATCTCAAGGTTTTGCGCACCAACTTATTGATTGCCATGAAGCTGTTCGCCTCTTTGCTGATTGCCGCCGCCCTGGCCGTTCCTGCCCTGAACGCGCAGGCCAATGCCCCTCAGGCTGCCGCCAAGCCTGATCTCGCCAAAGGCGAAGCCAGCTACGGCGCAGTGTGCGCCTCCTGCCACGGTGCCGATGGCAACTCCGGGTCGCCCGCCAACCCCAAACTGGCCCAGCAACACCCCGAGTACCTCGTCAAACAGTTGCAGGAATTCAAATCGGGCAAACGCGCCAACGCCATCATGAGTGGCATGTCGGCCAGCCTGTCCGATCAGGACATGAAGAACATCGGTGCCTGGTTGGGCACCCAGAAAGCCAAACCTGGCTTTGCCAAGGACAAAGAATTGGTGGCCCTGGGCGAGCGTATCTACCGTGGTGGCCTGGCTGACCGCAACATCGCGGCCTGCGCGGGTTGTCACAGCCCCAACGGTGCCGGTATTCCTGCCCAGTACCCGCGTCTGTCGGGCCAGCATGCTGACTACACTGCATCGCAATTGGTGTCTTTCCGTGACGGTGTTCGCAAGAACAGCCTGCAGATGAGCCAAGTGGCCGCCAAGTTGAACGACCGTGAAATCCGCGCGGTGGCCGACTACATCGCCGGTCTGCGCTGATCACGTCACCCACCTAGCTCTAAACACCCGGCGCGTCCGGGTGTTTTGCTTTGTACCCCACCTGATCGCCTGTCTTGCGCTCACAATGCGCATCAGGTCGCATGCCTTTTCACACAGGAGCCTTCATGATTGTGCAAACCCACGACGATGGTCGACAGCATCGGGTGCCCAGCGAGATCACACCCGCGCGGGTGTACCACCAGCGCCGCCAATTGCTGCAAACCTTGGCCACCGGTGTCGCAGGTGCCGCACTTGCGTCCTGGGCCGCGCGCGATGCTCGAGCCCAGATAGCCGCGCGTCCCAACAAACTGGCCGCATTGCCGGGCGTGAAATCCAACGTGAGCGGAGCCGCGGTGATGGAAAAAATCACGGCGTATGAAGACGCCAGCACCTACAACAACTATTACGAATTTGGCACTGACAAATCCGATCCCGCCAAAAACGCCCACACGCTCAAAACACAGCCCTGGACGGTGGAGATTGAGGGTCTGGTCAAGAAGCCCGGGCGCTGGGCCCTAGAGGATTTGCTCAAGGTGAGTGCCATGGAAGAGCGCATTTACCGCATGCGCTGTGTGGAAGGCTGGTCGATGGTGATTCCTTGGGTGGGATATTCGCTGTCGGATCTGATTCGTCGCGTGGAGCCCCTGGGCAATGCCAAGTTTGTCGAGTTCGTCACCCTGGCCGATCCCAAGGTGATGCCGTATGTGCGCTCCCCCATTCTCGACTGGCCGTATGTGGAAGGCTTGCGCATGGATGAAGCCATGCACCCGCTCACCCTGCTCACCTTTGGCATGTATGGAGAGGTGCTGCCCAATCAGAATGGCGCACCGGTCCGGCTGGTGGTGCCGTGGAAATATGGCTTTAAAAATGCCAAGAGCCTGGTGAAAATCCGCTTCACCGAGAAGCAGCCGGCCACGGCCTGGAGCAAGGCGGCGGCGAATGAGTACGGGTTTTACTCCAATGTGAACCCCCAGGTGGATCATCCGCGCTGGAGTCAGGCCACCGAGCGGCGTCTGGGCGAAGACGGTCTGCTGAGCAAGAAGCGCAAGACGCTCATGTTCAATGGCTACGAAGCCCAGGTGGGGCAGCTCTACGCGGGCCTGGATCTGCGCAAGAATTACTGATCGCGTCATGGCCGGAACCTGGTTGTTGCATCCCGCGGTTCGGCCCTGTCTGGTGGTGGTGTGCAGCTTGCCGGCGCTGCAACTGTTGTTCAAGGCGATACTCGATCAATTGGGGCCCAATCCTGCCGAGGCCTTGATTCGCGGCACCGGTGACTGGACCTTGCGCTGGCTGTGTGTGGTGTTGGCGGTGACGCCCGTTCGCATCCTGTTCAAACTTCCGGCGCTGGCAAGGTTGCGTCGAACGCTGGGCCTGACGGTGTTTGCTTACGCCATGTTGCACCTCTTGTGCTACGCCTGGCTCGACATGGGAGCGGAATGGCCGGAGATCGTTCAGGACATCGCCAAGCGGCCCTTTATTCTGGTCGGGTTTGTGTCGTGGCTGGTCTTATTGGCCCTCGCTGCCACGTCATTCAATGCAGCGGTGCGCTGGCTGGGCGGTCGTCGCTGGCAGTGGCTACACCGTGCGGTGTACCTGGTGGCACCCTTGGCCATCCTGCATTTCTACTGGATGCGCGCTGGCAAGCAAAATTTCACCGACGTCGTGATGTACGCAGGGATATTGGCGGTGTTGCTGGGTTGGCGTCTGCAGCGAAAGTGGCGCGGCTGATGAACCCCCTCGCAACCGTTGCGGTGCGCGAGAGACGACAGGACAGAGCGGGTCTGGTCGAGGATTAAATCGGCAACAAGCGCTCGTGGCGCATCTGGTCGGCGGCGTTTTCGCGCGAGCGAATCACATGGGCACGAGCCCCATCGACCAGAATTTCAGCCGGTCGACCGCGGGTGTTGTAGTTGCTGGCCATGCTCATGCAATACGCACCGGTGGAGAGCACCGCAAGCAAATCACCGGGTTGTGCGTGCAGTTGGCGATTCCGTCCCAGCCAGTCACCGCTTTCACACACGGGTCCCACCACATCACAGACCAGGGCGGGTGCACTCGTCGCCCCCGGCGTGGTGAGCTCGACGATGTGGTGATAAGCCTCGTACATGGCCGGTCGCGGTAAATCGTTCATCGCTGCATCGACAATGCAGAAGTTTTTTTGCTCACCGGGCTTGAGGT
>Ga0255096_1000358_pt1 | contig 22859 bp, 17 predicted proteins | sample Colum_Atlam_RepA_2_FD_188563 | JGI IMG/M metagenome (GOLD analysis project Ga0255096, IMG submission 188563) | Freshwater microbial communities from Columbia River, Oregon, United States - Colum_Atlam_RepA_8d | ecosystem: Environmental > Aquatic > Freshwater > River | place: USA: Oregon... | reverse complement strand
AATTGATTTTCCAATTGATCAAATTAAAAAAACAATCATTTTTATTCCTTCGAAAAACAAAAAATATAAACTCTTTCAAAAAAATGATATTTTAAATCAATATACCTTTGAAGCATTGGAGTTTTTGAGCTTAGGAGTTTACATTGATATTAACCTATCTACAATAAGTGATACGAAATCAAAAATTGATATTGAAGTACGACGAAAGGTAGGTGCCTTTGATCAATCACATGAGGTTACTGCAGCCAACGAACACATTCAAAAAATAACAACTGCTTTAAGTGAATGCCTTATTCTAACAAACGATCAAATTACTGAATTAGAATCACAAATAGAGACAACTAAGCAAGCCGCAAATAAAGGATGTTCAGTAATAATTCTTGCATTGATAGGAAGCCTACTAGCGGGAAGTGTTTTATATTCTTGTAGTTAAGTCTTTATTAATTGGAGTAAGTCCCTGGCTTGACAAAACAACATTCGGCTTCCCGACTTAAAGTAACAATATATTTGTTTCCTTTGATTTGAAGGGTAACTAGGTCATCATCTGATTTGTAATAATTAGGCTTTGAAGTCTTCTTAACAACACAACTAATGACATCATCACATTGACAGTCAAATTTTGATGGATCTGCTATTATTTCTAACCAACCACTTTGTTCTCCACCCATAACAATGATTTTCTGATTTTTTTCATTGCTTAGTTCTTGCGAGTAGGCCCCTAAGAACATTATCATATTAATTACAGTAAGTACAATACTTTTTCTCATGTTAATGTTTTCTATTTACCAAATATATTCAATAATATCATGATTTCAATTGCCTCTACCCTTCCACCAAATAACTTTTCGCGATTGCAACAATCTCTTTATTCAAAGCAACCACATTTTCCAAACCATTTATCTCGCGTTTTTCGTTTGAATTTCCTGCAATTTCGATGTAGTGTTTGTTTTTCGAAGATGTAATTTTCGCAATGAGTTTTCGTTGGTTATCATCCACCAAAATATTAAAACTATTTTTCTGATCACGGTATGAAATTCTGGAAAAATCAACTTTCTTCAATGAATTGATAATAATTGTTTTCACTGCATGGTAGATTTTCAATTCCTCACCGGTCGTTATCACCAGGTCTCCATTTTTCGCTTCTTCTTCAATCATACGAGGCAAAACTTGTTGAATGGACTTTGAATTCACCAATTCGCCCAACTTTTTCTTTAATGTATCATTCATTCTTTTACCGGGCATGCGAGCAAAAATAGCCTTGATAAAATCATCCGATGGATTCAAAAACTCCTCGGTCAATGCTACATTGAAACCTTCCAAGAAAAAAGAATCTTGGGCTTCCTCTATAATTTTAGAAAAATGATTTTCAAGGTTATTCTTATGAAATTGTGCAAACTGTTCGATTTTAGTATCATCAATTTCCGTAAAATCAATTACCAAAAATGGATTGGGATGAAGAATATTCTTTTCTCTGTATTCTGCATAAAAACGCCACTCTATTCCATTTGTTAAAACTCCAATTTTTGAGCCCTCTGTACTAGCAAAATATCCATTTAATTGATCGGCATTTTTTTCCGTTAACTTCTTTCCGAATTGTTTGCATTCAATAATAATTTCTGGTTTATTCCCTTTTATGATTAAACCTAAATCGGCCTTCTTATTATTTTGACCCCAACCTGCATTTAATTCCGTTAACACATCTTTAGAATCTGAAGTGCTAAATCCCAAAATCTGACACATTGGCTCAATCATATATTGACGAGTTTGAGCTTCGTTTGTACAGGATTGTTCGTATGATGAAAAATCCAATTTCGAAAATGATTTTTTAACCGCAGCGAGAATTCTTTTGTCAACGTTCATGGAGTATTACTTAAGTTAATCTAAAATTATTTCACAAATATATCACTTTAACGAAAATTATTTCATTTATACTTTAAAATAGATAGGGGCTATTTCATCTTTTTCAACATTTTTCGTTATTCGGCTTACCAACAGAATTTCTTACCTTTGTAACTTAGAAAAGCAATGGAAAAACGAAAAAATCTTCAGATTTACAACAGCCTAAGTGGTAAAAAAGAAAACTTTGAACCGCTTCACGAAAATCACGTGGGCATGTATGTGTGCGGTCCAACTTTGTACAGCGAGCCTCACATGGGCAACATGCGAACCTTCATCAATTTTGATTTGATTTACCGTTACTTTTTACACATCGGTTTCAACGTAAAATACGTGCGAAATATTACCGATGCAGGACACATTACCAATAGTTCGGGACAAGAAGAAGATAGCATTGGCAAAGCCGCACGATTGGAGCAAATGCAATCGCTCGAAATTGTATACAAATACAACGTTAAGTTTCAGGAATTACAACGCATTTACAATTTGCTTCCGCCGAGCATTGAACCAACAGCGACGGGCCACATCCAAGAACAAATAGAGATTATCGAACAAATTCTGGAAAATGGTTACGCCTACGTAGTAAACGGTTCAGTGTATTTTGATACAAAAAGATACATGCAGGATTTCAACTACGGAATTTTGAGTGGACGAAAAGTAGATGAACTGGAAAACGATACCCGCACACTCAATGCGCAGGATGAAAAACGATTTTTTGCTGATTTCGCACTTTGGAAAAAAGCTAATCCGGATGACATGCAAATTTGGCGCTCACCTTGGGGAAATGGAAACCCAGGCTGGCACATCGAATGTACGGCAATGAGTACCAAATACTTAGGAAAACATTTTGACATTCACGGTGGGGGAATGGATCTTAAATTCCCCCATCATGAAGATGAAATCGCCCAAAGTTGCGGTTCGTTTGGATGCAATCCGGCTAAATATTGGATGCATGCCAACATGTTGAATGTGAATGGTCAAAAAATGAGTAAGTCCTTCGGGAATTACTTTTTACCCAAGGAAATCATTGAAGGGACAACCAATCTTTTCAAAAAAGCGTATCCGGCAAATGTGCTTCGTTTTTTCATGATGCAAGCGCATTACCGCAGTACATTGGATTTTACAGAAACAGCTCTAGATGCTGCCGAAAAAGGATTCAGTCGTTTGTCAGATGGGATACAATTGATTGAAAAATTGCCTGTTTCAGCAACCTCATCCTTTGATGTTCCTGCTTTAGTAGAAGGATTTTATTCAGCAATGAACGATGATTTCAACGCGCCAATTTTAATTGCGAATCTCTTTGAAGCCGTGAAACAGATCAACTTGATTAATGACGGAAAAGCTACAATCACGGGTGACGACAAAGCACTTTTGGAAAGCGAGATGAAGAATTTTGTTTTAAATGTTTTAGGATTGGAAATGGCACATGCAAATAACGATTCCAAATTGAGTCCTGTGATGGATTTGGTTTTGGATTTACGCCAACAAGCCCGTACAAACAAGGACTGGACAACTTCTGACAAAATTCGAGATGGATTAGCTGCGGCAGGAATCGTTGTTAAAGATGGTAAAGACGGAACTACTTGGAGTTAGATAGGATTGTTTTCAAATTTGTTTCTAAATCTCTTTTCAAGATAATTCCAGGATAATGACTTTTAAACCAAGTTATTTGCCGTTTTGCATAATTCCGAGAATGTTGCTTGATTAATTCGATTGCTTTTTCGCGAGAAATCTGACCATCAAAATGATCAAAGAATTCACGATAACCAACCGTTTGCAGAGATTTTAGATATTTTAAATGATAAACCTCCCTTGCTTCTTTCTCAAGTCCTAAAGCTATCATATGATCTACTCGTTCGTTTATACGCGTATACAATGCTTCACGAGGCACCTCAATGGTAAAGTAATGAACCTTATCAAAATTAGATTCTGATTCCCCACTTCGTAATTCAGTCATTGTTTTACCCGAAATTCTCATAGCTTCAATAGCACGTAAAACGCGGTGTGGATTATCCTTATCTACCTTTGCATAAAAGGATTTATCTTTTAACTTCAATTCTTCCAAGAAATGTTTCAGTCCATTTTTTTCAAAGGAATCTGTTAATTCGTTTCTGAGATTTTGATCGTGTGGAATAGCATCAAACCCTTCGCACAAAGCTTGTATAAACAAGCCAGAACCTCCAACAAGAATCACAAATTCTAACTCCCACAATTCCGTTTGGATAACCTTTTGGGCTTCAGACGCAAAACGTGCAGCAGAAACTTCATCTTTGAGATGATGCGAATCAATAAAAAAATGAGGCACTCCACGCATTTCTTCTACCGTTGGTTTGGCTGTACCGATGGAAATTTCTTTGTAGAATTGTCTTGAATCTGCTGATATGACAACTGAATTAAGCTTTTTCGCTAACTCAACAGCAAGTTTTGTTTTACCACTAGCCGTCGGACCTTGAATGACAATTAACTTGGGTGATTTTTTCATTTAAATTGCTCCTTCCATTTGATATACTTCGCATAGACAGATTGAGCATAATCTGGGGCATGACCACGATAAGCGCCACATTGGGTCGCATTATCTCGATAATATGTGGGTTTGGACAAATTGCGAAGCATGACTTCCACATTGTCTTTCCAAATATATGGATTGAGGCCATTTTTACCAGCTAACTTCATGGCGTCATCAATGTGGCAATAACCGGCATTGTAAGCTGCCAAAGCAAATTTTATTTGATCTTCTCGCTGAGGAACTTTCGCATATTTCTTCAATAGTTCTTTCATCATTTTGGCTCCCCCTTCAATTTGTTCCTCCGGACTTGAATCGGGATAAACGCCATATTGCGGACCGGAAATCGGCATAAATTGCATCAATCCATAAGCACCACCTAAGCCAATAGCATTTGGATTAAATCTACTTTCTTGATGTGCTATAGCAGCGAGTAAGATCCAGTCTTCACCGTGTTTTTTCGCTTTTTCTTTGAAAATATGATCATATGGGGATATCGCTCCTTCAGCAATTTTAACCGGTTCTTCTTCGACTTTTTCTGAGGTATTCTGAAATACATCAACACCAAAATAATGAGAAACGATATCATTATAACGACTGGATTTTATGTAATTTTTTAACCAATTATCCAGCCTCTTTTTTAACTGTGGACTCGTTTTTCGCAAACCAAATGCGATAGATTGACTAAAAGAAATGACAGTTGAAATATCAATTTGTGGATTACTCTTAGCCGAAACTTTGGCAATGTTTTCTTCGGCAACAGTAAGTGGCAAAGCACCGGTAGCCACGGCTGAAATGTAGTCCTCAGGAACTGGATCGCCTTCTATTTCGCGAAGATAAATAGTATCGCCGATTTCTTGTTGCAAATTGACCAAACGTTGATAATAGGAAGAATTATTTCGAACATAAATGGTTCTATTTTTCAACCCAACCGGATCTGTAATCATGTATCTTTTGATTTCGTCTGGAGTCATGTGTTCCCAACCATTGGGTTTTTGTTGAACTAATACTTGTCGCGTTTTGAAATACGGAATAGAAAATTCATGCATTCTCTTTCGATTTCGAGTAACAACGTAATTACAAGCAATGATATCGCCTTCCCCATCATTGAGAAAATTGTTAAATTTCTTAGCATCAGAAACAACTTTAACTTGAAGTTTTAACCCTAAATGTTGGGCAAAATCTTTTAAGATCTCATACTCGAAACCAAGTTCATTTTCCCGATATATGTAATAGGAAGTTGAACTGTTTTCGGTAAGCATGGTTAAAACTCCTTTTTTTTGAAGTTCCGGAAGATCGATTTTAGCAATTGACAACACGGGCTTCGTTCTACTCGAACATGCAAGTAGAATAAGTAAAACGAATAAAACACCGTAATGTGTAAACTTGTATTTTAGCACAACGGTAAGTTGTACGAGAATAATCCAATAAGGTTCTGATAAAGTTTTTGTTAGCTTTGTATACACAATAAAAAACAACATGAAATATCCAATTTTTTTTATTTTGCTTTTCTTCGGGAATGTGATTCTTGCGCAAGAAAATTCCTTCATCTGGAAAATAAATTCAGATACAATCCAACTTTACAAACCCTATTTCAACGATGAATTTCAAGGAACCCAATTAGATAAAGAAAAATGGTTGGATATCTATCAATGGGGTGGGTTGGATTTTAAAACCAAAATGTTTTCGGCCCCTGAAATGACTTATGTTTCGAATGGAAAATTAACCTTGGGAGCAGACACAACTTCCGAATGGTACAAGTTTCCAGATTGGATTTTAGATACGGCACTCATACGTAAACACAACATTGAAATCAAAGACAATAAAATGCAACTGACTTACTTAACCTCTGTTATTTTCAGTAAAGAAAAGTTCAGATATGGTTACTTTGAGTGTAAGGCAAAAGCACCTTCAGGACAGGGTTTATGGCCAGCATTTTGGTTGTTTGGTGGAGAACCAAATGAGGAGATTGATTTCATGGAAATGAAAGGAGAAAAACACAACGAAATGCATGTTGACGTTCACTGCCCAAATAAATGCAAGCTACTGAAAGTTAAAGGATTACCTTTTATTACGCGAAGATGGGGTGGGTGGTTGAAATTTAATAATAAACTAGTTGATGAATGGGTGATTTATTCCGGTTTATGGGAGCCAGGAAAAATTACTTTTTACGTTAATGGAGAACTTGTTGCAGAATTTTCTGAAGGCTTCAAAACTTCTATGCACCTTATTACGAATTTATCCATAGCTGTCGACGGTGGACCTTTTAAACCAGGAATCAATAAGAAAACCGTATTCCCCAATTCATTTGAAGTAGACTACATCCGAGTTTGGAAAAATCCTACTGATTCAGACTTTCAAAAAACAAATAAAAAAATAGATTTCGGAAATGATGAACCTCGTGTTTTCAATCCAATAAAAGAAACGAAACTGAAAACAAAAAAAGGCCACATGCTCAAAAAGAAATCCGTCAAAAATGAAATGGGATTTGTAACAATTATGCCCGTTGAAAAAAATAAAATTCAGATTTCAAAAAACGGTAGAAAGCTGGGGGAAATTACAATGGAATTTGTGTCTACCGACGGTACTATTTTAATAAGTCAAAAAGTGCAGGAACAAACATCGATCATGGATCTTTCAGGATTTAAGAAGGGTCAATATACAATCCGAATAAAACACAACAATAAAACAAATAGCACCTCGTATCGAATTAATTAGTTCGAATTCATAAAGTTTTCGAGAATAGTCTTTCCATACTCGGTTAATATTGACTCCGGGTGAAATTGAACTCCATATAATTTTTGACTCGGATCTTCTATTGCCATGATTACTCCAAACTCATCGATAGCTGTTATAATACTCTGTTTTTCTTTCGGGAGCTCTACCTGCCAACTATGATACAACCCCCCTTGAAATGGAGTTGGTACATGGTCAAATAAAACATCATTTTTTAATACGGAAATTTGTACCGGTTTTCCATGTAAAATAACTGATTTCTGAATTAAATCTCCTCCTAAAAACTGGGCGATTCCCTGCATTCCCAGACAAACTCCCAATATTGGTTTCTTCCCTGCGAATGAATCTAAAACGTTGAACAGGCATTTCGTCTCGGATGGCAAACCAGGTCCGGGAGATAGAATGATTTTATCATACTGATTTAGACTTTCAATCACAACATCATTATCACGAACCACATCAACTTGTTCACACAAAGGCTGAATATAATGTGCTAGATTAAAGGTAAAAGAATCGTAAAAATCAATCAATAAAATCCTCATCGTTTCAATGAAATGCTTTTCTTTGCACAAAAATACAGCAATTAAATCCTACTTCATTCGTTAAATAACTGACTATGAAAAAAATTATTCAAATTCCGGGAGCTCCCGCCCCAATTGGACCTTACAGCCAAGCAGTTATGGTTCATGGAACCTTATATGTTAGTGGCCAAATTCCATTGAATCCAATGAACGGAGAATTAGTTAATTCAGATATTGAATCAGCAACACATCAAGTGCTTACAAACATTAAATCTTTGGTTGAAGAAGCGGGGTTAAAAATGACGCATATTGTGAAATGCAGTATTTTTCTGAAGAGCATGGATGATTTCGCAAAAGTAAATGCGGTTTATGCTTCTTATTTCTCTGAAAACCCACCTGCACGAGAAACGGTTCAAGTTTCAAAACTTCCAATGGACGTTCCAATCGAAATTTCTTGCATTGCAATCGCTGATTAGTGACAAAAACTCCAAAACATACTATCTCAGTTGTCATTGTTAACTACAATGTTGAATTTTTTCTGGAACAATGTCTAAATTCTGTTACAAAGGCTATAGAAGGCATTGATGGGGAAGTGTTTGTGGTTGACAATAATTCGCTTGACAATTCAGTGGAAATGGTCAAAGCAAAATTTCCAAATGTAAAATGCATCGAGAATAAACAAAATGTTGGTTTTTCAAAAGCCAACAACCAGGCCATAGAGTTATCCGATTCCAAATATATTCTTTTACTCAATCCTGACACAGTTGTCGAAGAAACAACATTCAGAAAGGTAATTGATTTCATGGAATCTCATCCTGATGCAGGAGGACTTGGTGTAAGAATGGTAGATGGGAAAGGCCGATTTTTACCTGAATCAAAAAGGGGTTTGCCTACTCCAAATGTTGCTTTCTATAAAATATTTGGTCTATCACGGATTTTTAAAAAATCCCCCAAATTTAATCGATACCATTTGGGTTATTTGGACGAATTTAAAAACCACGAAATAGATATCTTGAGCGGTGCATTTATGCTCATGCGTTCAGAAACGCTCGATAAGATCGGTCTATTGGACGAAACGTTTTTCATGTACGGGGAAGACATTGATTTATCCTATCGAATTCAGCTTGGAGGCTGGAAAAATTACTATTGCTCGGATACAACAATCATCCACTATAAAGGAGAAAGCACGAAAAAAAGTTCCGTAAATTATGTGTTTGTCTTTTATCGGGCTATGGTGATTTTTGCACAAAAACACTTTTCTAAAAATCATGCAAAATCCTTCTCCTTTCTCATAAATTTAGCCATTTATTTTCGGGCCGGACTGTCTGTTTTGAAAAGATTGGTAATTTCTATTGTTCCTGTCCTATGTGATTTCTTTTTTATTCTAATTGGACTTTATCTTTTAACTAACCAATGGAAAACACATGATGTGCATTTTCCAGCAAAAATACTCTGGGTTTCGTTACCTCTTTACACTTCCAGTTGGATGTTTTTCTCATGGATTTTTGGTTTGTATGACAAGGATTATAAAATATTGAATTTCCTAAAATCACTGGCGATTGGAACCGTTGTCATTCTTGTTGTTTATGCCTTGCTTCCAAAAGATTGGCAGTTTTCAAGGTTGTACATTTTAATTGGATCGCTTTGGGTTTTTGCTTATTTTTTGATTTCAAGATTGTTCGTTTCCCTTTATTTGAATGGGAATTTAGGACTAATTAATAGAAAAAAATCGTTTGCTATCATTGGTGACGATGGCGAATATTTACGAGTTAAGGAAATACTCAATCACACAGACGCTGGAAAAATAAACGCTTATCGCGTTAGTCCATCACCTCAGAGAGAAGAACAAACTATTGGTACGATTGACCAGTTGGATCAAATTGCAGATATGATTGATATTGACGAATTCATCTTTTGTGCAAAAAACACAGAAGCTCAACGAATTATCCATTGGATGTCACGACTTAATGCCGATAAATTTGATTTCAAAATTGCACAACCCGATACCACATTTTTAATTGGGAGTAATTCCATTGAAAGCTCAGGCGACCTGTATGTATTGAACGTGAACTCTATATCAAAAAGTGAAAATAAACGATTGAAGAGAATACTGGACTTAACGCTTGCTGTTTGTTTTGTTTTGTTGACTCCATTGATGCTTTGGTTTTACAAGAACAAAGTCAAATATCTCCAAAATGTTTTGGAAGTTCTAATTTCCAAAAAATCGTTCGTTGGTTATCAAATTGAACGTGCGAGTAACAATCCTAGCTTCTTTTTGCCGAATCTCAAAAAAGGAATTATCCCGATCGAAAATTGGTTTTCTAGTTCTGCAAAAATTCCATCCGATAAGTTAAATTTAATCTATGCTCGAGATTATTCTATTCTGATTGACATGAAGATACTTGGGAAAAACCTGAGCAAATTAGACCGGTAACCAAAATTCTTTCCTTTATCCCTTTAATTATCAACAGATATTCTTTATCTTTGGGGCGTAAAAATTTGTTCTATATACGATTATGGCAGAGATAGAAATCAGGCTACCTAAAATGGGTGAAAGTGTAACAGAGGCAACCATAACAAACTGGCTTAAAAACATTGGAGATACTATAAGTTTAGATGAACCGCTAGTTGAAGTTGCAACCGACAAGGTTGATAATGAATTGCCGTCTGAAGCTTCAGGAGTTCTCGTTAAAAGATTATTCGAAAAGGATCAGGTAGCTCAGGTTGGTGATGTAATCGCTATAATTGCGACAGAAGGTGAAGCTGCAAGCCCCACACAAGAGGTGAAAACTGAAGAAAAGAAAAATGATGTTGTTGCAGATGTAAATGTTAACACTACTTCTGAAAAAAACGCTAGTATTATTTCAAATTCTTCAACAGATCGTTTTTATTCACCGCTTGTTCGAAGTATTGCATCGAAAGAGGGCATTTCATCAACTGAATTAGACTCAATCAGCGGATCAGGAAAAGATGGTCGAGTGACCAAAAATGATATCATTGCTTACCTTTCCAACAGAAACCAAAATGGGTCGGCTAAATCTTCAGTCGAAGAAACGACGTCACAACCAACAAGCACATCTGTCGTCGCTTCTGGAAATTCATCCATAATCTCGATTAAGGAACCTACAGTTTTAGTTAATCCAGGAGACGAAATCATTGAAATGGACCGTATGAGAAAATTGATTGCGGAACATATGGTTATGTCAAAACATGTCTCTCCTCATGTTACTTCATATGTAGAAGCTGACGTAACAAACATTGTGAATTGGAGAAACAAAGTAAAAGATTCCTACAAAAAACGAGAAGGACAAAACCTTACATTTACTCCTATTTTCATTGAAGCAATTGTAAAGGCTATCAAAGACTTTCCAATGATAAATGTTTCAATAAGTGGAACAAATATTATCAAAAGAAAAGATATAAATGTCGGAATGGCAACTGCACTTCCAAGTGGTAACCTAATCGTTCCGGTTATTAAAAATGCGGATCAACTAAATCTCAACGGTCTAACAAAGCAAGTAAACACTTTAGCTAATAATGCCCGAGATAATAAATTAAAGCCGGAGGATATTCAAGGAGGAACCTATACTGTGACGAATGTTGGCACATTTGGAAACGTTATGGGAACACCCATCATAAACCAACCTCAAGTAGCTATTTTGGCACTAGGAGCAATTCGTAAAGTTCCTGCCGTTATTGAAACTCCTGAAGGAGATTTCATTGGAATACGCCAAAAAATGTTTTTATCTCACTCTTATGACCACCGTGTAGTTGATGGTGCATTAGGAGGTCAATTTGTAAGACGCGTTGCAGATTATTTAGAGCAATTTGATATTAATAAAGAAATCTAATCTATATTTATAGTATGAAAATCAAACGTTTATTACTAATCTTCAGTTCTTTCATAGTTCAATTGCAATTAAATGCGCAAATGACGACAGAAGAACTTAATGAAGCAATTATAGAAGCCAATGAACAAAAGTTGGTCGTTCATAATTCGAGAATGCTACAAGAAAACTTTTTCTATTACGCAGATATTGTAGCTACAAAACTGCTCGAAATAAATCCTGAAAGTTGCAATTATAACTACAGAAAGGGATTCATCTTGTTAGAAATGCATACGGAATTTGAACGTGCTATCAAATATCTAACCAAAGCAACTTCTTTGATAGATAAAAATTTCGATATGTATTCGGCAAATGAAAAAGCTGCTCCGCCTGATGCTTATTATCATTTAGGAAGAGCCTATCATTTAAATGAAGAATATGATAAAGCTGAAGAGAACTACAAATTATTTCTTGAAAAAACCGCGAAACAATCAGAATTAATTCCTGAAGCTGAGTTGCGAATTAAGCAATGTGCTATTGCAAAGAAATTGTTTGCTTCTCCTAGTAATATTATCGTCAAAAATTTGGGGGAAAAGGTGAACACGAAACATGGTGATTACAGTTCTCAAGTTTCTTTGGATGGAAAATCCTTACACATTACTTCCCGAAGGGCGTGGGAGAATGGAGAGTCAAATCCATTCAGAGATCCAATGTTTAATAATTATACAGAAGACATTTATCTATTAAAATTAAATGAAAACAGAAACTGGAGTTCACCAAGTAAACTAGATATGTCAAGGCCAGAAATCAATGAGGCAAGTGTTTCAATCAGTTTAGACGAACGTAAAATTTATTTATACAAAGACAGTACAGGATTGGGTGATATATTCATAACCGAATATTCTAACGAACAATTTAATAATGCTGTCCCGATTAATTTGAATGATGTTAATTCCAACGCTTGGGAAACACATTTAATGGTTTCCCCTGACGGAAAATTGTTGTACTTTGTTTCTGATCGCCCTGGTGGAAAAGGGAAAAGAGATATTTATTACATGGAGAAAAAAGGTTCCACTTGGTCTGCTCCAAAAAATCTTGTTGCCATAAATACTGAAAACGATGAAGACTCTCCATTTGTTGGTTTAGACAACAACATACTTTACTATTCAAGCAACGGCGATAAAAGTATGGGTGGGTTTGATGTTTTCATGACTGTTAGAGATGCCGAAGGAAACTGGTCTCCTCCAGTAAATTTAGGTTATCCAATCAACTCACCAGGGAACGATTTGTTTTTTACTTCAACTGCAGATGGAAAACAATCTTATTTGTCTTCTTTAAGAAAAGGCGGACTTGGTGAAATGGACGTTTACGAAGTTATTTTCCCTCAAGCAACAACGAAAAATGTGGCGTTTTTGAATGGAAAAATCATTCATGCTAACGGTAAGAAAATTCCTGAATCATCATTTATTACTTTGCATTGTAAAAACTGTCCAGATTGGGAAGATGAAATTCTTCTTCCTCGAATTGCTGATGGCGGTTTCTTTAGTAAATTAGAAAAATGTAAGGAGTATGAATTGGTATATTACTACAAAGAAAATTCTCCTAGTCCATACCGTGAAACGTTCAAAACAGATTGTGATCTTGCTTATCAAGAAATCAACAAAGTTGTTTTATTGATCGAAGAAAAAGAACTTATTACCAAATTGTTTGATTACGACTTAGATGGAGTTGTTACTTCAAACAATATAACCGAAAAAACGATAAAACCACTTGAAAATGCATTGGTTGATATTTATGATCGAACCGGTAAAAATGTGGAATCATTAAAAACAAATTCAAATGGGCAATTTATTAGCTCTCTTACCTCCGGTTTGAATTTTGGCGACAAACTAGATTACTATGCAGTAGTTTCTGCTCCGACGCATATTACAGATACTTTTGATATCAAGCAAGTACTGAAAGGTGACTCAGCGATTCATTTGGCTTTTGAAATTTCAACATTGAAAAATATCGAAGATATCTTAGCTTTGAATCCTATCTATTTTAATTTCGATAGATCGAATATTAGACCAGATGCAGCTATTGAATTGGATAAAGTGGTGGATTATTTGAACAAATATCCAAACCTAAAAATTGAACTAGGTTCACATACTGATTCTAGAGGTTCTGCTTCATACAATCAATCACTTTCTCAACGTCGTGCGGTTTCCTCAGCCAATTACTTAAAGAAAAGAATCGCTAATCCTAATCGTGTTACCTATAAAGGTTATGGCGAATCGCGAACAACAAATGGATGTAACGATGGTGTAATCTGTACAGAGGAACAACACCAATTAAATAGAAGAACAGAATTTATTATTCAGAAATAAATAAAAACAAGATTCAGAAAAGCCCGATTTCGATTGGGCTTTTTTTATACAAAAACAATGAAAATTCAACTTAAAAATCCACTTTGTGTTTTTGATGTAGAAGCTACAGGAATTCAAATAACCAAAGATAGAATAGTTCAAATTGGAATAGTTAAAATCAACCCTTCCGGAGAAGAAGAACACTTCAACGAATTGGTCAACCCTGAAATGACCATACCTTCAGAAATCACTGCAATTCACGGCATTTCAAACGAAGATGTAAAAGACCAACTCACCTTTAAAGAGCTCGCTCCGAAAATCATAGATTTTATTGGAGATTCAGATTTGGCTGGGTATAACTCAAATAAATTCGATATACCGCTTTTAGCAGAAGAATTCTTGCGTTGTGATATCGAATTTGATCTTTCAAAACGTCATTTTGTCGATGTTCAGAATATTTTTCATAAAATGGAACAACGCACTCTTGCAGCAGCCTATCAGTTCTATTGCAATAAATCAATGGAAAATGCGCACGATGCTCTTTACGACACCAAAGTAACTTGGGAAGTTTTTAAGGCGCAAATGGAAAAATACGATTCTCTGCCAACCGAAATTTCAGATTTAGCTGAATTTTCAAGGGTAGGCGAATTTAAACTTCTTGATTTTGCAGGGCGCCTTGCAATCGATAACAAGGGCAGTGCAATTTATAACTTTGGAAAACACAAAGGAAAAACCATTCAGCAAGTAATGAAAGAGGAACCAGGATATTATGGTTGGATGCTTGATGCTGATTTTCCATTATATACGAAGCATTGTTTGCGCCAAGAAATGGAAAAAATAAAGGAACAAACAAAAGAGGTACAAGAGAGGGATTTTATAGATAAATTATCGCAACTAAAAAATAAATTTGGATCAAAATGAAAATTATTTGTATCGGAAGAAATTATGCAGATCATGCTAAAGAAATGAAATCAGAACTCCCAACTGAGCCAATCTTTTTCATGAAACCGGATACTGCTCTTTTGAAAGAGGGTCAGGATTTGTATTTACCCGATTTGAATTCTGAAATTCATTTTGAATGCGAGTTAGTCGTAAAAATAAATAAGGCTGGAAAACATATTGATGCTGAATTTGCTAAAAATTATTATTCAGAAATAACACTCGGATTAGACCTAACGGCAAGAGATTTACAAGCTAAATGTAAAGAAAAAGGCCTTCCATGGGAAATTGCGAAGGCATTTGACAATTCAGCTCCTATTTCATCTAAATGGATAAATATCGATGTATTGAACATGAACAATTTGAGTTTTCAATTTTTGCAAAATGGGATATTAAAACAAACAGGTTATACAAAAGACATGATTTTTTCAATCGATCAATTAATTAGTTATGTTTCACGATTTGTCACGTTAAAAACAGGCGATCTTCTTTTTACCGGAACTCCTGCTGGAGTTGGTCCCATTAAAATTGGAGATAAACTTGAGGGATTTATGGAGGAAAACAAATTATTTGAGTTTACTGTTAAATAACCCATGGAAGCACAAAAAGAATGGTTCGCTGATTGGTTTGATACTCACTACTACCACATCCTATATAAAAATCGTGATGATCATGAAGCAAAAATGTTCATTGAAAATCTGTGTAGCATCCTAAAACTTCAACCAAATTCTTCCTTACTTGATCTTGCATGCGGTAAAGGAAGGCACAGTATAACATTGAATAGTTTAGGGCACAAAGTTTTGGGTGTTGACTTGTCTGAAAACAGCATTCAATTCGCTAAAAAATTTGAACAAAGAGGCCTGCATTTTGAGGTGCATGACATGCGCAAAATTATTCCCGGGTTATCATTTGATGCCATATTTAATCTGTTTACAAGTTTTGGTTATTTTGATTCTACTTTCGATAACAAACGTGTAATTCAAGCAGTCGGTAACATGTTGTATGATAAAGGATTGTTCATTATCGACTTCATGAATGCTGAAAAAGTAATTGCCAATCTGGTTTCGAATGAAGAAAAGGAAATAGATGGCGTTCATTTTACAATTGAAAGAATGGTTGAAGGCGAACATATTTACAAGAAAATAACGATTAACGATCAAGGTGAGACAAAGAAATATATTGAGCGTGTACAAGCATTAACACTAAGTAACTTCACTGAACTTTTGCAACCTGAATTTAAAATTATTCATACTTTTGGCGATTTTTCATTAAGGGATTTCAACCCTATTGAATCCGACAGATTAATTATTATTGCTGAAAAGAATGCTTAATTCCCCCGTTGTAATCCTAAGTTTTATCGGCGCTGTTCTCGCTGGAGGTTTTACAGTTGTTTATTTACAGGCTTCTCACAAAACGCAATTAATCAAGTTACTTTTGGCCTATAGCGGTGGTTTTATGCTTTCCATTGCGTTCACCCACTTAATACCAGAACTGTACGCCCATCAATCCTTTCAAATTGGTTACTTCATCTTGCTTGGGTTTCTAATTCAATTGATACTTGAATTTTTTTCAGGAGGTATCGAACACGGACACGTTCACGTTCATAAAAACCAAAAATTTCCTTTGGCGCTTTTCTTAAGTTTGTCTGTTCATTCCGTAATTGAGGGGGTTCCACTTGGAAATATGCTCGAAGGGATTTCCGACCCACACGGACATCATCATGATATGGAATCGCTTTTTTTAGGAATTCTCTTTCATCAAATTCCAGTTGCGATTGCACTCATGACTTTGTTAATTAAATCGAATCCTTCTCCCTTCAAAGCTTGGTTGTTTTTAGCTGCTTTTGCACTCATGACTCCATTAGGAGTATTAGTTGGAATGTTTGTTCCTGCTGAAAGTCTTGGCTTGAATCAAGATATCATTCTGGCTGTTGTTGTCGGTATTTTTCTTCATATCTCAACCACCATTATTTTTGAAACAAGTGAAAATCATAAATTCAACCTTCTAAAACTTGTGAGCATATTAATTGGGTGTCTATTTGCCTTTACACTCAACTGGTTATAGTACTTTCAACCTATCTGTGTGCATAATTGCAGATCCTGTAAATCAAAGGTTTTATTAGTTTTTTTAAATTTGATAACCATCCAGGATCTATAAATACATGAAACGATTTTTTACTTCTGTTTTTCCATTCATTCTATTAACCTTGGCACTCATTGTTCAGTTAAATTACAATGCACAAACTAAAAATGAATACCCTTGGATGTCCAAGGAATTTTTCCATTTAAATAATTTACCCGTCTATCAGCAAAAACGAGAAGCCGAAAAATTCATTACTGTTATCAAAAACCAAAACAATAACCTGCCATTCAAAGAATTGGACAAAAAGTTTGTTGTGTTGACCATAGGTAAAAACTATCGAGAATTCAATAATACAATAAAACTTTTTGCTGATTTTTATGAAATCCATAAAGATTTTGATCAAAAGCTCAATGAAAAAGAACTAAATGCGATTGAACATGCTGACCATTGTATCATTTCATTTCACATTGACGAAAATGAAAGCATACCTGAAAACGCGATGGCTCCTTTCCAAAAAATTCGTTGTCACGGAAAAAGAACCTTGGTTTATTTTACCCCATTTTCATTCTTAAAGGATAATAAAATTCCACATCATGAGTCGCTTGTAATATCCTATGAAAATCATCCATACATTCAAGATCGAACCGCGCAACTTTTATTTGGCGCTATCCCGGCAACTGGAAAGTTGACAGAAGAATTGTCCGTATTTCATCCAAAAGGAAGTGGAGTAGAATTTCCATGGGCAGGAAGACTTAAGTTTTGTGACCCAGAGGAAGTTGGTGTAAACCCTGAAAAACTTAAAGAAATTGATAAAATTGCCCAAAATGGAATCGCTCAGGGGGCTTATCCAGGTTGTGAAATTGTAGCAGCTGTTGATGGAAAAATATTTTACCGCAAGACTTTTGGAACGCACAAATACAAAGACTCAACAAAGGTTAATATCAATGATATTTATGATTTAGCATCTATTACCAAGATTGGGGCCTCCACAACTGGACTCATGGTTTTGCAATCCAAAGGAAAATTCAACATAGATAAAAACCTAGTTGATTACATTCCGGAATGGGTAAAAGGAACCAAAATGGAGGGTTTAGCCTTAAAAGATATGCTCACACATCAGGCGGGATTGAAAGCTTGGATTCCATTTTATTTGAATGTATTAAAAGACAATCAACCCGATCCAAAGCTTTTCAATAAAACCGAAACGAAAGAATTTAATCGATTGGTTGCTGATAATCTTTGGATGAGAGAAGATTATGTGGACTCCATGTATAAGCAGATTTCATCGCAACCTCTTGGACCTAAGGAATATAAATATTCAGATTTGGGATATTATTTCATCATGAAACTCATAGAAAAACAATCCAAACACGACTTAAATCATTTTTTACGCTCACAAATATATGAACCAATGGGCTTGCGATCGATGGGTTACAATCCGTTGCATTGTTTTGACAAATCGCGTATTGTTCCAACGGAAAATGACACGAAATTTCGCAAACAATTGGTGCAGGGATACGTTCACGACCCGGGCGCTGCGATGTTGGGTGGAGTTTGTGGTCATGCCGGTTTGTTTGCGAACGCAACCGATCTCGCGTCACTTATGCAAATGTTCTTAAACAAGGGGTATTATGGAGGTGTTCAGTATATAAAACCAGAAGTTGTTGACCTTTATACAACCAATCCTTTTTCGACCAATTTCCGCGGAATTGGATTTGATAAACCCAAATTTGAAGGGGGTGGTACTTGCACGAAACTAGCATCCAAAAAAAGTTTTGGACATAGCGGATTTACAGGGACTCTCGCTTGGGCTGACCCCGAAAATCAATTGAATTACGTCTTCTTATCGAATCGTGTTTGTCCAGACCAAGAAAATCGAAAAATCATCGATCTACATATTCGTACGGATATTCAACGGGTTTTATATGAAGCAATGAGTGAACGGAAGAAGTGAAAATGGTAAAAATGTTTTAACAGAAAAAGCAAAAACCCTTGTAAATCAAATGTTTACAAGGGTTTTTCAGTGGTACCTCCAGGAATCGAACCAGGGACACAAGGATTTTCAGTCCTTTGCTCTACCAACTGAGCTAAGGTACCAGCCCGTAATTGGACTGCAAATATATGAAATCAATGATGATTACCAAAATTGTCTGAAAAATTATTTTTCATCCATAGTGTAACAATTATTTAAACCCGTCGTATTTGCACACTTGGGCAGAAAAATGTATTTTTGGCGCCTCTTTTAAAAAACTTTAATTTTTATTATGGAAAACAATTTAATTTTTATCCCAATCGGACTTTCCCTTGTAGGACTAGTATTTATGTTTTACAAAATGGCATGGGTCAAAAAACAACCTGCGGGTGACGAGAAAATGCAAGGAATTGCAAAAAGTATCAAAGAAGGTGCAATGGCTTTTCTCAGCGCGGAATACCGCTTATTGGCTATTTTCGTTGTGATTGCTTCTGCAGCATTGTTTGGAATCTCGTTGATTGTTCCAACAACACACTGGTTAATTGTTCCAGCTTTTGTGGTTGGTGCTGTCTTTTCAGCAATCGCGGGTAATATAGGTATGCGCATCGCTACTGACGCCAATGTTCGAACTACCGAAGCTGCCAAAACTTCGCTTCCTAAAGCTTTAAATGTATCTTTCGGAGGAGGAACGGTTATGGGTCTTGGTGTTGCGGGATTAGCAGTATTGGGACTTTCTTTGTTTTTCTTTTTCTTTTTAAATTACTTCCTTTCTGGAGGATCATGGAATTATGATAAAATGACAATGGTTCTAGAAGCGCTAGCAGGATTTTCTCTTGGTGCTGAATCTATTGCATTGTTTGCTCGCGTTGGTGGTGGTATTTATACCAAGGCAGCGGATGTTGGTGCTGACCTAGTGGGCAAAGTTGAAGCTGGTATTCCCGAAGACGATCCACGTAACCCCGCTACTATTGCTGATAACGTAGGTGATAACGTAGGTGATGTTGCTGGTATGGGGGCTGATTTATTTGGTTCTTACGTTGCAACAGTATTGGCATCCATGGTGCTTGGTAATTACATCATCAAAGACATGTCAGAGGCTGGACAAAAATTAGAAGGGTTTGGTGGAATGGGACCAATTTTACTTCCTGTAATGATTGCGGGAGTTGGTATAATCGCATCAATTATCGGAACGTTTTTAGTGAGAATTTCGAGCAATGACGCTAAAGAAGATGAAGTTCAAAAAGCATTGAACATTGGAAATATTGCTTCAATCATTATTTCTGCAATTGCAGGTTGGTTTTTGGTAGATTGGATGTTACCAGACACTATTCAAATGAACTTCTTCGGAGAGGGGACCTTGGCTGTTCCAAGCAGACATGTATTTTACGCTACATTAGTTGGTTTAAGTGTTGGATATTTAATATCTTTCTTTACTGAATACTACACTGCATTAGGTAAAAAACCAGTTTTAGATATCGTACAAAATTCATCTACTGGAGCCGCAACAAATATTATAGCAGGTTTGGCTACAGGTATGATATCAACTTTTTCATCTGTTATTTTATTTGCTGCTGCAATCTGGGGATCATATGCTTTAGCCGGTTTTTATGGAGTAGCTATCGCTGCATCGGCTATGATGGCAACAACAGCAATGCAATTAGCTATTGACGCTTTCGGTCCAATTGCAGATAATGCAGGTGGTGTTGCTGAAATGAGTGAATTACCCAAAGAAGTTCGTCAACGAACTGACGTATTAGATTCAGTTGGTAATACAACGGCAGCTGTAGGAAAGGGATTTGCCATTGCCTCTGCTGCTTTAACAGCATTAGCCTTGTTTGCTGCCTATGTAACATTTACTGGAATTGATGGAATTAATATTTTCAAAGCTCCAGTATTAGCTGCCTTATTTATAGGAGGTATGGTTCCGGTAGTTTTCTCTGCTCTAGCTATGAAATCAGTAGGGTCGGCAGCGATGGACATGGTTCAAGAAGTACGTCGTCAGTTCCGTGAAATTCCAGGAATCATGGATGGAACTGGCAAACCTGAATATGGAAAGTGTGTTGAAATTTCAACGAAAGCTGCATTACGAGAAATGATGCTTCCAGGAGCATTGACCATCTTAACTCCAATTATTATTGGTTTGGGAACTGGATTTATTTCAGGAAATTGGCCAATGGCAGCAGAAGTATTAGGTGGATATATGGCTGGAGTTGCAGTATCTGGAGTACTTTGGGCTATTTTCCAAAACAACGCTGGTGGTGCTTGGGACAATGCTAAAAAATCTTTCGAGGCGGGAGTTATGATCAATGGTGAAATGACTTACAAAGGTTCTGACGCACACAAAGCAGCAGTTACGGGAGATACAGTAGGTGATCCATTCAAAGATACTTCAGGTCCATCTATGAATATCCTAATCAAATTAACGTGTCTAGTTGGTTTGGTAATCGCACCGATTTTAGGTGATGGTCATGGAAATGACAAAAAATCGCAACCGGCTTGTGGAACTAAGAAAGAGGCTTGTTGTAAAGATAAAAGCAAGAACGCCTGTCATGGTTCAGAAATGAAAATGAAATGCGATATGTCGAAATGTGCTACAATGACGAAAGATCAGTGTGCAAAAATGTGCGACTCTTTGGGTTGTTCTAAAGAAGAAAAAGAAATGTGCATGAAACATTACGGTGCTGATGGAAAATGGATTGGCGGAGATGCAAATCATTGTAAAACTGATAAAAAAGAATGTTGTTCCAAAGATAAAGGGCATCATTAAAAACACCCAATATTTCGTGAAAAGCTGTCTGAAAAGGCAGCTTTTCTTTTTTGCAATAAGTTCAAAACTAGAATTATTGTAAATTTGCCAAACTAAAATTCATTCGATGAAAAAACAAATGTTAACTGCGGTTCTAATCATATTGGTTGCCGCGCTACATGCACAGAGAAAAATCGATTTCGTTGAGTATGACCTTCCAAACGGAATGCATGTTATCCTTCATGAAGAACATGCTACCCCAATTGTAGCTGTTTCAGTTTTGTATCACGTAGGGTCAAAAAATGAAAATCCGGAAAGAACTGGATTTGCTCACTTTTTCGAACATTTATTGTTTGAAGGAACCGTAAATATCGAGCGTGGAGAATACAGTAAAATTGTAGAGCGCAATGGTGGAACCCTAAACGCCAATACTTCTCAAGACAGAACGTTCTATTTTGAACTGCTTCCATCGAATAAATTGGAACTAGGGTTATGGCTTGAAAGCGAAAGGCTTCTTCATGCAAAAGTGGATAACAAAGGAATTGAAACACAACGTTCTGTTGTGAAAGAAGAAAAAAGACAAAGAGTTGACAATCAGCCTTATGCATCCTTTATAACAGAGATGAGTAAGCGTATGTTTCCGTACCACCCTTATAATTGGGTACCAATTGGTAGTATGGAGCACCTAGATGCAGCACAAGAAGAAGATTATGTGAATTTTTATAAAAATTACTACGTTCCTTCCAACGCGACCTTGTCAATTGCTGGTGATATTGATATAGCCAAAACAAAAAAACTAATTGATCTTTATTTCAGTTCTATTCCAAAAGGACAGGCATTAAACCTTTACCGTGATTTTGTAAACTATTCCGATGAGGAGTTTGAGAAAAAATATCAGCTTGGGAAAAGTAAATTCGATGGAAAAAACTTCTTGGCATCTAAAAATCCAGAAGCTCAAAAATTGATTGCAAAAATGCTTAATACACCTACTGAAATAAAAAGAACTCAAAAGGACAAAGAGGCGATAAAAGGAATCGTAAAAGAGCAAATTGAAGATAACATTCAACTTCCAGCACTATTTATGGGTTATAAATTCCCAGAACAAACACATCCTGATAGTTATGCAATTGAAATGATGAATGAAGTCCTTTCAGGGGGAAGTTCATCCAGGATCAATAAATCAATCGTTGAGAAAAAACAAATGGCAAATTTTGCATTTTCATTCAATTTTGGATTAGAGGATGCCGGAATGGGAATTTTTGCAGCAATAGCATCTGATGGTATTAGTC
>Ga0255096_1000356_pt1 | contig 22930 bp, 20 predicted proteins | sample Colum_Atlam_RepA_2_FD_188563 | JGI IMG/M metagenome (GOLD analysis project Ga0255096, IMG submission 188563) | Freshwater microbial communities from Columbia River, Oregon, United States - Colum_Atlam_RepA_8d | ecosystem: Environmental > Aquatic > Freshwater > River | place: USA: Oregon... | reverse complement strand
CGGTAGCCGCCGCCGCCACCACCGCCACCACCACGGAAGCCGCCGCCACCGCCGCCGGCGGGACGCTCTTCACGGGGACGGGCAATGTTCACGGTCAACGCACGGCCGCCCAAATCCTTGCCGTGGAACATTTCCACAGCGCGATTGGCCTCGTCCGGGGTCGAGAACTCGACGAAGGCGAAACCGCGGGACTTTCCGGTCACGCGATCGAGCATCAGGTTGACATTGGTGACCACACCGGCCGCCGAAAAGTGATCCTGGAGGTCACGTTCCTGCGTCTGGTAGGACAGGTTTCCCACAAACAAACGGGAATTGTTATCCATACGACTTTTGGCCGCTCTTCAACCGAGTGAGGGAAACTGCACCAGCAGACTTCAATTGCGGGGACATAACTGAGCGACCTCCACAAACCGTCAACGTGACGCCGACACTACATGTTCCAAACGGACGTGCTATGTATAGCCATCCAATGAAGTTGGTCAAATGCATATTAGTAGCACTGACTAGTACCCCCTTTTTGCCTCTATGCCTTTCTCCGGTGACGTCGACTCAGAAAATTTCTAAGCTGAGCGGTCAGGCACATCAAAACGGGCACCGACTGATTTATTAAAACGGCAGTCCAGCCGACCGATCAGGAATCACTGGCAGTTTGTTTAGATCCGTACCTACGCTGATCTCCAGAACTTCCCATGATTCCCCTGCACCGCCTTCGCGCTGGCATTATCGGCACCGGCTTCATCGGCCCGGTCCACATCGAGGCACTCAAGCGCCTGGGGGTGCAGGTCAACGCCGTCTGCGGTTCCACGGCCTCGGCCACGGAATGCGCGGAGCGCTGGGGTATTCCCGAAGTGTATGGCGACTATGACGTCGACGCCCTCGTGAAGTCACCGAACGTCGATGTCATCCACATCACCTCGCCCAACAAAGCGCATGTGACGCAGTCGCTCAAGGCCCTCAAGGCAGGCAAACACGTGGTTTGCGAAAAACCGCTGGGCATGAATTCCCGGGAAACCGCTCGGGTCGTGACGGCAGTGGGCAAACCCGATGCGCCGGTGTTTGCCGTCAACTACATGTGCCGGTTCTTCCCAGCCATCCTCCAAATGCGCGCCATGGTCGCACGCGGTGATCTGGGAAAAATTATCCATGTGCAGGGGCACTTTTTCCAAGACTGGCTGCTCCACGAATCCGACTACAATTGGCGCCTTCTGGCTTCCGAAGGCGGCAAACTGAGGGCGGTCGGCGACATCGGAACACACTGGATTGATGCCGTGTCCTTCATTTTGGGCAGTCGGGTCGAACGGGTCTTTGCGCACCTGGAAACCTTCCACAAGACGCGTTTCCGTCCGCCCGGAGCCCTCAAGACCTTCGCCACCCCGGACCCGGCCTCCCGCATCCCCTACCGGGTGGACACCGAAGATTTCGGCAGCGTCCTACTGCGTTTCGGAAAATCCGATCACGGCTTTGCCGAGCAGGTCCACGCCAACGCTTCCATCTCGCAAGTGGCCGCCGGATGGAAATGCAGCCTGTCCCTCGGAATCTACGGCACACGCGGCAGTGCTCGGTGGGATTTCCAGCAACCCAATGAAATCCACATTGGCCGACGCGATGGCCCGAATGAAGTGCTGCAACGGGGAACGCCCGGATTCCTAGAAGACGTGGCCAGATTCACCGACACTCCGGGCGGACACCCCGAGGGATTCCCGGACAGCCACAAGATGCAGTACCGGGCGGTCTATGAGCACATCGCAGGTGGCCGCAAGTCTCCGGTCCTGTTCGCAACGGCCGCGGACGGCCACCACGAAGTGCGACTGTGTGAGGCGGTGTTGCGATCCAGTCGCTCAGGTCGCTGGGTTCGGATCTGAGCCCGAACGATTCGGCCGGATCGTTCCGCTCAGGCGACCGGTTTCTCCGTCACGAGCACGGGCTTTTTCCAGATCGGCACCACCCGCTTCATCTCGTCGATGACCCATTGGCAGGCGCTGAACGCCTCGCCGCGATGGGCCGATACGACCTCGATCCACAGGGAAGCTTCTCCGACGGCCACCCTCCCGATGCGATGGATCAACCGCAACGATTCTACCGAACCCCTTTGCTCCAATTGGTCGAACAGTCGGTGGAACTGGTGCTCGGCCATGGGAACGAAACAACTATAATCGATTGCCACGATGAGCTCGCTCCCCTCCTGAGCGCGAACCACTCCAGAGAAATAGACCGCCGCCCCCATGCCAGCAGACATGGAGCGAGCCGCCAAAAGACCCGCTTCATCGATCGGGTCGTGGGTGATGGAAAGGAAACGCTTCATCCGCCTTGGACGGGAGGGAACAAAGAAACGCGGTCACCGGCTTTGAGGACATATTCCCCGTCTTGATACTCGACCCCCACGGCAATGAGGGTCGATCGACGCATTTCTGCCAACGCCGGATACGACGTGTAGAGATGCTTCAAAAACACCTCGATCGTCGCCCCATCCGAAACAGTGACGACAGTCTCCGCGCAGCCGGCCAGCTCCGCGAAATAAGACCAGAACGTCACCGGAATCATCATCGGGAAGCCTTGCGAGCCGGAGCCTCTTTCGGAGCGTAGACCTCGGGCTTGAGCACTCCAACGTAGGGCAGGTTGCGATAGCGCTCGGCGAAATCGAGCCCGTATCCCACGACAAAGAGGTTCGGAATAAGGAAGCCGACATAATCCGCCTCGAAGGCACCCACGCGACGCTCCTTCTTATCGAGCAGCACGCAGGTGCGGATGGAGGCCGGCTTGAGGGCTGCGATTTTCTCAGTCACCGCCCGGAGGGTTTTTCCCGTGTCGAGAATGTCATCGACCACCAACACATGCGTGCCTCGGACATCGAGCTTGAGCTCCTTATTGAAAACGAGGGTGCCCGACTCGGTTCCTGCCCCATAGCTCGAGACCCCCAGAAAATCGACCCGCAGCGGAAAGGGCAATCGACGCAGGAGATCGGCCAAGAAAAGCACCGTCCCACTGAGCAGCGAGACCACGAGGACATCCTTGCCCGCGTAATCCTTGGCAATGGCCTTGCCCATCACGGCAATGCGCTTCTGCAGATCCACTTCTGGAATCAGTACGCCCGCCAAATCAGCTCGTTGGCTCGCCGGAATACGGCGGGTGAGTTCTTGGGCCAGACGTGGTTTCGATAGGGGCATCAGAATCCTTTGGAAAGTCAGTGGAGTGGCTGGGTTGCTGTACGAAGGCGCTGGGTCAAACGCCGGCCATTCAGTGCCACAGCTCAGCGTCCTTGTCCAACCCACCGTTGAACCTCCCTCATCGCAGAATCAGATATGACGGGAGTCGTCGGCATCCTTCGCCTGATAACCAGAATCCTGACGCTTGAGGTTGACCTCATTCTTTTTGACGTAGGCGGCGAACACATCGTCGGCACTCATGCCCAGCACCTGCGCCATGCTGATGAGGAAGTGAAGGCAATCCACCACCTCAACCCGGGCATTCTGCTCGTCGAACTTCTGGTACTTGGCCCACCACTTCCAGGGCACGCTGTCGGTCAATTCGGCCAATTCCTGCGACATGGCCCGGCAGTAGTTGAGGATCCACTGGGTCTTCTCGGCCTCGTTCATGGCGTCGGTATGAACGCCGATTCGGGCATTGAGGGACTTCTGCATCCGGAAGAGTTCGCGCAACTGGTCGGGTGTTTCCATTGGCTGCGGAGAATCCAGACCCGAGCGCCTCCGCGGAAGTGCAAAAGCAGCATCCCAGCATCCGGTGACAATCCGTGAGCGACAGCGGCACCAGACTCGGATTCCCTTCGGTGATACGGCATGAACCCTCCTGCCCATCCACTTCCGGAAGAAGTGCCCCTCCTCCTCCACCGACATGAGGTCGAGCCTGAGCATGTGCAACAGGTGGCCCGTCTGGCGCTGAGCCTCTTCGATCAACTGCGCCAATTCCATGGATACGGTGATGGCGAACGACGCTTGCTGGAATGCGCCGCCCTGTTGCACGACATCGGTTGGTCGGTTTCTGGTGATGACGGGCGTGGGCACCACAAGGCCTCGGCCAAACTCATCCGCGAGTTCACTTGGAAAACCCTGTCTACCCCAGACATTCGCTGCGTCGCAGCCGTCGCCCGCTACCACCGCAAAGCCTTGCCAAAAAAGGACCACCCGGATCTCGAGGGAATGAACCCCGTAGAACGCACCCGGGTTTCGTGGCTGGCAGCCTGTCTGCGGACCGCGGACGGCCTCGATCGTCGCCATCTGCAGCGGGTGACCGACATCGCCGTTCGAAGTTCGAGCGATTCGGTGGATTTGTGGGTATCCGCCTCCGATTCCATCCAAGAGGAATTGGCAGCGGCGGACAAAAAGTCCGACCTGCTCCGAAGCCTCCTGCCTGGCTCGCTTCGTTTGTTTTCAGGCATGCCCCCTAGCTAGGCCTCCATGGAATAAGCCCATCCTTAAATGGCCGGTTTCACTCTCCATTCCAACCCTTCGGCCTCCATGTCCCTGTGCGCACATTGCGAGGGGCCGATTCCTGAAGCCGGGTCATCCGATGGGCCGCCCCAGCGATTTTGCTGCTACGGATGTCGATTGTTGGGAGAGCGGCCGAAACGCAACGGCTCGCCCGACTCGACGGGTGGAAACGCCGTCTTCCGCGTGGTTCTCGGTGCGGTCATAGCCAGTCAGACCATGCTCATTGGTTTTGCGCTGAACTTGTCCGAAACAGAAGGGACTCAGCGAATAGTCCTCCACGGCCTATCCATCGTGCTGACCTTGATCGTGATGGCCTTGCTCGGTCTTCCCCTGCTCCGCGCCACATGGGACTGCGCCTGTCGCCGGACCTTCGGCCTGGAAGCGCTGTTTGTCTCCGGTGTCTTCGGAGCCTTCGGGGCATCGCTGGTGTCCAGCCTGCGCGGAACCGGTCCGGTGTACTACGAGGTGGTGGCGGTCCTCTTGAGCGTCTACAGCGTGAGCAAGGTCTTGACCGCCCGAGCCCGCGAACAAGCACTCTCGGAAACGCGCCGCCTCAGCGAGACCTTCTCCACGGCGCGCCGGATCGGCCCGCCCGAAGAGCAAATTCCGATCGACGCCATCGCTGAAGGCGACTGTGTCCGGGTACTGCCCGGCGAAGCCATCCCGGTCGACGGCGTGGTCATTCAAGGCGAGGGATTCGTTCGAGAGACTCCGCTGACGGGCGAGCCCGAACCCGTCATCCGCCGGGTCGGAGATGCCATCTTGGCGGGCGGCTTCAGCGAAGATGCCGAGTTGCGGATCCGGAGCCGGACGACGGACCGCAATCGCCAGCTCGACGCATTGATCCGCCGTGTTGAAGAGGCGCGGGCGACTCTGAATTCCAGCCAAGCCCAATCACAGGCCGACCGATTGGCTCGGGTCTTTCTACCCATCGTCCTCAGCACCGCTCTCGGGGCTTTTTCTTGGGGCGTCTTCCATGGCCACTGGGAAGCGGGGCTCTTCAATGGATTGTCCGTGCTGCTGGTCGCCTGCCCGTGCGCCTTGGGTTTGGCGACCCCATTGGGATTGTGGCAAGGCATGGCCACGCTGGCGGCCCGTGGCGTGGTGGTACGGGACGCGCGCGCATTGGAACGGTTGGCTTCCGTCAACCGGGTTGCGTTCGACAAGACGGGAACACTGAGCGAACCACAGCTCACTCTGGTGGATGTCGTCGCCAGCGGAGACGCCCATCAACGCCACCAATGGATGTCGATCGTCGCGGCCGTGGAGTCCCGAAGCCATCATCCAGTGGCACGGGCCTTCCGAGGGCGGGTGCCCGACCCTGCGCTGAAGATCGAGGTCGAAGACTTCATCGTGGTCCCGGCCTGCGGCGTGCAAGCGCGCGTCTCCACTGGGTCCAATCCCACCGTGGTCATCCGGATCGGCCAGAGGGACTGGGCCTGGGAACACGGGCTCGATGAGCCGTTGGAAAAACGCCTACGAGGCACAGGGAGTCGGGTTTGGATTTCTGCCAACGGCCAACCCGTCGCCGTGGCACTGGTCCGGGAACAGCTCCGATCTTCTGCGGCGGCCACCTTCCAGGATCTGGATCGCATGGACATCACCCGTTGCGTGCTTTCCGGTGACCAATCCGCACGGACCCGGGAACTCCTCGCCGGCATGACCGAGGAAAATCACCTCCATTCAGGCCTCACCCCGACGCAGAAAGCCGAACGAATCCAACAATGGCAGGCCCAGGGGCACTGCGTGTTGTTTGTCGGCGACGGAGTGAACGACGCGCCGGCGCTGGCGGCGGCCGATGTGAGCGTCGGCCTGCTGGAAGGTGCCCCGCTGGCGGCCGCCACCGCCGATCTGGTGTTGTGCGGGGGCAATTTGCGGGAAATCCCGGAGGCGCTGGCGGTGGCCCTTGGGGTCCGGAATTCAATCCAACGAAACCTTCGATTCGCCGTCGTTTACAATAGCATCGGTATGATCCTCGCGGCCACCGGCCACCTGCACCCGGTAGCGGCCGCACTTTTGATGACTGGCAGCAGTGCCGTGGTGAGTTGGCGGGCCTGGCGCGGTGGGTCCTGCCACCTGAATGTCAGCCCCAGTGCCAACCCACCGAGTCGGTGGCGAGGTTGGGTTTTGAGCGCGAGTTTCCTCCTTCAACCACCGCTGCTCATCTGGCTGGGAAATCTCAGCGCGATCCCCGCCGCAGGCATCTCCATTCTGGGGCTGATGGGGGCCTGGTTCTCGGAAAGCAGCATCCGCAAAACCAGCATCCCCGCTTCAGACGCCTCCATTGCGAAATGGAATTGGATGATCTGGGGCATGCTGGGGCCAGCCAACCTCGCGATGCTTGCGGGATGGTGGGCCGACGCGGGTTTCAGGAAGGTCATGCAGGAGGGCATCTGCCTTTGCTGCTCAGGCCACCGGTTTTTTGACCTCAGATCCGGGATTCCTTGGATGACCGGAGGCATGGTGATGGCGGGACTGCCGTTCATGAAGGGGGCCATACTGGCTTGGCCAAAAACCCACCATCGAATCGCCACGGCCACCGTTCTGAGTCTATCGATGGCCGGCGGCATGAATTGGGGAGCGTCGCTGGCATTGCGCTGGGCCGGGCCGGGGCATCCCTGGCAATTCCTCATCGCCTACAGCGGCATGACCTGCGGCATGATGACTGGCATGCTCTTCGCCTGCGCCCTCATCGAAGCCCTTCGCCATCAACTCAAAGCGAGCCGCCGGTAGAAGGCGTCCGCGCAGCATGGGGCACCGGCCACCAAATCCACCCAAGTTGAACCTAGGCTGCGCTGCTCCGGAGCTTCACGGGTTGCGGAAGGGGGCTGTCTGGGGCCATTCGGTAGGCTGCTCGAAAACCTGCCTCCGACCCGCATTGGACCGACCGTTGACCCAGATCTTATTCATTTCGCGGGTCATGGCTCGAGCCACTTTGGGCACGTCAGCCACTCGATTGGTGCGCTCGGCCGAATCGTTTCCGAGGTGATACAATTGAAGCCGGGGCAACACGGCAGCCTCCTTGCTTCCCGGCTTCGGATCGCTCCAACCACCGCTGTCCGGTGTGAAAAGGAGTTTCCATGGCCCCTGCCGCAGCGCGAAGAAACCCTGATTGGAATGATGTACCAGCGAATCACGGCCGGCTTTGGCCCGGTCTCCGCGGCGCAATTGCGGCAGGAAGCTGATGCTGTCTTCAGCCGCATGTCCTGGAAGGCGCTGACCCAGGATATCCGCCAAGGTCGCCAACAAATCGAGCTGCCCCACGAGGCGGGAACAAGTTGAACCCGCGGGCACTTCGGCAGGCCACCGCACCAGGAACGGTACTCGGTGACCTCCTTCGAACAAATCAGCCTTATGTCCGCGGAAACCGGCACTGGGGTCATGGCCAAAGCGGCGTAATTCCCCCAAATTGGCCGCCGGCGAACACCCATTGTCGGCGGTGAACACCACGAGGGTGTCCCGGGATATCCGCAATGCGTCCAAAGTGTTGAGAATATCCCCGACCGTGGCATCCACCTGGGCCACGAAATCGCCGTAGGGATTGGTTTGGGTGCGTCCGACGAATTCCGGGGTCGGCACGGTCGGCGTGTGGGGCGAAGCCAAGGCCAGATAGAGAAAGAAGGGAGCTCCATCGACCGCCCGGGCCTGGGCGCGAGATTCAATCCACGCCAAGGCTTCACGACGAAACCGAGGATGCACCTCCTCATGACGAAAATCCGCACCGATCAGCCCGGCGCGCCACATCTTCGGGCCGGGACTCGCCGCAACCCTGTCACGAGGCACCGTCGTTGATCGATCCTGACTCAGGTACACGAACGGGGGCATGTCCAGGGAGGCGCTGATTCCGAAGAACCGGTCAAAGCCATGAGACAACGGACCTCCCCCGAACGGTTGACCGAAATCCACCTCCTCCAGTTTTTGACCATTGCGCACCCAATCCACCCCCAAATGCCACTTCCCAACCATCCCGGTGGCGTAACCCTGTTGTTTGAGAAACCCCGCCACCGTCAACCGCCCCGGCTCGATCAAGCTTGGGTCATACCCGTGCAGCACACTCGACTTGAGTTTCCCCCGCCATGAGTAGCGGCCCGTCAACAGCGTGTAACGACTCGGCGTGCAAACCCCCGAAGCCGAATGAGCATCGGTAAACGTCCGTCCCTCGCGAGCCAACCGATCGATCCCCGGAGTTTTCCAAGCGCTCTTCGGATTCAGGCTGGAGACGTCGCCGATTCCCATGTCATCAGCCAGAATGACGATCACATTCGGCCGAGAATCCGCCGCTGAAGAAACTGTGCCCATGGCCCCAAAGCCCCGAGAGCCCGCTCTCGCGAAAAAACAACCCAGTAGCCAGGCCAAAATCCAACCCGGCACCCGACAGCGCAGCCTAGAAAAAGATCGCATGGGAATCTCCCCACAAACTGCCCATCCGCCCCCCCTTTGACCAGCCCCGTGTAGGGGCAGGCTCCAAATCGATCCTCCTCCAAACGCTCCCAATGAGGGACAGGCTGCAGCTCAGGAGGCCGACTTGGCCGTAACCATTCTGTGAGATCGGTCCCACTGGCTCTATGCCGAACAACGAAAACGTCGTTTTGCAAATAACTTGCATTAAGCACTTCCCCCGAATTGACTTTATGCACCGTCGTTCCAAACATAGTCTCCAACGATCACAGTCTGCCGATAATGCGATCCTTCATTTCCATCGCACTCAATGCGTTCATGGAGTTGGTCCGACAGCCGATCTTCCTGCTGTTGATGACCACGTCTTCCGGCTTTTGCGTGTTCATCGCAGCGGTGCCCTATTTTGGTTTTGGTGAAGATCCCAAGCTGGTGAAAGACATGTCGCTGGCCCTGATGCTCTTGTCGGGGCTTTTTGGTGCCGTGCTCTGCGCCTCATCCAGTGTGGCTCAGGAAATCCGCCTGGGAACCGCGCTGACGGTCCTCTCGAAACCCGTGGGCCGTTGGACATTCCTGACCGCCAAATACGTCGGATTGTCCGCCTCGCTGGCGTTGATGACCTATTCCAACGTGATTGCCGCCCTCTTGGCTGGACGCATGGCCTTTGACGCCTACGGCGACACGGATGTCCGGTCGCTGTTGATCTATGGCGGGTCTGGGGCAATGGCGTATGCCGTGGCCGGATTCTTCAACTTCTTCCTGCGACGCGGATTCGTTTCCGATGCGGTGTTCACGTTCATCCTCTTCACCACGCTGTCCGTGCTGGGCATCCACTTGTTCATCCATGACGAGCGTGCCTTCGGTGAGGTGGCGTCCGTCGACTGGCGCATGGTTCCCGCGGCCGTGCTCATCTTGTTTGCCCTGTTGATTCTCGCGGCTGTGGCTTTGGCCTGTTCAACGCGGTTGGACACCGTACCCACGTTGGCGGTGTGTTCAGCCCTGTTCATCGCCGGCCTCATGGGTGATTACTTGTTCAAGGCCGCCGCCGATGCCGGTAGCGTTTGGGCCAAAACAGCCTATGCGATCATCCCCAACTGGCAGCAGTTCTGGTTGGCTGACGCTTTGGAAGACAAGAAAAGCATCCCTTGGTCGTATGTGGCCAAGGCGTCTGTCTATATGTTCTCGTGCATCGCAGCCGCTTTGGCCGCTGGAGTTTGGCTCTTTGAAGATCGCGAACTCAGCTGATACTCTCCCTGTATTCCCACCCGCCTGACCGCCCATGGAACGACACTCTCTCAAGACTGGAATGCTGAACTGGATCACCCTGCTGGGACTGGCCGCCGGGCTGGAAGTGGTGTCCAAGATCGCCGACTCCGCGACTGCCGAACTGGGGGCCGCCTTCACCCTCGTCGGCCTGGTCACCGCGTTGATCGCGTGGTTCCAGATGCGTTTGGAAGCTTCTGAAGAATCCGAACGTCTGGAAATGGACGAACTGGCCCGCTCCCGGAGCAAGACAGCCCTCTTCGACTCGACGGTGGATGAAGCCTTTCCGGCCCGGAAATCCCGGATTTTGTTCGAAAAGTGGTTCGTGCCCGGTCTGACCCTGGTGCTTTTCGTGATGCAAGCCGGCGGGGCCCTTTATTTTTTCAGGGATCTCAAGGACATGGGTTCAGCGGCCTCGGCGCCGTCGACCTTGGCCATGGCCATGTTCGCCGGCCTGAGCTTGGTGGCTTTCCTGCTGGGCAAATACGCCTGCCGATTGGCCCAATTGGAAGGAATCCGTCTGCTGCGGCCGGGTGGCTCTGCACTCATGCTCGGTTCCTTGCTGGCCTTTCTGGCCACTGCCAGCGAAGGCCTCCAATGGTTCGGATTCCCGCAGTATGATCGCCAAATCGCTTGGGTGCTGACCGCACTGCTGGCCTTGGTAGGCATCGAAACCCTGCTGGCGCTGGTCTTCGAAGCCTATCGTCCGCGGGTTCAAGGCAAGGAGGTCCGTCTCATCTACGAAAGCCGACTGGTAGGCTTGCTCGGTCAACCGGCCGGATTGTTCGCCACGGCGGCCCAGGCCCTCGACTATCAGTTTGGTTTCCGGGTCAGCGATAGTTGGTTCTACCGTTTTCTTGAAGAAAAGCTCAGCCGCTTCGCCCTCATCTGGATCGGCATCCTGGCCGCCAGCGACTGCGTCGTGTTCATCGACGCCGGAGAACAGGGTTTACGCGAACGCTTCGGCAAGCCCACCGGCGCCATCCTCCAACCCGGCATCGCCTTCAAACTGCCCCGTCCCGTCGATCAAATCCAACGGTACCCGGTGTCCGAGGTCCAAAGCTTCAATGTCGGTTTCGTGGCCGATGAAAAACTCGAGAGAGAACGCACCATCCTCTGGACCCGCTCCCACTATAAAGAGGAATTCAACCTCTTGGTGGCGTCGCGTGAGCAGAATATCGCAACCAACGCGACAGAATCGGAGCAAATCGTTCCGGTCAACCTACTGACCGTAAGCATCCCGGTCCAATTCCTGATCAAGGACATCCGCTCTTGGTCTTATGGCCACAGCGAGCCCCAATTGTTGCTCGAGCGTCTGGCCAATCGCGAAGTGGTCCGATACATGGCCAGCGTGGACATTGAAACCATCATGTCCCATGGCCGCCAGCAGGCCGCCCGCGATCTCAAGGCCAACATTCAGACTGCGGCCGACGCGGCCAAATTGGGGACCGAAATTGTCTTTGTCGGCCTGCAAGACATCCACCCGCCGATCGGCACCAAGGAACTCAAGGTTGCCGAAGCCTATGAAAAGGTGATCGGGGCCGAGCAGGAGAAAGAATCCCGCATCTTGGAAGCCGACGCCTACGTGCTTGAAACCGTTCCTCTGGCCAAGTCCGCCGCAGCCAAGACCATCAATGACTCCAAAGGAGTCTCTGCCCAAAAGGTGGCCGAAGCCTCCGGACGCGCCGCACAGTTTTCCTCCCAACTGCTCGCCTATCAGGCCGCTCCCAAGGTCTTCACCACCCGCAACCATCTCGAGACCTTCGCCAAGGCCTCCGCGGGCTCACGCAAGATCGTCATCCTCCCGACCAACACCCAAGACGTCATCCTCTTCAATCTGGAAGACAAGATCCGGCAGGACCTGCTGGATGTGAACATCGAACCGGTCAAGAAAGACGAGCCCAAGAAATAGCCCGTTCCCACCCGAAGACGTCCACCCCTCTCCAACCCCCATTTCCCCTTTCCCAAGATGAAGCCCCGTACTCCCACCCTGATCATTGGCGGATTGCTCCTGGCAATCTTCCTCTTCCTGCTGTTCGCCTTCCAGGTGCGCACCACCGAGGTGGCCGTCGTCACCACCTTCGGCAGCATCAGTGGCACGCCCAAGACCGAACCGGGCCTGTACCTGCGCCTGCCCTACCCCATCCAGAACATCTACAAGTTCGACCGCCGCCTGCAGAACTTCGAGCGCAAGTACGAGCAGAGCCTCACCCGCGACAAGAAGTCGCCGATCTTGTCGGTGTTCGTCGGTTGGCGCATCGCCGACGCCGAAATCTTCCTCAAGCGCTTCAATGGCGACCTCTTCCGCGCCGAGACCAGCCTTGAGAACGTGGTTCGTGACGCCAAGAACTCGGTCGTCGGTCGCCACGATTTCTCGGAACTCATCGCCCCGATCCCAAGCAGGTGAAGTTCGAGGAAATCGAGAACGAAATGAAGCAAGCGATGGCCGAGACCACGCTGAAGACCTACGGCATCGCCATCGAAATCGTCGGCATCAAGCAATTGGGCCTGCCCGAGTCCCAAACCGCCAAGGTCCTCGAGCGCATGAAGGCCGAGCGTGAACGGTTGGTGAAGAAGTTCGTTGCCGAAGGCACCGCTGAAGCCATGCGCATCCGATCCGAGGCTGAGCTGCAGCGCGACACCACCCTGGCAGAGGCCCGACGCAAGGCGTTGGTTCTGCGGGGCGAAGCCGAGGCCAAGGCCACCGAGTACTACAAGGTGCTCAATCAAGACGAGTCACTGGCTCGATTCCTCATCTCCCTCAACAGCCTCGAGGCCAGCCTGAAGGAACGCACCACGCTCATCCTGGACGAGAAGACGGCTCCGCTGAACTTGCTCCGCGGCGACGCCGCGACCACCGCACCCTCCAAGAATTGATCCCATGGCCGCCGCAACCACTCCCTCCGGCAATCTGAGGCCCGACGGCCCGCGGATTTCCCCGGACGACGCCTCCAGTCAGGCGCTCTCCGAGGCCTTGGGCAGCAGCCTGATCCTCATCCGCATCCTCGGGGCTCTGCTGCTCGCCGCCTTCGTCTTCTCCTGTGTCTTCACGGTGAAGCCCAACGAGGTCGCCGTTGTGCTGCGCTTCGGCAAACCCGTGGGCGAAGGACGCGACATCCTCCGCACCAATGGGCTGCACTTCGCTCTCCCCTACCCCATCGACGAAATCGTCCGGATTGGTGTCGGTGATTCGAAGATCATCCGAGCCACCAAGGCTTGGTACGCCGTGGACCCGGCCGCCGAAGCCGCCGGCATCACGGCGGCACCCATCAGTGAAAAGCTCGATCCCGCCAGTGAAGGCTATGTGCTGACAGGGGATGGCAACATCCTCCATGTCCGGGCCACTCTGCGCTACCGCATCAGCGATCCGGTGGCCTACACGTTCAACTTCACGGCGGCCTCCAACACCGTGGAGAATTGCCTGAACAACGCCATTTACTGGGCAGCCGCACGCACCAAGGCCGACTCCATCTATGGCGATATCGCCAGCTTCCGGGACGCTGTGAAACAGCGGGTCAGCGACCAACTCATTCTCGCCAACCTAGGCGTCCTCATCGAGGGCCTCGATGTCGAGCGGGTTGCCCCGGGCTACGTGAAGGAATTCTTCGACGCCGTCATCACGGCCGGACAAACCCGCAGCAGCCGCATCAACGAGGCACAGGGCGAATTCGACCGCGTCACCCGCGAAGCCAAGGGCGAGGCCGACCGCACGGTTGCTCAAGGTCAAGCCGCGGCCGACCAACTGGTTCAGGGACTCGCCGCCGAGTCGCGTTTCTTCGAAGACCAATTGGCCACCTACCGCCAGAACCCCGGACTTTACCGCGATCGACTCCGGGTCGACACCATCACCCGCATTCTCACCAACTCGCCGGACAAATTCTTCCTGCCCTCTCGAGCCGATGGCGAGCGCCGTGAAGTCCGCATCCAGCTCAATCGGGAACCCCAACCCCAGAAGCGCCCCGAGACCGGTCGCTGATCCGGGAACACCCCAACCCCTCCCCTTCCATCCATGCAAGTCACCAGCCTCCTCACCCTTGAGGAAGACGCCAAGAAGGACGCCTCCTGCGCCGATTGCGGTCACGACCACGGCGGTCTCGACCATTCACACACCAACACCAAGCTCTCCACCACGCTGGTCGGCTTGATCTTCGTGCTGAACTCCTTCGCCGTGGACTGGCTGTTCGATCGTGGAACAACCGTGGCGGCCTTCAGCGCCATGATCGGAGCGATCATTCTGGGAACCCCCATCATGGTGGTGGCCTTCAAAGACCTCCGGAAGGGCCTCCTCTCCATCAATGAACTGGTGGCCTTGGGTGTCTTGGCCTGCGCGGTCTCAGGCAATTACGGAATGAAGGGCGAGGGTTCCAGTCTGGCCGGCGGATTCCAAACCGCCGGCATCGTCGCCTTCTTCATGCTGCTCGGAGAGATCATCGAAACGCGCACGGCCGCTGGCGCACGGGCTTCCATCCAATCGCTCATCAAGCTGACACCCACCAAAGCACGACGCGTGTTCGCCAATCAGGAAGTCGAAGTGGCCGTCAGCGAACTCAAAGTGGGCGATCTGATCCGCATCCGCCCGGGTGACAACATCGCAGCCGACGGTTTGATCGTCTCCGGACAAGGTTCGATCAATCAGGCCAACATCACCGGTGAATCGCTCCCCGTGGACAAAGGCGTGGGCGAACAGGTGTTTGCGGGCACGATCAACATGAACGGCCTCCTCGAGGTCAAGGTCAGCAAGGCCGGCGAAGACACCACCCTCGGCCGCGTCCGGGACCTGATCCTGGCCGCCGAGAAGACCAAACTGCCCTTCATGCGCATCATCGACCAGTACATGGGGTACTACACCCCGCTGGTGTTGATCATTGCCGCTCTGGTCTGGGGCTTCACCCAAGACCTCAACCGGGTCATCACCATCCTGATCGTGGCCTGCCCGTGCGCCTTCATCTTGGCCACACCGACCGCGATGGTCGCCGCCCTGAGCGCCGCCGCCCGATTGGGTATCTTGGTCAAGAACATCGGGGATCTGGAAGCCGCTGCGCGCATCACGGCCTTCGTGTTCGACAAGACCGGCACGCTCACCACCGGCCGCCTGGCCGTCAGCCGACTGAACCCCCTCGACGGCATCGCTCCCGCCGAACTGCTGCGATGGGCGGCCAGTGCCGAGCAATTTTCCAATCATCCGACCGCCCGTTCCATCACGGCCTTGGCCCATGAGGCCGGTGTGCCGTTGTCCAAGGCCGAAGACTTCAAAGAAATCGCCGGCAAGGGCGTCAGCACCCTCATCGAAGGGCGGCGCATCCTCATCGGCCGAGCGACCTTCCTCAAGGATCAGGGTGTGGCTGGCGATTTGTTCCAATCGGTGGACCTCGATGAGACGGCCGGTTACAGCTTGCTCTTCGTGGCCCGCGACGGCCAGTGCATCGGATGGATCGGCCTTCAAGACCAGACCCGCCCGGAGGCCGCAGAGGCTCTCCAACAGCTCCAGGCCTCGGGCATCCGCCGCATCGCCATGGTCAGCGGTGATCGTCGCCCCGTGGCCGAACGCGTCGCCCAGGAAATCGGTGTGCCCGAGGTGGTGGCCGAGTGCCTCCCGCAAGACAAGGTGGAGTACGTCCGCCAAACCAAGGCCAAGGGTCACCGCGTGGCCGTCATCGGCGATGGTGTCAACGACGCCCCCGCCCTGGCATCCGGCGACATCAGCATCGCCATGGGTGCGGCCGGCAGCGAAGTGGCCATCAATTCGGCGACCATTGCCTTGATGAACAACGACTTGCGCCGCCTGCCCTTCCTGATCCGCCTCAGCCGCATGGCCCGCACGGTGATCAACCAGAACTTCCTCTTCGGTGTGGTCTTCATCATTGGCGGTCTGGCAGCCGCATCCTTCGGCTACCTCAACCCGATCGTGGCTGCGATCCTGCACAACATCGGATCCCTCTTCGTGGTCTTCAACAGCGCCCGCTTGGTGCGTCAAGGTGAGGAATTGGAACCCTTCGTCCAGGGCGAGGGTGCCACCAACACGGGCAACGGAAATACAGCCCCACAACCCGTCTGAATGGGATGAGCCATCGGCTCCGTGGGTTCCCTCGGAGTTGACCGTCACTGCAACCCATCACCAACCCCTGTCCACCGATCCCGCTTCATGAACCCTCCCTCCCCTACCGGCAGAGCGTCGACCGAGAACTCCGGCGACGAGGTCGTTGTCCGGGCCACCGGCTTGACCAAGGTGTTCAAGGACTTCTGGGGGCGCCCGAAGGCCCGTGCGGTCGACAATGTCGATTTTGAGATCCGCCGCGGCGAGGTCTTCGGACTCCTGGGACCGAACGGTTCAGGCAAGTCCACCACCATCAAGCTCCTCTTGGGTCTCCTCTATCCGACCCAGGGACACGTCACTGTCTTCGGCCAATCTCCACGCGATGTCGCCACCAAGGCCCGCATCGGCTACCTGCCCGAAGAAAGCTACCTTTACCGTTTCCTCAACCCCGGAGAGACACTCGATTTCTTCGGCAGTCTGTTCCAAATCGACGGACCGGAACGCCGCCGGCGCGCCGAGCAGCTCATCGAGATGGTGGGTTTGAATCAGGCCCGGACCCGCACCGTCGGCGAGTTTTCCAAGGGCATGCAGCGCCGCATCGGTATCGCCCAGGCGCTCATCAACGACCCGGATCTCATCATCCTCGACGAACCCACCGCCGGTCTGGATCCGCTGGGTTGCCGCGAGGTCAAAGACCTGATCCTGGCGTTGGCCCAACGCGGCAAGACGGTCATTCTTTCCAGCCACCTTCTCAGCGATGTCGAGGACGTCTGCGACCGAGCGGTGATTTATTACGGCGGACGAATCCAGGCTCAGGGCCCGTTGCACCAACTGCTCGCCAAGCCGGATTCGGTTCGCATCACAGCCCCGGTGCTGTCCCGCGAAACCACCGAGAAGGTCCTCAGCCTCATCCGCGCCGAAGTGGGAGACACCGTCCGGCTCGAAAACCCCACCCAAAATCTCGAATCGTACTTCCTGGGAGTGGTCGAGTCCGCCCGCCGTCAGGCCGAGACCAGCGGCGCCACCAGCGGAAATCGCGTCGCCGAATACCTGCGGGGATCTGGGGAACCCGGAGGCCCTTCCGGAACCCATCAAGGCGAATCCGTATTGGACCGCTTGTCCCGCCCGTCCGAGACGGCGGCTCCCATCGTCTCCGATGTCTCGGCGCCCAGCCAACCCTCGTCCGAAGCGGTGCTGGAATCCCTCGTCCGACAAGAACCCGTGGCGGCCAAGACACCCAAAGCTCCTCACTCCGCCTCGACTCCGGTTTCAGCTCCATCGGCACCCGTTGTCCCCGAATCTGCGCAGCCCGTCGACCTCTCCAAAGCCAACGACGCCCTCTCGGGTCTGCTCGGCGGCAAGAGCGGCAAAGGCGACAAAAAGTGACCCGCCATGACCCGTCGCTTTGAGGTTTACCGCAGCGCCGACCGGCAGTTGATGGCCCTACCCCTGGGTTTCTCCTGGGCGGCGGCGGCATTCGACTGGATCTGGGCGTTCTGGCTCCGGTTGCCCCAACTCGGAATCGTGTTCCTGATCCTCAACTTGATCAGCAGCGCAGTCTTGTATGCCAATCGGGCCGGATGGAAATCATACCTGCTCAGCCAAGTGGTTCAGGGCATTGTGATTGGTTTTTCGGCCCGGCGATTCCGGGAAATGTCGGCGGAACGTCAGGGCTACGCTTACCTTTGCACCGTTCCCGCCCGCAACGCCGCCGATGCGGTGGCCAAGGTTCTTCAAGTCGGTGGAGTTCCTCTGCCCGAATGGAAGGGACGCTATCTGGCCGGAGTCCCGGATCTGGTTCCCAAACCACTGCGGCCACTGTTCGCTGTGGCCCTGCTGACCATCAAGGCCGCCTTCCGCTACCGCTTGGTCATCACTCTCCTGGGTTTGCTCATCGCCTTGGTGTTCATCTTGCCCAGCGCCATCAAGCATGACGGCTCGGCCCAGGGCTTCACCCAAATCCTCATCACCTACACCCTCAGCGCCATCACGGCCCTGCTCGGGTTCACCACGCTCTGGATCGCCTGCGGAACCCTGGCCCGCGACATCGAGGAAATGCAGCTCTTCCTCATCGCTTCCAAGCCCATTCCCCGCTGGCAAATCTGGCTGGGCAAGTGGATCGGCATCATGGCCGTCAATCTGGGCATGTTGGCCATGTCGGGATCGGTCGCCTACGGATTGCTCCAATTGCGCACCGGCGAACTCTCGGCCGAGCAGCAACTGAAACTGCGCAACGAAGTCTTGGTGGCCCGCGCCGGGGCCCGTGAACCCGCAGTCGACCTGACCCAAGACATCCAAACCCTCCTCAAAGAGCGCCTCAAAGACCCAGCCGCCGCCGCCCTCGACCCAGCCTTCGTCCGCAAGCAAGTCGAGGAGATGATCAAGGCCCGGCAGCAAGTCGTGCCGCCGGGAATGCTCCGCCGCTGGGAGGTCCCTCTTGGGGCCGATGCCAAGCAGCGACTCGCCGGGCGGCCCCTCTTCATCCGGGTGAAGTTCTTCACCACCCAATACAACTCAGAAGGCACCTTGTACCCCGCCTACTGGGAGGTGGGTCCGCCCGACGGTCGCCGTCTGCGCCTCGAGAATTCGCTGCCGGCCGAGTCGTTTGTCGAGTTTGGGCTCGATCCGCGAGTCACCAGCGATCTCATCAACGCCCAGGGTGTGCTGGCCGTGGACTTCCAGAACTGGACCCAGCAACCGCTCCTCTTCCCGCTCGATGAAGGCATGGAAGTGCTCTTCCACGAGGGCGGTTTCGCTCTCAATTACGCCCGCGGGCTCATGATCATCGCCTTTTGGTTGGGCTTGCTCACGGCCGTCGGCCTGGCCTGCTCCAGCTTTCTGTCCTTCCCGGTGGCCTCCTTCTGCTCCATCGCCCTGCTCGTGCTGGGGCTCTCGAGCAACACCCTCAAGCAGGTGGTCGATCAGGGCGGCATCATGGGCGTCAACAGCGAGAACGGCATGGTGACCGAGAACACCGTGGTCAACCAGTTGAGCGTCGCGGTCTATGGTTCGGCCAAGCAGGTCATAGACCAGGTCAGCGGCTACTCGCCCATCTCCAGCCTCAGCACCGGCCGCAGCATCACCTGGCTGGAGTTGATCCGCGCCTTCGTGGTGATCAACGTCCTGGTCGGCGGCGGCATATCCATCGTCGGTATTGTGGTGTTGACCCGCCGGGAACTCGCAGCCCCCACCAAGTTCTGATGACTCTCCGAAAGGCCATCCTCTCCGTCGTCATCATCGCGGCCTTCGTCGCGTCCCACTTCATTCAGGGAACGCTCAACCGCGACCGCGAAACCTTCGGCCTCACCCGCACGGCCATCATCAGCAACGCCCCGCCCATCTTGGCGTTCACCACGGTGGCCCTGGGCGGATTCCGCGGACTCATCGCGAACGCCCTGTGGATCCGAACCACGGAACTCCAAGAAGACGGCAAGTACTTCGAGGCCGTCCAGTTGGCCGACTGGATCACCAAACTGCAGCCCCATTTCACCAGTGTCTGGGTCCATCAGGCCTGGAACATGTCGTACAACATTTCGGTCAAGTTCCCGAACCCGGAAGACCGGTGGCTATGGGTCCAACGGGCCATCGAACTGCTGCGCGACGAAGGCATGCGCTACAACCCGCATGAAGCCCTGATGTACCGCGAGCTGGGGTGGATCTACCAACACAAGATGGGAGCGTATCTGGATGACGCCCACATGACTTACAAAGCCCGGTGGGCGCGCCAGATTGAGGATGTGATCCCCGGCGGCCGTCCCGATTATGCTGCGCTGCTCAAACCCGACACCGCCGTCGTCAGCAACCGGGTGGCCGTGATGGTCAACAAGTTCAAGCTCGTGCCTTCCATCATGAAGGAAGTGGACGACAAGTACGGCCCCCTGGAATGGCGCCTGCCCGAATCACACGCCGTGTACTGGGGCTACCGTGGTCTGGGTGAATCCAAGAAGGAAGCCGACCGGGCTCCGCTGCGTCGGGTGGTCTTCCAGTCCATGCTCACCGCTTTCCAGCGCGGACGCCTGTATACGAACATCGCCACCCGTTCCATCGAGTTGGGGCCCAACCTCAACATCGTGGCCAGCGCCAGCAAGGCGTACGAAGACATGATGGCCGCCGATGACAAGATGGCCGACCACTTCGCCAAGGGTCACAAGAACTTCCTGCGCGACGCCGTGTACTTCCTCTACACCGCCAACCGCGAGAAAGAGGCCGCCCAGTGGTGGGCGTATTGCCAAAAGAAATATGCCGATCAACTCGGTGACCAGGCCGGCATGAGTCTGGAGACCTTCGCCATCGCCAAGGTTTCCGAGGATGCCAACGAAACTTCCAGTGACCGCATCAAGGCCATCATCACCGGTCTTCTGGCCCAGGGATTCTTCAGTTTGGGCAACGGCGATGAAGACCGCGGGGAATCGATGATCCGTCTGGCGACCAAGGTCCACGCGAACTTCGAAGCCCGCACGCCCAACAAAAGCATGCGCCAGCGTCTGAGTGTGGCCCCGCTCAACGAGTACAAACTGGAGGTCCTGCGCGACATGCTGGCTCCGGCCGACGATGTGAACCCGGAGTTCCAAAATGCCCTGCGCACCCGCCTGAATCTGCCTGCCGACTTCGGCCGCCCCACCGGCACCAACGCCCCGGCCGCTCCTATGGCTCCGATGGCTCCTGCTGCCCCGGCCAGCCCGACGCCGCCCAAGCGCTGAAGCTGACCGCCGCGACAGCACCCACCGACTCTGGGCTCCCTATGCGGCGTTCCTTCAGAACGCCATGCATCCCCACACCCAATACCGGGGTTTCACCCCCGGCTGGTATGCCGTGCCCCGTTGGGGCACCCCAATCAATCATCGACGTCCCTATCCCGGGTTGGCGGGGCACTCCAATGAATCATCGACGTTCTCATCCCGGGTTAGCGAGGCAGCCACATTCGGAATTGCCCAACGGGGCAACGCATACCAGCCCAGGGCAACGCCTTGGGATTCATATCGCCGATCACAAAAAATGTTGGCTTAGATCATCATTCGACCGATCGGCGGAGTCGCTCCAACTGCACAAGAATTTCCGGTGCCTCTTTCAATTCAACCAGAGGCTTGAGTTCCCTGAGGATATGGTCCCAATCCAGACGGTCACCTTGGCGGACCAGAACATTTTCGATGTCCATCCAGTCTTTGGAACGACCGGCAAAAGCCTTCAGAACCACAAGATCGTCGGCCTGGCACACCTGGAGGGAAATACCGGGCAAAAACTCCCGCAACATCGCTCTCCGACACAACGATTCCTCAAACGGAAACCCAGCCAGTGCCACATCAATGGGAATGCCTTCCGACGTTTTCAGGAGGAGCACCCGACGTTCTTCGGCAAACTCGGCAGCGTCTGGAATTCGTGGAGCAAACCTCGAAAGAAACGCCTGAATCACCGGGGCTTCGTTCCCAAAACCGCAGAAGAGCGTGAGGTCCACGTCTTCGGTGACGCGAGGCTCACCCCAGCACTGAACCGCAACCCCTCCGATGAACGCGAAAGGGAAACCTCGTTCACGACAAAGTTCTTGGGCAGCGATAGCCGCGTTTATCCATGCAAAGCCGGTCTGCATTTGAGGAAGAACGCTTGCTGGGCCACCAGCCCAGATGACAACCGGGGACGTCCCATGTGGCGGGCCGATTCGAATGCTCCGGCCAATCGTTGCAACGACTCCACGGTGTCGGTTTTACGGAGCGCCTCACGACGCAACTGATCCATGACCGCACCGGTTTCGGCCCAGGATCGAACCCACTGTTTGCCGAGCCTGATCTGCTCGGGAGTCCAGTTGGACAGCGGGTTGGGTTCACTCATTCCATGAAACTCTAGGGTTCTGATGCGTGAAATCCAAGCTCGCGATCTGATCATCGATCCGGATCAGACAATTCGACTCCTTGCGCAACCGCCGCTCCGGTAGTGCCCCAGGCTCCAGCGGCCCCGGCCAGCCCGACGCCGCCCCAGCGCTGAAGCTGACCGCCGCGACAGCACCCACCGACTCTGGGCTCCCTATGCGGCGTTCCTTCAGAACGCCATGCATCCCCACACCCAATACCGGGGTTTCACCCCGGGCTGGTATGCCGTGCCCCTGAGGGGCACCCCAATCAATCATCGACGTCCCTATCCCGGGTCGGTGGGGCACTGAGCTGAGACAATCATCCCATCGTCCGGCCGCGCAGCCAGAGAGTAAAGGCGGGCATGGGTTCGCCCAACAGGGCGGTCAACTTCGAACAATCCAAGGTGGTGTCCGGCGCGCGCGGGGCACCTGAATAACCCGCCAACGAACCGGCCCGCATCGGCATCGCCAAATCCGGCTCGGAACGACGGAGATCCTCGGCCACGAGTTGCCCGATATCGTACCGCGACAGCCGCTCCGAACCCGCGAGGTGGAACACGCCACCCTGCCCCGAATCCAACAACGCCCACAACCGCCGCGCCGACTCCAAAGCCGCGATCGGGCACCGGAACTCATCCACGAATAAATCCACGACCCGGCCTGCGCGCCACGCGGCGGCCAACTCCTCGTTGAACGCCCCAGGCCCTGACGGCGAACGACCAAAGTTCAACGACGTCCGCACGATTGCATGCCGCGGATTGCGACGCACCCATGCCTCGGCCTCCACCTTGGTCTCGGCATACACACTCAATGGATTCACCGCGTCACCTTCCCGGTAACCTCCCTTCGACCCATCGCGCCGGCCATCGAAGACCAGGTCCGTCGACAGAAACACCATCGGCAAGTCCGCCGCCAGTTCCGCCAGCCTGCGCGTCACCTCCACATTCTGGA
>Ga0255096_1000354_pt1 | contig 22975 bp, 18 predicted proteins | sample Colum_Atlam_RepA_2_FD_188563 | JGI IMG/M metagenome (GOLD analysis project Ga0255096, IMG submission 188563) | Freshwater microbial communities from Columbia River, Oregon, United States - Colum_Atlam_RepA_8d | ecosystem: Environmental > Aquatic > Freshwater > River | place: USA: Oregon... | reverse complement strand
GGAATTCGGTCTTCATGCGGGCCATATCCACACCCGTGGGGCACTCGCGCTTGCAGCCCTTGCACTGCACGCACAGGTCCATCGCCTCTTTCACCTGAGGGCTCGCGAGTCCCTGCGGACCGAGTTGACCCGAGAGCGCCAGCCGCAGGGTGTTGGCACGCCCGCGGGTCAGGTGCTGTTCGTCGCGGGTCACGCGGTACGACGGGCACATCGTGCCGGCATCGAACTTGCGGCAGTGTCCGTTGTTGTTGCACATCTCGACCGCCTTGCCCAGGCCCTGCGCCGGATCCTCTCCGGTGCCGGGTGCCGAGATCGCAACCCCATTGCCTTCACGCACGAAGCCCGGGCGCGCAGCTGCCTCGGGCGAGGGGTCGTTGTGGCGATTCCAGTCGGACCAATCGAGCGCCGTTTGCACCGGTTGCATGGCATAGCCTGGGGCGAACCGGAACAGCCGGCGCTCATCCATACGCGAGGGCCGCACGATCTTGCCCGGATTGAGCCGGTCGGCTGGATCGAACAGGGCCTTGATGTCCTCGAAGGCCCGCGTGAGGCGATCGCCAAATTGCCAACGCACCCACTCGCTGCGCACCAGACCATCGCCATGCTCGCCCGAGAAGGCCCCCTTGTACTCGCGCACCAGGGCAGCGGCCTCTTCGGCAATCGCCCGCATTCGCGCAGCCCCCCCATCGGCGCCACTGCGGCGCATGTCGAGGATGGGGCGCACATGCAGCGTGCCCACCGAGGCATGGGCATACCAGGTGCCCTGCGTGCCATGGCGATGAAAGACCTCGGTGAGTCGGTCGGTGTAGTCGGCCAGATGCTCGAGCGGCACGGCACAGTCCTCAATGAAGGACACCGGTTTGCCATCACCCTTCATGGACATCATGATGTTCAGGCCGGCCTTGCGCACCTCCCAGAGTGCCTTCTGACGGGCTTCGTCGGTCAGATCAATCACGCTGCCCGGCAACCCGAGATCGGCCATCAGCTCATGCAGGCGGGCCAGGCGATCCAGCTGCTCATCGCGCGAATCCCCCGCAAATTCCACCAGCAAGACCGCCTGAGGCTCACCGACCAGCGCGGCGTCGATGACGGGCCGGAAGGCGGGATTGGCCCGCGAGAGTTCGATCATGGTGCGATCGACGAGCTCCACCGCCACGGGCCCCAGCGTCACGATGTGCCTGGTGAGCGCCATCGACTGCCTGAAGGTCGGAAACGAGATGACACCCAGCACCTTGGCCCGCGGCAAAGGCGAGAGCTTCAGGTGCAATCGGCGTGTCCAGGCCAGGGTGCCCTCCGAGCCCACCAGCAGGTGCGACAGATTGACCGAGCCATCGGGGGTGTAGGGCCGAACCGAGCGGGGCTCGAAGATGTCGAGGTTGTAGCCGGCCACCCGCCGCATCACGGTCGGCCAGACCCGACGGATCTCGTCGCGCTCGCGATCGGCAATGGCATGCAGGCCACTGACGATCTCGCGCACCCGCTGCGATTCAATCGACATGTCGCCGGCCTGTCCGTCGGGCCGGGTGAAGGTGCCCCAGTAGGCCTGCGTGCCATCGTCATGAATGGCATCGATGCCGGCCACGTTGTGCACCATGTTGCCGTAGGCAATCGAGCGCGACCCGCAGGAATTGTTGCCGGCCATGCCTCCGAGGGTGGCCTGCCCCGAGGTGGACACATCCACCGGAAACCACAGACCATGCGGCTTGAGAAAGGCGTTGAGGTGATCGAGCACCAGACCGGGCTGAACCGTCACCACCGCCTGCTCGGGATGGTGCCGAGCCGCCTCGGCATCAAAGTGAATGATCTGATTGAGCCACTTGGAGTGGTCGATGACCAGCGCTTCGCCCACCGTCTGGCCGCACTGGGAGGTACCACCACCGCGCGCAAGTACAGGCAGACCGAGGTCGCGGGCGACGTCGAGGGCCACGGCGAGGTCGGTCTCGGTCCTGGGTACGGCCACTCCGAGCGGCATCATCTGGTAGATGGACGCATCGGTGGCATAGCGGCCCCGCGAGGCTGCATCGAACAGCACATCGCCCTGCATCTCGCGGGACAGACGACTGGCCAGGTCGCTGCGAGCCAGGCGCGGCGAGAGAAACATGCGACGCGTGGTGACAGCGGGTTCTGCAGGTGCGTTCATCAGTCGGCTCGAATCACGAAGAAGAAGAAACCGGAGCCGGTGCAGCCCGGGGCGTGGACGGGGTGTTGGGCGCATGGCGCGCGGCCGGAGCTTGGGTGGTGTCTGGCTGCGCCTCTCGGCTGTCGCGCAAGGCCGCATCGAGTTGCGCCGTGACGGTGGCCTGCTTGGCCCGCAGATGCCGGCGCATGAGCGTGGACAGGCCCCGTGCATCGCGGGCCTCGAGCAACGCCACCATGCGGGCATGCTCGGCAACCGCAGCGTCCCACTTGTCGCGATTCAGGTTGGAGCGAAACCGCAGGGCCTGCAGCCGGGCGTTGAGGCGCTCATGGGTTTCGGCCAGCACGGGATTGCGGGCGCTGCGGACCAGCAGGGCATGGATGTCACGGTTGATCCGGTAGTAGCGGGCCAGGTCGTGACGGGCGTGCGCCTGCTCCATCGCGGTCTGCAAGCGGCGCACGGCCTGAATCTCGGCCTCGGTAGCCCGTTGCGCCGCGAGCTCGCCACTGAGTGCCTCGAGGCTGGCCATGAGTTCAAAGGCATGGTCAACCTCGGCACGGTCGAGGGTGGCCACCACCGCCCCGCGGTTGGGAATGAGATGAATGACCCCCTCGCCCGCAAGCATGCGAAACGCTTCGCGCAGCGGCGTTCGCGAGACCTGCAGTTGCTCGCACAGCACGCGCTCGTTCAGGTGCGCTCCGGGCAGCAGGCGACCGTCGATGATGCGTTCGCGCAGTCGCTCGGCGATGCGCTCATGCAGCCCGCTGCGCTCCAGCGCATCGAGTTCGGGCGTGACTGAGGTCTTTGATGGTTCAGCCAAGGGGTTACCTGTGTTGCCTGCCTGGGTTGCGGGTCAGATTCCGGATTGGCCTGCGGGATTGCCCACGGGTTTGCCTGGGCACCTGATTTAGAATATTGTATACAAAATTCAAATCTTCCCAATCCCCATGCAACTCAACTCCCACCCCGCCGGTCGCCATTTCCTGCAGATTCCCGGTCCTACCAATGTGCCCGACGATGTGCTGCGCGCGATCGACCATCCCACCATCGATCATCGGGGTCCCGAGTTCGCACGCCTGGGCCTGAAGGTCCTGGCCGACATCCGGCCGGTGTTCCAGACGCGCCAGCCGGTGGTGATCTACCCCGCATCGGGCACCGGTGCCTGGGAGGCCGCACTGGTCAACACGCTTTCAGCGGGCGATGCCGTGCTCATGGCCGAAACCGGGCATTTCGCCACACTGTGGAAAAAGCTCGCCGAGCGCCTCGGGCTCAAGCCTGAGTTTCTGGCGGGCGACTGGCGCAGCGGCGTCGATGCCGCAGCCATTCATGACCGCCTGAAGGCCGATGGCCAGCACCGCATCAAGGCGGTCGCCGTCGTGCACAACGAAACCTCCACCGGCGTCACCTCCAACATTGCCGCCGTGCGCCAAGCCATCGATGCCGCAGGCCATCCCGCCCTGCTGCTCGTCGACACCATCTCCTCACTGGGATCGATTGACTATCGGCATGACGAGTGGGGCGTCGATGTCACGGTGGCCGGGTCGCAGAAGGGCCTGATGCTGCCCCCCGGCCTGTCGTTCAATGCGGTCTCCGAAAAGGCCCTCGAAGCCAGCAAGACGGCGGGCCTGCCGCGGGCCTATTGGGCCTGGGACGAAATCCTCGCCGCCAACGCCTCGGGCTACTGGCCAACCACCCCCTCCACCAACCTGCTCTACGGTCTGGCGGTCGCGCTCGATCGCCTGCATGCCGAGGGGCTGAGTCAGGTGTTTGCCCGCCATGATCGCCATGCTGAAGCCACGCGTCGCGCGGTTCGGGCCTGGGGCCTGGAGATTCTGTGCCGCAACCCGGCTGAATACAGCAGTGCGCTCACCGCAGTGATGATGCCAACGGCTGCCCAGGGCACCCACGATGCCGATGCCTTTCGCAAGCTCGTGCTGGCGCGATTCAACATGTCGCTCGGCACCGGACTCGGTCGCCTGGCCGGCAAGGTCTTTCGCATCGGCCATCTGGGCGATTTCAACGATCTGAGTCTGCTCGGCACGCTGTCGGGTGTCGAGATGGGCCTGCGGGCCGCCGGTGTGCCGCATCAATCCGGCGGCGTTCAGGCCGCGATCGATTATCTTTCCGCATAACAGAGGAATCCGCCATGAACCTTCGCCGTCGCCTGACCCTGGCTGCCCTCGCCGGCAGCGCTGCCTCTGCCGTGCCTGCTCAGGCTCAGTCCTGGCCCACCAAACCCATCCGGCTGCTGGTCGGCTTCGCACCGGGTGGCGGCACCGACATCGTGGCCCGCGCATTGGCGCCCAAACTGTCGGACCTGCTGGGCCAGCAGGTGGTGGTCGAGAACCGGGCGGGTGCCTCCGGCACCATTGCCGCCGACATGGTCGCCAAATCGCCTGCCGATGGCTACACGCTGCTCGCGGGCCATGCCAACAGCAACGCCATTGCGCCCCATGTGCTGGGCAAGGTGCCCTTTGATGCCCTGAGCGACTTCACGCCGATCACCTACATCGGCTACGTGCCCAATGTGCTGGTGGTCAACCCGAATGTTCCGGCGCGCTCGGTGGAAGAACTCGTGGCGCTGGCCAAATCCAAGCCCGGCAGCCTGACCTATGCCTCATCGGGTGTGGGCAGCACCCAGCATCTGGCCGGTGCCCTGTTCAATCTGCTCGCAGGCACGCAGATGAATCACATTCCCTACAAGGGCAGCGGTCAGGCCGTGGTGGATCTGATTGCCGGACAGGTCAACAGCAACTTCGACACCATGCCGCCCGTGCTGGAGCACATCCGGGCCGGACGGCTTCGAGCGCTCGCGATCTCGACGCCCCAGCGTCTGCCGCAGCTTGCCCAGGTGCCCACCTTCGAAGAAAAGGGCATCCGCGGCTTCGATGTCACCAACTGGTACTCGGTCATGGGCCCCAGGGGTCTGCCGCGCGAGATCGTTGCCCGCGTGGACGAGGCCGTGCGCAAGGCCATGAATGATCCCGACGTGCGGGCCAAGCTCGACCCGCAGGGTGTGCAGTTTGGTGGCCCGCAGACCCCCGAGGCCTTCCGTGACTTCATCCGGGCCGAAAACACCAAGTACGCCAAGATGGTCAAAGACCTGAACATTCGCGCCGAATGAGCGATTCTCAAGGCAATACCCGCCATCCTCAGGGGCTCGCCTCGCACGCCTCGAATGGGGGCGAGGCCCAGGCGGCTTCGGCGCAGGGGCAGGTGCGCATTGATCGCCACGACGCCATCGCCACCGTCATCCTGGATCGGCCGGCCAAGCTCAATGCACTCACCCGACCCATGTGGCGGGCGCTCGGAGCGGCCTTCGAGTCGCTGTCCGCCGACGACCGCGTGCGCGTGATCATCGTTCGAGGGGCCGGCGAACGTGCCTTCTCGCCCGGCAACGACATCAAGGAATTCGAGACCGAGCGGGCCAACAAGGCGCAGGCCATCGCCTACGGCCATGACATGCACCAGACCGCCCACCAGATCGCCGCCTGCCGGCATCCGGTGGTGGCGCAGATTCACGGCATCTGCGTGGGTGGAGGGCTTGAGATCGCGGCCCTGGCGGACATTCGCATCTGCGGGGCTTCAAGCCGGTTCGGGGCGCCCATCAAGAATCTCGGGCTGGTCATGGCCTATGACGAGATGAAGCCCCTGGTGGATCTGGTGGGTCGATCGATTGCCCTCGAAATCCTGCTGGAGGGCCGGATCATGGACGCCCCCGAGGCGCTGGCCAAGGGTCTGGTGAGTCGGGTCGTGCCGGATGATCAGGTGGCCGCCGAGGCGCTTGCCACCGCGCAGCGCATCGCCGAGGGCGCCCCGCTGGTGGCACGCTGGCACAAGCAGTTCGCGCGTCGGCTGATGGATCCAGCCCCGCTCACGGCCGCCGAGCGTGAGGTGTGCTTTGACTGTTTTGATACCGAAGACTTTCGCACCGGCTACGCCGCCTTCGTGGCCAAGACTGCACCCGTGTTCGAAGGGCGCTAGGAACAGATGAATTCAGCCCCCGCGGCCGTGCCGCGCCTTGCGCGTCGTACCGAGGCCATCGCGCCCTTCCAGGTCATGGAACTGGTCAAGCAGGCAACCCTGCTGGCGCAGCAGGGCCATCCCATCATCCATCTATCCATTGGCGAACCCGATTTCACCGCACCACCCTCGGTCATCGAGGCGCTTGAGTGCGCTGCGCGAGCCGGTCGGGCTCAATACACGCCGGCCGTAGGCACACCCGAGCTCCGGGCTGCAATTGCGGAAGACACCTGGCGCCGTCATGGCGTGCGCATCGCGCCCGAGCGGGTTGTCATCACGGCTGGCGCATCAGCGGCCCTCACGCTGGCCTGCTGTGCCCTGGTCAACCCGGGCGATGAAGTCCTGCTCACCGATCCGTCCTATCCCTGCAATCGGCATTTTGTGGCGGCCTTCGATGGGGTACCGATCGGCGTGCGCGTCGGACCCGAGAGCCGGTTCCAGATGACCGCGGATGCGCTTTCCGCCCACTGGACTGACCGCACCGCCGGAACGCTGCTCGCCTCACCCGCCAACCCAACCGGCACGTCCATCCCCTTCGACGAACTCGCCCGCATCGTCGAGGCGGTGCGAGTCCGCCATGGATTCACCCTCGTCGATGAGATCTACATCGGATTGAGCCATACCGAGGCCCGTGTTCGCAGTGCCCTTGAACTGGGTGATGACATCCTGGTGTGCAACAGCTTTTCGAAGGTCTTCCAGATGACGGGCTGGCGACTGGGTTGGCTGGTCGTGCCGCCGCAGATGGTGCCGGTCATTGAAAAGCTTGCCCAGAATCTCATGATCTGCGCATCCGCTCTGGCTCAGCATGCCGCACTCGCCTGCTTTGAGCCGGACACCCTGGCGATCTACGACGAACGCCGGCGCACGCTGACCGCCAGGCGAGATGCCCTGATCCCGCAACTGCAGGCACTGGGCTTCGGGATTCCTGTCATCCCCGACGGGGCCTTTTATCTCTGGCTCGATTGCAGCCGCTTTGGCAACAGTTCCGTGGTGGCCCAACGCCTGCTCCACGAGGCCCATGTGTCGGTGGTGCCAGGCCATGACTTCGGGGCCAACGACCCCGAACGCTGGCTGCGGCTGTCGTATGCCGCGCCGATCGAGGTCCTCGAGCAGGCTGTGGCGCGGATGGCGCCCGTACTTGCGAGGATGGCGTCGTGAGCGTTGGGAAACGCCGGAAGACGACTTCGAGGGATCAGATGTTGTCCTGCGCCTGAGTGACGGCGCCCCGTTCGACAACCGGCAACATCCGCACCGGCCCCTGAGGGAGTGCGGCCTCCTGAGGAAGGGTCACCACCTCGGCCAGCTGCTCGCGCGCGGCCATGACCTTCGCTCCATAACCGAAATCGTGCTCGGCCTGCGACGCCCCCACGTAGGCCTTGAGCGCCAGCGCTACGGTCTCGTGAGACTGAAGATAATGGCGCAGGATGGCCGTACCAACCTTGAGGTTGGCCACAGGATCAAAGGCCGCCTGAATGCCACCGAAGGGGCGAAACTTGGCAAAGTGAACTCGGGTCAGTACCTGCATGAGGCCCTGAGCCCCAGCGGGACTTTCAGCCAGGGGGTTGAACCGGGACTCCACCGAAATGATGGCGAGGATCAGTAACGGATCGACCTGAGCCTCCCGAGCGATCTGGTACGCGTGATGCACCAGTTCACGACTGAAATCTGGCGCCCGCCGATACTCGGTCGAGATATGCCTCGCCAGCCGGGATTGCTCGGCAGTCAGGCTGACAACCGGCGCCTTGCGTGGCGCCCGTCCCTCCATACCCAGCCCGAGCGCACTTCCACCGAGCACAGGCGGTACCCGTGTTGAGGCGGTCTGCTGCGCCGGACTGTAACGCACCACCCCCTCAATCTGGGGTAGCCCGGAGAAATTGGATTCATGCCCCGCCGCGGCCCGCAGCTCGGGCGTCGGGTTCGACTTGAAAACAGCAAGAGTCTGCTCGATGTTGCGGGCCTCAGTTCCCCAAAGCCCCAACGCCGCCACGCCAGACAGCAACAAAGCCGCAAACGCCGACCCTGCACGCGCTGCGAGCGATCGGGTGTGGCGCGTGGTCAATACCTTATCCGGCGCCGGACAAGGCGCACTCGGACCTGAAACAGCCGCAATCGGACAGGACGACATGGCGTTCATCCTCCAGGATGGGCCAAACAGCACCCTCGAAGACCGCGTCTTCGTGTTGATCAACCGGCGAAAGCCGGACTCGGCGTCGCTCTTGACGAACTCTGCGGCAGGCGGGCCATGGGCCAGGGCGCTGCATGACAAGGCAGACCGTTCGCGGGCGTGCCCCCCGGGTCACGCGACTGAGCAATTCGAAACAGCTTTGGTCGTCATTTTAACAGGATCGCCAACCCCCTGCCGTCCAATGGTCGTCCGGTCCGACTCAACGGCGTGTGCGACCATCGGCCCTACCCTTCCTCCAGTTGAACCCGTCATGCGCTACAACGATCTGCGCGACTTCATCGCCCAACTTGAAAGCCGCGGCGAATTGCGGCGCATTCGCCCCCCAGTCTCGCCTCGCTACGAGATGACGGAAATTGCAGACCGTGTGCTGCGACAGCAAGGCCCTGCGCTGCTCTTCGAGCAACCGGCCCAGGAAGGCCATCGGTGGACCATGCCGGTTCTGGCCAATCTGTTTGGCACACCGCAACGGGTGGCCATGGGCATGGGAGAAGACTCCGTTCAGGCGCTGCGCGAGGTTGGCCGGCTGCTGGCCTACCTCAAGGAACCCGAACCTCCCAAGGGACTGAAAGACGCCTGGGACAAGCTGCCCATGCTCAGGCAGGTCCTCAGCATGGCCCCGCGCGAGGTCTCCCGTGCCCCCTGTCAGGCTACGGTTCTCGGGGGCGATGAGGTTGATCTGGGACGCATCCCGGTGCAGACCTGCTGGCCCGGGGATGTCGCGCCCCTCATCACCTGGGGACTGGTCATCACGCGTGGACCGCACCGCGCCCGCCAGAACCTGGGGATCTATCGACAACAGGTGATCAGCCCCAACCAGACCATCATGCGCTGGCTGGCCCATCGGGGTGGGGCGCTTGATTTTGCGCAGCATGCCAGCGCACATCCCGGCCAGGACTTTCCGATCAGTGTGGCGCTCGGTGCCGATCCGGCCACCATCCTGGGGGCGGTCACACCCGTTCCCGACACGTTGTCGGAGTATCAATTCGCAGGGTTGCTCCGCGGTTCAAGAACCGAACTCGTCAAGTGCATTGGCAACGATCTGCGAGTGCCCGCCAGCGCCGAGATCGTACTGGAGGGCCGGATCCGGCCTGATCCGGATGGCAGCCTCACCCGTGGCCATGCCGCCCGGCTGGGCTGGACGGGCGAACTGCCCGCGCAGGCCCTCACCGGATGGGAACTCGCGCTCGAGGGTCCTTATGGGGATCACACCGGCTACTACAACGAGCAGGACTGGTTCCCGGTGTTCACCATCGATCGGATCACCCACCGCGACAAGCCGATCTATCACAGCACCTACACCGGCAAACCGCCCGACGAGCCCGCCATTCTGGGCGTCGCCCTGAATGAGGTCTTCGTGCCGATCCTGTGCCGGCAGTTCCCGGAGATCACGGATTTCTATCTGCCCCCGGAAGGCTGCTCCTACCGGATGGCGGTGGTCTCCATGAAAAAACAGTATCCCGGCCACGCCAAGCGGGTGATGTTCGGCATCTGGAGCTTTCTGCGCCAGTTCATGTACACCAAGTTCATTGTGGTGGTCGACGATGACATCGACGTCCGCGACTGGAAGGAAGTGATCTGGGCCATCACCACCCGAGTCGACCCGGTGCGCGACACCACCCTGGTCGAGCGCACCCCGATCGATTACCTGGATTTCGCCTCGCCTGTCTCGGGCCTGGGCTCGAAGATGGGTATTGATGCCACGCACAAGTGGCCTGGCGAAACCACCCGGGAATGGGGCCGTGCCATCACCATGGACAAAGCTGTGCGCGAGCGGGTGGATCGCATGTGGCAGGACCTGGGCCTGTGAGAGGCTAGCCGTTGGCGTGTACCCAGCGCAGCAGCGCATCCTGCGCGGGCCCGCTGCCTGCAGCACGCGGACCGTTGACCAGCATCACCACGGCATACAGGCGGCCGCTGCGCGCCAGCACATAGCCTGCAATGCTGCGCACATCATTGAGGCTGCCGGTCTTGATCCAGGCCTGGCCCGCCACGGGCTCGCCCTTGAGTCGATTGCGCATGGTGCCGTCCTGACCGGCCACGGGCAAAGAGGCCTGGAAGATCTCCGCATGGTCGCTGCGCGCCGCGTCGATCAGCACCCGGGCCAGGCCCTGGGCTGAAATCCGCTCGCGGCGTGACAGGCCCGAGCCATTGTCGATCACGAATTCGGGTGTGCGCAGCCCACGCCGCTCCAGCCACTGGTTCAACGTCACGCGGGCCCGTTCGAGCGTGGCCGGCCGCGCAGACACCGGGACCGACGGGCTGGCAACCGCGGCCTGCAGCAACAGATGCCGGGCCATCACGTTGTTGCTGAACTTGTTCACATCACGCACGACATCCACGAGCGTGCGATCGGACTGCCACCGCGCAAGCAGCGGCAAGGCTGCATCGACATGACGCTCGATCACGGCCTCGCCGTCCCAGCGCCCTCCCGCCGCCTCCCAGGCGGCAGCGAACAGGGCCTCGATGAATTCGCGATGATCCAGCACGGCCACCATGTTGGACTGCTCGCCACAACTCACCGAGTACAGGCCCGATACCCGGATTGCCATCCGATGAGGTGCACTCGAACGCTCACTGACCTGCACTCCGTGGATCCCATGGCGGCATGGCCCCTGCATCGGCTTGATGGCATTGACCAGTTCAATGCGACCCAGCGGTGGATCGATCGCAATCTGAGTGCGCCCTGCGAGCGGCGTAACCGTGAGCTTGACCGCCTTGAAGTTCATCATCGCCGCGTGCGGCGTCACGTTGTAGGGTTGTGATCGATCGCCATCGATGGCGTCGCCCGCAGCCTCGGTCAGCTCATACAGTGAGTCATCGATCACCAACCGGCCCCGGATCTCCCGCAGACCCCGCTGGCGCAGCGCCTGAATCAGAGCCTGCAGATCCTCGATCACCAGCTTCGGATCCCCCGAGCCCCGCAGAACCAGATCGCCCTCAAGCACGTCGCCGCGCATCACCCCGCGCATGTGCACGGTGGTTTGCCAGCGGTAGTCTGGTCGCAACAGATCCAGCGCTGCGTGGGTGGTCACGAGCTTCATGGTCGAGGCAGGATTGAAGCCCAGCGTGGCGTTGTGCGACACCAGCGCCGGCCCTGCGTCGATCGGAATCACTACGGTGCCGTGGTCCACCGCCAGCACGCCCGCCTTGTGCAGCGCCTCGAGCACAGGGCCCGGCAGGGCTTGTGCCTGCAGCGCGGCCGATGCAAGCCAGGCCAGCGCTGCGATCAGCCACTTTCCTGCCCCGCTGCAAAGCCTCAGAGCCTGCGATCGGTGCAGCAGGGCACTCGCTCGCTTCACAAAGCCACCATGCTGCATCGCCACGAGGGCAGTCGGTGGAGCGGCAATGTCCAGGCATGCACAGTTCGGGACTTGCGGGTCTCGATTGGTCAATTGCAGCTTCTCGTTCATCATCCGCCGATCCTAAACGCTCGGAGTCCCCGCCATGAAACTCGCATCCAAGATTGCCCTGGTCACGGGCGGTGCCCAGGGCATCGGTCTGGCCTGCGCCCAACGCTTTGCGCGCGAGGGCGCCCAGGTCGCGATCGTTGATCTCGACACTGAACGCGGCGAGAAGGTGGCCAGCGAACTGGCCACCCCGGGGCTGTTCATCCAGGCCGATGTGGCACGCGATGACAGCGCAGCGCGGGTGTTGCAGACCGTCGCGGATCGACTCGGCCCGGTCGATGTGTTGCTCAACAACGCGGGAATCACGCATGCGGCCGATTTTCTGGATCTGCGCATCGAGGATTTCGACCGGGTCCTGGGCATCAACCTGCGCTCCTATGTGCTCTTCGGACAAGCCGTCGCCCGACAGATGATCGCCCGCAAGGCGCAGGGCAGCATCATTCACATGAGCAGCGTGAACGCCGTGCTCGCCATTCCCAATCAGGTGCCCTATGTGGTGTCCAAAGGTGCGGTCAACCAGCTCACCCGGGTCATGGCCATGGCGCTGGCGCCCCACGGCATTCGCGTGAACGCCATCGGCCCGGGCACCATCGGTACCGAACTGGCGCGCAAGGCAGTCATGGGCTCCCCCGAAGCCGAGCGCATGCTGATGTCGCGCACGCCGCTCGGGCGGCTCGGCGAGCCTGAGGAAGTGGCCAATGTGGCGGCTTTTCTTGCCGGTGATGAGGGCTCCTATTTCACCGGCCAGACGCTGTATCCCGATGGAGGTCGACTGGCCCTGAACTACCTGATGCCGCCACGGGACTGAGGCCCGTGCAGCAGGCCTCACCCTGCGGACCTGCATGAGGCGCAGGGCCCTCGGATGCCGGGCCCTGCGCATGAGGCGTGCGCGCACCACGCCAAAGATCAGCGCCGCCCCAAAAAGGGGCGTTTTGCACCATTTCAGGATGCCCTCCCCTGAATTGAGCCATGACCGACCCCGATCCGGGGCCGGTTTGGCCAGCGTTTTCAGTCCGAGATCCTTTGCGGAATGGATCGTGCTTGTCTTCGGGTCACGACGAACCAGTGCGGTGCAATTCAGGGAGTGCACCGCCCGCTACAGGAGTGCGCCTTGGAGACTCTCAAGACCGGAACCGACACCCTCTTTATCTTGCTTGGTGCGGTGATGGTGTTGGCCATGCACGCCGGCTTTGCCTTTCTCGAGCTCGGCACGGTCCGCTACAAGAACCAGGTCAATGCCCTGGTCAAGATTCTTGTGGACTTCTCGGTCTCGGCTCTGGCCTATTTTCTGGTCGGATTCACCGTCGCCTACGGTACGGGCTTTCTGGTCTCGGCTGAGGCGCTCACCGAGCGCAACGGCTACGACCTGATGAAGTTCTTTTTCCTGATGACCTTCGCGGCAGCCATTCCAGCGATCGTCTCGGGTGGCATCGCCGAGCGGGCCCGCTTTGGCCCCCAGCTGCTGGCCACGGCCATCATCGTGGGCCTGGTCTATCCGCTCTTCGAGGGCATGGCCTGGAGCGAGCGCTTCGGATTTCAGCCCTGGATCAAGTCGGTCTTTGGTGAAACCTTCCATGATTTCGCGGGCTCGGTGGTGGTGCATGCCGTGGGCGGCTGGATCGGTCTGATGGCCGTTCTCGCGCTGGGCGCGCGTCGCGGTCGCTATGGTCGCGACGGCCGCATGACGGCGCATCCGCCGTCGAGCATTCCCTTTCTGGCTCTGGGCAGCTGGATCCTGGTGGTCGGCTGGTTTGGCTTCAATGTGATGAGCGCCCAGGAGATCGGCAAGATCAGCGGCCTGGTCGCGGTCAATTCCCTGATGGCCATGGTCGGGGGCACGCTGGCCGCCACCCTGCTCGGTCGCAATGACCCGGGCTTTGCCTACAACGGACCGCTCGCCGGCCTGGTGGCGGTCTGCGCCGGCTCGGACATCATGCATCCCCTGGGCGCGCTGGCCGTGGGCATCGTGGCGGGTGCGCTCTTCGTGAAGTGTTTCACCCTGACCCAGAATCGCCTGCGCATTGATGACGTGCTGGGGGTTTGGCCCTTGCATGGTCTGTGTGGAGCCTGGGGTGGCGTGGCCGCAGGAATTTTCGGCCAACAGGCGCTGGGCGGGCTCGGTGGCGTGAGCTTTGCAGCCCAGATCCTGGGCACAGGCGTGGGCGTGGCAGTGGCCTGCGTGGGCGGGGCCATCGTCTACTTCGGCCTGCGCGCACTGATGCCCGTGCGCCTGGATGCCGAGGAGGAGTTCGAGGGGGCCGATCTCACCATTCACCGGATCACGGCCACACCGGAGCGCCGCACCGAGATCTGATCCTGAGGTGTGAGGGCTGGGTCCGCTTGCAGAAGCGGGCCTGAGACCCGGCCCGAATCCGCTTCGGGAACCCGACTGCATCCAGCGGGAAACTTGCACCGGACTGCTGGCCGGGCTATTATTAGCACTCGCAATCCATGAGTGCTAACACCACGCCACCCGGATTGCCCCTCCCTTTTTTCTCAACACTGCACCTACACAGGAGCCTTGTTTCATGAAGCTTCGTCCTCTGCACGATCGCGTGATCATCAAGCGTCTCGACAACGAGCGCAAAACCGCCTCGGGCATCGTCATCCCCGAAAACGCCGCCGAAAAGCCTGACCAGGGCGAGATCCTCGCTGTGGGCAACGGCAAGGTGGGCGATGACGGCAAGGTTCGCCCCATGGCCGTCAAGGTCGGCGACAAGGTGCTGTTCGGCAAGTACTCGGGCCAGACCGTCAAGGTCGATGGCGACGAGCTCCTCGTCATGCGCGAGGAAGACATCATGGCCGTGGTCGAGTAAGTCTCTTCCTTCGTCTGACTTCATTCATTGATGGACGTCTGAACGCCCGCCAGGCCTCAGACGGTCTGCACAGCAATTCCAGGAGTTTCAATCATGGCAGCCAAACAGGTTTTCTTCGGTGACGATGCCCGTCACAAGATGGTCGAAGGCGTGAACATCCTCGCCAACGCCGTCAAGGTCACCCTCGGTCCCAAGGGCCGCAACGTCGTGCTCGAGCGCAGCTTCGGCGCCCCCACCGTCACCAAGGACGGTGTCTCGGTGGCCAAGGAAGTCGAGCTCAAGGACAAGTTCCAGAACATGGGCGCCCAGATGGTCAAGGAAGTGGCTTCCAAGACCAGCGACAACGCGGGTGACGGCACCACCACCGCCACGGTGCTGGCCCAGGCCATCGTCCGCGAAGGCATGAAGTTCGTGGCCGCCGGCATGAACCCCATGGACCTGAAGCGCGGCATCGACAAGGCCGTCACCGGCCTGACCGAAGAGCTCAAGTCGCTCAGCAAGCCCTGCACCACCACCAAGGAAATCGCCCAGGTGGGTTCCATCTCGGCCAACTCCGACACCGAGATCGGCAACATCATCGCCGAGGCGATGGAGAAGGTGGGCAAGGAAGGCGTCATCACCGTTGAAGACGGCAAGTCGCTCAACAACGAACTCGACGTGGTCGAGGGCATGCAGTTCGATCGCGGCTATCTGTCGCCCTACTTCATCAACAACCCCGACAAGCAGATCGCTGTGCTGGACGACCCCTTCGTGCTGCTGCACGACAAGAAGGTCTCCAACATCCGTGACCTGCTGCCGGTGCTCGAGCAGGTGGCCAAGGCCGGCCGTCCGCTGCTGATCGTCGCCGAAGAAGTCGAGGGCGAGGCCCTGGCCACCCTGGTGGTCAACAACATCCGCGGCATCCTCAAGACCGTGGCCGTCAAGGCCCCGGGCTTTGGTGACCGTCGCAAGGCGATGCTCGAAGACATGGCCATCCTCACCGGCGGTACCGTGATCGCCGAAGAGACCGGCATGACCCTCGAGAAGGCCACCCTGCAGGATCTGGGCCGCGCCAAGCGGGTCGAGATCGGCAAGGAGAACACCACGATCATCGACGGTGCCGGTGACGCCAAGAACATCGAAGCCCGCGTGAAGGCCATCCGTGCCCAGATCGAGGAAGCCACCAGCGACTACGACCGCGAGAAGCTCCAGGAGCGCGTGGCCAAGCTCGCCGGCGGTGTGGCCGTGATCCGCGTCGGTGCCGCCACCGAAGTCGAAATGAAAGAGAAGAAGGCCCGTGTCGAAGACGCCCTGCACGCCACCCGTGCAGCCGTCGAAGAAGGCATCGTCCCCGGCGGTGGCGTGGCTCTGCTGCGCGCCCGTGCCGGTCTGAAGGTCAAGGGCGACAATGCCGACCAGGACGCTGGCATCAAGATCGTGCTGCGCGCGATCGAAGAGCCCCTGCGCCAGATCGTGGCCAACTGCGGTGATGAGCCGAGCGTGGTCGTCAACAAGGTGCTCGAGGGCAAGGGCAACTACGGCTGGAACGGTGCCGATGGCTCGTACGGCGATCTGGTTGCGCTGGGTGTGGTTGACCCGACCAAGGTCACCCGCATGGCCCTGCAGAATGCCGCTTCGGTCTCGAGCCTGATGCTCACCACCGATTGCATGATCGCCGAGGCCCCGGACGACAAGCCGGCCGCTGGCGGCATGCCGGGTGGCATGGGTGGTATGGGCGGCATGGGCGACATGGGGATGTAAGACCCCGTGCGCAACAGCGCCTGCGGGCGCTGTACCTGCCGAAAAGGCCCTCGCAAGAGGGCCTTTTTTCATGCACGCCTGGGTGGGTTTGCTAGCGCGAGCGCGCAGGCAGCAGCACGCTGGCCATGGCCAGCAGCACACAGCCCAGCGCGAGCAGATCGGCCGCACCCGGCATTTCACCCAGCATGAATATCCCCGAGAAAACCCCCACCACCGGGATCATCATGACCGACAGACTGCTGGCCACCGGCGGCAGCAGCGTGGCCAGCCGAAACCACAGCAGCTGGGAAATGCCGAACACCATGACGATGTTGTAGAGCACCGCCCACCACTCCACGGTATTCGGCCATCGAACCCATCGATCAGATTCCAGCGCCACCGACAGCACGCTGCATACAGCCACCGAGATCACCATCATCCAGAACGAGATCACCACCACCGGCACCTGAAGACGGCGTCGGCGCATCAGCTGCGTGCCCCAACCCCAGACCATGGCTGCCGCGAGCATCAGCGCCATACCCAGGGGGTTGCCCGCCAGCATGCGCCATTCATCGATCAGGAGCATCGCGATGGCCGCTGCTGCGGCCAGCAGTCCCAGGCCCATACGACCCTGGGGCCGATCGCGCCAGAACCACCAACCGATCAGGGCCGTCCAGACCGGCATCGTGTAGCCCAGGATGGCAGCGCGTCCCGACGAAAGCATCTGCACGGCATAGATCGACAACACGTACCAGATCGTCATGTTGGTCAGGGCAAGCACGAGGCATTCGCGCCAATGCTCGCGGGCAATCCGAACCGAATGGCCCTGCACCCGGGCAATCAGCCACAGCAGGGGCACTCCGCCGGCCATGCACAGCGTACGAAAGCTCAGGGCCGGAAAATCCTGAACCCCGAGCTTCATGACGGGCCAGTTCACACCCCAGAGCACCGTGAGCAGCACGAGAAGCCAGAGATCTCGGGGCGACAGAGACACGGCGACGTTCATGGCGATGAATTCACCCGAAGGACAGGGAGTCTTGCTGGAGCGACTCGCAGCCTCCCTGAGCCACGGGGCCGTCCGCCCTCGGGCGCGCTACACTGATTCGCCATGACCCCTTCCCATCCCCCATCGTCGCGCCCCGCGTTTTCATTGTCCCTCAGGCAGGCCTGGGCGCGTTCCGCTTCTCTGCTGTGTGTGGGCCTCGACCCCGATCCGCAGCGCTTTCCGGCGCATCTGGCCGGGCGGCCCGATGCCCTGTTGCGGTTCTGTACCGAGATCGTTGATGCCACGGCCGATCTGGTGTGCGCCTTCAAACCCCAGGCCGCCTATTTCGCTGCGCAGCGCGCCGAAGAGCAGCTCGAGGCCCTGATCGCTCACATCCACGTGCGGCATCCCGGCGTGCCCGTGATCCTCGATGTCAAACGCGGTGACATCGGATCCACTGCGGAGCAATACGCCCGCGAGGCCTTCGAGCGCTACGACGCTGATGCCGTCACGGTCAATCCCTACATGGGATTTGACACCATCGAGCCATGGCTCGCCTGGCCGGGCCGTGGTGTGTTCCTGCTGTGTCGCACCTCCAATCCGGGGGGCGCCGATCTTCAGATGCTGAAGGTGGACGGCGAACCCATCTTCGAGCGCATTGCACGTCTGTCGGCCGGCCCCTGGAACCCCACCGGTGAACTCGGTCTGGTTGTGGGCGCCACCGTGCCCGACGAACTGGCTCGTGTGCGTGCGCTGGCCCCCGATCTGCCCTTGCTGGTTCCCGGGATCGGGGCGCAGGGCGGAGACATTGAAGCCACCGTGCGTGCCGGCCGTACGGCGCGCGGTCATGGCATGGTGATCAATTCTTCGCGGGCCATTCTGTACGCCGGACGGGGCGAAGACTTTGCCGATCAGGCACGTCGCGTTGCGCGCGAGACCCGCGATGCGATCGAGGCCTGCCGCCACGCCGCATGAGAGTCCTGATCGCTGAAGACGATTCGGTTCTGGCCGATGGCCTGAGTCGCGCGCTTCGCGCGAACGGCTATGCGGTCGACTGGGTCGGTACAGGCGAGCAGGCCGATGCCGCGCTGAGTGCGCAGCAGGCCTATGACCTGGTGATCCTGGATCTGGGTCTTCCCGAGCTGCCCGGTCTTGAAGTCCTGCGCCGACTGCGGGCGCGCCGCTCGCTCGTGCCGGTTTTGATTCTCACCGCTGCGGATTCGGTCGAGCAGCGCGTGAAGGGGCTCGATGTGGGCGCGGACGACTACATGGCCAAGCCCTTTGCGCTGTCCGAACTCGAGGCTCGTGTCCGGGCTCTCGTGCGCCGGTCGATGGGCAGCGGATCCTCTCGGGTGCAGTTGGGTGCGCTGGTTTTCGAGCAGACCAGCCGCACGGCCGAACTCGGTGGACAGACCCTGGAACTCTCGGCCCGCGAAACCGGACTGCTCGAGGTGCTCCTGCAACGTGCAGGCCGGCTGGTCAGCAAGGAGCAGATCGTGGACCACCTCTGCGAGTGGGGTGACGAAGTCAGCACCAATGCCATCGAGGTGTACATGCACCGGCTGCGCAAGAAACTCGAAGGCGGAGGCATTCGCATCGCGACCGTAAGGGGTCTGGGCTATTGCCTGGAAAAGCCCCTCGAGACACGTCCTGCAGCTGTGGACGCAGCGCCGTCGGTGGGCGCATCAAACCCTTCAACGGGCACGCTGCCCGACCGACAGGAAACCTGAGACCGTGGCGAGTTCGCTCGCTCCGGCCCGTCGGGTCGCCCAGCGCTGGCGCGAGCGGTTTGCTCAATCCCATCCGCACGAGGAGCAACGCTCCCTCTTTGGCGAGATTCTCGACTGGATGTTCTCGCCGATGGTGCTGCTGTGGCCCCTGTCGGTCCTGCTGATCCTGCCGCTCGCCCGAACCCTGGCTGATGCGCCCTTTGATCGGGCCCTGTACGAACGAACGGAAGGTTTGGTCCGGCAGGTGCAGCAGATGGCGCCCAGAGGCAGCCTCACGCCCCCCCGCAGCACAGCCCCGCAACTGCTGCCCGGCATGGTGTCCGCCACCGACGAGGGGCTCGTACTGCAGGTGATTGCCCCGAGCGGCCAGCTGCTTGCGGGCGTCGCTGACTTTCCCTCCCCGGGGCTGTACGACTTTCCGGAGCCCGAGCGCATCAAGCTGCGCACTGTGACCTATCGGGGAACCGACATGCGTGTGGGCTACGCCTTCGTCGATGATGGTCGCCATGAAGACGGCGCGACCACGCTGGTTCAAGTGGCCGAGCCGCTGGACGATCGCAATCTGCTCACCAACGAGATCATCAAGGGCGTGATCTTTCCGCAACTGCTGATCCTGCCAGTCTCGGTGCTGCTCGTGTGGTTTGGCCTGTGGCGAGGACTGGCGCCCATTCGGGCCCTGCAGCAACGGCTGCGCGAACGGGCGCCCGATGACCTCTCACCGGTCGATCGACGCGGCACACCTGAGGACATTGCCCCGCTCATCGATGCCTTCAATGAGCTGCTCCAGCGCATGCACCTGAACCTGGAGAGTCAGCGGCGTTTCATTGCCTCTGCGGCACATCAGATGAAGACCCCGCTCGCCGGAATGAGAACGCAAAGCGAACTGGCCCTGCGTGAAAGCGATCCCCAGGAGTTGCACGAACGACTGCAGCAGATCGCGCTCGGATCGCAGCGGGCCACCCACCTCATCAGTCAGCTGCTGGCGCTCGCCCGCACCGAAAGCCCTCAGCAACTCGGCCCACGCTCACCCATTGACCTGGTCGGCCTCGCACGCGAGACCCTGATGCCCTGGATTGATACCGCCCTGCAACGAAGCATCGACCTGGGTCTGGAAGCCGCGCCCGGGCCCGTGCTGATCAGCGGCCATGCCGTACTGCTGCGTGAACTCATCAACAACCTGGTCGATAACGCGCTGCGCTACTGCCCACCAGGGTCAACGGTCACGCTCAAGGTGCAGGAATCCGGCGATACGGTCGAGCTCGTCGTTGAAGATAACGGCCCCGGCGTACCACCCGGGGAGCGGGAACGGGTGTTCGAGCGCTTTTATCGCGTGCTTGGGCATGAAGCGGATGGCAGCGGCCTGGGTCTGGCGATCGTCAAGGAGATCGTGGATCAGCACGATGCCACGGTCAGCCTCGAGCAAACTCAACCCGGAAGCGGGGCCTGCTTTCGGATTCGTTTTCAGGCCTTTTGACGCCAGTCGGGTCTCAGGCTAAACTCTGCCCCCTTTGGCGAATTAGCTCAGTCGGTTAGAGCGACGGAATCATAATCCGCAGGTCCGGGGTTCGAGTCCCTGATTCGCCACCACAACATCACATGACAGGGCTGCCGATCATTTGGCGGCCCTGTTTTTTTTGTTGGGCCCTGTTTTCCAACCTGTTGATCTCTTCGCGCAGGACTCCCCATGACGACCACGCACAAGCCCCTTTCCCCTCACAAGCGACGCGCCGTGCTGGGTGCCTCGGGTGCGGCCATGCTGGTCCAAGCCGCAGGCCCGGCTTTCGCGCAGACCGGCTATCCCTCGCGGCCGGTGCGCCTGGTCGTGCCTTTCCCGCCGGGCGGCCTGATCGATCAGATGGCCCGCCTGATGGGGCCGCGCCTTGCGCGCGAACTTGGCCAACCCGTGGTCATCGACAACAAGCCGGGCGCAGGCGGCAACCTCGGCGCGGCCGAAGCCGCGCGCGCATCCGCAGACGGCTACACCCTGCTGATGGCCTCCCCGCCGCTGACCATCAGTCCGGCGCTCTACCCCAAGCTGCCCTATCGGCCCGAGCAGATCATGCCGATCGGTATTGTCGGGCGGGTGCCCAACGTGCTGCTGGTGAGCAGCAAGAGTCCGCTGCGCTCGGTCGATGACCTGCTGCGAGCGGCCCGACAGGCGCCCGGCAAGCTCAACTACGCATCCAATGGCAATGGCACCTCGCTGCATCTGAGTGCCGAGTTGCTCAAGGCCAGTTCAGGCACCTTCATCGTGCACATCCCCTATCGGGGGGCTGCCGCCGCAGTCACAGGACTCATCGGCGGTGAGGTCGACTTCATGTTCGAGAACCTGCCCTCCGTTCTCGGTCAGATTCAGGGGGGTGCAGTCCGTGCGCTCGCCGTGACCACCGCGACCCGCAGCAAGGCGCTGCCCCAGGTACCCACCCTCATCGAATCGGGCCTGCCCGAGTTCGATGTGAGTGCCTGGTACGGCATGGCTGCACCGGCCGGGGTGCCTGCGCCCATTCTGGCGCGGCTGGGCGAGGCACTTGAGGCCGTTGCCAAACAGGGCGATCTCGTCACTGAGATGGAATCCAAGGGCGCCACCGTGGGTTGGCTCGACTCAGCGGCCGCCAACCGCTTCATGACGGCCGATGCCGCGCGCTGGAAGCGTGTGACCGAACGGGCCGGGATCCGACTGGAATCCTGAGCTCGCGCACCAAAGGCGAGGCCTCTAAAGGCGTGCCCCCGGCAATCGCCAGCCCTGCCTCACGGCCAGCATGCGAATGCCGGCGGTGAGGGTGAGCGTAATCAACATCACCGCCCATTCCGGCCAGCCGGCGCGATCGAGCCACAGGCAGGCCCAGCCACCGATGAAGGCACAGACCGCATAGGGACGCTGATCCCGAAACACGGTGGGAATTTCATTGCAGACGATGTCTCGCAAGACGCCCCCAAAAACGCCCGTGACCACGCCCATCAGCACCACCACCAGATCGGGCAACCCGGCATCGAGCGCAAGCTGAACACCCGAGGCCGTGAACAGGCCAAGGCCGATGGCATCGGGCCACAGGATGGCCCGCTCGGTAAGCGCCAGATGGCGGGCGCGCATCACCAGCATGGCCAGCAGACACAGGGCCAGTACGCCCCAGAGCATCTCGACATGCTGCACCCAGAAAAACGGGCGGCGATCGAGCAGCAGATCGCGCAGCGTGCCCCCCCCAAATGCCGCCAGAAAGCCGACCGCGCAAATGCCCACGGGATCCATGCGCTTGCGAGTGCCCTCCAGCACACCCGCCAGTGCGAAGGCCGCAGTGGCGGCGACCTCCACGCTCAGGCGTGCCAGATCAAACCAGCGATCGGGCGGCACCGCAGACTCCACAGGAAAGGGCGAGCGTCATGTCGCGATTATCGCGCGAGCCGACCGCAGGCCACCGTCTCACCGGATCGTGCTTGATCCGGTGGAGCTCAGGCAACGGATGGCTTGCCCCGAGCGCACAGGAATCACTGCGCCTCGAGCTTGATCGACCGGGCGATGGTCCTGAACTTCGCGGTCTGCGCCTCATACTCCCGACGCGCTTCATCCAGCGACATCATGGCAGGCACATCGCCACCGATTTTCTGCAGCGAAGCCTTGACGCCCGAATCCGACATGGCTGCAGCCAGCGACTTGTTGAGCGACTGCACCACAGGCTCAGGCGTGTCCCTGCGAACAAAGAAGCCCGTCCAGGTGTTGAAGGCGAAATCCTTGACGGACTTGCTGTCATTCACGGTCGGAAACCGGCGCAGGAATTCGGCCTCGACCTTGCCCGAGGGCGCCATCGTGGCCAGGACCTTCAGTCGACCCTGGTCGGCCAGGGCGAGGGTATTTTCGCCGACCACGAAAAACGCGAGGTCGACATTCTCACCCCCCATGTCCTGAAACATCGGCGCGCCGCCCTTGTACGGAATGTGGGTCATCTCGGCACCGATCAGCTGGGCAAAGTGTGCCCCC
>Ga0255096_1000350_pt1 | contig 23061 bp, 44 predicted proteins | sample Colum_Atlam_RepA_2_FD_188563 | JGI IMG/M metagenome (GOLD analysis project Ga0255096, IMG submission 188563) | Freshwater microbial communities from Columbia River, Oregon, United States - Colum_Atlam_RepA_8d | ecosystem: Environmental > Aquatic > Freshwater > River | place: USA: Oregon... | reverse complement strand
GGGTGGGTCAACCCCGTTCTACTTTTCGGAACTAACTGTTAGTTCTTGACATACCATTAGATTTAATGCACAATTGATTCATCGGTTGGGGAATTCGCCTCGGCCGATGTAAATCAACAGACATCATTGGAGTTTTTATGTCTAAGTCTCAGTCGGTCTTTCCCGCGTTTGACCAGCGCGCCTCCGTCATCATCGGCGCCCATGAGGTTTTCGATACCGCATCGGCTACGCTGTCCGATACCATTCGCTTTCAAATGCAAGCCTATGTCGATGAGGTTTTCCTCGCGACTGGCAAGCGTGACCAAGCCACTTGCACCGCATTGGGCAAGGCGATTCGCGAATCGCAAGTTGTCATTGACGCTTGCGAGGGTGAAGGGACAATGGATAAGCGCACCTTCACCAACTATGCACAATCGGCGATGCGCGCCCTCCACTTCAACATTGAATGGACACCGCGTCTGTTTCAAGACACCGAGCGCCTTTTGCCTTGGTCTAAGCGCACCGCCAAAGTGGACAAAGCGGAAAACACCAAGGGTTCCGCAACCGATCCAAAAAAGGCTGGCAAGGTTGTCACCACCACCGACAAGGAATTGCTGGACACCTATCGCAAGGCGATTCAGCAGGCGCGTCTCTTGAATCGCGATTCGCAAGTCGGCGCGTTGATCGACCTCGCGGTGGAGATTGATTCCGAATTCAAGGAATAACCCCCACGCCCCCCACCGATTCGGTGGGGGGTTTCCTAAAACCTAATAGAGAATTGAAAATGCAACAATATCCCGAACTCATGGGCCGCTTGACAATCAAATTTTTTGTGTCCAATGGCGAACCCGATCAACATGGGCGCTTGAATGGCCAATGGCGAACCCTTTTCACCCGCTTTATGCATCGCGATGATGTTCCAGCCACACTTGATCAATTTACCAAGGCGAACCCTGGGTTATCTAATGACAATGGACACATTGACGTTGAATTTATAACCCGCGAGCATTTTCCGCTTTGACCCTCACCCCTCCACCGATTCGGTGGAGGGTTTCCTAAAACCTAATGGAGAATTGAAAATGAATGACCCTCGCACCATCGCCTTTCGCGCCCTTGCCGGAACCCTCTCAGCCCTTGGTTTACTTGGCGTGATCTGGCTTTTCGAATTGGGCGCGCTCTCTGGCGCCGCCACCTTGGTTTTTGGTTTCAGTTTCGCCGTGATCGGCTTAGCCGCCATCGCCGACATGGCGCGCGATCTTTGAAGGGGAATTGAAAATGAATCTAACTGAATTGCAAGTGTATGAAATCTCGCAGTCTCTGGACTATTCCAAAGTGGATTGCGAAGCGGTGACCCTCGCGCTTATGTTCGACCAAGACCCGCGCATCATGTACTGTGACGATGATTTTTGCGACATCATAGACAACATGGATACCGCAACAGTCCAAGCCCATATCTGTGAGCTTGGTTACATCTAACACCAACACCCGCTACGGCGGGTGTTTTCGTGATAGTAGCGTAGGGCGAGTGAGCGCGTGAGCGAGTGGGTGCGCGCGTGAGTGAGCGAGCCTTCGGCGGCGGGGCGGCGGCGCGGCACGGCGGGGTTGCCAACTAACGTTAGTTCATGGTAGGCGTTGCATTGGGGGAGGCTTCGCCTCCTGCGTGCCCCCGCAGGGGTCACTGTCACACTTCTCGGCGCACCAACTAACGTTAGTTCGTGGCTTGTAACGCTCGTAACATCCCACCTTGTTACGCTCGTAACATCATGGCATTTCCGTTACGCTGTTACGCAGTTGTTACGCGAGCGCGTAACACAGCAAATGAATACCAAAGGTTGCAACTGTGGGTTACGAAACGCTAATACCATATATATATATAATACTTTCTCTCTCTCTCTCTCTCTCTCGTTACGCGTTACGCAGTTTCTGAAAAGTGCACGACCGGCAACCCGCCCAACTAACCGTTAGTTCCCCAAAAAGTTAAAAAACGCCGCGCTCAAACCCCCCTTTGCCTAGTGCCGGATACGTACATTTACCCAAAACCGCGTAACCACGTAACATCCCCCACCTGTTACGCAAGTAACGTAATGAAATCAATAACTTACGATACCCCCACCCTCATTACAAACCGCGTTTCGCCGCGTAACCCTTGCGTAACCACGTAACCTCCGCCCCCATTTTCGAAACCATTAGTAGTCCTTTTTCGCCCTAAATTTCTCCATTCAAATGTTTCTCGGAAAACTCTTTACCAAGACTCAATAGACCTCTACCCCCTTGACTTTCCATAAGATTTAAGCTACAATAGAGGCTGTTTCGGTTGAGTTGTGATAAAAATATTTCTCGCAAAACTCTTTATCGTATCAACCTTAATTTCCCTCTGTGGGCATCGCCCCACACGGCATTGTTCTTTAACAACCTACCCCGACACCGGATGCCAACTAACTGTTAGTTGGCGCCCCAAACACACCGCCGCTGGAACAATCCAGAAGCCAACAGGTGACAGACTCGCAAAAACAAGAGGCACTAAGACTCCCCGAACGCAGGTCAAATATCCTTACATTGGTGAATAGGCGTCACGTAGTCAGTCGTGGCATTGTGTGGTAACAGCACAATGCAATGCAAATGCAACGTACCTAAATGGGTGGGTTCCTCTTGGGCTAACGCTCAATGAACCCTTTAAGTTGGAAAGTACTGGATGCAGGCTGTGGATGGACAACGCCTACCACCTATATATGAGGGGGCACACAAGTTCACAGCGCGCACAGCAGTTGACACCAACGAGGGATGTGGGATGGGAACTAACAGTTAGTTAGCCCCAGTAAATCACACCGACAAACCCTATCGTACCGACCTGGGAGATGCCCAGAGTTAGATGCCAACTGAATGACAGACTAACTGGTAGAGGATTGCACGCAGTCCTCTATTGGGTGAGCTGTTTCACCGCTTTGTTTACTTTTAATGGAGATCATCATGGGACTTGAGAAAGTAGTACTGAACCGAATCATGGAAGTTAACGCCGACATTTTCGATAACGCTGAGTTCTTCAATGGCTCGCTGTTCATCCGCAAGGATGACACCTATTGCTTCATGCAGTTGCGTAACTGCATGGATGTAATCGCCAAGATGGTGTGCTGTCCGGTGGAGATCACCGAGAGCGATACGCAGTACGCCATTGACTTTGTAATCTGACCCAACTAACTGTTAGTTCTACTGGAGAATCAAAATGAAACGTGACTACCGCAATGCTTACAACGCACTCAAGAAACTGGGCGTTCCCGTGTATGTGCGTGACGACATGGATGGGCGCTTCCAAATCAGCGGCGAGGAACCCGATTCGTATCTGTGGTGCAACTACTACGCCTACAACAGGGAGGGCTGGGACTTCGGGGTCAACCCCGAGCTGGATGCCGTGCTCAAGAAATATGGCTTGTTCAGCGAATGGATCAACGCAGGCGAGCTGGGTGTTTATCAACTGTAAGGGGAACGACATGAAAGACGAATGGAAACAAGTACTGCGCGAGATGAGAGCCGAGGGCTATGCCGTGATTGTCTGGACGCCGGAGGAAATGGGCGACATTGACCCCGAGTGGGTGGAGGATGCGTCCATCAGCTACGGCAACGAGTACCTGATTGACTATGAAGATGCACCAAAGAAAGGGGAATGAAATGACTGAAGGACAAGAACACCTGTGGCACATCGAGCTGGACTACCTGCTTCAGCAGGTGCGCCATGCAAAAGAAACGCTGGGTGGGGGCGGCACCGACTGCGCCTACAAAGCAAACAAGATGCTTGAGCCTGTGGCACGTCGCCTCGCCGAGCTGTGCTACATGACCAAAGGGGATACAAATGACTGACGCATACAAAGCCAAAATCTTCGCCTACCTGCTTGACCTGCGGGACTCAGGGCGTGTGAATATGTGGGGCTGTGCGCCCTACCTGATGGAAGCGTTCGACCTCGACAAGCGCGCGGCGCGTGACATCTTCCTTGAGTGGATCGAGCACTGCCGCAACGTGCCGACCTGAACTAACTGTTAGTTGGAGAACTGAAATGAAAACCAAGAACTACCAATGGGGTCCGAGCCAACGCAAGCCCATTCAAAAGATATTCCAATGGGGTATCCAACGTGAGCCACGCCCGCTTTATTCGAACAGCGTGTCGTACCTGCGGTATGAGCGCATGGTCTGGCTCGATGGGCGCAAGTCGCATCGGGTTACGACAGGCATGGTGCGTGCGATGGGCGCAACCAACTTTTTCAGGGGGTGCTATGCAGGCGCAGAGAACGATTGATAACCCCACCCTGCTGTGTCAGGACTGCTCGACCCCATTGTTCCGATGGTTCCTGTCCCGCATTGATTGGAAACGTATTTTGAAAGAAAGGAAGTGACATGGAAGACTACCACCTGCCCATCTGCACCGAGTGCTATGCCGTGCGCGTTGAACCCCAACGCAAAAACTTACTGCGCCCAACGTGCGCCGCTTGCGGCGAAGCACTGTCACGCAAAGTGCGCCACACCATCGCGCCCCTCAACAAATCAAACTACGTTTTGATTACCGACCCTTCCCTGCTCACGCAACTCAACCCCAAGCGCACAACTTGACCCAACCCCAACCCAACTAACCGTTAGTTAACAACCCAGGAGAACCAAATGGAAACGTACACCCAAACCCTGCACAGCAAAATGAAACTGCACCTTGAGCGCCACATCTTCAAGCGCGGTGCAAACAAAGGCGATGCCCCTGCTGGCAAGCGTTACAAATCGCACTACCTCATCATCGACCGCAAAGACCACATGGCTCTGCGGTTCTACAAGACCGACATCCTCAAGGCGTACCCTGATGGGTCAATCATGATCGACTGCGAAGGCTACGCAGACCGCCCCACCACCAAGACACACCTCAACCAATGGCTGTACCAGAACGCCCGTATGTGCCTTGCATCGAGCAGGGTCATGAGCCACAGCCAACTTGCCATATACACCCCCAAGGGTGCGTACCGCTACTACGATGGAATCTCGTTCGATGCAAATGGTGAGCCCACTACCCCGCTGAAGCCCTTCCTTGCCCTGCGCATCGACAAAGATGAGGTGGCAGAGCTGAACACAGCCCTGGATGAAAACGGATTCAAAGAAATGTTCAAGGTGTTATGGGGTGCCGTGACGTCTGACGACTGCCCGAGCCGTTGGGACCACCTATCATGGCAGAACGTGAACGACCGCACCGATGTGTTCTCTATGCCTGACACCTACGCCGAGCGCTGGCGTGAAATGGTGGCGTACTTTGCGTTCGACATAAAAACCTATTGGGATGCCAGCAAACAGCGATACGACACACGATACATCAAGCGCACACCAACAAACACATGGGGCGCAATCATGAGCTGGGCGAAGCACAGCATGCACAAAACAATCGAAACGGAGGTGTTCGCAATCCCTGTATTGCGGTAAGCAAAACGTAAGTCAACCCAATCAAAATCATCTAACCGTTAGATCAACCCAAACTAGGAAATAAAAATGCAAGTTAACCTGAACCAAGCCGCTTCCCTCATCCGTAACTGCGGCGTTACCAACACATTCATTCTGCGTGGTCGCCCTGGCGTGGGCAAGTCCTCTGTCTTACAGATGGTGGGCGAGGCATTGCCTGACTACCTGCCCTGCTACATTGACGTAGCCAACCTTGACCTCGGTGACCTCGGCATGCCTGTCATTGACCGAGACACAATGGTCACCCACTACGCACCGAACGCCCGCTTCGGTATCGGGCGTGACCAGAACAAGCCTGTCATCCTGATGCTTGACGAGCTGGGCAAGGCATCCCGCCCTGTGCTGAACATGCTGTTGCCTGTCATCCTTGAGCGCCGCCTTGGTGACGTGCCCCTGCCTACTGGGTCTATCGTGTTTGCAACAACCAACCTTGATACTGACGGCGTGGGCGACAACATCCCTGCCCATGCATACAACCGCATGTCCGAGGTTATCGTGGCAGGTCCGACTGTTGACCAATGGCTTGAGTGGGGCACCATGCACGGCGTGTCCCCCGAGGTGCTGGCGTTCGCCAAGCAAACCAGCGAGGTGTTCCAATGCTACACAGAGCTTGGCAAGAACGAGAAGAACCCGTACATCTTCAACCCCATGAACGGCAACACCCGCACGTTCTGTTCGCCGCGTTCGCTGGCTAAGGCATCGCACCTGATTGAGAACCGTGACGCATTGGGCGAGGCGTTGTTGCCTGCGTTGTCCGGCACGATCGGTGAGTCTGCCGCCCGTCAGATGGAGGCGTTGGTCAACCTGTCCGACAAGTTGCCGCTGTTCGAGAACATCGTGAAGGACCCCAACAAGACCAAGATACCTGACAACGACAGCGTGTCTGCGTTGTTTATCCTTGCGTTCATGCTCAGCTCTCGCGTCAATGCCGACACGCTCGATGCGGTCATGACGTACGTCACACGATGGACTCACTTCGAGGCGCATGCGTTGTTCATTACTTCCCTTGCAGGCAACCGCAACAAGGTGGGCATGGCGTGTAAGAACCGCCAGTTCACAAGCGCCGCCGCCAAGCTCGGCAAGTACTTCTAACGGTTAGATCATGCTAATCACAGAACGCACATCAGATGGGCGCACGATCGTGCGTCTTCACAAGGACTGGCACCCCGATCGCATCGGGAAAGCCTACATCCCGCCTATCAAAAACAACGTGCAGTCCAAGGACGCATACAAGATACAAACCGCCTTCATTGGCAGGGGGATTAAGTAATGGAGATCACTGTCACCGAGTTCTTTCTGTTCATTTGGGCGTTGTTCGCAACCATCGCCGCGTTTTATTTTCATGACATGGTGCTGACCGCAAAGCGGTTCACAGTCCACCTGCTTGACGACCCGCAACTGTACAAAGAAATCACAACCAAGATCAACGCACACAAGGAGCAACACAATGGCAACAGTCTATGAAGTAGCACGCAACCTCAAAATGCCTGGCGTTCAAGTCCAAGCACACCTCGACCCCACAACGCTGACCACGCGTGTGTTCAACTCTGCCCGCAAGATGATTGCATCGGGGCGTGTGAATGGATGGGGCGCATCGGCGAGAGTCGCACGGCATGTGCTCAACTCACAAGACGTACCCTACATCGGCGAAGACAAGTGGGGTATCCGCATTCATGGGCTCATCAACATGAGCGATGCCGACAAAGCGGAAGCCACTGAGCTGTACCAAGCGCACATCATGGTGCGTAAGGCGCAAGACCAAGCGCAGTACACCCACTACTGGGACGGCAAGCTCGGAACCTTTACCCGAGCAATAGAAAACAGAGACAAGTACGGCTACATCCAATGTGACATGGCTGAGTTCCGAGAGCAACTCTCCACCATCATTCTGCGTAACCGCTACTCAGTTGACATGCACAAGGCACAGCAAGTGCTGACTGCGTTCGAGACAGGGCAACCCTTCCCTGTAAATGTTTTTCAATAACCCATCTAACCGTTAGTTCAGGAGAAATCAAATGGCTATGTCCGTACCCGACCGCATCAAACGCGCCCACATCGCAATCATGCAACACAAAGTCTTCGCTGGTTATTCCGGCGTGCTGTCGTGTGGCAAGGTCAAGTTCGATGAGAACATCCCAACTGCCATGACCAATGGCTGGGATGTGACCTACAACCCCAAGTTCGTGGAGCAGTTCATGCCCACTGACCCCGAGCTACGCTTTCTTGTGTTGCATGAGGCGACACACAAGGCGTTCCGTCACCTGCATGTGTGGCGTGAGATACACGAGGAGAACATGCACCTCGCTAACGTGGCGGCTGACTTGTTCGTGAACCTTGCATTGGTAGATGCAGACAAGGGTGAAGGATTCGTCAAGATGCCCAAGCTCGGTATCCAACCTGACCCGCAATATCGTGGCATGTCGGTGGGTCAGATTTACCAGAAGCTCAAAGAGAACCCGCCGCCCGAGGGTGGGGGCGAGGGCATGGACGACCATGACTGGCAAGACGCACAAGACGGCGCAACCCCTGAGGAAGTACAGAAGCGTGCCGATGAAATCCAACGTGCCCTGCGTCAAGGCGAGATGCTTCGCAAGAAGCTGGCAGGCAAGGGTGCCGGTGCTGAGGACGGCATCTTCGGGGACGTGCTGGCTCCCAAGGTGGACTGGAAGCGTGCCCTGCGCGACTTCGTGCAAGAGACCTGTGCGGGGCGTGACGAGTCAACGTGGCGCAAGCCCAACCGCCGGTACTTATCGCAAGATGTTTACATGCCGTCCATGCATGGCGTGACGTTGCGTGAGCTGGTGATTGGCTTCGATACATCAGGCTCTGTGTTCGGTGGCGATGAGATGACACGCTTCGTGTCCGAGCTCAAGGTCATCATTGAGCAGGTCAAGCCAGCCAAGTGCCACGTCATTTACTGGGATACGCGAGTCGCTGGGCATCAGGTGTTCGAGGACGGGCAGTTCGCTGTGCAAGACCTCAAGGTCAAGGGTGGCGGCGGCACTGACGGCTCGGTGTTGTTCGACTACCTGCGCGAGAAGCGCATGGACCCGCAGGCTATCGTGCAGTTCACTGACGGCTACGTGGGTGACTGGGGACACACGAACGTGCCTACCCTGTGGGCGATCACATCCTCAGGCATCGCCGCGCCGTTCGGTACGTCTATCGACCTCTCCGTCTAACGGTTAGATCATGGACGCACATTGGGAACGCATACGGGGTGGGCGCCACCCTGAATGGCTAATGCGTAGGTATGACGCAACTACGGTGCCCCCTCGGGGGCTCGTGTGGAGCCCAGCCATAGGGTACCTGAAGCTTGGCTCGGTCAAGAAGATGCGGTGGCATGTAGGCATCAAACTAGCCAAGACGCATTGGGGGGACCCTGATGTACAGGTTGTCTACCTCACCGGACTGACGCAGACCGAAGCATTGGCCACCGCCAAGATGCTGATACTGGGGAGCAGACAACTATGACGCCTACCATACCTAACATCCATGACGACAACGCATGGTTCAAGATAAGCCCCGCATGTTGGGGGTTTGGGTCGAGGTACCACTTCGGCTACTCCGACTACCGTGCAATGTCGGGGCTTCACCCTGGGCGCTTGTCTGACGTGCTTGCCGCAATCAGTTGCGTGGGTCCTGACGCATGGGTGATCTACATCCATGGCGAACATCGTGCCCAAGTTGAATCGTGGGACGAAGCTAAATCAATCGCGGCTGTATTACTGAACTCGAAGGAGATGGAATGAGTGACATAGCAGATGCAAAGTGGGAGCCGGTCGCGCTTACCCATGGCAACTGGATTCCAGGGGCGATGGTTATGTACGGCTTGCGCTGGAAGCAAGACCCATGGATGTTTAACCACCGAGCGCTTGTGTTCTACACAGGTGAGGAGTGGCGCATGCATGCATGGTCTGTAAGGCCTGGGAATAGGTTCCGTAACAACAGCGCTGACCAATGGATTGACTGCGGACCGTACCCGTCAAAGCTGTCCGCAATGCGTGCCGCACGCCCCATGGCAAGACTGTTCCATGGCATGGCACCAAGACCTGACGATCACGAGGACTGGAAGGAGAACGCATGAGTATTCTGAAATGGGGATTCACGATGAGCACCACGAGCGAACCAACGTGGTCGGTGCACCAAGGCAACGGCACAACTGCCGGTGACTGGAAGCTCGTGGCGTATGCGAAACGCGCCAGAGACGGTGGCTGGTTCGTGAGGATTGGCAACGTCAACCCGTCCACGTCTGACGAGAAGATGTACATAGGTGAGGAGGTGTTCCCGCCTGACTACATGCTGTCCATGCTTCACATGACGCACCGCAAACCTGGAGAAGACGATGGAGATTCCTGATGACTTTGACTGGCGTGACGTTATCGACCCGCAAGCTGGCAAGTCAACCATGGTGTTTGGCAAGAAGCACCACCTCAAGGGGTGGATCATGCAACACGGGCCCGAGCACTGGGTGGCGCGTACCGTGGCTGGCGACCGCGCAGACTTCGAGACAGAGGAAGATGCCAAGTCGTTTCTGAAATTGGTGTTGCATTCAACACCTGACAACTAACGGTTAGTTCGTATGGACGCAAACACGAGGGCAAAGAATGTGAGCTGGGTCATGAAACATTTTGGGGTAGAGAACTACCCCACCATAGTGGAAGGGTCGCGGTACGGCTACGGCGTAGCGGTGTCTGCAACCCCTGAGCGCGAAGGCAACAGGTTCTTTGTGTTCAAGGTAGGCCGTGGATACGCCAAACGCACCCCCTTGGGGGAATACGACACGGCGCAAGAAGCCGTGGACATGATGAAACTTTTACTTGCAACTGAAAGGAATGATGATGGGGATGTTTACGAATCTAATTGACCGAATCCTGCACGCATCGTGGGATCGTGCGAGGCGCGCAAGACGCGAACGAAACGAAGCGGTCATTGCATCAGTGTCGCCAGACGTGCCCCGCCAATATACCGGCGTGTCACGCAACTTCACTGTGAAGGAAGCCTTGAACGGCACCTTCATTGAGTTCAACCGGCACAAATGGAATCATCAAAGAGCCGATGACTACGAGCAATGCATCTACATCGTGAGAGACGGCGAGACCCTGGTGGACGCAATCGCTACGGTGTTGGTGTTGATGGACAAACGGGGGGATGAGGCATGAAAGAAGTAACCGCGAAAGAACTGCAAGCGCTTGACCCCAAGCGTTTCGAGAAAGAGTACAACGACTGGCTTGGCTACAACTTCAACTACGAATGGTGGGAGTTCCTTGAGCAAGACTTCACCGACCGCATGGCGGCAGTGGGCGTGCGTGTCGATAAGATTTTGTTCTCACTATCATATTCGCAAGGCGACTACGCCACGTTCGAAGGGCGCATTGACGTTGGCATGTGGATGCACCATCAAAAATATGACGAGGACCGGACGTTTGCAGAAGCGTTCCCTGCGCTCTACCTTGCCGTAGTGCAAGACGGGACCTACGCGAATATCAGTGACCGATACCGGCGCCACGCTGACGTTGACTACCACAGCAACATTGAATACACCGACCCCGAAGGCGTGTTCCAACACCTTGACGAAGACACATGGCGTGACCTTGTGTATGACCAAGAGCAAGAGGCTGACCTGCAATCCAACGTAGAGGCATGGGTGTCTGCGCGGTGCCCGGAGTTGTACCAAGACCTCCGTAAGGAGTATGAAAGCATCAGTGACGAGAATTCGTTTATTGAAGCGTGTGAAGCCAACGAAGTCATGTTTGAAATTGAGGAGGAAGAAGATGAAGTTTGTAATTCATATTGAAGGCGCGCAGTACCTGCTGTCCCCCGCGCAGGTGGAGATTCTGGTCACCGCACTCAGCGGCACGGAGATGCTGACGGACATTGATATTGGCAAGGGCAATGGCACACACGGCTATGCCGAGCAGTACATCCACGGCATCAAGCCAGCGAGGTTGCAACACCAATTACGCATGACCGTCTTGGACGAAGAGGCATACGAGGCAATGAAATTTGTAACTAAACAACATGAGGGGAAGAAGTCATGAAACACGAAAAAACATTTGCGGCTATTGAGAAACTCAAGGACGTTGAGATTGAACTGCACCGCCTGAAGAACGCGTTGGAGAGGGCGAATAAAGCGCTGGATAGCGCGCGTCCATGGGTGAGCTTGACGGAGCAGGACAGGCTTGACCTTGTGGTAACTGCTGTTGGGAATAAGTGGACTGACCTCGAATTAGTGACGCAACTCGAAGCCAAGCTGATGGAAAAGAACGGCTATGTCAAGGAGGAAAAATGATTGCAGACGAAGGATGCGCTGAGCGCGGGTGCCCCATGCACGACCCACGAGACGAAGAGCCTGGGGTGCAGATGTACACCAAGGACGAATACGAAGCCCACTACGACCGTGGCTGGAACTCAGCACTAGAGCTGGCGGCGTTCAAGTTGAAGAACGATTTCAAGTCAGCATTCGGTGAAGACACTTTGGCAAGCATTGCCGTGTATCTAAAGGAGATGAAAAAGTGAGCACATCACAAGAGTACTGGGATGCCTGCGTCATCAAGACGTGGCGACAGCACGGCAGTTTTCTGGATGCCGTGAATATGTTCAAGTCAATCACAGGCATTGACTTGATGACTGAAGAAGGGCGCCGTTCAGTTTTGCGTACGCCCAGACAGTTCTTCCCTGCTCATTCGGGGATACGACTCTTTGTGGCGCAGTTCCTGCCCAAGATTAGTGAGCGGCTGTTCGACCAACCACCTGAGAAGGATGTGCTGTTGCTTCGCAAGCTGGCAACTTCGAAGTATGACGTTGAGGACAAAGCGTATCTGACTGCAAGTGATACTGAGCATAAAAACATCAACAACCAACTGAAGCGTAACCGACTGAAGATAGGAATGAGTACGCAGTCAGTCACCAACCGCAACCACAACACCGACTGGAACGTAGTCAAAGGCAGTGCCCGCGTGAGGGCGAAGCGATGAACACCGGCGCAAAGAAACTGTTACTGCTGATCGCCGCCTACGTGGTGGGCGTGATCCAGGGGCTACTGGTATGTGGAGGTAAATGCTGGTGAGAACAAAACGCATCACGCTGACCATCAGCGGCAACATCGAGGCGATCAAACGCCAACTGCAAGAGGAACACGGAGTGGAGTACAGCTACGCACAAGTGGTTGACCTACTCATCAACTTTTACCGCAAGGCACAGAAGCCTGCAACAACTTTAAGGAGAGACGTATGACTACCATTGCTGGAATCGCACGAGCCGCTGTGCTCGTTGACCTGGAGATTTCAATCTATTCGGGGCGCAAGCAAGACAAGCGCACCCAAGCTGAAGTGACTGCGGCTAAAGGTGCGGCATCGCGCCGTGCGGCGTCCGTGTACAAGTCGCTGTTTGCTGACTGTCCTGAGCTGGACGCCATCAGTAAATTCCAAGCCCGTGTACGTGCCGAGCACTACCGCCTGACGCAACCGTGGAACGACTACGGGGCACGGCTTTTACCCACTGGCCTGTTGCAGGACTACAAGCAAACCATGAACCGCCTGGAGGCTGAGTTTGACCGACTTGTTGATAAGTTCTTGGACAAGTACGACACGCTGGTTGCCGCCGCCGCGTTCCAGATCGGCACGCTGTTTGATCGCAATGAGTACCCCTCACGCGCCCAGGTGGCTAACAAGTTCCGCATGAACGTCACGTTCTCGCCGTTGCCAACCGCAGGTGACTTCCGCCTTGACATCGAGGCTGAGGTGCAACGCGACCTCATCGACCAGTACGAGAAGCGCGCTGTGGCGCAGGTGGTTGCGGCTACCCAAGACTCATGGACACGGCTGTACAACGCCTTGAAGCGCCTCAGTGAACGCCTAGTGGTTGAGAAGGATGGCAAGAAGCGAATCTTCCACGACACGATCGTGACTGGCGCCCTGGAGATGTGCGAGCTGCTGACCCACATGAACGTCTTGCAAGACCCATCGCTAGAGAAAGCTCGGCGTAAGCTTGAGGAGGTATTGTCTGGTGTAACTCCCAAAGAACTGCGGGAGGAGGACGGCACCCGGGCATTGACCAAGCAGAAGGTGGACGAGATTCTGGCGGCGTTTGACTGGGGGATTGAGGATGATACGGATGACTCAGCATAGGACGCGGGACTTTTGGCGCATCAATACAAATCTATTCAAAGAGACCTACGCAACCATGACCAAAGACGGATACGAATTCCGATACGAACAAACCGGCGACACGTACAGGCTTCAGGGTTTCTTCAACCCGCCTGATGTGCATCGTTCGGCGCATGGCAAGCTGGCTACCCGCCCCGAGTGGCTGGTGAAGATTGTGGACGTGGCTGTGGTGGCTAACACGGTGAACCGTGCGACTGCCCCGCCGCCCGACCTGATCCTATGGTTCAGCACCGACAAACAATTCAACCTAACGGAGTACATTGATGTATGAACTACGACTTCCTAACTGACGCTGAGCTACTACGGCGCATCCACGTGGAGACGCACAAAGAACGGCTCGTCAACATCCTTGCCGAGCGGCTGGAGATGCGACTGCGAGACATCAAAGACTTGCAGGATGAAGTGCAACGACTAGAAGATGAATTGGAACATTACGGAGAATGAAATGCCAGACCTACGTTCAGAACTTGAGAAAGTAATCCACGCTTGGGAACAACCTGAGCAACCCGAAGCCCAACCCGAAGCCCAACCTGAGAGCACACCCACCATGGATACAACCACACCCGCCCCGTACAACGAAGTCTTGTTTAATTTTGTGAAAGCGAACCCCGGTTTGACAGGCGTGCAGATTGAATCGCATGTCCCTCAGATTCCGAAGGGGTCTGTAAGTTCACTGCTGGCCGCCATGGCAAAGCGCCATTTAATTATCAAGTCTGGTGGCGCGGGCTCCAACCATTACGGCGGCGTATACCATGCCGCAGTGGACAAGTACATGTCCCCGGCTGAACAATTAGGCGTGGGGCGTGGCAAACGCATGAGCAATCCTGTAAAAGCTAAGCCCAAGAAGGCGGCCAAAAAACAAGTGAATCAAATGGACATGTTTACCCTGGACACCTCTGAGCGCAAAGTTCCCCCGGCACCGAAGCCCGAACTAACCGTTAGTTCGCCTGCCCCGCAGATGCGGTCTGTGTTCGACCTGGACATCGAGTCGTTGACTATTGCAGAGGCTCGTGCATTGCGTGATAAGCTCAACGCCCTTTTCGGAGGATGAGATGCTATTCATTTTCAAGCAACGCCCAGTGAACCTTGACCTGTTCACGTGCCGGCAGATGATCTTTGACGCGGCAAAGCCCAAGCCCGCCGCGCAGTTCTACCCCGACTGGTGGAAAGAACTCAAGACAGAGATACCCATGAAGGGCAGTATCTTCCCCACGGCGACCATGCGCCGCTGTATGGGGATGGTGGACTACTACAAGCACGGCATCATTCAGCCGCTGTGGTCTGACTTTATCTGCCGCACTGGGCCTGTCGGCGACCCGTTCTTTGAGGCGGCGTTCTCTGACAACACCACGCCGGTGTCCCAGCATCCTGAGATGCTGCGTGGGTCTTACCTGCCGGACACGCACTACTGCCACATCAAGATGAGCAACCCGTGGGCGGCTAAGTGCAAGGAAGACATCATGTGGATGTGGGAGCAACCCACGTGGAGCTACCCCCGCCCCAACGACATGATTCTCCTGCCGGGCACCACGGAGTTCAAGTACCAGTACTCGCTGAATGTCAACATCATGTTCGCAAGAGGGCACACGCCTATCGAACACAGGCTGATGTTTCAGCAACCGCTGGTGCACCTGACCCCGCTGACTGAGCGCCCGGTGAAGTTGCATCACCACATGGTTGCGCGTGAGGAGTTCGACAAGCTGATGCAAGGCGAGAAGATAGCCAACATCAATCGCTATCGTGCATACCGCCGTGTGCGGGAAAGCGAAGAAAAGAAGTGCCCCTTCAGTGGGTGGATGAGCCAGTAATGCCACGGCCCAAGTCTGCACTCACCGGACAAAAGGGCTTCGTAGGCGCACGCTTAACGGAAGAACAACGTGAAGCCTTCTACAAACTTGGCGGCGCTAAGTGGCTACGCGCCTATCTCAACAACGTCATCAACAAAGGAAAAACCAATGCACCGACTGACGCAACAGGAACTGCAAGCGTGGTGGCCGTTCACCCGCCTGGACCCAAGCCGGTTCCCGAAAAACCAAAAACAATCTGGCAACAACTTATCAGAGATTGAGGACGCACTATTATGATCGGGCAACCAACCATTCTGACGTACCCAGAAGTAACAGACGAAGAGAAAGAGGCGATGGAAGACCTTGCAAGGCAAATGGAAGCTATGGCAGACCGAGCGCTTGCCAGCGACAGGCAGGTGGGCGGCGAGCACTACCGCGCCAAGTCAATCCAACCTTGGACTGCGATGGAGTCATGGATGACCCCAGAGGAATTCGAAGGCTACCTGCGTGGGAACGTCATCAAGTACATCGCCCGCTACAAAGACAAGAACGGCATCGAAGACGTGTACAAGGCACGGCACTACCTTGAGCGTTTGACTGAGCACCTCGAACGTGGCAACGCCTGAGTCCAAGGTCAAAGACAAGATACACCGCATCCTCAAAGGTGCGGAGGCTTACGCCGTGAACTACATCGGGGGCCAGTACGCAAAGGCTGGCACCCCTGACATCCTTGCCTGCATTGACGGGCGCTTCGTTGGTATCGAAGCAAAGGCAGGAAGCAACAAGCCCACCATGTTGCAGATCAGCGCGCTACGTCACATCGACAGCGCGGGGGGTCTGGCATTGGTCATCAACGAAAACAACTTAACCTATCTTGTGGGGTGTCTGCATGACATCAGAAACGCCAAATCCAACTACGAACAATTCGACATCTACCAAGACAGAGATGCTTGAGGGTGTGCAGATTCTCATCGACCGCATGGAGTCCAACCCTGAGGACTTTATTAGACAGCCAGGCTACTACACTTACGGCGATGACGCGCCCCGCTTCATGCACATTGCCGATGCTTTGGAAGAAGTCTTGATGGGGAATGAGGCGAACACCCGCTTTCTGCACCTGACTTCTGAAGAAAAAGCCGCCCTGCTTGTGGCGTACCGCAAGATGATGCGCCAGGCGTTTACTGCGGGGGTGATTGCCCAAGTGTTTGGAGAGGCAGAGAAGCGCAAGCGTGTGGTGGTGACGCCGAAGAAGGTAGGACAAGGGTTCCAGACCGCGCCACTAAAAGCTGAAGGGGCTGACGCAATGGTGTATTACCATCCCATCAACGAACATCTACGCAACGCCATAGCAAAACAACCACGATGAACATTGTCACCATTGACTTCGAGACGTACTACTCTTCCGAGTACAGCCTTACCAAGCTCACCACGGAGGAGTACGTGCGCTCGCCGCAGTTTGAGACCATTGGCGTTGCCATCAAGCACAACGATGGACCGACTGTTTGGTACGCCAAGCCTGACGTTGAAGAAGCGCTGAGTGCCATTGACTGGTCGGACAAGCTGGTCGTGGCGCAGAACACTGCGTTCGATGGCGCCATCATGGCGTGGCGCTACGGCATCAAGCCCAAGGCGTGGACAGACATCATGGGCATGTCGCGTGCCCTGTACCCGCATGAGAAATCCCACAGCCTGAAGTCGCAGGCAGAGCGTGCCGGACTTGGTGAGAAGGGCGATGAGGTTGTGCGTGCAATGGGTAAGCGCTTCGCTGACTTCTACCCCTCCGACTTGGGGGTCTACGGCGCATACTGTATCAATGACGTGCACCTGACGTACCAGTTGTTCCAGAAGTATCTTGACGATGGCTTCCCCCTGCAAGAGCTGAAGCTGCTTGACCTGACCCTGCGCCTCTTCATTGAGCCAAGGTTGGTGCTGGATGGGCAGATGCTGAAGGCCCACCTGCAAGACGTGCGTGACCGCAAAGAGGCATTGCTTGAGCAACTGCGGGACAAGATGCTGGAAGGGGCGAACCCTGACTTTGTCCACATGATCTTTTCAGAAGGCATGGACGGCATCAAGAAGCTGCTGATGTCCAACGAGAAGTTTGCGGAGATGTTGCGGCTGGCCAATGTAGACCCACCCATGAAGCTCAGTGCCACCACAGGGCGCATGACCTACGCGTTTGCCAAGACAGACGAAGCCATGAAGACCCTGGCTGAGCACCCTGACGAGCAGGTGCAGGCGTTGGTATCCGCCCGGCTGGGACACAAGACCACGCTGGAAGAGACCCGCACTGACCGCTTCATTGGCATGTCCACGCGAGGCGCGTTCCCTGTGCCCCTGCGGTACTACGGCGCCCACTCCGGGCGTTGGTCAGGGCAAGACAAAGTCAACCTGCAAAACATCCCTGCCCGTGGCATGTACGGCGGCAAGCTCAAGAAGGCTATCAAGGCACCCCCCGGGCACGTTGTGATTGACTGCGACTCTTCGCAGATCGAGGCGCGGACCCTGGCCTGGATGGCTGGGCAGTACGACTTGGTGCAAGCCTTCGAAGACAAAGAAGATGTGTACAAGATCATGGCAAGCCGTATCTATGGCGTGCCGATAGCGCAGGTGGACAAGACCCAACGGCAAGTGGGCAAGACCGTGATTTTGGGCGCGGGCTACGGCGTTGGGCACGTCAAGCTGCGGGCGTTCCTGAAGCTGCAAGCTGGGGTGGAGGTGTCTGAAGCCGAAGCCAAGTCCATCATCATGACCTACCGGCAGACGTACAACCGCATCCCTGAGCTGTGGGAGCGTGCCAACAAGGCGCTGGAGTCCCTGCACTATGGCAACGAGACCACGATCGACATCCCGGGCCTGTGCAAGACGGACGACATCGGCATCACCCTGCCAAGCGGGTTGCACATCCAGTACCCAGGCCTCATCCGGGTGACCGAAGAGCGCGTGGTGGGCGATTCGCGCCCTGGCTGGCGCTACGAATCCAAGGGTGTCAGCACCAAGGTGTACGGCGGGCTGGTTACAGAAAACATTTGCCAAGCCGTGGCACGCTGTGTCATCGGGGAGCAGATGCTGCGGGTACAAAAGCGCTACCCTGTGGTGCTGACCGTGCATGACGCTATCGCTTGCATCGCCCCGATAGAGGAAGCCGATGCTGCCCAGGCTTACGTTGAGCAATGCATGTCCTGGCGCCCCAAGTGGGCGCCCGATCTGCCGCTTGCCTGCGAGTCCGGCATGGGGGAAAGCTATGGGGATTGCTGAACCCAGCAACTGGATGTAAACTCAGTAATCCCAACTCATCCACCATCTAAGGCTTAGATGGCTTCTACCATGGCACTCGCCCACTCGTACTCGTCAATCAAGCAATTCGAAAACTGCCCCCGCCAGTACAACGAGGTGCGAATCCTCAAGAAGTTCAAGCAATCAGAGACAGAAGCAACACTGTATGGAACAGCAGTTCACAAAGCATTTGAAGACTACATCAAAGACCGTACACCCCTCCCTCCTCAGTTCGCTCAATTCCAGCGATACATCGAACCCCTCGCGGCCATTGAAGGCGACATCAAGTGCGAGGAAAAAATGGGTATCCGAGCTGACTTTAGCCCGTGTGGATTTTTTGATAAAGACGTATGGTTCCGGGGCGTCCCGGACTTCATGGCAATCAACGTCCCCAAGCGGGTCGCGCGGGTAGCAGACTACAAGACGGGCAAGTCAAGCCGCTTCGCTGACAAGGCCCAGCTTGAGCTGATGGCTGCAATGATTATGGCTCACTACCCCGAGGTGGACACCGTCAAGGGCGTCTTGCTATTTGTGGTGGCTGGTGACATCATTCGTTCTGAGTACACGCGTGACCACCTGCCTGACATCCTCTCTCGTTGGGCCGGCCGCGCCGGTGCTATTGAGAACGCCCTGAACCTGAACGTGTGGAACCCACGCTCGGGGCCCCTGTGCAAGTTCTGCCCCGTAACCACCTGTGACCATCACCGCTAGGAGGAACCATGGCCACCAAACCACGCGACTACAAGCGCGAGTACGCCCTGTACCAGGGCACCCCTGAACAGATCAAGAACCGGTCCAACCGCAACAAAGCGCGGCGTGCCTATGAAAAGGCCCATGGCAACCTGCCATCGGACATGGACGTGGACCACAAGAAGGCGCTGTCCAAGGGCGGCGACCCCACCAAGCTGTCCAACCTGCGGGCTACCACAGATAACGCCAATCGTAGCTTCGCACGGCAAAAAGATAACGGCCTGAAATCGCAAATTTCTAAGCGCGAAAGGAAGAAATAATTTAGTATTGAGGGGCCTGGTTTTGGGTTTCCAGGCATTCTCCTCTGATGGGTATTGCTGGGTAGTTCGCTACCCAGCTTTTTTCGTTCGTTCAACTTTTATTCAACAGGCAAATCATGCAAATCATTCAAGATAAAGCACTGCTTTTTAACGCGCCGAACCCGGCGCAGATCACTGCGCTCATCCCCAAGAGCAAGGTGTTGGAAGGCGATCAAGTGCTGGTTAACTGGGGCTTTGACGAGGTGCAACTGCTACGCAACCTGGGTATCAAAGACGTGCCAAGCCCGATCCTGGGACGCTACGACTGGCCCGGCGTGTACACACCGTTCGAACACCAGCGCGACACCGCGCACTTCCTCACCATGCACCCACGGTGCTATGTGTTCAATGAGGCTGGTACCGGCAAGACCAGTGCGGCAGCATGGGCGGCCGACTACTTGATGCGGCAGGGGCGCGTGAAGCGCGTATTGATTGTGTGCCCGGTGTCCATCATGGAGACGGCATGGCGGTCTGACTTGTTCCGTACGGTGATGCATCGCACCGTGGCGATTGCGACTGGCTCACGGGCCAAGCGCCAAGAGATCGTCAAGGGCAACTACGAATTCATCATCATCAATTTCGACGGCGTAAAGGTAGTCACTCCCGAACTGCAAGCAGGGGGCTTCGATCTCATTATCGTTGACGAAGCCAACGCAATCAAGAGTGTCCAGACCGAAAGATGGAAAGCCTTGGCAACGCTTGTAAAGCCTAGCACGCGCCTGTGGCTGATGACTGGCACGCCTGCATCGCAGTCGCCGCTGGATGCGTATGGCCTCGCCAAGATCGTGAACCCGGACTCGGTGCCCCGCTTCTTTGGCGCCTTCCGCGACAAGGTCATGACCAAGCTCACGCAGTACAAGTGGGCGCCCAAGCGTGACGCACAGGACGTTGTGCATAAGGTGTTACAGCCAGCGATTCGGTTCACCAAAGAGGAATGCCTTGACCTGCCGGACCTGCTGTTCACTGCCCGCGAGGTGCCGCTCACCGCTCAACAGGACAAGTACTACGGCGCTATCCGCAAGCAGATGATGACGATCGCGGCAGGGGCAGAAATCACTGCAACCAATGCGGCGGCTATGCTCAACAAGCTACTGCAAATCTCGCAGGGCGCTGTCTACACTGACGACCGTGACGTGGTGGAGTTTGACATTGCAACCCGCTACGCCGCACTTAAGGAAGTTATTGATGGCACCGACCAGAAGGTGCTGGTGTTCATGCCGTTCCGCCACTCATTGCAGATGTTGCAAGAGGTGTTGATAAAAGATGGGTACACGGTGGACGCAATCCACGGTGACGTGTCCGCTACTCGGCGAGGCGAGATCATCAAACAGTTCCAAACCGAAGACGACCCGCGCATTCTGTTGTTGGTGCCACAAGCAACCGCCCACGGGATTACCCTAACCCGCGCTGACCAAGTTGTCTGGTGGGGTCCAATAGCCTCCACAGAGCTCTACATCCAGGCCAACTCACGCGCCCACCGCGCAGGCCAGAAGCACAATGTCACCGTCACGCACTTGCAAGGCAGTCCGGTTGAGCGCAGAATGTACAGCCTTCTGCAAAACAAAGTTGACATGCATTTGAGCCTAGTCGAACTATACAAACAGGAAATCGAATGAAACCCAAAAAACCCGAATCAAAATTTGAATGGCTGGACCGCCGCATAGCGCACCCTGGCCCGTTCCTCACACTGTGCCTGAGTGAAGATGAGTTTCACGAAGCCCTGCACCATTTGCGAATCAAAGAGCGTTGCGACTGGATTGCAACCCCGCAGGCAGACGCTACTACCCACCACTTGATTAGCGCCAAGAACGAGCGGGCTTGCATTGTGTGTATACGAAGCTGCGAAGGCCGCACCCCTATCGAGATTGCAGGCCTGCTAGTCCATGAGGCAGTGCATGTGTGGCAGGACTACTGCGAGCGCATAGGCGAGAAGTCCCCCGGCATAGAACAGGAAGCCTACGGCATTCAGTCCATCAGCCAAGAACTTATGGCTGAATACGCGCGCCGGCTTGACAAAGGTATTTGACACTGTATAATTTTAATTGTGGGGCGAAACGGGTTAGCGCCGTGCGGCATCAATGTATCAGAGTGCAACAGCGCCGCGACACTGCTTCATGTGAGCGCCCCACACCTAGTTCAACGCAAATCACCCAGGAGAAACCCATGTCAGACATAAATGCCGACAAATTAGTCCAGGTCTACATCAAGATCAGGGACGCAAAAGAAATGAAAGCCAAGCAGATGGAAGCTGAGCTTGGTGCCCTTGACGAACAGTTGGGTGCCATTGAGCAAGAGCTGCTGGAGCTTTGCAAAACTACCGGCCAAGATGGCGGAAAAACACAGCACGGTTCATTCCGTCGCTCGATCAAAACCCGGTACTGGACTTCAGACTGGGACAAGATGTACCAATTCATCAGAGATAATGACGCGCCTGAACTGCTCGAACGCCGAGTAGCGCAGACAGCGTTCAAAGAATTCTTATCCTCAAATCCTGACAAGATGCCTGAGGGTATGAATGTTGAGTCACGGTACTCAATCACGGTCCGTAGGGCCTCTTAATCAACAAAGGAAATCACCATGAGTAACATTGCACTTTTCCAATCCGGTTCCATGATCCCCGACTACCTGCGCGACCAGCAGGACTCCACAACCAAAGATATTGCAGGCAGCTCCGGCGGCAAGCAAATCTCCATCAAGGGCGGTGTGTGGCGTATGGTCGTAGGCGGCGAAGAGGTCGCACGCAATGAGGACCGCGCAATGAACTTCGTCATCATCGCCAGTGGCAAGGGCGTCTCACGCACCTACTACGCCGAGAAATATGAAGAAGGCAAAGACATCAAGCCTGCCTGCTGGTCTGCCGAAGGCGTGAAGCCCGAGCCAGAAGTGGTCAACCCGCAAAGCTCTGCATGCGCTACCTGCCCCCAGAACATCGAAGGTTCCGGTGAAGGCAAAGCCCGTGCATGCCGTTTCAGCAAGCGTCTTGCTGTTGCATTGGAGCATGACATCGGCGGCAATATCTATCGCCTGTCGGTGCCCGCCAAGTCGTACTTCGGTAAGGCTGAAGGCGAGAAGATGCCCCTGCAAGCGTTTGGTAAGTTCCTGTCAGGTCATGGCATCCCCATCACTGGCTTGGTGACCGAAGCCCGCTTTGACACCAGCGAAGCTGTGCCGGTCATGAAGTTCCGCGCTGTGCGCCCCCTGTCGCAAGAGGAGTGGGCCCTGGCCAAGGCACAGAGCGTGACCGAAGATGCCAAGAACGCCATCGACTTCAAGATGGTGCCGTCTAAGGCTGAGACGGGTGCGCAACCTGCACTGCCCCAAGC
>Ga0255096_1000348_pt1 | contig 23283 bp, 24 predicted proteins | sample Colum_Atlam_RepA_2_FD_188563 | JGI IMG/M metagenome (GOLD analysis project Ga0255096, IMG submission 188563) | Freshwater microbial communities from Columbia River, Oregon, United States - Colum_Atlam_RepA_8d | ecosystem: Environmental > Aquatic > Freshwater > River | place: USA: Oregon... | reverse complement strand
GCTCGAGCATCAAATCCATCTCGGCGCGGTTCACGGCAGCCTGTTCACCGGACCAAGTGGCCAGTTCCTGACGGTGGAAGCGTGCAACCTGGGCTGATAGGCGGTTTTGCGACGCGATCACAGTGACCAATATGGTCATCAGTGTGATCGTCCACAGTGCGACGATGATTACAGAGCCGCGCTCGCGTGAGTAAAGGGAAGGTGGCAGTTGCATGCTAATCCACCGGCACCGGCTCGATATCAGGATTGCGCCAGCCGCGGATCGGAGCAAGCAGCTCCAGCACTTTTTCGTCACTGTCTCGCTGTAGCGGGCGCAGCACCAACTCCACCGCCAATGGCAAACTCTGGCGTTCGCTGCCCAACCATTCGTCCAGCCACTCCTTGCTATCAACATCTTTCTGTATCAAGTAACGAAACTCGGCGCGGTAGCCGGGCAAAAGCGGCACTGCATTGATGGTGTCCAGCCGCTCATCGGGATTGTCGCCGAACGCCGGCGTGGTTTTCAGCAGGACGCCCTCTTTGTCATCAGACACCAATTGCCATGCCGTGAGGCCGACATTGCGCTGGGGTGATACGGTGGAAATAAAGCTGAGATTGCGATCGTCCCCCTTGAAATAGACGTAACGCGCCAGTTTTTCCGGATCGACATAGGTATGTGCAAACGCCGCTTGCAACGCGCGATCGAGTTGCAGCACCACCAGCGACTTGTCGAGCGCACGATCAAGACCGGACGTTTCGCGTTTCCAATCGTTGACGACAGTGTAGAGTCCGGCGCTGAGCATGCCGAGCAACATGGCGGTGAGAGTCATCGCCAGTACGAGTTCGATCAGCGTGTAGCCGCGGGCACGTTTCACGGCGGGACTGCCAGCGGGTTTGTGCTGCTCTGTGTCGACAAGCCAGCACCGCCATCAAGTGTCGGCAGGTCTTGTCTGATCCAGTAAGTGCCGTTTACCAGTGTCTCGCCGTTGTCACCATCGATATGGAAGCCGCGCAGGTTGTCGCGCGTGCCGGCCGTTTTCCGCTCAGGCTCTTCAATCTCTTCGCCGCTGACCAGATTGAGTTCCTTGTGCTCCTGCCGCAGGAATACTTCGCCCTGGTCATCATTCAGTTGCGCTACATTGATCAGGCTGCGCACCTGCATTGACTGTACCAACACATCCTCGGCCCGCCACGCCAGCCGCTTGTTGCCACCAATGACTCCGAACAGTGCACCCAATGCCATCGCGGTGATCGTCAGCGCCACCATCACCTCAAGCAGCGTGAATCCGCTAGAACGCTTCATCGAGCGCCTCCTCGTCGAGCTGCTCGCCATTGTAGGCCACAGAGATGCGACCGGTTAGCGCATCAACGCGCGCTTCGGCATGCAGGTCGTCACTGGCGAAGCCGAGGACGCCACCAGTGCTGCCGCCCTGCGGGAAGAACACCACCTCTATCTTGTTGCTCGATTCAGGACGCTGGTTCAATTCACTGCGGAACTGCAAGGCAATACCGGTGCTGATCCAGTCAGAGGGATTGCGCTGTGCCTGCAATTTCTGCTGCTGTGCGGTGAAATCGGCGCTGCGTTCATCGAGAGTAAAAAAGCGTGCGGCGCGCGGTGAGCCTTCCACAATCGCCACCCGGCGGGTGTACTTGAGGATGGCCACCGCTTGTCGCACTTCGGCATTGAAGCGGCTGTTGGCGGTGCTGGAAAGATTGGGAACGATGAGAGCAACGCCGATGAGGATCAGCGCCAACACCACCAGCAGCTCGAGCAGTGTGAAGCCTGCCGCGTAGCGTGACCCGCCAGCGCGCAGGCTGCTGCCATCAGCGACCGATGTCGGCGTCATCGCCCTCACCACCAGGCGCGCCATCCTTGCCGTAGGACATCAGCACGAAATCCTTGTCACCGGGTTGGTAGAAGTAGTCGTTGCCCCATGGATCCTTCGGTAGGCCGCCGCGCAGATAGGGGCCGTTCCAACTGTCCCGCCCAGTGTCGTTTTCCACCAGCCCACTCAGCGTTTCCGGGTAACGACCGACTTCCAGCAGGTAGGTATCGAGGGCAGTTTCCAGATTGCTGACCTGGGAGGCCGCCGTGGCCTTCTGTCCCTTGCCGAGATTACTGAAAATGGCCGGACCGACCAGCGCCGCCAGCATGCCGAGAATGGCAAGCACGACCAGCAGTTCAATCAGCGTAAAACCCTTGTTGCGTTTGTTCTTCATGGAATGTTCCTCGTCGGAGATTACAGACCGGCAGCGTCGAGCAGTTTGCCGACCTCGGTGAAACTCTCGCGCGTCGCCGCCATCGTGGCTGCATCACGCTGGTCGCCATAGATGATCTGCGGGCGCAGGATCACGAACAACTCGCGACGGGTGTTCTGCAAGTCACTGTAGGAAAAGGCGCGACCGAGTACCGGAATCTTCTGCAGCAATGGCACGCCGGTTTGCGTATCGGAATTCTCCTGCTGAATAAGACCACCCAGCGTGATGGTCGACTGGTCGGCCGCCACTACAGTGGTGGTGATTTCCTGTTTGGCGAAGGTCGGATTGCCGGCAACACCGCTGCCTGCGCTGCTGTCTTCGATTGATGACAGCGTTTGTTCGATCTCAAGGTTGATATACCCGTCCTCGTTGATCTGCGGTGTGATCTTCAACACGATACCAACGTCCATATAGGAGATGTTGGCCGTGGTGACGCCATTGCCAACAGTCGTTGTGCCGTTGTTCACCGGCACGTTCTGACCGACAACGATCTGGCCTTCCTGATTGTTGGCGGTCAGCAGCGTTGGTCGAGCCAGCAGGCGTACTTCATTGTCCTGCGCAATTGCGTTCAACGTGGCATCAATCACCGCAGCGCCATCCATGAAGGTTTTGGTCAGTACCAACCCGGAGCCCTGCGCTGCAAGACCTGTAGTGGTATCGATGATGCCTTTTGGCAGGAAGCTACTGCTCAGACGGGCAGGCCCACTGGCCGCATTGCTCGACACGCGTGTCCAGTCGATGCCGAACTGGTTGCCTTCGGTCAACGTCACTTGCCCGATAACCGCATTGATCAGCACCTGCATCGGCACGGTGTCGAGCGAGCTGATGGTTGTCAGCAGCTGGCGGTATTCGCGTGGTGTTGCACGCACCAGCAGGCTGTTGGTGTTTTCATCAGCCACAATGCTGACGGAGATGTTGGCCGATGCGATCGGGTCATTGGCAGTGACATTAACGACATCGGCAATCGGAGCCACCGGGAATAGTTGCGGGGCTGTGGCACCGGCCTCGCGGGCAGTGCGGGCTGCCTCATCTTCGTCTTCCTTGCCGTAGACGTTGTTAAGCGTTTCACCCAGCGCCACTGCATCGAGATTCTTCACCCTGTATACAAACAGCTGTTCCACCTGCTCCTGGCTGGCGGCATCAAGAATACCAATCCACCGATCCACTTCATTGAATCCTCGTGCAGCAGGGCCTATCACAAGCACCGAGTTGATGCGATCAAGCCCCAACACCTGATATGAGCCCTGTTCACCTTCAATCAGTTTCAGCACGCCTGTCATTTCTTCCGCCACTTCTGCTGCCGGCGAGTTCAGTAACTGGTATAGCTTGATCCCCTGATTGAGAAAGGGATCGTCATCGAGCACGGCCAGCAGAGAGTTAACGCGTGACAGTTGTTCGGGCGAGCCAGTGATGCCTACGAGATTAGCTGCGCCCATGCGGATCAGTGTGCCTGTTGGCTGCAGCAGCGGCACCAGTATCGGCTCAAGCGTCTCGACCGAGATATAAGTCAGAGGAGTAATCTGCAGCAGTTCCGATGCATTGATACTGCCAAGCGACCCCGGCAATGCGATTGCCGCCGGTACGTTGGATGCATCGCGGCTGAACTCCCACACATTGCCGGCCTGCTGGATCGAGACACCGGCATTGCGCGCCAACAGCCGCAGTACGGGCCAGATGTCTTCATATCGCAGTGGGTTTGTGGCCGAAGTACGCAGGCTGACTTTGTAGTCGATGGTCGGATCGATAACCATGTTGATGCCAAGCAGATCACCAAGCTCCTGGATCACGAGGCGGAGATCCTGCTGTTCATAATTCAGCTCCGCTACATTGTTCTGTGGCGGCTGGCCCGTTGGCGCTTGCTCAACACTGGGTTCCAGCGGAATTACGCGGCCGGGCCGGCTGATACCGTTGTCGCTACGGACGATAGTGGCTTCTGCCACGGGCTGTGCTGCTGGCGTACTCTGTGCTGGCTGCGTCGGGGCGGCGGCTGGGGCATTGCTGCGCGGTTGCTGCGGCAGCATGGCGCACGCACCAAGCAATACCAGCGCCGATGCCAGCACGAGGCGTGCGGCCTGCGGCAGGGAACGTGACAACGCTTGCTGTATGAAATCAGTCACAAATGTACTCCACTAGAATTCGACCGTATTCATGCTGAACACGGCTGACAGCATGACAATGATGATGCCGCCCACTACTATACCCATCAACAGGATCAGTGCCGGTTGCAGCGCATTGACGAGACGGTTCAGTTCGTCACGCACCTGTGTTTCGAACGTAGTAGCGAGCTTCTTCAGGATGATGCCGGTACGACCGGTTTCCTCGCCTACCGTCACCAGTTGGTGCAACAGCACCGGAAACCGCTTCGATTTTGCCAGCGCAACCCCAAGGCCAACACCGCCGCGCACATCTTCTTCCACCTGGACCAGATGGTGGATCAGTTCGTTGTTGGTGATGACTTCACGGGCGACGCGTAATGCCTTGATAAGCGGAATACCTGCGCCAAGCAGGGCACCGAGCGTGCGAGTGAAGACTGCCACTTCTCGATATAGCAACACACTGCCGGCGATTGGCAAGGTCAACAACCACGCATCTTTGGCGCGGCGGCGTACCGGATCCTCGTTGATGCGGCGAAGGGCGTACCAGACCAATGCAATCAACGGGAACAAAAGCCACCCATAGCTCTTGATGCCCTCACTGAGGTCAAGCAGCAACTGCGCTTGCGGTGGAATGCCAGTACCGACATCTTCGAACATCTTTGTGAATTGCGGCACAACATAGATAAGCAGCAAGGCCACCGACAACACACCGGTGAAGAGCAACACCATAGGATAAGTGAGGGCAGAGATAATCTGTTTTTTCGTCTCTTCGGCCGATTCGAGAAAGCCTGCAAGATCGGGCAGTAACTGATCAAGAATGCCGCCAGTTTCACCAGCCCTTACGATATTGACGTATAGCCGGGAGAATACATCCGGCCTGAGCTCCATCGCGTCCGCCAGGCTCTTGCCTTCCTTCACATCGCGGCGGATTTCGGCAACGAGGCGCTTCATGTGCTCTTTTTCTGTGATCCCTTCGAGCAGCACCAGCGCCTTGTCTAGCGGTACCCGCGCATCGACAAGCGTGCACAGACCATTGGTGAAGTCGACCAGATCGGCACTGCGGATACGACTGGTACTGCCGGTCTGCGTCTGCTGGCTTGCTAGCTTCAACCGCACCGGCACCAGTTTACGTGCCTGCAACTGCGCCACGGCTTCACGTTCGCTTTCAGCGCTGAGCAAACCGTTACTCATGTTGCCGCTGGCATCGCAGGCCTGGTATTGGTAATGGTGGATGCTCATATTGCCCGCGTGACCCTCACCACTTCTTCCGGTGTCGTCATGCCGTGGCGCAGTTTGTCGAGCGCATCTTCGCGCAGCGTTTGCATGCCTTCTGCCTGCGCTTGTTTCCGTATTACATTGGCGTCAGCACCACTGGTAATCAAGTGGCGCACTTCGTCGCTGACCATCATCAATTCATACAGGCCAATGCGGCCGCGATAACCGGTACCGCCGCAACGTTCACAGCCGATGCCGCGCTTGAGCAGTGGGTAGTCTTTTGCATCCACTTCCAGCACCAGCGCTTCATCGGCAGTCATCGGGGCTTCGACACAGCATTGCGTGCACACCCGGCGCACGAGACGTTGCGCCTGAATAGCCAGCAATGATGAACTGATCAAATAACTTTCAACACCCATGTCCTGCATGCGGGTGACAGCGCCGGCAGCATCATTGGTGTGCAAAGTGGAAAACACCAGATGACCGGTGAGTGCAGATTCAATCGCTATCTCGGCAGTTTCATGATCGCGAATCTCACCGATCATCAGGATGTCAGGGTCCTGACGCACAATCGAGCGCAGCCCTGACGCGAAATTGAGACCGATGTTGGCGTTTACTTGTATCTGCGTGATGCCTGCAAGCTGATACTCAACCGGATCTTCCACGGTAACAATCTTGTGTTTTTCGCTGTTGATCTTCTCAAGCGTGCCGTACAGCGTTGTGGTTTTTCCGCTGCCGGTAGGGCCGGTGATGAGGATGAGTCCATGCGGCTGCGTGATGACACGCGAATAATTGCGCAGCACATTTTCCGGCATACCGAGTGCTGCCAGTTCGATGGACAGATCACGGCGGTCAAGGATACGCAGCACAATCGATTCACCCAGCACACCCGGCAGCGTGGACACGCGCATGTCGAGATCGCGGTTGCCGATCTTGTAGTCGATGCGACCGTCCTGCGGTAAACGTTTCTCACCTATGTCGAGCCGTGCCATCAGTTTCAGACGCGATGCCACTGCAGACTGTATCTTTACCGGCAACCGCTCGATGCGCGTCATGATACCGTCGACACGACAGCGCACTTCCAGATAGTGCTCGTTGGGTTCGAAATGAATGTCGCTGGCATTGAGATCGAGTGCACGGGCGAACAGGTGATTGACGAGACGGATGATCGGCGCCTCGGAATCCATGTCGGAAAAATCATCGACTTCATTGAAACCACTGAATTGGTCGTCGCCACCGGCAATCTGCGGCGATAGCTCAGCACGCCAGTGCTTGATTAAGCGTGCGATTTCCTCAGTGGTGCCGGCGCGGAATATGACATCGTCACCAATCACGAAGCGTACCTTGCTGCGCAGATCCAGCGACGGCAGCTGGCTGTAAACCAGTTGGCCGCTTTGATTGAAATCCAGTGCGGGCGCAATGCCGGCGGGCTCCAGCATCTGGCTGAACACAGGCAGCGACAATGAATTTCCAAGCATCACAGCTGTCATGGCGACTCTCCCTGTGGTGCAAGCATGAGTAGCGTGGGTGCTGCTTCGGGAGGCGCGACAGTCACAGCGGCATTCGCTTCTGTACGTCCAAAGCCGACTACGGTAAGGCTGCCGGTGTATTGGCGGCGGTTCCGGCTGATGCCGAACTTTGCAATATGCAGGCGAGGACGGGCACTTTGCAGCGCCTGGAGAAACGGCAGGATTTCATGTTGGTCTAGCGAGAAGTCTATGTCCTGCTCTACCAGCAACCATTTGTCGACGCGGTTGTAGCGGGCCACGCCGAGCTCGCGCAGCTCCAGACCATGATCAGCCACCAGCTGGCGTACGCTGCGTTGTAGGCTGCTGCTGATCAGGTTCGGATCTGTGCCGGGGAACACCCAGGTTTCGAGATCGCCGATTTCAGCCCGCTTGATCTGTTCGCGCTCCTGCCACTCGGACGTTTCCACAATCAGCGTGCGCAAGCGATCAGCCCGCTCTTCCAGTAGCGCAATGTCTTCGCGGCTCTCGGTGTAATATCCGTACAGCAGCGGCAACACACGCACCACCAGCACCAGTGCGAAGAGGGCACCGGCAATGATCACGAGTTGTTTTTCGTTGCGCTTCATTTCTGCATCCGTTTACTTCTGTACCGGCGGGTATTTGGTTTCGTAACCCAAAAAGTCCGCGCCACTGAGGTGCAGGCGGATGCCAAAGCGATCGCCGCGCGTACCGCCCTCACCGCCCGAACTACTGCGGCTCTGTCCGACTTCGAAAAACTCTTCACGCTCGGATAATTGTTCGACCAGCAATGCCGGGTCCTGCGCATAGCCGGTCATATCGATCACGCCTTTATCAAGCGAGAAATCAGTCAACGCACTGTTGATGTACTGGTTCAAGGTCAGCAACGTTTGCGCAACATCCTGTCGCGGATAATCGGCTAGCACACCCCATTCGTCTTCCATCGCAAACACCGAGGCCTGACTCTGGCGCGCAACAGCAGACTCTTCTCGTAATTGTTCTATCTGACTTTCGAGCCATGTAGCCTGCGCCAAGTTGGCGACAAACGGCACAATCAGCAAGGCCACTACGACGGCCGCCGCCATTGCAGCAAGACGCTTCTGCTTTTTTTGCAGCAGGCGACGACCATAGAGCTCGGCGCCTTTCGGGAAGAAGCAGTAGGCCTCCATCGGCGCTACGCATTCACGCTTGGCGGCCCAGTATTCGTGGCTCTGACTGCGCAGTCGCAAACCCGGGGCCGCTCTTGCCGTTTCTGCCTGCCACTGTTCGGCGAACTCCGGTTGCTGCAGATCGCGCTGCGTTGCCATGAACACAGAGTGCAGCACACCGCCATGTAGTTCGAACTGCGCGACATGACGCGGGTCTTCATCAAGTAACAACAGATCCTGATCGCGCTGTCCGTTGCCAGCCAGCGCCATCGTGCGCGGCATCAGTGCCGCCAGAAACAACCCTTCGGCGTGGAAGGTCATGAACAGTTCATCGGCGGTGCGTGCCGGATACCACAGCGCCGTGCCTTCGCCACTCTGGCCGTTGAGACCCAATAGCAGTTCGTGGTCATAGGCAGGGATCATTGAATGCGCCTGCAGCTTCAATGCCGAGCGCAACAAGCTGTCGCCCGTCAGGGCCAGCTGGTAGCGGGTGCTCAGGAAGTCAGCCGGGGGCAGCAACAACAAAATGCCGGCGCTGATGTCCTGTGTATTGACCAGCCGGCGAGCCGCCTGGGCGAGAGCCTCGGCCTCACTGCGACCATCTTCTATAGCAACTTGGCGATACTCGCCACTCAGGGTGTTTAGCAGCACACCATCGAACAGGACCAGACTCAGGCGGATACTCGCCAACACATCCTGATGGACTGAATCGGTCAGCAATGCCCGGCCCGCAGCTACAATATCTGCCGGCGAGTACTTGCTGACAATAGCGCGAAGAGCCTTCATAGGGTTTGCCCAGGTGCCGTCCGTTGCTGGTGCTGTCCAAGGGGGGCTAAGTCTAATTTTATAAAGCTAACGTAACCAGCGGAATTTACAGGATTATCTGTAATTCTCTGTAAAGAGTGCAGCACTTCCAATGCGCCGTTTGTGTGCTGCACCACTGAAGGCAGCAGTAATTGCAATTAGTTGTGAAGCGCAGCGCCTGCAGTCTCAAATCAGCTCAACGAGCGTGGGATGAGCAACGCCCGCGGCGCTCGAATCCCCCTACCAGGAACTGCGTCACGTTCTTACCACTAGCAACAACGTTGTTTCATAAAAACAAAAACGCCCATTCCGCGAGGAGATGGGCGTTTTTGTTGGAGCCTTGCGAGCTCAGTTCTTGCTGCCACGTTCCTTGGCAATCAGGAAATCCACCACCTTCAGCATGTCGGCCTGGGTGGCAACAGCATCGCCCGAGCTGACACGGTATTTGCCATTAACGATCAGATTGGGCACTCCGTTGACACCGTATTCACGCATACGCGCACTGGCCTGTTTCACAGCAGAGGTGACCTGGAACGAGGTCCAGGCCTTGTCGAAGGCTGCCGGATCAATACCCTGGGTGACAAAAAGCTCACGAATGGCTTCCTGGGTTTCGAGATAGTTGTGCTTTTGGTGAATAGCATCGAACACCAGTTTGTGGGTCTTGTCGAACGAGCCAAGCGCTTGTTCTACATAGAAAATCTGTGCATGGGTTTCCATCATGGCGTTCCACATGCCGGGGCTGCGGTTGAAGGCAACATCCGACGGCAGCTTGGAGACCCAGCTTTCCAGCAGTGGCTCAAAGGCGTAGCAATGCGGGCAGCCGTACCAGAACACTTCGGTGACTTCGATCTTGTTCGGATCGGCAGTGCGCACCGGCTTGTCGAGTGCTTCGTAATGAGTGCCCTCTATATAGAGGGCCGGCTGGGCCATGGCGGTGCCGGCAACCAGCAGCGCCAGCAGGAACAACGGTTTGAGCAGGTTTTTCATCATGTTTCCCCAAGTCAGTGTTGGTATGGTCTAGACCCTGACAGGTCGCTAAAAGTTACAGACGCGCAAGTATGCCACACAAACCAGTCACCCAAAGCGCCAGCGGCATTCGAATCGACCTGACAGTAACTGCGCTGGTGTGTTGCCGGTTGTTCATAAGCCATACATGGAAAGGGTGCCGTATGGCACCCCTTATACGATCGAATCACTGAATCAGGACTGAACTACCGAAGCCCTGCTACGTAGGATGCTACTGCAGCAATTTCGGCATCACTCAGGCGCGCGGCAATCATTCGCATGGCTTCGGCTTCGTCATTTGCTCGCTCGCCGGCACGGAATGCCTTGAGCTGTAGTTCAACGTAGGGGGTGTCCTGACCGCTGAGCGCAGGATAGCCAGCAGACGCATTGCCCTTGCCGTCAGGCGAATGACAGGCGGAGCACGCTGCTACACCGATGCTGGCGTTGCCGGCACGGTAGAGTTCCTGACCAACGGCAAGTTTGCTTTCTTCGGTTGCGCCCACCGGCGCATCAAGGCTGCTGAAATAGGCAGCAATATCAGCCAAATCCTGATCATTGAAGGCGGCCAGAATGCCGGCCATCAGAGGTACTTTGCGGGTATCAGCCTTGATTTCCTTCAGTTGCTTGAGCAAATAACGCTCGCCTTGGCCACCGAGTTTGGGCACGTTGGGCAGTACGCTGTCATTGCCGGTCGGGCCATGACAGGCAGCGCAGGCAGCCACTTTGGTCTGGCCATTTTGGGCATTGCCCTGGGCATAAGCGAAAGAAGACGTGAGGGCAGTGAACAGCACCGCGGAAACAACGCTTTTCACCAAAGTCTGGGTAGTCACGATAGTTGTGCCTTTACAAGTAGAATACGGGTACTTTTGAGCGGGCGCATTGTACTCCAGGAGCCCAGCCATTCCCAAGTTGCCCCGGAAAACCTGTGACCACCTCCCTGCCGTACCAGCAAGCCAGCTACACCATCAGTGCCCCCCGCCTTGAGCTTTGCCCAGCCGATTCCGAGGGGGAAGTCGCTTTTATAGGCCGCTCCAATGCCGGCAAGTCCAGTGCCATCAACGCCCTGACCGGCCAGAACAAGCTGGCGCGCACCAGCAAAACCCCAGGGCGCACCCAGCTGCTGAACTATTTCACACTAGTCCCGGGCCGCTACCTGGTAGACGTGCCAGGCTTTGGTTATGCCAAGGTGTCGGCCGACATGCAGCGTCAATGGCAACACCAGCTTGAGCGCTATCTCCAGAAGCGCGAAGTGCTCAGCGGGTTGGTGCTGCTGATGGACATACGTCACCCCTTTATGGACAGCGACAACATGATGATTAGCTGGTGCTCCCAGTCCTCCATCCCGCTGCATATCCTGCTGACCAAGGCCGATAAATTCGCCTTCGGCCCCGCCAAAACTGCGCTGCTGCAAGTACGCAAGCAACTCGCTGAAAAGTCCGAACTCGCCAGCGTACAGCTGTTTTCAGCCCTGAAAAACCAGGGCGTAGACGAACTGCGCGCCAAACTGGACCAATGGCTTACCGCGCCAGCAGAGGAGTCTGCAGCGGAAGACAAGCAAGAAAGTTAGGGGGAAGGTAGAAGACCCTGGCGCCCGCGGTTCAGAGATGAAACGCCTGCGGCGTTCGAAGGCACCGCCCAAGAGCTGCGCTTATTCTTGCCAGGTAGCAAAAAAGCCAGTTCATAAAAAGACGTAGGCCCGACTGTAGGAGAAGACAGTCGGGCCTACTTTGCTCCTGAACCCGGCAGTTAACCTTCAGGAGATAGCTCTCTCAAACAGCAGTCTGGAAAAATCGGGGAGAAAAACCAGTCTGCATGACCTTTGAGCAGGATCGTTCAAAAAAGTTCCACAGGCATTCAATAATTTTTTGAAACCGTTTTGGTGACTTGCAAAATGCTTGTCGACTCAGCCAAGCCGGCCCGCTCAGTGCGCCTCGTCCCAGTTGTTGCCATGCCCCATGTCGACCACCAAGGGCACCGACAGCGCCGCTGCTGACGCCATGCGGAAGCGCACCCCGCTCATCAAAAGCGGGAGGTCGGCTTTAGCCACCTCGAACACCAGTTCATCGTGCACTTGCAGCACCATACGAGCATCCAGCTTCGCCACGCCCAGCCAGTGATCAATATCGATCATGGCCTGCTTGATGATATCTGCTGCGGTGCCCTGCATCGGCGCGTTGATTGCGGTGCGCTCGGCAGCCTTGCGCAGCATGGGGTTACGGGCCTTGATATCGGGCAGGTACAGACGGCGACCGAACAGTGTTTCGACATAGCCCTGCTCGGCGGCCTGCAGGCGCGTGTTTTCCATGTACTCGCGTACGCCGGGATAGCGCTGGAAGTAACGCTCGACATATTCCTGCGCCTCGCTGCGGCCTATGCCGAGCTGCGCCGCCAGCCCGAACGCCGACATGCCATAAATAAGACCGAAGTTGATGGCCTTGGCACTGCGGCGCTGATCACCGGTTACTTCATTCAATGCGCAGCCGAAAATTTCCGCCGCTGTCGCGCGGTGCACATCGAGTCCTTCGGCAAACGCCCGCACAAGTCCGGCATCGCCGGAAAGGTGTGCCATGATGCGTAGCTCGACTTGCGAATAGTCAGCAGCGAGCAATAACTTGCCGGGTTCGGCAACAAACGCCTGCCGTATGCGACGGCCTTCTTCGGTACGGATCGGAATGTTCTGCAAGTTCGGATCCATAGACGACAAGCGGCCAGTCGCCGCCACCGCTTGCTGGAAGGTGCTGTGTATGCGGCCACTGTCGGGCTGGATGTCGAGCGGCAGTTTGTCGGTGTAGGTGCTCTTGAGCTTGGCGAGGCCACGTTGCTCGAGAATCACTTTCGGTAATTCATAGCCATGCGTTTCTGCCAGCTCCTGCAGCACCGGTTCGGCGGTTGAAGGCTGGCCCTTCTCGGTCTTGCTCACAACAGGATAACCAAGCTTCTCGAACAGTATCTTCTGCAGCTGCGCCGGCGAACCGAGATTGAATTCCTCGCCGGCGAGTTCAAACGCCTTGCGCTCGAGCTCGACCAGCCGCTCCGCCAACTGCTGACTCTGGGTGGCGAGCGCCTGCACGTTGACCTTGATGCCAGTCGCCTCCATGCGCGCCAGCACAGGCAGCAATGCGATTTCGAAATAGCGGTAAACCTCGGCCAATTCACCGGTACGTGCGAGTTTGTCGCTCAGCAGGTAATGCAGGCGCAGCGTCAGATCGACGCAGCGCGCGCTGTAGTCGGTGGCTTTGGCAATATCGAGCTGGGCGTGGGTGAGTTTGTTGCGACCCTTGCCAAGCAGCGCTTCTGCGTCTGGTACTGTTGCTTCCAGGTAGTGCTCACAACACTTTTCCAGCGTGTGTTTGTGCGCCACTGAATCGAGTACATACGACTGCAACATCGTATCGAAACGGCGGCCGCGCAAACGGATGCCGTGATGACGCAGCACATGCGTGCAGTATTTGAGATCGTGACCTGCCTTGAACAGCGACTGGTTTTCCAGTGCGGGTTTCAGTACCGCGAGCACCCTGTCGGTTGGCAACTGCGCCTCGGCGCCCAGCATGTCGTGCGCAAGCGGAATGTAAACAGCCTTGCCGGGCTCGCAGGCGAGTGCGATGCCGATGATGTGCGCCTGCCGGAAATGGGCATCGTCGGTGATGAGCATCAATGCGAGGCGTTGAGCCTTGGCGAGTGCTGCAACGAATTGCTGCAGGTCGCTGTCGTTGTTGAGCGTGCGGTACTCCGTCATCTCCGGAGCAAGCCACAGCTGCGCATCGTTGTGAGGGGTTGGTGTCGGTGCTTCTGCCGCAGCAACCGGCTGTTGCGATTGCACGCCCTGCTCTTCCAGTTCACGCACCCAGCTCTTGAATTCCAGATCGCGGAACAGCGCGAGCAGGGCCGCTTTGTCTTCGTCAGAGTGTTTGATGTCGTGCGGACCAAAGCCAAGCGCCACATCGAGCTTGATGGTGGCCAACTGGTACGACAGCTTCAGCACATCAATGCTGCTGCGCAAGTTGTCACCCACCTTGCCACCGACCTTGTCGGCCTGCGCGATCAACTCGTCCACCGAGCCGTATTCCTGCAGCCACTTCACCGCGGTTTTGGGGCCAACGCCCTGTACGCCGGGAATATTGTCGACGCTGTCACCCATCAGTGCGAGGTAGTCGACGATACGTTCGGGCGGCAAGCCGAACTTTGTCCTGACGCCTTCCATGTCGAGCCGCTCATTTGTCATTGTGTTCAGCAATGTGACGTGGTCGTTGACGAGTTGCGCCATGTCCTTGTCGCCAGTGGAAATCAACGTTGGCAATCGCTGTTGCCACGCCTGTTGCGCCAGCGTGCCGATAACGTCATCGGCTTCAACGCCGTCAACCACCAGCAGCGGCAATCCCATCGCACGGATGATCTGATGGATCGGCTCGATCTGTGAACGCAGGTCGTCGGGCATCGGCGGCCGATGCGCCTTGTATTCCGGATAGATATCGTCACGAAACGTTTTGCCCTTGGCGTCGAACACGATTGCAATCGGGCTGTGCGGATACTGCTTCAACAAGCTGCGAATCATGTTGATCACGCCCTTGATCGCACCTGTGGCCTGGCCCTTGGTGTTGTTCAGCGGCGGCAGCGCGTGATAGGCGCGGAACAGGTACGACGACCCGTCGACCAGCACCAGCGGGGCAGCGTTACTCATCACTCTCTCCCATGCAGTGTTGCAGAGCTGCTGCCAGCTGGCGCAGCAGTTGCGGATAGGCATCCGCCGCCGGCTCGATCTTCACACCCAGCACATCGGCGCTGACGATAGTGATGGCGCTGCCACTGAGCAGGGTGTCGAGTTGCTGGTGATTCTCGGTCGGTTCAGTCATGAGGCATTGGATGTGTTGCGCGGCAAGTTGTTCGCGCAAGGCCACTACGCTGCGCACACCGGGAGTGTTGTTGCTGCTGTCGGTCAGCGTCAGCGGCGCCTGCAGTCCATGTTGCCGCGTGAAGTAACGGAAGGCATCGTGACTGACCGCCCATGGCTGTGCCTGTAGCGGTTGCAGTGTCTTGGCAAGTTCAGTGTCGAGCTCAGTCAGGGCGCTGGCAAACTGTACGGCATTGGCGCGATAGCGCTCGGCGTTGGCGGGATCGAGTTGCTGCAGTTCGCTGGCCAGGGCGGCTGCAATGAGCCGGGCATTGTTGCTGTCGAGCCACAGGTGCGGATCGGTAGCGCCTTCGATCGTGCCCAGCCGCATACCAGGCAACTGCTGTGCGGTCACCACGCGGGCATCAAGCTCCGTGATCACATCGACAAGCGGCACTTCCAGCACCGGCCCCACCCAGAGCACCAGCGCTGACTGCTGCAGGGCGCGTCGCTCGGACGGCCGCAGCGACAAATGATGCGGGTCCTGGCCGGCCCCTACTGCCAGCAACGGCGTGCTGACGCCATCGGTGACGGCGGCGGCAATCAGTTGCAGCGGCTTGATGCTGGCGACCACGGCGGGTGCCGCCGCATCAGCTCCGGTACTCAGCAATACAAAGAGGGCGCACGCAGCGCTCTTCATGGCCGAGAAGCGGGAAAACACTCGGGAAATCATGGGATAACGACACGGTATGGCAGGGTTGGATGCTATGATACACCACCGATTTGCAAGGCCACGGACCCTGACGTGAACCTGCCGACTTCCCCGCACGAACCCGCTACCGCTACTGCGGCCACCTGCATTCCGCAGGCGCTGCTGCATCTGCACGCGGTGGATTTCCATGCCGGCGGCCGCCACATCCTGCAACAGGTCAACCTGCACCTGAAGCAGGGCCAGATCCTGACGCTGATCGGCCCCAACGGTGCCGGCAAGACTACCTTGGTCAAGATCGCGCTCGGCCTGCTCGCGCCCAGCAGTGGCAGCGTCAACCGCAGTGCCGATCTGCGCATCGGCTATATGCCACAGCGCCTGCAGGTGGATGCCACCCTGCCGCTGAGCGTGCAGCGTTTCCTGCAACTGGCGCCGCGCGCCACCCCGGATGAAATCACCAGCGCCCTGCATGAAGTGGGTGCCGACCATCTGCGCCACAGCCGCCTGCAGTCGCTGTCAGGCGGCGAAATGCAGCGTGTGCTGCTGGCGCGGGCGCTGCTCGGCAAACCCCAGTTGCTGGTGCTCGATGAACCCACCCAGGGCGTTGATCTCAAGGGTCAGGCCGAGCTGTACAAACTCATCACTACCATCCGCGATCGTCACAGCTGCGGCGTGCTGATGGTGTCGCACGATCTGCATCTGGTGATGTCGGCCACCGATGAGGTGATCTGCCTGAACCAGCATGTCTGCTGCCACGGCCACCCCGAGATGGTTGGCAACGATCCAGCCTATCTCGAACTGTTCGGCAAGGCGGGCGTGGAGGCAATGGCGGTCTACACCCATCATCATTATCACGAGCACGATCTGCACGGGGACGTTGTCGGTGAACATATGCACGACTCCAACTGCCAGCATTCCCCTGCACACAGCCTGCTGCTGCAGCCGCAGCACCTGCGCAAGGATTCCCACTGATGGCCGACTTTCTCTGGCGTGCCATCGCTGCCGGTTTGTTGCTGGCGCTGGTGGCAGGACCACTCGGGTGTTTTATCGTCTGGCGCCGCATGGCGTATTTCGGCGATACCTTGTCGCACTCGGCGCTGTTCGGCATTGCCCTCGGCTTGCTGTTCGATCTCAACCTGCAGGCTGCCGTGGTCGTGTCGTCAGCTGCGATTGCGTTGTTGCTGGTGGCACTCGAACGCCACAAGTCTCTTGCGACTGATACCTTGCTGGGCATTCTCGCCCACAGCGCACTCGCTCTTGGCCTCGTGCTGCTCAGCTTCACGCCCACCCAGATTGATCTGCAAGCTTACCTGTTCGGTGATCTATTGACCGTCACCACGAGCGAGTTGCTGTGGCTGGTAGTCGGCGCCGGTTGTGCGCTGGCGGTAATGCTGACGCAATGGAATTCACTGCTATCGTTTACGCTGCAAACCGAACTGGCAGAGGTGGAAGGTCTCAACGTGGCACGCCTTCGCATGTTGCTGATGCTGATGGTTGCCCTGGTAGTCGCAGTGTCGATGAAGATAGTAGGTGTATTGCTGATCACATCGCTGCTTATCATCCCGGCAGCCACCGCCCGTCTGTTCGCGCGCTCGCCGGAACAGATGGCACTCGGTGCCAGCCTCTGCGGCTGCATCGCGGTGCTCGGCGGCATTGCGGCCTCGTGGTTCTGGGACACACCGACAGGGCCCAGCATCGTTGTTGTAGCCGCGCTATTGTTTGGCCTGGGTTCGCTACGCAAGGCCTGATCGTTTCCACCAACAACAGGAGTGCCGTATGTGGTTCGATGAATTCGCAACACCAATCGGCAAACTCACCGTTGCGGTCGACGATACCGGCGTTCGCCATGTGTTGTTCGCGACCAATGCTCATCCTGTGCCATCACAGGAGGAGTGGAAACGCGACAAGAAAGCCACGCGGGATGTGCGCGAACAACTGCTCGACTATTTTGCCGGCAACCGCAAAGGCTTTGATCTGCCGATCAACCCCGTCGGCACACCGTTCCAACGCAAAGTCTGGAAAACATTGGTCAGAATTCCGTACGGACAAACCTGGAGCTACGGTGAGCTGGCATCGAAGGTGGGCAGGCCGGCGGCGGCGCGCGCAGTGGGTACGGCCAACGGCCGCAATCCATTGCCCATCCTGCTGCCGTGTCATCGCGTTGTGGGCAGTGATGGCAGCCTGACCGGTTTCAGCGGTGGGCTACCGGCAAAAGTCTGGCTGTTGTCTCACGAGGGGGCCGGTACATATCCGCTGTTCGGATGAACATGGACTATTTCCCGGCGGCGAGCACTGACTGGAATGTCGCCAGCATCTTCTGCGGGTCCGGCGGTGATTTGAAGAAACCCTGGAAGTCACCTTCGGGATTTATCAGCGCAATCTCGCCGCTGTGCGTCACTTCATAATCAGCTTCATTTTTCCCGGGCAGATAGCCGAACGCAATATTGAGCTGATGCGCAAGATTGAAGATTTCGATGTAGTCACCGGTGGCCCCAACGTAGTCCTTGCCGAAGTAGTGTACGTAGGCGCCGAGTTTTTCCGGTGTGTCGCGCATTGGATCCACAGTGACGAGCGCTACCTGCAGATTGGCTCCCGCTGCAGCATCGGCCTCATTCAGCAATTTGTGGAACTGGTTGATGCTGGCCATCGTGGTCGGGCACACATCGGGGCAGGTGGTGTAGCCGAAGAACACGAGCGTCCAGTGGCCTTGCAGCCATTGCTTGGTGAGCAGCTGGCCGTTGTGATCAGTCAATTTGAAATCGGCAAAGCGGCGCGGCACGTCGTAAACGAACAGTCCTTGCTCGCTCATCTGCTGCTGAGTCATTACTGCTGGTGACAAGATGCGGTGTGCCGTCAATCCCACCACGAGGGCGATAAAGGCAACGCAGCCGATAACAGTGTTAGCAACCCCTCTTCGCATGTTCGTTCCGCGTTACAGATAGTGGTCGATCAGCAGCACGACGAACAGCGCGATCAGGTAGAAGATCGAGAAGCGGAACGTTTGCATCGCAGCCTGCGGACGCTTCGTCACCATCAGGTTGATGGCGTGATAGAGGAAACCGGCGCCGAGCACGAGCGAAGATACGAGGTAGAACAGCCCGCTCATGCCGGTGAGATACGGCATCACGCTGGTGATCAGCATGATGATTGTGTACAGCAGCGTGTGCAATTTGGCGATGCCTTCACCGTGGGTGACGGGTAGCATCGGAATGTCAGTCTTCGCGTAGTCGTTCTTGCGATGGATTGCCAATGGCCAGAAGTGGGGCGGAGTCCACGCGAAGATGATCAGCACCAATAACAGTCCGCCCGGTTCGATAGTCCCGGTCACTGCAGTCCAGCCAAGCAGTGGCGGCATTGCGCCGGAGAGGCCACCAATCACAATGTTCTGTGGTGTCGCGCGTTTGAGCCAGCCGGTATAGATGATGGCGTAACCAACGAACGATGCCAGCGTCAGCCATGCACACAGCGGATTCACCAGCCACATCAGGATCGCCATGCCGCCAAGGCAGATCGCACAGGCAAACAACAAGGCCTGCATCGGCGTGACCTTGCCCTGCGGTATCGGCCGCTTCAACGTGCGCTGCATGATGGTGTCGATGCGATGATCGATCAGATGGTTGACGACGGCACCGGCACTGGCGACCAGCGCAATACCGACATTGCCCCACAGCAGCGCTTCAAGCGGCACCATGCCTGGCACGGCGAGGAACATGCCGACCATCGCGGTGAGAATCATCATCATCACCACGCGCGGCTTGGTCATCTCATAGTAGTCGCGCCAGCTGGCACGCTTGGGCAGTGCGGTGTCCATCGGGCTTACCAGGTGGTGGTGGCCTTGTGCAGGCGATAATTCAGGGTAATGAGGCCGAGCAAGAGTAGCGCGCCGCCGGCGTTATGGGCAACGGCGATAGCCAGCGGCAGTGACCAGATCACATTGCTGAGGCCCAGGCAAAGCTGCAGCAACAACAATATGAGCAGCGTGTTGGCCATGCTGCGCATTTGTGGACCACCGGCATAGCGATACAGCCGCGAAATCAGGTAGCCGAGATAGAGCGCCACCACGATCGCTCCGATACGATGTGTCATGTGGATTGCCACACGCGCACTGCCGTCGAGCTGACCGCCAAGATAGTTGGGGCCGATTTCCTGTGCGAAGTTGAAGCCGCTGCCGAAATCCATCGTGGGCCACCAGCTACCCTGGCAGGTGGGAAGTTCCGGGCAGGCGAGAGCGGCGTAGTTAGTACTGGTCCAGCCACCCAGCGTGATCTGGCAAATGACAAGTATGAGGCCGAGCAGTGCCAACGGCTTCAGGCTGCGCCAGTGATGCATCGGCACTGCAGGCGCAGACCACTGCCGCGTCATAAGCCGCAAACGTAGCAACCACAGCAAACTGAGCGTGCAAAAGCCGCCGAGCAGATGCAGCGTGACGATCTGCGGCCACAGCTTCAGAGTTACTGTCCACATGCCGAACAACCCCTGCGCAATCACCAACACCAGTAACACCAATGGCAGCCTGACTGGCTGGCCCCGCTCGTTGCGGTATTTGAACGCCAGCAGGTTGGCCAGAATGATCAGGAAGCCAAGTGATCCAGCAAAATAGCGATGTGCCACTTCCGGCCATGCTTTTTCGTGCTCAAACGGCGCACCAGGAAATGCCTGCTCGGCAGCGGCGACCTGCTCGCTGGTTTGCGGCCACAGCGCATGGCCATAGCAACCCGGCCAGTCGGGACAGCCTAGCCCTGCGTCTTTCAGTCGCGTGAACGCGCCCAGTACCACAACGCAGAACGCCAGGGCTACTGCGATTTGCACGAGCAGGAATGAAGGCTTGGTATTTGACATGGTGTGTCCTCCGCAGCGTAGGCAATGCCGGCTCAGCCGAGACTGCTCTGGTCGAGCAGTTTGTCGACATCATCGAGAATCTGTTCGGCATCGTTGGCGGGTGTGAAATACAGCATGATGTTGCCGACCGGGTCCATCACATAAATGTAATGGCCACTGATAGCATCCTCTCCATCACCTACGGTGCGTTTGAGAGCTTGCACAAGAGTATCGCTGTCAGCATGAAGAACCCGCATATCGCCCTGTTCTTTTTGCAGATAATCCACGGTGGCTTGGGTCAACGGGGTATCGCCCGTGAGTATGTAGGCACGCTGTACACGACTGCTTTCACCCCCAAGGCGGATGTGCAACTGGCGCAGGAAATACAGGCGCTCCTGACAGCTGGCTTCACAGTCAGCGTTACCGAGGTAAAGCAATTGCCATGGACGCGGATCATATTCCTCAGGACTGACATTGGCGGTCAGCTCTTCAAAGGTCTGGTAGGCAGGCTGGCCGTCGGCGTCGATCAACTGCAGCTCGGCAATGTCGAGCACGGGCTGCACCAGTGTGCCCTTGCTGGTAGTGCCGAAGTTGTGTTTGTTGACACTTAGCTGGAACAATAGTGTCGCCAGACTGATGGGGACTGTGATCGCCAGCAGGATGAAAGCAAGTTTTAGTTTGTTGCGGTCCATGGTTATGGCCTGTCTTTTTTCGTGTCGCCTGTTGATACGGTTGTTTGAGGCTATTTGCCGACTTCGCCCGCCTCATTGCGGGTACTGTAGTGCAGGTAGAGTGCAACCAATGCCGCGGCCATCAAGAACCACTGCACTGCATAACCCCGGTGTTTTTCGGGTGTGGTACTGATTACAGGCCACTGGCGGATCAATGCTCCGGGCTGTCCTTCACCCAATCGCAGTGAATACGGAAAAATACTGCTGCTGTCGCTGTAGCCCGCAAGCACTGCCAGTTGCGGCGGATGCAGCGTCTGTATCACCTTCGGCCAGCCTTGCGTTTCCAGCTCGCTGCCCAACACCAGCGTTTCGCCTACCGGCTGGTAAAGGCTCGCCGCTATCATCACATCACCGTCGATTGGCGCGATGAGGGGCAATGTTGCGCGGCTCTCTCCCAGTGACTGCCAGCCGCGATTTACCAGTGCCACCAAACCGTCATCCGCTACCAGCGGCACAATCACTTCATAGCCAACGCGGCCTTCATAGGTACGATTGTCGAGCAGGAACACATGGTCGTTGTCGAACTGGCCGCGCACCCACACCTGGCGGTATTGCTGGTCATCCGCAACGTTCACTGTTGCCAGCGATACCGGTGCCTCTACTTGACGCGCGTCCCATGCTGCCTGCAGTGCAAGCTTTTCTGCTTCGCGCCGCAGCTGCCAGAAACCGAGACTCAATAACAACGGCAACAGCAACACGGTCAGCAGTGTCAGCTTCCAGTCGAAGCGGAAGCGGCGCATTCTGTTGTACAACGCTGCGATCATCGTTACGCTCGTGCCGACTTCCCACCCGGACTCAAGTGGAACCGCCATGCTGAAAGTTGTTATCGTCCTGCTGCTGATGGCCATCGTCGCCAGCCTGTTCAGCGGCGCGGTGTTTTTCTTCAAGGACCAAGGCTCAACCAAGCGCACACTCTATGCTCTTGGTGTGCGCATCACGCTTGCTGTGCTGTTGATGATCACGATCACGTACGGAATCTTCAGCGGTCAGTTACAGCTCAATGCGCCGTGGCACGGTGGAGTTACAGGGCCTACACCAGCTGCAACCCAGCCCTGAAAAATCAACATCCCTGAAAAGCAAAAGTGCGCGAAAGCGCGCACTTTGCCGTACGGATGCTGCCTATCAGAGCAGGTAGACGAAGCAGAACAGTCCCACCCAGACCACATCCACAAAGTGCCAGTACCACGAAGCCGCTTCGAAGCCGAAATGGTCTTCCGGTTTGAAGTGGCCTTTGAGTACACGGAACCACATCACGCTCAGCATGAATGCACCCAGTGTTACGTGGAAGCCGTGGAAACCAGTCAGCAGGAAGAAGGTGGAGCCGTAGATACCGGAGTTCAGCGTCAGGCCGAGTTCGGAATAGGCTTCACTGTATTCTTCGGCCTGCAGGAACAGGAACACGATGCCGAGCAGCACTGTCAGACCCAACCAGATCGTCAATTGTTTGCGATTCTGGTTCTTCAGTGCGGTGTGGGCGATGTGCACGGTCACGGACGAAGACAGCAGCAAGATGGTGTTCCAAAGCGGCAGGTAATGCAGCGCTTCACCGAAGCCGCGCCACGCCATCGACTCTTCCGGGTTTTCGAACAGTTCGGGATTCGGGTTGCTGATGACCGGCCATGCGCCCTGGAAACCTTCCCACAGCATGTTGGAAACGCCTTTGTCACCTTCGCCTGCCAACCATGGCACAGAAAAGTTGCGCACGTAGAACAGGGCACCGAAGAACGCACAGAAGAACATCACTTCAGAAAAGATGAACCAGTACATCCCGAGTACATACGAGCGCTTAAGCTGCGGACCTGCCATACCGGCATGGTTCTCGCGGATTTGGGTGGAAAACCAGTTGTATAGCACGCTGCCGAGGATGAAGAAGCCAAGGAAGGCCATCCACGCCGACACGGTTGCGCTGGTATCAGCCTTCACATCGTTCAGCGTATTGCCGAGACCGTAGACCATCAGCCACATGCCGAAAGAGGCCAGGATCGGAAACTTCGACTGGTCAGGCACGTAATACGGATGGTCAATGCCGTTGATGTTGGTTGGCTTGGTTGGTGTTGCCATGGTGTTCAACCCTTGTCAGTACAACTTTGTAAGTACAACTGTGTCAGTACAACTCTTGATACGACTTCTCGTGCAAATTCCGGCATTCCTGCGCTGTTGCCCTTACTTGGCAGTCAGCTGCGGAGTTCCAGCAAAATTCTTCG
>Ga0255096_1000341_pt1 | contig 23448 bp, 26 predicted proteins | sample Colum_Atlam_RepA_2_FD_188563 | JGI IMG/M metagenome (GOLD analysis project Ga0255096, IMG submission 188563) | Freshwater microbial communities from Columbia River, Oregon, United States - Colum_Atlam_RepA_8d | ecosystem: Environmental > Aquatic > Freshwater > River | place: USA: Oregon... | reverse complement strand
ATGCGAAGTTTCCGCTAGAGGCCTATGAGGCGCTGCGGCGCGCAGACAATCCGCGCAGCTTGCAAGAAGCGCAGGCGCAACTGCGGGCGGCGGTGCGGGTGCATATCAAGGCGATCTCTGAGAAATACATTCTTGATGGCGAAACCGCCGATGGCGCGTTGATGTTTTTGCCGTCAGAGGCGGTTTACGCGGAACTGCACGCCAACTTTCCCGAAGTGGTGCGCGATGGCTTTACTGCGCGGGTCTGGATCGTTTCGCCGACGACCTGCATGGCGACGCTGAACACCATGCGCGCGGTGTTGAAAGATGCGCGGATGCGCGAACAGGCCGGGGCCATTCGCACCACGTTGCGACAGTTGCACCGTGATGTCGAGATTGTGGTGGAGCGGGTCGACAAGCTTTCCACCCATTTCCATCAGGCGCGCGCCGATCTGGACGGCATTACTACGGCCGCCGAACGAGCCGGTAAGCGGGCGGCGCGGCTGGATAATTTTGATTTTGAAGAGCTGGCCCCATCAGAGCCAAAGCTGGCCGACCCGACCCCGATCCTTGGACCCAGAGTTGCAGAATGATCCACCTGACCCCTGCCGATTACAAAACCATGCCTTGGGCCAATGGCAAAGGCGTTACGGTCGAAATGCTGCGCGTTGAGGGCGAGGCGGGGCTGAAATGGCGGCTGTCGCGGGCCAGCGTGGTTGAAAATGGCCCGTTTTCGATCTTTCCAGGGATTGAACGCAATCTGACCGTGATCACCGGGCAGGGGTTTGATTTGGTGGGCGATCAGCGGTTGCGGGCCCGCCCGCTGGTTCCGGTGGCCTTTGCCGGCGATGTGGCGATTGCGGCCGAGGGTGTTGCCGCGCCAAGCGATGATTTCAACGTGATGACCGCGCGTGGGTTGCCGCTGCCAGAGGTAAGCGTGCTGGATGGTGCGGCGCAGTTGGGCGCGGGGGGCACCTTGGCGATCTTTGCGCTGGCGGCGGCCACGGTGAATGGGCAGGCGCTGGGCCGCTATGATCTGGTGCTGACCGAAACGGCGGCACAGATCAATGGTGCTGTGATTGCGGTGCGGTTGTTCGGTTAAGGTTAGATCCGAAACAACGGCTGCAGCAGGCGCGGGATCAGCGCGTTGAAGCGCAGCGGCGCATCGGTGGCTGCAAGGCAGATGCAATCGCAGCCAGCTTCGGCGACCGGGGTATGTTCAAGCTCTTGCCCGGAAATTTCGACATCGCCGGTGCCGAAACGATCAGTTTCATCGCGGAAGGCGCCTTGCAAGACCAAGGTCAGTTCGGTGCCGCGATGGCCGTGGTCTGGCACCGCCTGCCCGGCCGGAATATACAACAGCCGCGCGATGGCACCTTTGCTGGTGGGCAAAATGGCCTGACGCACGCCCATGCCAAGCCTGCGCCATTTCACCGCGGCCAAATCGCCGCCGATGTAATCTTGCAATGGGGTTGGCAGCAGGCCTTTCGGCTTTGCGGGTAGAACCGGTTCGGGCGTGCCAAGCCGCGCCAACACTGCTTCAAGACAGCCAGCAGAGAGTGCCACGCTGCTGCTTTCCACCACCGCGCCGCCGACGGCTTCGAACGCGCCCAGACGCGCGCGGCAGTCGTCACACATCGACACATGGGTTGCGACGACAAGGCTGAATGCCTCTGGCAGGTTGCCTGCCGCGTAGGCGATCAGCAATGGGTCTGAAAGGTGGTGGCGAATGGTCATCTTATAATGCCTCAGGTCATTTTCTGGCGCAAACGGTCAAGCGCCAGCCGTATCCGGGATTTGATGGTGCCCAGCGGAAGGCCGGTTTCGGCGGCAATTTCGGAATGCGAAAGGTCGCCGTAAAACGCCCGCTGGATCAGCGCGCGCTGCTTTTCTGGCAATTCAGCCAAAGCTGCGGTCAGCCGTTTGGTTTCTTGCGCGGCTTCGTAGATTTCGGCCTGATCGGGCGCGTCATCTTGCGCCCAATCCAGCAATTCTGGTTCGGGTCGCTTGGCGCGGCGGGCAATATCAATGCGGCGGTTGCGGGCGATGGTGAACACCCATGTCGCCACGCTGGCGCGCGCCGGATCATAAAGCTGCGCCTTGTTCCACAGGGTTGCCATGACATCTTGCGCACATTCTTCGGCCAAGGCCGCGTCGGTGCCGGATTTCATCAAAAAGCCCTTTATGCGGGGCGCAAAGTGTTGAAACAGCGCGGCGAAAGCCGCTTTGTCTTGTCTGTCGCGCACCGCAAGCATGTGGGCCGCCCAATCTTGGTCTTGCGTCACCGGGGCCTGCCTTGCCTTCACAAACCGCGCCTGCCGCCGGGGATTTGGCGGTCGTGGCATGGCACCATAGGTCATGGGCGAGGGGGCGAGGTCAAGCAACATGAACCTGATACGCAGGCAATGCGCGCTTGGATCAAACTATTCTGCGGTGCGCCCTGTTGCGTCGGGGGATGCCTCCGGCGGGGATATTTGGGCCAAGAGGATGCGGCAGGGCTTAGGGTTTTAGCAGGCGCACCATGAAGAAGCCGTCCATGCCGCCTTTGTCGGCCCAATAGTCGGGGCGCAGGCGCAGGCCACCGTCGGCGGTGATCCATGAAGGGTCAATGCCGGGCAGGGTCGGGCGTTCGACCGTCAGACCGGGGTGGCGCGCCAGGGCGGCGGCAAGTTGCGCTTCGCCTTCTTCGGGCAGCAACGAGCAGGTGCAGAACACCAGCCGTCCGCCGGGTTTCAGCCAACCAAGCGCGCGGTCGAGCAGGGCGCTTTGCAGTGCTGTCAGGTCTGGAAGTTCTGTGCCGTCTTTCAGAAACGGCAGTTCGGGATGGCGGCGGATGGTGCCGGTGGCCGAGCAGGGTGCATCCAGCAAGATCGCGTCAAACAGTGCGGGCGGCTGCCAATGCAGGGCATCGGCCACCACGATTTCGGCGGCAAGACCGGTGCGGGCAAGGTTTTCCGACACGCGCGCCATACGCGGCGCGGAAATATCAAGCGCGGTGACTTTGGCGCCGGTGGCGGCCAGTTGCAGGGTTTTGCCGCCGGGCGCGGCGCAAAGATCCAGCACGGTTTCGCCGGGTTTTGCGCCCAGAAGCGGCGCTGCCAAGGCGGCAGCGGCGTCTTGCACCCACCAATCGCCGCTGGCGTAACCCGGAAGGCCCGACACCTGACCGGGTTCGGCCAGACGGATCGAGCCGGTTGGCAGCGCGTCAGCGGTGGGCAGGGTTGTGCCATGCGGCGTGATGTCTAACGGCGGCGCAAGCGCTTGCACGGCTTCGATGGCGGATACCACGTCGCGGCCATAGCTGTGCACCAGCGGCTGGCGCAGCCAGCGCGGCATCCGCTGTGCCGGGCCGGGCAGGGGCGCGCCCGCGGGCACTTTGCGCAGCACCGCATTGATCAGGCCAGCCATTGCCGTGGTGCGTTTGCCTTTGCGGGCCAGTTCGACGGCTGCGTTCACCACGCCATGCGCGGCGGTGCCGTCGTGCAGTTCGGTAACGGCAAGCCGCAGGATATTCATCACGGCCAAGGGCGGCGATTTGCGCAGATGCGGTTCGAGCAACCGGTCGACCGGTTCCAGCAGCCGGATGACTTGCAGGGCAAGCCGCTGCGCGCGGGCGCGATCTTGGGCGCCGACAGATTTCAGCGGGCCGTTGGGGTTGGCCAGAACCTGCGCCATCGTCTGGCCGTCTTCCATCACCGAGGAAAGAATCGCCAGCGCGGCGGCCCGTGCGGCCAATCCTGCCCGAGATGCCTGTTCTGCCTGTGCGTCTGCCATCTGCCAACCCTTGCCGCTGCCTGACTTGGCCGTATATCAACAAGGCCAAAGCCGCAAGGAAACCGCGATGAGCGACACATCTGCAAAACCCGCCCTTCCCGAAGCCGCCGTTCGCGCGCTTGCCGAGGCCGAAGAGCGCCGCCGTCTTGCCAAAGCTGCCGATCTGCCGGTGGAACTGGGCGGGCGCAAAGGCCCGGAACCAGTTCGCTATGGCGATTGGGAGAAGAAGGGGCTGGCGATAGATTTTTGAGCGGGTGCGCCGGGGTTACAGCCCCAGCACGTCCATCATGTCATAGCGGCCGGGCTTTTGGCCTTGGCCCCAAAGCGCCGCTGTCAGGGCGCCACGGGCAAAAATGGTGCGGTCGGTTGCAACATGGCGCAGCACGATGCGTTCGCCAGCGGCGGCAAACAGCACATCATGTTCGCCAACAATGTCGCCGCCCCGAATGGCGGAAAAGCCGATGTCGCCACGTTTGCGCGCGCCGGTGATGCCGTCGCGACCCGAATCCTTGGTATCTTCCAGCGCCACGCCACGGCCCGCTGCCGCCGCCTGACCCAGCATAAGCGCTGTGCCAGAGGGAGCATCTACCTTCATGCGGTGATGGGCTTCGATGATTTCGATATCCCAGTCGGCATCCAGCGCCGCCGCCACTTTTTGCGTCAGGCGGGTCAGCAGGTTGACGCCAAGGCTCATGTTGCCGGCCTGAATGATCACGGCGTGACGAGCTGCTGCATCAAGTTTGGCGTGGTGTTCGGGTTCAAGGCCGGTGGTGCCGATGACATGCACGGCGCGGGCCTGCGCGGCGAGGGCTGCGAATTCGACGGTGGCGGCGGGGGCGGTAAAGTCGATCACCGCTTGCGCTTTGGCGAAGGCTTCCAGTGGATCGTCGGTAACTTGCACGCCGATAGCGGCCCCGCCCATGCAAAGGCCGATATCTTGGCCAACCCAAGCGTGACCGCTGCGTTCGACGCAGCCGACCAGTTTCATCTTGTCATGCGCGACAATGCTGCGAACCAGCATTTGCCCCATGCGGCCAGAGGCCCCTGTGACGACGATACCCGGCAGATTGGTCATGGCGGCCCCCGTTTGGTTGGCATTTCGGCTGGCTTTAGCGCCTAACGATCCGCCATGAAAGCCCGCCGTTGCGGGCCGCGCAGAATCCGCCTAAACGGGGGCATGGCAAACACACGCTCTTATTCGGCCAAAGGCCCTTCGCAACGTCAGCTTCGGGTTGGCGAATTGATCAGACGCACCCTGTCAGAGATTCTGGCGCGGGGGGAAGTGCATGATCCGGCGCTGAACGACATGTCGATCACTGTGGGCGAGGTTTCGGTTTCGGTCGATCTGAAGGTGGCGACGGTTTACGTCATGCCGCTGATGGGCGGGGCCACGGTGGAAGAAGCGATTGCGGCGCTTGCCCGCAACGCGTGGGAATTGCGCAAACGGGTGTCGGCAGAGATGACCTTGCGCCATTCGCCGGAACTGCGCTTTCGTCCCGATGACACGTTTGATCGGCTGGAAGAGGCGCGTCGGTTGTTTGCCGATCCGCAGGTGCAGCGCGATATTGCGGCCAAGGACGCAGAGCCGTCTTCGGACGAGTCGCAGGACTAACCGCCGTTTCGCGCCATGGTGCACAGGCCACGCGGTTGACGGGTGGGGTTTGCGCCGCTAGCAGGCAAGCTTCAATTGTAGGGGGCGGGCATGGCACGCGCTAAGAAGGGTCGTGTGGTTTCGGGGTGGTTGGTGGTGGACAAGCCTGCCGGAATTACCTCGACCGCGGTGGTCAACAAGGTGAAATGGGCGTTTGATGCGCAAAAGGCGGGCCATGCGGGCACGCTTGACCCGGCGGCAACCGGGGTGTTGGCCGTGGCTTTGGGCGAGGCGACAAAGACGGTGCCTTACATCACCGACGCGCTGAAATGCTATCGCTTTCAAGTGGTTCTGGGGGCTGCGACCACCACCGATGATGCCGAAGGCACGGTGATTGCGCAGTCTGAGTTGCGCCCGACGGATGCCGAGATTTTGGCAGCTTTGGCCGCGTTTCGCGGCGATATTCAACAAGTGCCGCCGCAGTTTTCTGCGGTGAAGGTGGACGGCGAGCGCGCCTATGATCTGGCGCGCGAGGGCGAAGCGATGGAGCTTGCGGCCCGGCCGCTGTGGGTCGAGCGGTTGGAAATGATTGCGCGGCCGGACGCGGACCATGTCGAGCTTGAGATGGTTTGCGGCAAAGGCGGCTATGTGCGGTCGATTGCGCGGGATTTGGGGGCGGCGCTTGGCTGTTTGGGCCATGTGGCGTGGCTGCGCCGCGAATGGTCGGGGCCGTTTTCTGCCGCCGAGGGGATTTCGGTGGAAGAGATTGATCGGTTGGCGAAAACCGAAGAGCTGGATCGCTGGCTGAAGCCGTTGGAATTGGGGTTGGCGGATCTGCCGGAACTGATTTGCACGCCCGAAGGGGCTGCGCGGTTGAAGAACGGCAATCCGGGCATGGTTCTGACCACGTCGGCTGGGTATGGCGATGAGGCTTGGGCCAGCTATCAGGGCCGGGCGGTGGCCGTGGGCATCTATAAGGCTGGCGAGTTGCACCCGAGCCGGGTGTTCAACTAGCGCGGCGGCGGTGGTTGCCGCAGACGCTTCGCGGAGGATATTTGGGCCAAGATGAAGAGGACCGGATGATCACGCGGCGGCATTTGAAGGGCGATGCGGAAAGCGTGGCGGTGTATTCGGCATGCGACGCCTATCGCTATCAATTGACGCGAGAGTGGCAGGCTGACGGGCGTAAAGCATTGTTCGTGATGCTTAATCCGTCGACCGCGACCGAAGTGCAAAATGACCCGACGGTTGAACGCTGCGAGCGGCGGGCGCGGGCCTTGGGGTTTGGCGCGTTTCGGGTGGTGAACATCTTTGCCTATCGCGCGACCGAGCCGAAAGTGATGCGGGCGCAGCCAGACCCGGTGGGGCCAGCGAATGATGCCACGCTGGCCGAGGCGGCGCTTTGGGCCGATCAGATCATTTGCGGTTGGGGCAGCCATGGCGCGCATCTTGGCCGAGGTGCCAAGGTTGAAGCGATTTTGCGCGCAACCGGGCGGCCGTTGTTTCATCTGGGGCTGACTTTGGCGGGGGCCCCGAAACACCCGCTGTATATTGGCTATGCGGTGCAGCCGCAGCTTTGGGCCTAGGCGGCCTGCAGCGTAATACTGCCCAGATCAAGCCCGGTGATGTCGGCAAGGTTGGCCAAGGCAACCCCGTCAAGCAGCAGGGTGGTGCCGGCGGCGGTGGTTTGCAGGCTAAGCTGCGGGTCGGGGTGTTGTGCCGGATCGTAAAGCACGATCAGCGCGTCTTCTGACGGGTTATAATCGGTGATCTGCATCGGCGGGTCGCCTGCCTGAATGTCCAGCAGGCCGAAGCTGTCGGCCCCTTCGCCGCCATTGCCATAGTCGCCCGCGCCAAGCTGTAGCGAATCATCCCCCGCGCCGCCATTCACGAAATCAAGCGTGTGATCTGCGTCATCATCCTGACCAGACAGGGTGTCATTGCCTGCACCGCCATCGACGGTATCGCTGCCCGCGCCGCCGTGCAGCAGGTCATTGCCAAAGCCGCCATCCAGCGCATCGTTATCTGCGCCGCCTGCAAGCGAATCGTCGCCTGCACCGCCATCGACGGTATCGCTGCCCGCGCCGCCGTGCAGGGTGTCATCGCCTTCGCCGCCTTGCAGCGTGTCAGCCCCGGCATCGCCCGCGAGATGGTCATTTTCATCATGGCCGATCAGCACATCGTAGCCTTCGCCACCGCTAAGGCTGTCTGCGCCAAGGCCGCCGTTCAGCGCATCATCGCCGCTGCCACCCGCGAGCGTGTCATCGCCCGCGTGGCCCTGCAGCATGTCGTCAAGATCGCTGCCGGTCAGCCAAAGGTCTTCGGGCGCGGGTGTTACGGTGTCATTCGACGAAACCGTGCCGTCTTCCGAGGTGTCGCGGGTTTCTGCCGATGCGTCCCCGACCGCCATTGCCGAACCGGGGCCAAGCAGATCAACGCCGCCAAGATCGTCTTCGTTGCTGTTGTCATCGGGCGGGTCTTCGGTGGCGTCGGAAGTGTCGACCACGTTGGTGAGCGAATCGACCATAACCCCGGCAAACAGCGCCCCTAAAAGACCGACCAAACCAAGCATGACACATACCCCCGCAATCCGGCACCAATGGCGTTAACTATTGTTAACCAAATTTCAGACTAAACTATTGTTCAATAAAACTAATCTCGCACAACCCTACCACGAATTAGGGGTGGCTTCAAAAGCCGTTTATGTGGTGTTTGAGCTTTTCGGTGGGCTGCTGCTGCGACTGTCGGGCAGAGTCTGGGTCCCGCGCCGCCAAACGGGCTTTCGTGCAATTCTGCTTCCCTTTTTGCCGAAATTCCCCTATACGCGCGCATCCGTCAGAGACTGGCGGTGCCAACGGCCCTGCTGGACGACATCCCGGCTTGTGCCATCACCCTCTTAACAGGAGATCCCGATGTCGATCACCGTCGAAGAAAAAGCCCGTCTGATCAAAGAATACGCAACCAAAGAAGGCGACACCGGTTCGCCCGAAGTTCAGGTTGCTATCCTGTCGTCGCGCATTGCCACGCTGACCGAGCACTTCAAATCGCACAAGAAAGATAACCATTCTCGTCGCGGTCTGCTGATGCAAGTTGCTCAGCGTCGTAAGCTGCTCGACTACCTGAAGGGCAAAGACGAAGCACGTTACCAGTCGCTTATCGCGCGTCTCGGCCTGCGTCGCTAACCCAAAGTCGCGCCCTTCGGGGCGCGTCTTGCATTTTTGGCCTTGGGTGACCAAGGCGTCGGCTGCCTTGCCAAGGCTCTGCGGGGCAGCCTTCCGCTAGACAAAATGAGCCACGGGCATGGGGCCCGTACGCAATGGCCGGTGGGAGGGTCCCCCGGCAGGATAGGAAAACAGATGTTTAACGTTACGAAAAAGTCGATCCAGTGGGGCAATGAAACGCTGACGCTGGAATCGGGCAAGGTCGCACGTCAGGCCGACGGCTCGGTCATCGCCACCTATGGCGAAACCAGCGTCATGGCTAACGTGACCTACGCACGCGCGCCGAAGCCGGGTCAGGACTTCTTCCCGCTGACCGTGCATTACCAAGAAAAATACTACGCTGCGGGCAAGATCCCCGGTGGCTTCTTCAAACGTGAAGCCCGCCCGAGCGAAAAAGAGACTCTGACCTCGCGTCTGATCGACCGTCCGTGCCGCCCGCTGTTCGTTGAAGGCTTCAAGAACGAAGTGCTGGTTATGGCAACCGTGCTGAGCCACGACCTGGTGAATGACCCCGATATCGTTGCGATGGTGGCTGTTTCGGCCGCACTGACGATTTCTGGCGTGCCGTTCATGGGCCCGATCGGCGCCGCGCGCGTTGGCTTCTCGGGTGGCAACTATGTGCTGAACCCCAGCGTTGACGACATGCAGGGCCTGCGCAACAACCCGGATCAGCGCCTTGATCTGGTTATTGCTGGCACCAAAGACGCCGTGATGATGGTGGAATCGGAAGCCTACGAGCTGACCGAAGAAGAAATGCTGGGCGCTGTGAAGTTCGGCCATGACGCGATGCAGCCGGTGATCGACCTGATCATCGACTTTGCCGAAGATTGCGCGAAAGAGCCCTTCGACTTCCATGCCCCGGATTATGCGGACCTTTACGCACGCGTCAAAACCGCAGGCGAAACCCAGATGCGCGCTGCTTTCGCGATCCGCGACAAGCAAGACCGCACCAACGCAATCTCGGCCGCTGTTTCGGCAATCAAGGGCGCTTTGAGCGAAGAAGATCTGGCCGACATCAACCTTGGTTCGGCGATCAAGAAGCTGGAAGCTTCGATTCTGCGCGGTGACATCATCAACGGTGGCGCACGGATTGACGGGCGCAACAACACGACCGTGCGTCCGATCGTATCGGAAACCGGCATTCTGCCGCGCACCCATGGTTCGGCGCTGTTCACCCGTGGTGAAACGCAGGGTCTGGTTGTGACCACGCTGGGCACCGGCGAAGATGAGCAGATCATCGACGCCCTGCACGGCAACAGCCGTTCGAACTTCTTGCTGCACTATAACTTCCCGCCCTATTCGGTTGGCGAAGTTGGCCGCGTGGGTTCGCCGGGCCGTCGTGAAATTGGTCACGGCAAACTGGCATGGCGCGCGCTGCAAGCGGTTCTGCCGGCTTCGACCGACTTCCCCTACACCATTCGTCTGGTGTCGGAGATCACCGAATCGAACGGCTCGTCCTCGATGGCTTCGGTCTGCGGTGGCTCTTTGTCGATGATGGATGCGGGCGTGCCGCTGAAATCGCCGGTGGCTGGCGTTGCGATGGGTCTGATCTTGGAAGACGACGGCCGCTTTGCTGTTCTGACCGACATCTTGGGTGATGAAGATCACCTGGGCGACATGGACTTCAAGGTTGCAGGCACCGCCAACGGCATCACCACGATGCAGATGGACATCAAGGTTGCAGGCATCACCCCGGCGATCATGGAGCAGGCTTTGGCACAAGCCAAAGACGGCCGTCTGCACATCTTGGGCGAAATGAACAAGGCGCTGTCGGCTCCGCAAGGGTTCTCGGAATATGCTCCGAAGATCGAAACGCTGCAGATCCCGACCGACAAGATCCGTGAAGTGATCGGTTCGGGCGGCAAGGTTATCCGTGAAATCGTTGAGGTTTCCGGTGCCAAGGTTGACATCAACGACGATGGCATCATCAAGATTGCTTCGTCGGATGCAGCGGCGATCAAGAAGGCCTATGACATGATCTGGTCGATCGTGGCAGAGCCGGAAGAAGGCCACATCTACACCGGTAAAGTCGTCAAGCTGGTCGACTTCGGTGCGTTTGTGAACTTCTTTGGCAAGCGTGACGGTCTGGTTCACGTCAGCCAAATCGCCAACAAGCGTCTGAACCACCCGAACGAAATCCTGAAAGAAGGCCAAGAAGTGAAGGTCAAGCTTTTGGGCTTTGACGATCGCGGCAAGGTCCGTCTGGGCATGAAGATGGTTGATCAGGAAACTGGTCTGGAAATCGTCGAAACCAAAGAAGAATCCACCGAAGCGTAAGCTTGGGTTCTGGAAATGAAGAAGGCCCCGGAGCGATCCGGGGCCTTTTGCTTTGTGCCGGTGCGCCGTTTATTTCGGCTGTTTGGCAAAGCGCAGGTAGGGCAGCTTGATGTCCAGCGCGCCAAACTTTTCGGTCGCTTGTTCGTTGTTCAGGCTAAGGGCCACGATCACGTCTTGGCCGGGCTGCCAGTTGGCGGGGGTGGCAATCGGCACGCCATCGGTGGCCTGCACGGCATCCAAGGCGCGCAGAATTTCGGCAAAGTTGCGGCCGACCGACATCGGGTAGGTCATCGACAGCCGCACTTTCTTGTCTGGCCCGATGATATAGACGGTGCGAACGGTGGCGGTGTTTGCTGGCGTGCGGCCTTCGGCGGGCAGATAGAATTCTGCGGGCAGCATGTCGAATGCTTTGGCAACTGTCAGGCTGGTGTCATCGATGATCGGGAAGTCAGCGGCGGCACCGCCGAAGGTTTCGATGTCACGCTTCCATTTGCCGTGGTCTTCCACCGAGTCAACCGAAACCCCGATCACCTTGGTGTTGCGCTTTTTCCATTCCTCCGCCAGCTGCGCCACGGCACCAAATTCGGTGGTGCAAACCGGGGTGAAGTCGCGCGGGTGCGAAAAGATGATGGCGTAACCGCCGGCAAGCCAATCATGAAAGTGGATGGTCCCGGCGGTGGATTCGGCGGTGAAATCCGGGGCGAGGTCATTGATACGGATCGACATGGTTGCTCCTGCACTTTGTCTGATGGGATCTATCTACACATTTTAGAACGGAATTTCATCATGCCGCGACAGTTTGCCAGCAAAATGGAAGGAAATTCCATGTGGTGACGGCCGGCATGAAAAGCCTTCTCTTTGCCGGCGGCATTGATCGCGACATTTTCTGTCGGTCTGCTGCTTGTGCGATTTGGCTGCCACTGCCAATATATGATCAAATTTCGGAGGGTATCATGATCATCAAGCGTGACTTTTACATCAATGGCAAGTGGGTTGCGCCGGTTGTGCCGCGCGATTGCGATGTGATCGACCCTTCGACGGAAGAGCCGTGCGCTGTCATTTCGCTGGGGTCTGAGGCGGATACCAATGCGGCGGTTGCCGCCGCGAAGGCCGCGTTTCCGGCATGGGCAGCCACGCCGCCTGCGGTGCGACGCGAGGCTGTGGTGAAGATACTGCAGCAATATGAACTGCGGTTGGAAGAATTGGCGCATGCCATCGCCATTGAAATGGGCGCGCCGATTGATATGGCGCGCGACAGTCAGGCGCCCTGCCTGCCGTGGCACGCCACCAACTTCCTGACGGCTTTTGATGCGATGGAGTGGGTGCGCCCGCTGGGTCCACATGCCCCGAATGACCGCATTGCTTTGGAGCCGATTGGGGTTGTTGGCCTGATCACGCCGTGGAACTGGCCGATGAACCAGATTGCGCTGAAGGTGATTCCGGCGCTTTTGGCGGGCTGCACCTGTGTGCTGAAACCGTCCGAAGAATCGCCGCTGAACGCGCTTTTGTTTGCCGAACTCTGCCATGACGCCGGGGTGCCGCCGGGGGTGTTCAACCTTGTGAACGGCGATGGTCTGGGCGTTGGGGCGGTGCTTTCGGCGCATCCTGACGTGGAAATGATTTCCTTTACCGGATCAACCCGCGCTGGCCGCGCAATTTCGAAGGCGGCTGCCGAAACGCTGAAGCGCGTGACGCTGGAGCTTGGCGGCAAAGGTGCCAACGTGATTTTCGCCGATGCCGATGATCGCGCGGTGGAACGCGGCGTGCGGCATATGATGAACAACTCGGGTCAATCCTGCAACGCGCCGTCGCGGATGCTGGTTGAACGCCCGGTTTATGATCGCGCCGTCGAAATCGCCGCGCAGGTGGCAAGTTCGATCAAGGTTGGGTCGGCGCATGAACCCGGCAAGCATATTGGCCCGGTGGTGAACAAGCGGCAGTGGGATCAGATTCAGGGCTATATCCAGAAGGGCATCGACGAAGGCGCGCGACTGGTGGCGGGCGGGCTTGGTCTGCCGGATGGTTTCAACCGGGGTTTCTACGTCAAACCGACGGTGTTTGCCGATGTGGTGCCGGGCATGACGATCGAGCGGGAGGAAATCTTTGGCCCGGTGCTGTCGATCATTCCGTTTGATAGCGAAGAAGATGCGGTGCGCATCGCCAATGACACGCCCTATGGGCTGACCAACTATGTGCAATCCAGCGACGGCGCGCGGCGCAACCGGATGGCGCGGCGGTTGCGGTCTGGCATGGTGGAAATGAACGGCAAGTCCCGCGCAGCAGGTTCGCCGTTTGGCGGGGTGAAAGCCTCTGGTCGGGCGCGTGAGGGCGGGCATTGGGGGCTGGAAGAGTTTCTGGAGGTCAAGGCGATTTCGGGTTGGGATTCTGCTGCCGAGTGACACGATGCCTTAGCTTTGACGCCGCCGGATTTCCGGCGGCGTTTTGCGTTTGTGGAGTTGGTCGGGTGATTGTGACCCACAATCGGAAAACTTGACACATGTGTCGATTCGCGCTTTCTTGCGGATATTCAGCCGCAGGAGTCGCCCAATGACCAGCCATCCCCGCTTGCTTTCCCCGCTGCAACTGCGCGGGCAGACGCTGCGCAATCGCATTGTTTTTGGTGCCCACACCAACAACATGTCAGATCTGGGAATTCCCGGCCCGCGCATGGAAAACTACTTTGTCGAGCGTGCCTTGGGCGGGGCCGCGATGATTGTCACCGAACCTGTTCCCGTGCATCGCACCGGGGTTTTGACGCGGGGCAACCTGCTGCACAGTTCGGATGACATCATCCCGCATTTTCAACGCATTACCGATCGGGTGAAAGAGGCGGGCGCGGTGATTTGCCAGCAGCTTTACCATGTTGGCGCGCATGGCGATTCTGATCTTAGCTTTGCGCCGCATTGGTCGCCTTCGGGTGCGCCAAGCTATCACGACTCTGACGGGTCGCACCGGATGACGGAAAGCGAAATTCAAGAATTACTTGACGCGCATCTTGCCGCCGCCATTCGCGCGAAAAAGTCGGGGTTTCAGGGGGTCGAAGTTTGGGCGGCCTATCATTCGTTGCTGGATCAATTCTGGACGCCGTGGTCGAATAGCCGCGATGACAAGTGGGGCGGAAGCCTTGAAAATCGCACCCGGTTTTCCCGCACATTGATCGAAAACATCCGCCGCGCCTGTGGCGAAGATTTCATCGTTGGGCTGGCGATCAGTTATTCGCCAGGGTATTCGGTGACGCTTTCTGCGGAAAACCTTTGTGAAATCATCGATTTGCACGATGCGACGGGGCATGTTGATTACGTCACCTGCGGCTATGGCAGCTACCTGGAATTTGACGGCATCATCCCGCCGTTTACCCATGCCGAAAAGCTGTCGACGCCGCTGACCGCGCAACTGAAAAGCATCGTCAAACATGCGGTGATCACATCCGAAGCCGGGGTGCGCACGCCGGAAAATGCCGAAACCATTCTAAGCAGTGGCGAGGCTGATCTGGTTTCGATCGTGCGGGGGCAGATTGCGGACCCGCATTTGGCGCGCAAGACCACCGAAGGCCGGGCCGAAGATATTCGCGGCTGCATTTCTTGCAACCAGATGTGTTGGGGGCGCCGCAGCCGCGACTATTGGATTTCCTGTCTGATCAACCCATCGGTTGGCCGCGAATGGGAATGGGGCGGTGATCGGTTTACCAAGGCAGAGGTTGCGAAATCTGTGCTGGTGGTTGGGGCTGGCCCTGCCGGTCTTGAGGCGGCGCGGGCAGCCGCAGAACGCGGGCATCGCGTTGAGATTGTTGAAGCTTTGCCGGTGATTGGCGGCCAGTTCCGGCTGGCAGGCATGCAACCGCGTCGGGCGCAGATCCTTGATCTGATGGAGTGGTATGAGCGCCAGTTTGAAAAACTTGGTGTCACCGTGCGGCTGAATACATTCCTTGATGACGATGAAATTGCGGCGCATCCGGCCGAGGTGGTTGTGCTTGCGACCGGCTCTTTGCCCGACGAAACTGGCTTTCAACGCTGGCTTCCGCATGAACCCGCGCTGCCGGGGCTAGAGGCGGGGGGTGTTTGGGCGCCCGAACAGGTGATGCGGCGCGAGGCGCGGCTGGGCGATTCGGTTGTGGTTTATGACGAGGGCAGCAATTGGCGTGGCGTTGGCACCGCTTGGGCGCTTGCCGAGCAGGGCAAGAAGGTGACCATTGTTACGCCTGAAGCGTTTGTCGGCAAAGAAATCGCCCGGACCGCCGCCGATGGCATGGCGCGCAGCCGGATGGCAAAGCTGGGCGTAAAGATGCTGACCGAACACTGCATCGCGCGCTGGCATGGCAACGGGGTGACGGTGCGCAGCCTGCTTACCAGCGAAGAAGAGACGATTGCGGCATCAGCTTTGGTTATGGCAACCACGAACCGGGCGTTCGACCCTTTCCCGGAAAGCTTTGCCGGCAAAGCCACGCATCGCATTGGTGACTGCACGGCGCCGCGCTTGGCCGCCTATGCCTTCCACGAGGGGCGAAAGCTGGCGCTATCGCTTTGACATAAGTTCGCCGCGCCTTGCGGTTTGCAGGCAATGCGCCGTTAAAACGGGCAGGGCGCGGTGAATGTAACCAGCTGATGCGTTGCGGGATGATGCAGCGTCAGGCTTTCGGCGTGCAGCATAAGGCGTGGAAATTCGCGGGCTTTTCCTGTGGCATAGATCGGGTCGCCCAAGATCGGGCAGCCCATTGCCAGCATATGCACCCGCAGTTGATGGCTGCGCCCGGTCAGCGGAAACAGCCGGACGCGGGTGGTTTCGGCGTCGCGATCAATGACCTTCCAATCGGTCTGCGCCGGGCGGCCGTTGACATGATCGACCATTTGGCGCGGCCGATTGGGCCAATCTGCGCAAAGCGGCAGATCAACATGGCCTTCGTCGGGTGTCAGGTGACCCCAGACGCGGGCGATGTAGGTCTTTTTCGCGCGACGTTTTTCAAACTCTTGGCCCAGAAACCCTTGCGCCTGTTTGGTGCGGGCAAAGATCATCACGCCCGACGTGTCACAATCCAGCCGATGCACCAGAAGCGTGTCCCAATGCGCCGCCTGCAGGCGCGATACCAGACAATCGGCCCGGCCTTCCAGCTTGCCGGGCACCGACAACAGGCCCGACGGCTTGTTGGCCACGATGATCTGATCGTCTTGAAACAGGATTTCAAGCGGCACGTCAGGCGGATTGTAAACGAAGTCGGGGATCATACGATCTGATGGCCCGCAGCTTGCAAGCAGGCCGCCAAATGGCGGATATGGTCGGGGCCAACATCACAGCACCCGCCAACAATCGTTGCACCCATTTCAACCCAAGCCATTGCGAAAGCAGCATATTTTTCGGGCGTCAGATCGTGGCGATGCGTCAGTTCCTTGACCGTTGGCGCGTCTTTCAGGAAGTTGCCCGAAATATGGGTGAAACCGTTGGCATAGGCACCGAAGGGCAGGCCCAAGGTTTTCAGGCCAGCCAAAGCGTCGGCCATCGCCTCTGGCACAGAGCAGTTCGCCAAGACTGCAGCCACCGGATAGGCTTTGATAACGCGCGCCAGATCGGTGACAGGTTCACCCGACCGCAACAGTTTGCCGTTGTGATCATCAACCGAAATCGAAAGCCAAACCGGCTTGCCCGCCGCCTGTGCACCCGCTGCGGCACCTTCGCACATTTCGATGGATGCCATGGTTTCGCACAGAATCATATCAACATGAGCACCCAGAATACGGGCGATTTCGGCGTATTTCGGGGCGGCGATGTCGACCGACTGCGTCAGGTCGGGACGATAGCTTGCGGCAAGCGGCCCCATCGAACCGGCAATCCGGCCTGCGCCGAAAGCCGCGCGGGCTTCGTGCGCTTCGGCCAAGGCGCGCAGGTGCAGCGCGTGAAACATCGGGTCCAGCCCGAAACGCTCTAGCCGATCATGGTGAATGGCATAGGTGTTGGTGGTGGCCACGGTGGCCCCGGCGGCAAAGTAATCGGCGTGGATGTCGCGCACCATGCCGGGATGGTCCAGCATCACGCGGGTCGCCCACAGCGGCGTTGGTTCATCGCCAGACCGCGCTACAAGTTCCTGGCCCATGCCACCGTCAAGAAGGGTAATCGCCGCCATCGTTCACTCCGCCAGAAGAAGACGAGCCGCAAGGCCCGCAAAAAGCACCGCCGCGACCTTGTTCAACAGGCCCAGCTTTGCCCCGATAACATGCCCGGCGCGCCCTGCCAAATAGCCGTAGCTGACGGTGATCGCGGTGCCGGTCAGGCCGAAGATACCACCCAGAAACACGATCTGCAGCCAGACAGGCCCAAGCGCCGGATCAACAAATTGCGGCAGAAACGCCAGCATGAACAGGATTGGCTTTGGGTTCAGCATATTGGTCAACGCGCCTTTGCGCAGCGCCGCCCAATCGCTTTGCACACCCTTACCGGGTTGTGCAGCACCGCTGTCGTTCCAGCTTTTCCAAGCAATATAAAGCAGATAGGCCCCGCCTGCGTATTTGATTGCGGCCAAAGCCTCCGGGTTGGCGGCGATCAGTGCCGACAGGCCAAGCGCGGAAAGTGCGACGTGCCAAAGCGCGCCAAGGCCAACCCCCAAACCGGCCATAACCCCGGCACGCGACCCGCCTTGCAGGCCCGACGCGGTGGCAAAGAACACATCTTGGCCCGGTGTCAGATTAACAATCAAACCGCCGCCGACGAAAGCCGCCAAGTGATCCAGCGGTATGTTTGCTATCGTTTCCAGCATGTTAGGGCTTTGGCTCTGCTTCGGTGCTGTAGTAGTCGCCTGCGTCTTCGGTGAACCAATGTTCGGCAATATGCAGCCCGGTCGGGCCGTCTAGCGCGCCTGCGGCCACGCTGATCCGGTCTTCGCCGGTAGGTTGCCAGAACAGGCTAGAGCCGCAATTCTGGCAAAACCCGCGCCGGGCTTCGGGCGACGATTGAAACCAGCGCAGCCCTGCGGCTTCGGTCAGGTGAAACCGGTCTAGCGGCACGGCCGTTGCCGCCCAGAAATGCCCCGAGGTTTTGCGACATTGGCCGCAATGGCAGGCAATTACTGCGCGCAGCGGTTCATCAAGCGTGAAGCGGACTTGGCCGCAAAGGCAACTGCCGTTCATTTTGCATCCTTGAAAACTTCGGCCAGCAGCGGCACCAGCCAGTCTTCAACGGCTTGGCTGAAGGCGGCGGGGGTGTTGCTGTCAATATCCAGAACGCCCAGCAGGGTTCCGGCGCCGTTCCAGACCGGCAGCACCAATTCCGATTTGGTGCTGGACGAACAGGCGATATGGCCCGGAAACGCATCGACATCCGGCACGTTCTGCACTGTGCCGGTGCGGGCGCAGGCACCGCAGACGCCGCGCGAAAACGGGATCACCAAGCAGCCGTGGCCGCCCTGATAAGGCCCAATTTTCAACAGGTTGGGTTCGGTGACGCGATAGAACCCCGTCCAATCGGCAAAGGGGTGGGCATGGTGAATTTCGCAAGCGACCGTCGCCATCAGCGCGACGGTATCCGTCTCGCCATGCGTCAGTGCGCGGATGCTGTTGATGATGTCTTGCATGTCAATACCCCAAGGCGCAGCCGTCTTTGCGTGGGTCGGATGCGCCGACCAGCACGCCATTGTCGTCTATCAAAATAGCTTGCGCACCGCCAATCGGTTCTGGCGACACCGACACCTGATGCCCCAACTGCGCCAGTTCGGCGCGCACCTTTGGCGCATAGCCGGTTTCCATCGCCATGCCGTCGACCCCCGAAAAGCAGCGCGGCCCGTCGATCGCGGTTTGCGCGTCCATGCCGTACTCTACCATATTGGTGACAAAACGGGCGTGGCCGCAGGGTTGATAGGCCCCGCCCATCACGCCAAACGGCATGATGACCTTGCCGTTTCGCTGCAACATCCCCGGAATGATGGTGTGCATCGGCCGTTTTGCGCCGCCCGCCTCGTTCGGATGACCGGATTGCAGGGTGAAGCCCGCACCCCGGTTTTGAAAATTGATGCCGAATTTCTGTGAGGCCAGGCCAGAGCCAAAGCCCCAAAAGATCGAATAGATCAACGAAACCGCCATGCGGTCGCGGTCAACCACGGTGATGTAAACTGTGTCTTTATGCACCGCCTCTGTCAGCGGCGCGGCAAGTGGCAGGGCGCGGTTCGGGTCGATCAGTGCAGCAAGCTTCTGCGCCGTTTCGGGCGAAAGCATATGGTCCAGCCGGGGCGCGGTTTGGGCGATGAAGCGGTTTCGCGCATCATAGGCAAGCTTGGCAGCTTCGGCTTCGATATGCGCACGGGTGGTGCCGTACGGGTCCATCGCCGCCAAATCGAAGTGGGATAGGATGTTCAGCAGTAAGATCGCGGTGGCGCCTTGGCCGTTTGGCGGGTGTTCGGTCAGCGTCACAGATTTGTAGTCGCCGCTGATCGGGGGGGCGTAAGTGCTTTGCGTGGCAGCGAAATCATCTAGGCTGTGTGTGCCGCCCGCTGCCCGCAACGACGCAACCATGTCGTCGGCGACCTCGCCTTGGTAAAACCCGCGGCGGCCATCTTTGGCGATGCGGCGCAGCACCTCGGCCTGATTGGGCGCGCGGAATATATCACCGGCGCGGGGCGCTTTTCCCTGCAAAAGGTAAAAATCACGGGCGCTTTCTGACAGTTCCTTGGCGTCTTCAGCCCAGTCAAACGCCACGCGGGGCGCGACAGGCACGCCTTCTTCGGCGTAGCGAATGGCCGGAGCCAATACCCGGTCTAGCCCCAACTTGCCCCAATCGGCAGAGAGCCGACAGAACGCGTCAACCGCGCCGGGGATCGTAACGGCGTCGGCGCCGCGCAAAGGTACTGCGGTTAGGCCACGCGCGCGCAAACCGTCGGCAGAAAGCCCGGCGGGGGATTTACCAGAGCCATTCAGCGCGACGATACGCTCTTCGCCTGCGGGCTTTAGCAAAACAAAGCAATCACCGCCGATGCCGGTCATTTGCGGTTCACAAAGACCCAACAGAACCGCCCCCGCGATTGCGGCATCTACGGCGTTGCCGCCAGTTTCAAGCGTTTGGATCGCCACTTTCGCGGCCAAGGGATGCGAGGTTGCGCACATACCATTTGCGGCAAAGACGGCAGAACGGCCCGGAGCCTGAAAGTCGCGCATAGATCCCTCCTGTTTCGGGGAGCCTATGGGCAAGCGGGCCGATTTCCAAGCGATCACAGTGCCTCGGCGTCCCGAACTGGGTGGGGGCTTTATCCGTGACGCCGAGGGAAGCTTTATGCAGCTACACCTTCAGTATCGACGAGTGGCACGACTATTTTGCGGGGAAAATTTGGCAGCATCTTGTCAGTTTCGGAAAAATTGAAACAGTTGGCGCCTATGGCCCTGATTGCCGCATATCCAGCCGAAAGGTTAGAAAGTTGCGGCCATCTTCGCGGTGATAATCAAGATCTTTCGACAAAGATCGAATCAGATGCCAGCCAAAGCCGCCTTCTGGCAAGCTATCCAGTCGGCCAAAGTTAGGCAGCTTGCCAGATGGAAGCTGCCCGTCAGGCATCGGCAACCCGGTATCGGAAATCTTGCAGACCAGCTCATCTTTGCGCAATTGCAGCGATATTTCGATCTCGCCCTCATAGCAGGAATAGGCGTGTTCGACGATGTTGTTCAACGCCTCGGCCAGCACAATTTCGGCAGTGCCGCGTTCATGCGCAGGCAGGCTTTGCAGCAGAATGGTGTCAAATAGTGACTGCAACCCTTCGCGCACCGCGCTTTGGCGGGCGGGGATGGTAAGATGCGCGCCGACCAGCTTCGGCGTTGACCCACATATGGGGTCAGCTTGCATGTTGCAGGCCATCTGGCACCTGATCGTGGATGGTAAACACGCTGTCCATCCGTGTAAGCCGAAACACTTTTTGCACGGTGGCGGTCAGGCCCGACAGTTCTAGCTTCCTATGCGGACCCAAGGATTTCATCACTGCAACAACTGCGCCCAGACCGCTGCTATCGATAAAAGCCACCCGCGACAGGTCAAGAACAACCCGCAGCGGCTGCGATTGGGTCAGTTCGCGCATGCGATCCTTGAATTGAATCGCGCCCGCTGCGTCGATGCGGTCTTCCATGGCGTGGATGACCATAATGTCACCGCGTTCTTCGGCCATAAGCTGCATCTGCCAATTCCTTTCATTAAAATATGAAGGCAGGCTACGATGCAGAAGTTACCGTTCGGTAAGCGCAGGTAGAAAAACTTAGTTCAGTTGAAACTGGAGCGGGTATCGGCCGTCTTCAAAGTCACCAAACAAATCCGGCAAATCCGGGTGGCTGACCGGTTCACCGGTTTCGTCTGGCACCAGATTTTGTTCTGATACATAGGCCACATAGTAGCTTTGGTCATTTTCAGCCAACAGGTGATAGAACGGCTGATTGCGCGACGGGCGCACATCTTCGGGGATGGCGTCGTACCATTCTTCGGTGTTGGAAAACATCGCGTCTACGTCAAAGACCACACCCCGAAACGGATGTTTGCGATGCCGCAACACCTGACCGATGTGATATTTTGCCGCGGTTTTCAGCATTTTGATTGGCTCCCCATAGGGTTTTAGTAATCTTTTGCGGCGGCACTGTCTATTGCGCTGCCTTGCTGTGGGGGAAACAGTCTGTCGTGGTGGGCGTCACAGTTGGCCGTCGCGCGGTGTGCCGTATTTCGCCCATCGCTGCCTTTCTGCCCGTAAACCAACGTAAAATCGAAGACATACCCATTTCATCCGGGCGGATTTTCCCGTATCGTCATGACAAAATAAAAGCGCGAGGGGCAAATGAGCAGACTTCTCCGTGCGTCGATATTGTTGCTGGCCCTTGCATCGTGTGGGGGGGGTAATTCGTCGGCGCCTCGTAATTTGGATGACGCCTGCGCGATTCTGCGGCAGCGGCCGACCTTCTATAAGGCGATGAAGGCGACAGAGCGGAAGTGGGGCGTGCCAGTGCATGTGCAGATGGCGGCGATCTACCAGGAAAGCAAATTCATCGGTAACGCGCGCACCCCGCATCAGTTTGCGTTGGGCGTGATTCCGATGGGGCGGCAGTCGTCGGCCTATGGGTTCAGTCAGGCGCTGGATGGCACTTGGGATGAATACCGCAAAGAGCGGCACCGCTTTGGCGCCAAGCGGGATCGTATCAGCGATGCCACCGATTTCATGGGGTGGTACATGAGCGGCAGCAGCGCTGAACTGGGGATTTCGTTGGCGGATGCAGAGGCGCAGTATCTTGCCTATCACGAGGGGCGGACGGGGTATGCGAACCAGTCCTACCTTGGCAAGCCTTGGCTGGTGGATGTTGCTGCGGCAATCGGGCAGCGGTCAGAGATGTATGCCGACCAGTTGGCCTATTGCCGCCGCTAGTCAGTTGCCGCGCTTTTGGCTTTCGACGTTGATGCTGAACAGCGAGGGTTTGTAATCGACCCCGGTTTTCAGCGCGCCTAGGATCACCGTGGTTTGCTGGCCAAGATCGTCGGTGATCACCCACTGCCGCAGGGCGGTGGGGTTGGCGGTGAAGACAAGCGAGATGCTGCCGTATTCGGGGTGTTCGGGGTCTTGGGCGACGACGTTGGTGGCGGTCTTTTCTTCGGTATGGGCGACGACCATCTTTGCGCCAGCAAGATCGATGTTTTCGGCAAGGATCAGGTTAAGCGGGGTGCGCTTTAGCGGGTATTGTTCGGGGGGCTGGTTTGACTTGTCGTCGAAGATGGCGACTTGGCCGCCGCTGGCCAGAACAAGGGCTTTGTCGGGCGGGGCGTATTCGAAGCGGACGCGGCCGGGGCGTTTGATGTAAAGCTTGCCCGTTGCGATGCTGCCGTCTGCGTTGATCTGGGTGAAGTCGGTTTCGGCGGTGGTCAGGCTGTTCAGATAGCTTGAAATCGCCTGCAAGGGGATCTTGTCGGCCAAGGCCGGCACGGTCATCAGGGCGAAGGCAAGCGGGGCGAGGAGGGGGCGAAGCATTTTCATGCCCCTTATATAGCGTAGCTTTGCCCCCCTCGCACCCCCTGCGGCATCACTTGGCGGAGAGGTGCCGAGAGCGGTTTTGTGACCGCGGTCCCAACTCGGGACCTTTTTTATCATAGCGAAATCAATGACTTGATATAGTGAATTTAAGGAATTCTTAACCTTTGACCGCCGGATCGTCGTAAAGGTGGGCGCGGCCAAGGTAATCGGTGATCTGCCAATGGCCGGGGCTGGTTTCGGTTGCGGCACTGGGCAGCAGCGGCACTTTGCCGTGACCGCCGGGCAGATCCAGCACATAGGTTGGCAGGCAGATACCGGAAAGATTGCCGCGCAGCGCCGCCATAAGCGCCTGACCTTCGGCGATGCTGGTGCGAAAATGGCTGGTGCCGCGCGCCAGATCGCAGTGGTGCAGGTAATAGGGTTTGACGCGGTTGCGGATCAGCGCGCGGAACAGGTTGGTCAGCGCCGCCACCGAGTTGTTGACGCCGTTCAGCAGCACGGTTTGCGACAAGAGCGGGATGCCCTGATTGGCAAGCCGGGCCAAGGCGGCCTGCGCCTGTGGTGTCAACTCATCTGCATGGTTGCTGTGCACGACGATGTAAACCGTTGGCCGGGTTTTCAGCGCGTCTAGCAGCGCGTCGGTGATA
>Ga0255096_1000339_pt1 | contig 23620 bp, 21 predicted proteins | sample Colum_Atlam_RepA_2_FD_188563 | JGI IMG/M metagenome (GOLD analysis project Ga0255096, IMG submission 188563) | Freshwater microbial communities from Columbia River, Oregon, United States - Colum_Atlam_RepA_8d | ecosystem: Environmental > Aquatic > Freshwater > River | place: USA: Oregon... | reverse complement strand
ATCGGTGTTGTCGCCCAGCACCCCCTCGGGCCCGAAGGCCAGGGTATTGACCGCACCCGCCAGCCGTGCACGATCGGTCAGCCGATCCGCCAGGGCAAAGGCCTCGAGCTTGAAGGGCACGGTCACGTTGCAACCCGACCCGCCCTCGTCCCGGAAGGCCTGCACCGTGGCCTTGAAACCGTCGAGCGGCGCCAGCAGGCGCTCATACGTGATCCACTGCCCGGTCTGGGCGGCAAAGCGCGCGTGAATCTCAGGGGAGCGGCTGTGCGCGATCGGATGACCGATCACTGCGTAGCGTGCGGGTTTCGAGTCCGTCATGGGTGAAGGTCCAGGTTCGAACGATCTGCAGGATGTCGCCCTGACGGGCCATCTCGGGTGGAAACCGGGCGTAGGGCTGACCGGCGTAGACAATTTGCCGAACCGCCCGGTTGAGCGCCTCGTGGCGGGATTTGCGATTGAGGACCACATCGACCACCTGGCCGTGCCGGTCGATCTCGACCGTGATGATCAGGGAATCGTAAAGACGTCCACGGGCTTCGGCAGGATAGCGATCGGTCCCGATGCGCTCGACCTGACTGGCCCAGTCTGCGACATATTGGGCATGGACCGCCCCCACGGCGTTGATGCCAAAGGTCATGCGACGGGGGCGTTTGTTGTAATCCTCGATATTGCGCTCGATCTCGGCCTGCATTCGGGCGAGGACTGCCTCGCGGGTCTCGCGATCGCTGGCCTCGGGCCGAGGGCTTTCGGGGGAAGGCTTTGGGGGTGCGAGCCCATCTCGATCGCGGGCCAGCGCCAGCAGTTCACGCTGGCGCGCCTCCAGCGCCTCCAGCCGCTGTCTGAGCAAGGCCGGGTCACTGCCGTCAAGGGGAATCGCGCTGGGCGGCAGAGGCGACTTGGCACGTCCTCGCTCATGCTCGCCTCCACCCTCCTGATCGACCTGAGCAATCACGTCGGCCCGAACGGGCCGAGTGGTGCTGCGCGTGTTGAGCAGAATGATTTCAAGACCCTGGTCCTGCGGGGTCAGGATGACGGGCAGCGGTGGCGCGAAGCGGGCCGTGAGCAGCACCGCATGCACCACGAACGAGGCCAGCAACGCCAGCCCCAGGGGCTCGCGAAGCCAGTCCTTCATGTCGTGCGGCGGTCCCCGGCTTGTCCGTCGTCGGCCGCCTCGGGAGCCGGCGGCGCTTCTGCGTCTTCGGCAGGCTGGCCCGCTGGTACAGACTCGTCCTCGACTCGCGCAGACTCCTCCAGATCGCCTGCATCGATCGTCTCCGCCAGCACCCCGGCAAACCGCCCGGAAGCCTGCAGTTCGAGCTCGTCGAGGTCGATCAGATCGACCAGAATCTGGCGACCCGGCGCCAGACCCTGCGCAGGCAACTCGGGCAACCGCAAAAAGAGCGGCGCCTGCACCAGACGCACCAGATCATCGCGCAGGATCACTGCGGGCAGGCGCGGCTCCGGGCCGTGCTGCGCCACCCAGCGCAGGCACCAGTAGCGCTCCATGCGATTCTGGAAATCCCCATACGCAGCATGACGCGCATCGAAGGCTGAAATGATGGCAAACACATCGGCATCACCACGGGCATGCGGGGGCGTCTGCTCGCAGGCCAGGGCAATCAGCTGACGTTGATTGAGCAGATCGACATAACGACGCAGAGGCGAGGTGGACCAGGTGTATTGCGCGACACCCAGCCCCTGATGGCCTGAGGCCTGGGTGGTCATGACCACCCGGCCACCGGGTTGCTGGGCCCGATAGATGCCCAGTGCGCGATGCTCTGCCAGCCAGGCGCCCCAGGTGGCATTGGCGAGGATCATGAGCTCGGCCACGATGCGATCAAGCGGTGCATCGCGACGCCGCTGCACGATGCGGACGCTCGAGCGGCCGTCGGGCTCGAGATCCACATAGAAACTGAAGTCGGTCCGGTGACGGGACTCAGGCTTGCCGCGCGCCTGATCACGGGCATCGGACAGCGCCTGGGTCAGACGCCAGAGCACACGCAGCGCCGATGCCTGCTCCAATGCGCCCATGGATTGCGCCGGGTCGGTGAGCGCCGCCTCGGTGACCAACTCATCGAGCTGGTCATGGCGAAGGTTGGCCGCCACGCGAATCCGTTCGAGCACGGTTGTGGTGGCAAGTATCTGCGTTCCCGATGGGTCGAGATCGACATAGAGCGACAATGCGGGGAGCACCCGCCCTGCTTCGAGCGTGAAGCGCTCGACCACGGCGTCGGGCAGCATGGTGATCTTGTCGCCCGGCATGTAAACGGTAGACATGCGATCCCGGGCAATGCGGTCGATCTCTCCGTTGGCGTCGATCAGCAGGCCAGGCGCAGCAATGTGGATACCGATGCGGTAGCGGCCCTCAGGCAGCACCTGCACCGACAGACAGTCATCGATCTCGGTGGTGGTCGAGTCGTCGATCGAGAAGGGCTCGACGGGCGCAAGCGGCAGATCCGCCAGGGCCTGTGCCAGCCGATGATCGAGCGCCTCGGTCGGCACCGGCGCAAATCCACTGCCCCGTGCAAACTGCTCCGCCAGAAAGCAGCGCAGATGCAGATCCTGAGCGTCAGCAAAAGCGCCTCGCTCAACCAGCAATCGATGGGCTGGCAGACGAGACAGGGCGCAGGCCCGCTCCAGCGCCTTCCATTCCGGTGTGTTCTTGTCGGGCCGCATCAGAAGCACGGCGGCCTGCGCGGCGATGGCTTCGGGCATCTCGCCCTGCGCAAGCGCCTGGGCCCAGGCTTCAATGCGCTCGGCCTGCTCTTTTTTGCGCTCCACCGCTGCAAGGGCAGCCCGGAGCGTGTCAGGCGGGGCAGGCCGGTATCGACCCCGACCCTTGCGGTAGAAATACACGGGCGCAGCGTGCACCCGCATCAACAGACCTGCACTTTGCACCGCCGAAGGGCCGGCGCCGAAGTACTCCTTCGCCAGTTCGGTGAAGTCGAATTCGTCCTGGGGGGCACACTCCCAGAGAAAGTCGAGCTCGATCTGCTCGGCCGTCTGCTGAGCCTGCTGCATCAGATCGGCAGGGCCGGGCGATGCAAAGCGCAGCAGCACGTGGCTGGCCTTGACCTTGGTGCGCTTGCCGCTGGCGGACTCCACCTGCAGGCTGCCGCCGGCCTCGGACAGCACGGTACCCGCCTTGAAGGCACCGTCTTCGTCAAACAGGACATTGGAGGCGGACATGAAGCCGCCGATTATAGCGGCCGGCCCACCGTTCGATCAGAGCTGAATGCCGCCCGAGACCTCGATGACCGCACCGTTCAGATAACTCGAGTCATCCGAGCCCAGAAAGGCATAGACCGCTGCGATTTCCTGGGGCTTGCCCAGGCGCCCCAGGGGCACCTTCTCGATCATCTTGTCCTTCACGGCTGCCGGAATCGTCTCGAGGATGGGCGTCTCGATGAACCCCGGACACACCGCATTGACCCGCACACCCTTGGGGCCGAGCTCGCGGGCCCAGGTCTTGGTGAAACCGATCACACCGGCCTTGGTGGCTGCGTAGTTGGTCTGGCCGAAGTTGCCATACAGGCCCACCACCGAGGAGGCATTGATGATGCAACCCGAGCCCTGTGCCGTCATGGTGTCGGCCACCGCCTGGGTGCACTCAAAGACGCCCTTGAGGTTGACCGCGATCACCGCATCGAACTGAGCCGAGGTCATGCGGGCAAGCCGCGCATCCTTGGTGATGCCGGCGTTGTTGACCAGAATGTCGATACGCCCCCAGGCGGCCTTGACCTGACTCACCATGGCATCGATCGCCGCCCGGTCGGTCACATCGACCACACAGCCCATCGCCTGACCACCCGCGGCCTTGAGGGTCTCGACGGCCGCCTGCACCCGGGCTGCACCAATGTCACTCACGACAACCCGTGCGCCCTCGGCGGCATAGCGTTCGGCGGTCGCCAGGCCAATGCCCTGCGCAGCCCCCGTGATGATCGCGACTTTGTCCTTGAGGCGCACAGCCTGCTCCCTGTGGTGTGTGGATCCAGGGCGTGATGGTATCCGCTTGGCCGGGCAGACCGGAGCCAGGGGCTCACTTCAGGCCGGGGGCTGCCAGTGCATGTCGGGATCGAGCGGATAGATGGGCCGGGGCATGCGCTGCCAGGCCACCTGCGAGAGCACCGGCGTGGTGAGCCCGGGCACATCCACCTCAACGATCTGTTCATTGGAGAAAAACTCGTCGAAGGCCGCCCGGAAGTGCCCCCGTGACTTGAGTACCAGCACGCGGACCGCCGACAGATCGATGCCCATCACCTCGAACTGGGCCGGGTCGCGGGCCTGATCGCGTCGACTGATCACGAGCACCTGGATACCGCCCAGACGCAGGAGCGCGGTGGAGCCGTTATCAACCCGTGATCCCTTGGAGATGCCGCGACGAGCCAGATAGTCCCCGGCATGCAGCCGCTCCACCTGCACCGGGGCCTCGAAGCGGCCCGACAGGGGATGGGTCTCGTCGCGGTTGAACTGCGCCTGAAAGCGCGCGCCCACGCCGGCCTCGTGCGCCTGCGCGGCCAGCAGCGGATCGTAGACCGGGCCAAACACCGCGCCCTCGACGCCGGCCTGGGCAAAGGCCTTCAGGATCCACACCGTATTGCCCCGGCCGCCCCCGCCTGGGTTGTCGGCGACATCGGCGAACACGCGCGATGCAGCACGGCCCTGACCACTCTCGAGCGCCCATTGCGTGGCCTGCTCTAGCGAGGTGAGTCGCGGAACCCAGTCGGCCCGATGGGCCCAGGCCTGCGCCGCAATCTCGCTGGCCAGGCGCTGGGCTTTTTCAGGCTGATTGCGCGTGGTCACGATCACGGACATGCCGTTGCGCGGCGTGTCGCCCAAGGTAAAGCCGCTCAGGATGGAGACATCGATCACGTCCGGGTCGATGCGCGACTGCCCGAATTCGATCAGGGCCCGATAGGGACCGAAGGCCGTGTTCTGCGTAACCGAGGGGGGCACGAAAGGCAGCTTCACGAAGGCGGCGGTGGGCCGCAGACCGGCGAGCATCTCGTGCAGCGCAGCCGCACAATCCTCGCCGCGCTCGAACATGTCGGTATGCGGATTCTCGCGATACGAGATGAGCACATCGGCCGCACTCACCATGCGCTGCGAGATGTTGCCGTGCAGATCAAGCGTGGCCACCACCGGCACGCTCGGCCCCACCAGAGTGCGCACACGCTCCAGCAGCGTGGCTTCGGGGTCGGGATCGACCGTGGCAATGGCCGCGCCATGCAGGGACAGAAACACGCCGTCCACGGGCAGGGCCTGCTGCAGGCGCTGGCACAGGTCGTGGCACAGGGCATCGAAATAATGCTGATCAACGCAACCACTGGCTCCGACATGGGCATGGCGCAGCGGCACGGGTGTCCAGGGCCCGCGCGCATTCATGGCAGCTACAAATCCGGTGGTGGTGCGCGGCAGGAGCGGATCAGGGTGCAGCCAGTCCTGCGCCAGTTCGGCGCCTGCCAGATCACAGAAGCCCGCAAATTCCTCGGCTGTGGCCACGGGCGAATGCGAATTGCTTTCCAGCATGAAGCCGCCTACGGCGATGCGGGGGGGCGGTTGTGAAGCCGCCGATCGTGAAGCCGCCGATCGTGAAGCCGCCAACGGGGAGTTCGCTGAAGAGGGGGTCTTCGAAGCAGCGTTCGTCGAAGAACGGGATGTCGGATTTGTCATGGCCAGTCGGGTGAATGAGAATGCAGTCAGTCGCAGCGTTCGGGAATCCCGGGGATCCGTCGGAACCCCAACGCTAGCCTATCCTGAGGAGACCCCATGTCATTTCGCACCCTTGCTCTGGCCCTGATGCTGTCCACTCTGCCGGTGGCCGCCGTCAGTCAGACCCTGACCCTGGGGACCAAGCTCGAGCTCAATACCCTCGATCCGCACTTCTTTGCGTCCTTTCCAACGGGCTCCTCCCACGAGAACCTCTACGAGCGTCTGACAAAGCTCGATGAGAACGGTGCCGTGCAACCCCAGCTGGCCACTTCATGGCGCTCGATCGATGCCGACACCTGGGAATTCAAGCTGCGCCCGAACGTGAAGTTTCATGACGGCGCGAGCTTCACTGCAGAAGACGTCGCCTTCACGATCTCGCGCGTGCCCAATGTGCCCAACACCCCGAACTCCTTTGCGCAGTTCACCCGCAACATCAACCGGGTCGAGATCATCGACCCGCTCACGCTGCGTCTGCACACCAAGACCCCCTCGCCCACGCTGCCGCTCGATCTGTCCAATGTCTTCATCATCTCGGCGCGCGCGGGCAAAACCGCAACCACCGCCGACTACAACGCGGGCAAGGCCGCCGTTGGTACCGGGCCCTACCGACTGGTGGAGTGGGTCAATGGCGAGCGCCTGGTGGTTGAGCGCTTTGATGGCTACTGGGGCCCCAAGCCGCCGTGGCAAAAGGTGACCGAACGCGTGATTGCCAAGGATGCTTCGCGGGTCGCCGCCCTGCTGTCGGGGCAGGTCGATGCCATCGATGCGGTGCCCACGGCCGACCTGGCCCGCCTGCGCCAGGACGCCCGCTATGTTGTGAACGGTGGCCCCTCGGCTCAGGTGCAGTACATCGCGCTCGACTCCAACCGGGATGTCTCGCCCTTCGTCACCGCCAAGGACGGATCGCCCCTGCCCCGCAACCCGCTCAAGGATGCACGGGTGCGCAAGGCCCTGTCACTGGCCATTCCGAGGCAGGCGATTGCCGAGCGCCTGATGGAAGGCGCTGCGGTGCCGGCAAGCCAGTTGCTGCCTGCCAATTTCCCGGGTGCCAGTGCCAACCTCAAGCCTGATCCGCAGGATCTGAACCGTGCCCAGGCGCTGCTGCGCGAGGCCGGCTGGGCCGAGGGTTTCAAGATCACCCTGCACGCCACCGGTGATCGCTATCCCAACGATGCCGGTGTGGCCCAGGCCATCGGGTCGGGCTGGACCCGGCTCGGGCTCACCGTGGCGGTCGACACCATGCCGGGCGCGGTGTTTTTCGGACGGGCCAGCAAGCAGGAATTCTCGGCGTTCACGGCGCAGTACGGTTCGGACGAAGTCGGCATCGGCATGCGGGCCCTGCTCGCCACCTTTGACACCTCACGGGGATTTGGCACCGCCAACCGCACCCGCTACTCCAACCCGGCGATTGACCAGAAACTCTCCGAGGCGCTGGTCATGATGGATGCCAGTGCCCGTCAGACCGCGCTGGCCCGGGTCATGGAGGCCTACATGGAAGACCAGGGCCTGATTCCCGTGTTCTATCCGGTCTTCGACTACGCTGCCAAAAAAGGGCTGGTCATCACCCACCGGCCGCAACGGCGATTCAACGCCCTCATGATCAAACCGGGAGCCTGAGATGGCCACACCTGACCTCGTCATTCGCAATGCCACCCTCGTTGATGGCAGTGGCGCTGCCGCCTGCATCGCCGATGTGGCCGTCCACGCCGATCGCATCACGGCGGTTCACCGTCGGGGTCAGGCCTCGCTGTCGGGCGTGCAGACGGTCCAAGCCCACAGCGTGCCGCAGGCAGAAAGCTCGCTGCGCGCCGGCGAGCCGATCAGCAAAGGCCATCGCGAGATCGATGCCCAGGGCCTGCTGCTCACGCCGGGCTTTGTTGACGTGCACACCCACTACGATGGCCAGGCCACCTGGGATGCCCAACTGGCGCCCTCCTCGGTGCATGGCGTGACCACCGCCGTCTTTGGCAACTGTGGCGTGGGCTTTGCGCCGCTGCGCCCCGGGGGTCAGGACTTCCTCATCAACCTCATGGAAGGGGTCGAGGACATTCCCGGCACGGTGCTGTCTGAGGGCATTCCCTTCAACTGGGAAAGCTTTCCGGAATACCTCGATGCACTCGAGGCCCTGCCCCATGCCATCGACATTGGTGCACAGGTGCCTCATGCAGCCCTGCGCTGCTATGCCATGGGCGAGCGTGGCGGCGATCATGCCGAGATGCCAACCGCTCAGGAACGCGAGTTCATGGGGCGTCTGCTCGAAGAAGCCCTGCATGCAGGCGCGCTCGGGCTCACCACCTCGCGCACCATCAAGCACAAGGCCCGGGATGGCCGCAACACGCCCAGCCTGAGCGCTTCTGAGGACGAACTCATCAGTCTGGCGCGCGCCATGCGCCGCGCCGGCAAGGGCGTGATCGAGGTGAACTCGGATTTCGGCCCGGGCGAATACGAGATCATGGAGCAGGCCTGTCGGGAATCGGGCCGTCCACTCTCCATCCTGTTGATCCAGGTCGATCGGGCCCCACAGCTCTGGAAGGACACCCTGGATCAGATCCATGCCTCGCGGCGCAAGGGTCTGGAGGTCAATGCCCAGGTGGGCAGCCGCTGCATCGGAGTTCTGCTGGGCCTGCAGGCCAGCCTCAATCCCTTCGGTTTTCATCCGGTGTGGCGCGAGCAGCTGGCCGGTCTCGACCATGCCGCGCGCGTGCAGCGGCTGAAGTCCGATGCCGAACTGCGCCGTGTGCTCACCCAGCAACCGGCCGACAATGCTGGCACACGTCATATTGCAGGCATGCTCGAGCGGGCTTTCGTGATGGGCGCGATCCCCGACTACGAGCCCGCGGCGGGCGACTCCATCGCCCAGCGCGCACGCTCGAGCGGACAATCGGTCTGGTCGCTGGTGATGGATGCCCTGCTCGCGGATGAAGGCGGCGGCCTGCTCATGCATCCCTTCGAGAACTACACCCACGGGGATCTGGAAGTGGTGCGGGCCATGCTCGAAGACGAGGCCACCGTGATGGGCGTGGGCGACGGTGGCGCGCATGTGGGCACGATCTGTGATGCCAGCGGCCCCACCTTTTTGCTCACGCACTGGGCCCGTGATCGCAAGCGCGGCCCGCGCATTGCGCTCGAAACCCTGATCCGCAAGCAGACCCGCGACTCCGCCCTGTCGTATGGCCTGACCGATCGGGGCCTGATTGCGCCGGGCCTGCGGGCTGACCTGAACCTGATCGACCTGGCCGGCCTGAGCCTGCCCCGGCCCGAGATGGTTCATGACCTGCCTGCAGGCGGCAAGCGCTTCCTGCAAGGGGTGCGGGGCTATCGGCATACCTTCGTGGCCGGTGTTGAAACCCGCTGCAACGATGCGCCCACCGGCGCCCTGCCCGGCCAGCTGGTGCGAGGCGCGGGTCAGGCCACCCCGGCAAAGGCGAGTACCGCCTCGAGGTGATCCGCAAAGTCCGACAGCCCGTGGTCACTGCCCTGGATCACGCGGCAGTCGGCCCCGGCACAGAAGGCGACCATCTCGCGCCAGTCCAACAGCTCATCGCCGGTGGCAGCCAGCAGCAGGGTGCGCTCGGGATGGGCGAGCCGGCCCGGTTCGATCCCGGCCAGCTCCCGGACATGCTCGGTGGTCCACTCAAACCCCTTTGAAGGGTCGTGATAGAAGGGCTGCCATCCCACATAGGCCGACAGCCCGCGGGCCGGGCGAAGGGCTGGATTGAGCAGCACCAGACGACAGCCATGACGGGCAGCCAGCACGGTGGCATAACAGCCGCCCAGCGAACTGCCGATCAGCGTGTCCTGGGGCCCCAGGATGTGGCGCGCCTCGACGGCGGCCAGTGCCTCGCGCGGTGAAACCGGCAGGGCGGGCGCATCGAATGCGTCCGCCTGACCTCTGCGCGCCAAGGCCTGCGCGAGCAGCCGGGCCTTGAAGGAATCGGGCGAGGATCGAAACCCGTGCAGGTAGAGAATCATTCGAAGGCGTCAGGCGAATCAGGTGAACGCGTTGGGCAAGTCAGGTGAGCGCATCAGGCGATCACGTCGGTCGCATCGAACGATTCATTGGAGCGCGTCGAGCAGTTTCTGGTGAATGCCACCAAACCCGCCGTTGCTCATCACCAGAATGTGATCGCCGGGCTGGCTCGCCCTGACCACCGCCTCGACCAGCGCCTCCAGGGTCATGCAGACCTGTGCACGATCTGCCAGCGGGGCCAGCGCCTCATGGGCATCCCAGCCCAGGCCCTGCGCATAGCAGAAACTCAGATCCGCTTCGGTCAGCGACTCGGCCAGCCGGGCCTTCATGGCGCCAAGCTTCATGGTGTTCGACCGCGGCTCGAACACCGCAAGAATGCGCGACCCCGCCGGCAGGCGCGCCCGCAGGCCCGCCACGGTGGTCGCCATGGCGGTGGGATGGTGGGCAAAGTCGTCGATGACCGTGACGCCGGCCCGCTCGCCGCGCAGCTCCATGCGTCGGCGCACCCCACCAAAGCGCGACAGTGCCGCGATCGCCTGTTCAGGCTCGACACCCACATGGGCTGCCGCCGCCACAGCCGCAAGGGCATTGCTGCGATTGTGGGCACCCGTAAGGGGAAGCCGGCACAGCCCCAGAGACCGATCACCCTGGAAGACCTCGAATTCGCTGAATCCCAAGGGCGCCGCTGGGCTGGCGAGCTGCTCGCGGGTCGGGCCCGCATGCCAGCCGGACGGATCATCAAACCACTGCAGGCTGCTCCAGCAGCCGCGCTCGATCACCCGCCGCAGGGCTGGCTCGGTGCCCTCGGCCACAATCCGGCCCGAACGGGGCACAGTGCGCACCAGATGGTGGAATTGCGTCTCGATTGCCGCAAGATCGGCAAAGATGTCCGCATGATCGAACTCAAGGTTGTTCAGGATGGCGGTTGTGGGCCGGTAATGAACAAACTTGGAGCGCTTGTCGAAGAAGGCCGTGTCGTACTCATCGGCTTCGATCACGAAGGGCGCATCGGGATCGGACAACCGCGCTGAAAACGGGAAATCCACCGGAACGCCCCCAATCAGAAAACCAGGCTTGCGACCGCAGGCCTCCAGAATCCAGGCCAGCATGGCCGTCGTGGTGGTCTTGCCGTGGGTGCCCGCCACAGCCAGCACGCTGCGATGCGCCAGCACCTGTTCGGCCAGCCACTGCGGCCCAGACTGATAGCTCTGGCGAGCATCAAGAATGGCCTCCATGAGGGGGTTGCCCCGCGAGACCACATTGCCGATCACCCAGACATCGGGCTGCAATTGGAGCTGATCGGCATCGAACCCCTCGATCAGATCAATTCCCAGGGCGCGAAGCTGATCGCTCATGGGGGGATAGACCCCGGCATCACAGCCGGTCACCCGATGGCCCGCCTCTCGGGCCAAAGCCGCGAGGCCGCCCATGAAGGTCCCGCAAATCCCCAGGATATGAAGGTGCATGCCGGCCATTCTACCGGGGCGATCTGCCTGCCTTAGACTGCCTGCATGCTGCCTGAACCGCCGACAGGGCCCCGAGCCCCGCAAGACCCTGCATCCGATGCGAGCCCGATGGGCGAGCCCCGCATCGCTCGTCCGCCCGGGGTGGCCGATCCCGCTGTCCTGGCCCGCGCCCCTGCGCTGCGCCAGGAAATCGCGGCGGTCGCAGCCTTGCGGGTGGCGGAGTCGGGTCTGGATTATGGTCAGGCCAAGCTCGAGGCGGCTGACGAGGTCTTGCAGGGCGGCGCCATTGCGCGAGGCATGCTGCCCGACAACGCCGAACTTGATGCCGCACTGGCCAGTCACCTCGATCTCTTCGACCCCGATCATGCCCATCGGGTCATGCGCATGCGCACCGTGGCCCTCGAGCTCATGGATCGGCTGGCTGCGTTTGATCCTTGGGTCACGGGCTCGGTCTGGAAAGGCATCGTGGCCGAACATGTGCCCATCCACCTGCAGGTCTTTCACGATGACCCGAAAGAGGTCGTGTTGTACCTCCTTGACCTGGGACTCTCGTTCGAGGCCCTTGAACTGCCTTCACTGAACCCGGGGCAGGAAGGCGGGGTCGAGGCTGTCGCGCTGGAATACCGCCATGAACCGGTTCAGATTGCCCTGCATCCAGGCGATGCCAGACGGCAGGTGGCCCGGGCCGCCCACCGTTCAGCGGAGCGAGGCGATCGGGTGGCTCTCAGAATGCTGCTCGGTCGATCCCTCTGAATTACTCTCTGGGCGCATTTCGATTTCCGAGTCGCAAGGAACCTTGATCATGTCTTACCCCCACTCGCCCTCGTCTCGCCGAAAACTCCTCATCACGAGCGGCCTCGGGGCTGCGGCCGTGGCGGGCGGCCTGGCGGCTTGGCAGCTCCTCAAGCCCTCGCCCGGGGAGGTGGCCCCAGCCTGGAGGGAGGCTGGGTGGCAGGATGCCCAGGGACGCATCATTGACCTGAGTGCCTGGAAGAATCGGGTCGTCCTGCTCAACTTCTGGGCCACCTGGTGCCCGCCATGCGTTGAGGAAATGCCCGAATTGTCCGAGCTGCATCAACGATATGAGACCCGAGGATTCGGCGTGTTCGGTATTGGGATCGATTCAGCTGCCAAAATCGCCGAATTTCAGACGAAAACCCCGGTGAGCTATCCGCTCGCTGTGGGTGGACTGGGCGCAACCGAGCTCGGTCGCGCCTTCGGGAATCAAGGCGGCATGCTGCCGTTTTCAGTGCTGCTGGATCGACAGGGCCGAATCGCTCAACGCGTGCTGGGCCGCATCAAACTGACCGTCCTCGAGCCGGCCGTGCGCAACCTGCTGGCCTGAGGCCGCGACCGCTTACTAGACAGATTGATGAAGCTCGCGCAAAATTCGTCGCATCTTCGGCGAATTCGCATCGATCGTGACCAACCCGCTGGTTTGGGTCATCCACGGACCCAACCTCAACCTACTCGGAACGCGCGAGCCTGAAACCTACGGCAGCACGACCCTGTCCGACATCAATCAGATGCTGGCGGCCGACGCACTTGGGTTTGGTGTGCGTGTCGAGGCCTTCCAGAGTAACCATGAGGGTGCACTGGTCGATCACATTCAGCGAGCCAAAAGCGAGGAAGTGCAGTTCATCATCATCAATCCCGCTGCCTACACCCATACAAGTGTCGCGATTCGAGATGCCCTGGCTGCAGTGGACCTGCCGTTCATCGAAGTCCACCTATCGAATGTCCATCGACGCGAAGCCTTCCGGCATCGCTCCTTTCTCTCGGATATCGCCACCGGCGTGATTGCTGGTTTGGGCGCCGAGGGCTACCGCCTTGCGCTGCGATATGCAGCGCACCGACTCCAGTACGGAACCTGAACATGGATCTGCGAAAACTCAAGACCCTGATTGACCTCGTGGCCGAGTCGGGGATCTCCGAACTCGAAATCACCGAGGGCGAAGACAAGGTCAGGATCGTCAAAAACGCAGCAGCAACTCCCACGTACCTCGCGCCGGCGCCAACCATGATGGCGGCCCCTGCGATGGCCATGACAGCGCCGGCGGCCGCGATGCCTGCCGCCGCTGCGATCAGCGCGGGCTCTGCCGCCCCCGCATTGTCCGCGGCGGCAGACAGCGTGCTGGCCGCGAGCAGCGGCCACGTTGTCAAGTCGCCCATGGTGGGAACCTTCTATCGATCGGCCAATCCGAATTCGCCGGCGTTCGTGGAAGTGGGCAGTGCCGTGGCCAGCGGGGCCACCCTGTGCATCATCGAAGCCATGAAACTCATGAACGAGATCGAGTCCGATGTCGCCGGCACCGTCAAGGCCATCCTGGTCGAGAACGGACAGCCCGTCGAGTACGGCCAGCCGCTCTTCGTGATCGAGTGATCCCATGTTCGACAAGATCCTGATCGCCAACCGGGGCGAGATCGCGCTACGCATCCAGCGGGCCTGTCGCGAGCTCGGCATCAAGACCGTGGTCGTGCACTCCGAAGCCGACACTGAAGCCAAGTACGTCAAGCTTGCAGACGAATCGGTCTGTATCGGTCCGGCCCTGTCCAGAGACAGTTATCTCAACGTGCCGGCCATCATCAGCGCAGCGGAGGTCACCGACGCCGAGGCCATCCATCCGGGCTATGGATTTCTGTCCGAAAATGCCGACTTCGCCGAACGCGTCGAGAAAAGCGGTTTCGTTTTCATTGGCCCGAGGGCTGAATCGATTCGCATCATGGGGGACAAGGTCAGCGCCAAGGATGCGATGCGGGCGGCAGGGGTGCCGGTGGTCCCCGGATCTGAAGGGGCCTTGCCCGACGATCCGCGGGAGATCGTCAAAATTGCGCGTTCCGTGGGCTATCCGGTGATCATCAAAGCCTCGGGTGGCGGCGGAGGCCGCGGAATGCGGGTGGTCAACACCGAAGCGGCCCTGCTGCATGCCGTCACCACCACCCGGTCGGAAGCGGGCGCTGCATTCGGTAATCCCGCGGTCTATCTCGAGAAGTTCCTCGAGAACCCCCGGCACATCGAAATCCAGGTCCTCGCGGATACCCACAAGAATGCGGTTTACCTTGGCGAGCGAGATTGCTCGATGCAGCGACGCCATCAGAAGGTGATCGAGGAGGCCCCAGCGCCCGGCATCAGTCGCCGTCTGATCGAGCGTATCGGCGCGCGTTGCGCGGATGCCTGCCGCAAGATCGGATACCGTGGTGCAGGAACGTTCGAATTCCTGTTTGAAAACGACGAGTTCTATTTCATTGAGATGAACACGCGGGTTCAGGTGGAGCATCCTGTGACTGAACAGGTCACGGGGATCGATATCGTCCAGGAACAGATCCGAATCGCTGCAGGCGAGAAGATGCGTTTCCGGCAGCGGGATATCCAGATTCGTGGGCATGCAATCGAGTGTCGAATCAACGCTGAGGACCCTTTCAAGTTCACCCCCTCCCCAGGTCGAATCACGGCCTGGCATGCGCCAGGGGGCCCGGGGATCCGGGTGGATTCCCATGCCTACACCAACTACTTCGTCCCGCCGCATTACGACTCGATGATCGGGAAGGTCATCGCCCATGGTGATACCCGGGAGCAGGCCCTGCGCCGGATGCGCATCGCACTGTCGGAGATGGTGGTTGAGGGCATCCAGACGAACCTGCCACTGCACCGGGAACTGTTTACGGACTCCAGTTTTGAGGCAGGCGGAACATCGATCCACTATCTCGAATCCAAGCTCGCTCAGCGCAAGCATTAATCGCTGGTCGCCCGTGCCGCCCCTGACTCCCCACATGCTGAGCGCGGTAATCTGAATGCCTGGATGGAACGAACTGGTTCTTGAAGTCGGCAGGGATGAAGCCGAGCCCTGGAGCGATGCATTGCTGGAGGCGGGTGCCCTCTCGGTCCAGGCAGAGGACGCCGACGCAGCATCGCCCGACGAGCAGCCACTCTACGGTGAACCGGGCATGCCCGCGGCCCAGACGCCTGGTCTGACCGGCTGGCATAGAACGCTGCTCGCCGCACTGCTCGATCCCGCCCAAGACCCGCTCAGGGTACTGGCCGATGCGGCCCGAGGCATGGGTCGTGAGGTTCCTCAGGTCCATTCGATCCGGCGCGTCGATGATCAAGACTGGGTGAAGCTCACGCAGTCCCAGTTCGAACCGATCGAGATTGGCACGCGCCTCAGGATCACCCCAAGTTGGCATGCTTCGTCGACGGACGGCCGACTGGACATTGTGCTGGATCCAGGGTTGGCGTTCGGCACCGGCAGCCATCCGACCACCCGCTTGTGCCTGCAGTGGCTGGAGCGACAGTCTCTGGCGGGCTGTCGGGTCATCGATTACGGCTGTGGCTCAGGAATCCTGGCCATCGCGGCCGCCTGTCTGGGGGCAGTGGATGTGGTTGGCGTGGATATCGATCCTCAGGCCTTGCTCTCGACGCAGAGCAACGCATTGCGAAATCGAGTCCAGATCGAGGTGAGAAGTACCGATGCTGCAGCCCCCGGTCCTGCAGACGTGGTGGTGGCCAACATCCTTTCAAGCCCGCTCAAACTGCTTGCTCCCGTCCTGACCCGTCTTGTCAAGCCTGATGGGCAGCTGGTGCTCTCAGGGGTGCTGGAGCGACAGATCGACGAAGTCTGCAGCGCCTACCAACCCTTCATGCAGCTGCGTGCGGTGGCTGTCCAGGAGGGCTGGGCCTGCCTTGCGGGCCATCAGGCGCCATGACGCTGGCGACGACCTGCCCCCATTGCAAGACCAGCTTTCGCGTTGTTGCCGATCAGCTGAAACTGCGAAGGGGACTGGTCCGGTGTGGTCGCTGTCATCAGGTATTTTCCGGTGTTGACGCGCTGACTTACCTTGATGAGCCCAGCCCTGCTGTAGCCCCTCAGACCGGCAATCCCCCGGCCCTGCGGTCAAGCGACGGCGACCTCAAGCCTACCTCTGCCTCTGACCCTGCCGCCGAAGCAGTGGCCGCGCAGGTCGTGCCTGAGGTCGTGCCTGAGGTCGTGCCTGAGGTCGTGCCTGAGGTCGTGCCTGAGGTCGTGCCTGAGGTCGTGCCGCATGTTTCAACTCGGCTGCCTGATACAGCCCAGCTTGAGCATGAACTGCCTGCTTCCGGGGCTGGTGCAATGGAGCCGGCCGTTGCGGCACAACGTTCCGTTCGTCAGCGCAGGCCGATCGTCACTCTGTTGTTCGTCGCAGGGATTGCGGGCCTGGTGGTTCAGGCGCTGATCGGTTGGCGTCATGAGTTGGCCTATCGATGGCCCATCATTCATCCCACGGTCGCTCGAGTGTGCGAGCAATTCGAGCTGGAACTTCATCCACCGCTTGATGCCCGCGCACTCACCATCGAGAGCTTTGAAGTCAGCGCTGCAGGCGAGCCGATGAAACTCTCTCTCGATGCCGTCATTCGAAACCGCAGCGGTCGCACCGTCGCCTTTCCCGCGATCGAACTGACCCTGCGGGACTCGCAATCCGTTCTTCTCTCGCGCAGCGTGATCGAAGCCCAGGCTTACGTCTCGGCCGAGCAGCGCCCCAAGGGATTGACGGCAGGGGCGGAATGGACAATTCATGTGCCGCTCGAGCACGATGGCCTCGCAGTGACTGGGTATTCGGCCGTTCTCTTTCATCCCTGAGCCTGACTGAATCCGCCTATGCAGCCCGGTCCGGGTGTTCAGAGCAGGGTCTTCTCATCCTTCTGTCTCGGAGTTTTCCTTCCATGTCCTCCCGCGTTCTGATCAGTGGCTCGATGGCCTACGACACCATCATGGTGTTCGACGGTCATTTCAAGGACCACATCCTTCCCGAACGGATTCACATGCTCAATGTGTCCTTCTTTACGCCTCGACTGAAGCGCGAATTTGGAGGATGTGCCGCGAACATTGCCTACACGCTGCACGGGCTCGGGGGTGAGGCCTGTGTGCTGGCCTCGGTCGGCCGCGATGGTCATGACTATGTCAGCCGCCTCACGGACTTGGGCATTGACACGTCCCGGATTCTGATCTGCGAGGATCACTACACCGCACAGGCCTACATCACCACCGACCTGTCAGACAATCAGATCACCGCCTTTCACCCTGGCGCGATGGGTCAGGCTGCACGCGTCGATGCCCAGGGGCCAGCGGCCTGGGGGATCGTTGCACCCAATGACAAGCAGGCGATGCAAGCCCATGCGCAGGCTTTCACAGCTGCGGGGATTCCATGGATCTTTGATCCCGGTCAGGCGCTGCCGGCTTTTGATGGCGAAGAGCTTAACGCGATGCTGCTCAATGCGAGTGCGCTTGCCGTCAATGATTATGAATGTCGACTCTTGAGCGAACGCACGGGTCGATCCGAGAATGATCTTGCTGCACAGGTGCAAGCGATGATCGTGACCCGCGGCGCGGAAGGATCGGTGCTGTACCGAGGGACTCAGAGTGAACTCATCACTCCGGTTGCAATCGGCGAGGCGGTCGATCCGACGGGCTGTGGCGACGCTTATCGCGGAGGCCTGCTCTATGGTCTGTCCAAGGGTCTGGGCTGGGCGACGTCAGTGCGCCTGGGCAGCGTGATGGGCGCGATCAAGATCGAACATGAGGGGCCGCAGAACCATTCGGTCAATCGAACTGAGGTCGCTCAGCGATATGAGCGCGCTTATGGCGCCCTTCCCTGGTGAAGGAGTGATGAGCCGGTTTGACGCGGAGTTCAGCGGATCAAGCTGGCGACAAACGCAGGATCGATCAGGATCAGCAGGATCTGCAGAATGATGAACAGGGCGAGCGGGCTGAGGTCTACGCCTGCGATCGCCGGTAGGCGGCGCCTGAATGGCGCCAGCAGCGGTTCGCTCAGCTGCCGGATCGCCGGCGCCATGGGAGCCTGGGGATTGACCCACGACAGGACGGCCTGAACCACCACCAGGCCCATGGCCAGATAAATCCCGCTTCGTGCCAGCCAGACGACTGCCCGCAGCACGGTCTCTCCAAAATGCGGGAAGCGCCCTGCCCAAACCAGCGGCTGCAGCATTGCGAGAACCAATGCAAACAGCAAGGCCGCCACCAGCGAGGCCCAGTCTGTTGTTCGTGTTGGGCGCAAACCTCGCTGCAGGGGGACCACCAGCCAGTCGGTCAGTGCACGAACAAAGTGGGCAAGAGGATGACGCGGGTTCAAATGCTGGCGATGCCCCCAGGCCCGCAACAAGCAGGACATGGACAGCAAGCCGCCCGCCGTTTCGATCAGTAACCACAGGATTTGGGTCATCACGGCAAAGATTGTCGCATGAAAAAAAACGCGCCCCGAAGGGCGCGCAGTGGCTGGCACAAGGCCAATCGACTTTGATTTTCTTTTCAGGCAAATGCCTCAGAACTTCAGGGCTTGTTGCCTGTCGGGAACGGCCAGGCCGCAGCCGGATTGAGTGGCTTGGCAGCCGGTGCAGGGGCCGCAGCGGCAGGCTTGTCAGCTTTCTTGGCAGGCTTCTTGGCCGCCTTCTTGGCTGCAGGCTTCTTGGCCGCAGGCTTCTTGGCCGCAGTTTTCTTGGCGGCCGCCTTTTTGGCTGCGGGCTTCTTGGCAGCAGGCTTCTTGGCTGCAGCTTTCTTCGCTGCAGGCTTCTTCGCTGCAGGCTTCTTCGCTGCGGGCTTCTTGGCAGCGGCCTTCTTCGCTGCGGGCTTCTTGGCAGCAGGCTTCTTCGCTGCAGGCTTCTTCGCTGCAGGCTTCTTGGCAGCAGGCTTCTTGGCCGCTGCTTTCTTGGCGGCAGGTTTCTTGGCAGCGGGTTTCTTGGCAGCAGTGGCCATGAGGAACTCCTTAGTGGATTGACAGGATCGAGGAAACCCGCAACCTGAGCTTCGCAGACGCGAAAAGAGGCCACGGGCTATTCATCGGCGCAAGCAGGCATGCTCGGTTGTTTACGCTAATGAATTCGGTAGCTCGTGCTGGGGCAGTGACGCGCGACCAGACACGAAAAAGGCGCCGAGCCGAAAGGCTGGGCGCCTGGAGCGATTGCGACGGGGAGAGCAACGCGCCGGCAGGAGCCGGTATCGACCCGACTGAAGCCAGGCGGTGCGGGCAACAGTGCCAAGACCTCCCCCGTCGGGGGCGGCTTGGCAAAGTGCGAGCGTTTGCGCGGATCACCAATGCGAATCGTCCTTGATCTTCAATCCCAGCTCAGCGCACCGCCGGTCTGGTATTCGGTCACTCGGCGCTCGAAGAAATTCTGTTCTTTCTTGAGGTCGAGCATCTCGCTCATCCAGGGGAAGGGATTTTCTGCGCCAGGGAACAGCGGATCGAGACCGATCTGCTGTGCCCGCCGGTTGGCAATGAAACGCAGATATTCCTTGAAGATGGAGGCATTCAGACCCAGTACCCCCCGGGGCATGGTGTCTTCGGCATACCGATACTCGAGCTCGACGGCCTGATGAAACAATCCGACGATCTCTTCGCGGAAAGCAGGCGTCCAGAGATGCGGGTTTTCGAGTTTGATGGTGTTGACCAGATCGATACCGAAGTTGCAGTGCATCGACTCGTCACGAAGGATGTACTGGTACTGCTCTGCAGCACCGATCATTTTGTTCTGACGACCCAGCGCAAGAATCTGCACGAAGCCGACATAGAAGAAGAGGCCTTCCATCAGGCAGGAAAACACGATCAGCGATCGCAGCAGTTTCTGATCGTTCTCGACCGTACCGGTGACGAAGTCAGGATTGGTCAGGGTATCGATGAAGGGAATCAGGAACTCGTCCTTGTCACGGATGGATTGCACCTCGTGATAGGCATTGAAAACCTCACCCTCGTCGAGCCCCAGGGACTCCACGATGTACTGATAGGCGTGCGTGTGGATCGCCTCTTCGAAGGCCTGACGCAACAGAAACTGCCTGCACTCGGGCGCACTGATGTGCCGATAGGTGCCCAGAACGATGTTGTTGGCGGCCAGTGAGTCGGCGGTCACGAAGAAACCGAGATTGCGTTTGACCAGACGACGCTCGTCATCGGTGAGGCCGTTGGGATTTTTCCAGAGCGCAATGTCGCGCTCCATGTTGATTTCCTGGGGCATCCAGTGGTTCGCGCAGCCCGCCAGGTATTTTTCCCAAGCCCATTTGTACTTGAAGGGCACCAGCTGGTTGACATCGGCTGCGCCATTGATGATGCGCTTGTCCTCCACTCGAACTCGACGCGTATCGCGCGAGATCTGAGTACCGGAGTGCAGGCGGCCTGAATCAGCCGGAGCGTCGGCCGGACGCTCGGTGACTTGCATTGCGGGAACCGGACTCCGCGGGGACATCATGGGCATGCGAGGCACGGGCATCGCAGGCTGAGGCATTTTGGCGGGGGTGGGTTCGTCCCAGGACAGCATTTGATTTCTCGCTTCAGGTAAGTCTTTTAACTGCTTGTGCCAGCGAGAGATTCACGAGTTATTCACAGCGCGATCTTACGTTGGACGTAGGGGGTTTGCAACAACCAGAGGATTGGGAATCTTGACTTCAGTTAAGCCCTGTGAGGCGAACGCAACACAGGGCTTGATCGGGCCAGGTGGGTCTTACTGGCAGGCCTCACATTCAGGATCATCCAGCGCACAGAACTTGGGACTCAGCGGCTCATCGGAAGCCACGCCAGCCAACCCTGCGGGAGCTTGCGCACCGTAGGAGAACTGCCCCCCGCTGGCGCCTTCGGCGGATACCGCGTTGAGCTGGCCCAAACGATCGGTGGTGCTCTTCTCTGCGTGGGTCGCCCCCTGCGTACGCAGGTAGTACGTGGTCTTGAGACCCCGCAACCAGGCATGCGTGTAGGTCTCGTGCAATTTCTTGCCCGATGCGCCCGCCATGTAGATGTTGAGCGACTGCGACTGATCGATCCACTTCTGACGGCGGGACGCGCATTCGACGAGCCAGACCGGATCCACTTCAAACGCCGTGGCGTAGATCGCCCGCAGATCGGCCGGGATACGGTCAATGCGCGACAGGCTGCCATCAAAGAACTTGAGGTCGGCAACCATGACTTCGTCCCACAGCCCGAGGGACTTGAGGTCACGAACCAGGTAATCGTTGACGACCGTGAACTCGCCCGACAGATTGGACTTGACGTAGAGGTTCTGGAAGGTGGGTTCGATACAGGCGCCCACACCAATGATGTTGGAAATGGTGGCCGTCGGCGCGATCGCGATGCAGTTGGAGTTGCGCATGCCATGGTCACGAATGCGCGCCCGCAGGGCATCCCAGTCCATGGTGCTGCTGTCATCGACCTCGACATAGCCGCCACGTTGTTCGGCGAGCAGGCGCAGGGAGTCTTGGGGCAGGATGCCGCGATCCCAGAGCGAGCCGCGGAAACTCGCATAGCGGCCCCGCTCTTCAGCGAGTTCGGTCGAAGCCCAGTAGGCGTAGTAGCAGACCGCTTCCATGGACCGATCGGCAAATTCGATCGCGTCGTTGCTGGCATAAGGCACCCGCATCAGATGCAGGCAATCCTGGAAGCCCATGATGCCCATGCCCACGGGGCGATGCTTGAGGTTGGAATTGCGGGCCTTGTTGACCGCGTAATAGTTGATGTCGATGACGTTGTCGAGCATGCGCATCGCGGTGTGGATGGTGGCACGCAGCTTGTCGTGGTCGAGCACCATGCGACCCTGCTCGTCGGCCTTCATGTGGGCCACGAGATTGACCGAGCCCAGGTTGCACACCGCGATCTCGGTGTCGCCGGTGTTCAGGGTGATCTCGGTGCACAGGTTGGAGCTGTGCACCACACCGACATGCTGCTGCGGCGAGCGGATGTTGCAGGGATCCTTGAAGGTGATCCAGGGATGGCCAGTCTCGAAGAGCATCGAGAGCATCTTGCGCCACAGCGCGATGGCCTGGACCTTCTTGAACAGCTTGAGCTCGCCATGGGCGGCACGCTGTTCGTAGCGCAGATAAGCCTGCTCGAAGGCCGCACCGTAGGTTTCGTGCAGATCGGGGCAATCGGCCGGCGAAAAGAGGGTCCACTCGCCGTTTTCCATGACCCGCTTCATGAAGAGGTCGGGAATCCAGTTGGCGGTGTTCATGTCGTGCGTACGACGACGGTCATCGCCCGTGTTCTTGCGCAGCTCGAGGAACTCCTCGATGTCGAGGTGCCAGGTCTCAAGATAGGCACACACGGCGCCCTTGCGCTTGCCGCCCTGATTGACTGCGACAGCCGTGTCGTTGACCACCTTGAGGAAAGGAACCACCCCCTGGCTCTTGCCATTGGTGCCTTTGATGTGACTGCCCAGCGCGCGGACCGGGGTCCAGTCGTTGCCCAGACCGCCCGCGTATTTGGCCAGCAGGGCATTTTCCTTGATGGCCTCATAGATGCCGTCGAGGTCATCGGCGACCGTCGTGAGGTAGCACGACGAGAGCTGGGAGCGCAGGGTGCCCGAGTTGAACAGCGTGGGCGTGGAGCTCATGAAGTCGAAGGTCGACAGCAACTCGTAGAACTCGATGGCCCTCGCCTCACGATCGACTTCATTCAGCGACAGACCCATGGCCACGCGCATGAAGAACGCCTGGGGCAACTCGATGCGCTGCTCGTCGATATGCAGAAAGTAGCGGTCGTAGAGCGTCTGCAGGCCAAGATAGGTGAACTGGTTGTCGCGATCACCGACAAGCGCGGCCCCCAGGCGCCTGAGGTCGAACTGTTCGAGCTTGGCGTCCAGCAGGCCGGCCTGCACGCCCTTGCGGATGAACCGCGGGAAGTACTCGGCATAACGCTCGACCATCTCGGCATGCAGGACTTCTTCGCCCAGTACTTCACGACGCACCGTATGGAGCAGCAGACGGGCCGTGACCTGGCTGTAGGCCGGATCGGTCTCGATCAGGGCGCGCGACGACAGGATGGCCGACTTGTGGACCTCTTCGAGTGGAATGCCATCGTAGAGATTGCGCAGGGTTTGCGCCAGCACGGTATCGGCCGAGACGGTCTCGCCCAGGCCGGCGCAGGCGGCCTGGATCAGGCCCCGCAGCACGGATTCATCGAGCGGCCGCAGCACACCCGCGTCGTTGACGTTCAGACGCAGCCCGGTATCGATGCCCGCCTGCGCCTGCTCCGCCTGCTTCTGTGCGCGCTCCTGGGAGCGCTTTTCGCGATAGAGCACGTAGGCTCGGGCGACTTCATGCTCACCCGATCGCATGAGCGCGAGCTCGACCTGGTCCTGGATGTCCTCGATGTGGAAGGTGCCCCCCGCAGGCTTGTTGCGCATGAGGCCACCCACGACCGCCTGCGTCATCTGGTCGACCAGCTCACGCACGCGGGCCGACGCGGCTCCGTGCCCGCCATTGATGGCGAGAAAGGCCTTGGTCATGGCCACGGCGATCTTGCCCGGCTCAAATCCGACCACGGCCCCATTGCGGCGAATCACCTTGAAGTCGGACAGCTGGGCCGTCTCGGCTCGCATTCCAACTGAACTGGTCAGGCCCGTCAGGGCCTGAACCGGATGGGACTGAGGGGAACGCGAGGTGATGTCTGCGGTCCGTAGCATCTTGGGGGACTCCGGCTGTACTGGGGCGATGAAAGAGGG
>Ga0255096_1000337_pt1 | contig 23932 bp, 19 predicted proteins | sample Colum_Atlam_RepA_2_FD_188563 | JGI IMG/M metagenome (GOLD analysis project Ga0255096, IMG submission 188563) | Freshwater microbial communities from Columbia River, Oregon, United States - Colum_Atlam_RepA_8d | ecosystem: Environmental > Aquatic > Freshwater > River | place: USA: Oregon... | reverse complement strand
ATCAAATGCAGGTGCAGGAAAACATCGAGCTCGATTTCGCCAGCGGTGTGAAGGCTCTGCTGCGACAGGATCCCGACATCATCATGATTGGCGAGATCCGTAATCTCGAAACGGCGCAGATCGCCGTCCAGGCTGCGCTCACCGGGCACCTGGTATTTTCGTCGCTGCACACCAACGATGCGCCATCGGCGGTGACTCGCCTGCTCGAACTCGGTGTGCCGTCGTATCTCATCAAAGCGACGCTGATCGGTGTAGTGGCACAACGCCTCGTGCGAGTCCTGTGTCCGACCTGCAAGAAGGAATCCGGGCTTGACCCGGGCATCTGGCAGAATCTGACCACGCCGTGGCAAACCACTCTGCCGAAAAAGGTCTATGAACCTGCCGGCTGTATCGAATGCCGCGAAACCGGTTTCAAGGGCAGACAGGGCATCTACGAAATCATGCAGATAACCGATGCGCTGCGCGCGTTGATGGACAGTGCTTCCGATGTCGGCAAGCTGCGACAGCAGGCCTATCGAGAAGGCATGTGCAGCCTGCGGCTGAGTGGCGCGCAAAAAGTAGCCACTGGCAGCACGAGTATGATCGAAGTGCTGCGAGTGACGCCTGAAAGCCTCGGACACTGATGCAAGCTGCGACCGATCTGCTGCTGCGGGCACAGCAGCGCTTCAACACTACGCTGGCGCAACAGCCGGCACTGAAGGCACTGCTTGATGGCAATCCTTTGCACGCTGCCAGGCTGCCGTTGTTGTGGCTCGCCAGTGATCACGCGATCGAAATCTGCAATATCCACCCTGAATTGCTGGCTGATCTGGTCAGCGAAGGCGATTTCGATCGCCACTATGAGGATTGGCAACAGCATCTTTTGCATTTCCGGCAGCGCTGTCTGCCCGATACGGTGACAGTTGCCGGTGATGTCATGCCGGCGTTGCAGCGCTTACTGCGTCGCTATCGCCAGCGTGAATGGCTGCGCATTGTGTGGCGCGATATCAACAATATCGCCACGCTTGAGCAAACCTGTGAAGACCTCACTGCGCTCGCTGATGTGTGCATCCGTCATGCGCTACCGCTGTTGCAACAGCAGATGGAGCGTGTACATGGAGTGCCGTTCGGTGCGAACGGACGCCGGCAGCAGTTGATCGTACTGGCGATGGGGAAGTACGGCGCTGGCGAACTCAATCTTTCGTCCGATATCGATCTAATCTATGCCTTTGCCGAAGATGGCGAGACCAGAATCGACGTTCAGGCACCACAGCAATATCCGCAAGCGCAGTCGTGCACCATCCAGGCCTTCTTCGTCCGTGTCGGCCAATTACTGCTGAACGCGCTTGATACGCGCACTGCTGATGGTTTTGTGTTCCGTGTTGACCTGCGGCTGCGACCTTATGGCAGCGCCGGTTCGCTGGCGCTGTCACATGCGGCACTGGAGGAGTACTACCACGGCCAGGGTCGTGACTGGGAGCGCTTTGCGATGATCAAGGTGCGTGCCGTGAGCGGCGATATCTGCGACATCACGCCGTTGATTGAGATGCTCGGTGGTTTTACCTATCGCCGCTATCTCGATTTCGCCACCATCGAATCACTGCGGGAACTGAAGCGGCAGATCGAACAGCAGGTACGGCGCAAGGGCATGCAGCGCAACGTCAAACTTGGCAACGGTGGCATCCGTGAGATCGAGTTTGTTGTGCAGGTGTTCCAGCTGATCCATGGTGGTCGCCGCAAGCCGCTGCAGGTGCCGGCCTTGCGAGAGGCGCTGACAGCACTGGTGGACGCGGGTCTTATCGCCGATGCCAACGCCGCCACTCTACTGGAAAGTTATCGCTTCCTGCGCAAACTGGAACATGCGATCCAGTCTCTGGGCGATCTACAAACACACGACTATCCCGATGATCCACTGGCCGAACACCGTATTGCCGTTACGCTGGGCTTTGTCGATGCCGCTCGTCTGCGAGACCAGCTGGAGGCGGTTCGCGCGAAAGTCGCGCAGCACTTCCATGATGTGATCAGTCGTGGCGATGGCGAAAAACAGGAAACGGCTGATGTAAGCCTGCAGCAACTATGGCGTGACCATGTTGATGGTGAGCGCGCGCAGATATTTCTCGCTGGCGCCGGATACAGCGATCCCGCCACGCTGCTGCAGAGTCTCGACAACTTCCGCAAGAGCCGTCAGTTCCTCAGCCTCGACCGTTCAAGCCGTGAGCGGCTCGATCGCTTCATGCCCGTGTTGCTGACCAGGGTCGCGCGCTGCGAGGCGCCGACGCAGGCCTTTCTACGCGTTTTCACCTTCGTACAGGCCGTGGTACAGCGCAGCGTGTATCTGGTTCTGCTGCTCGAGAATCCGCTGGCGCTGCAGCAGTTGATTACACTCTGCAATGCGAGTCCGTGGGTGGTGGAATTGTTATCGCGCTACCCGGTGCTGCTTGACGAGTTGCTGCGACCGCTGAAGCAGCCACCGCTGCTGCCGGAGTTACGCAGCCTGCTGCAGCGCCAACTGCTGCGCAGCCAGAGCAGCGATATGGAGGATCAGTTGGCGATCGTGCAGTACTTCAAGCAGGAGCAGGTATTGAATGTGGCGGCTGCAGAGCTGTCGGGCAATATGTCGATCATGAAGGTCAGCGACTACCTGACGTGGATCGCTGAAGCCGTGGTGGAGCAGGTTCTGCAACTGGCATGGCAACAGTTGACCGCACGCCACGGCTATCCACGCAACAAGACCGGTCAGCACGGTGACTGTGATTTCATCATCATCGCCTATGGCAAGCTCGGCGGGCTGGAACTCAGCTATGGCTCCGACCTCGATCTGGTGTTTGTGCACGATGGTCACGTCGAACTCGATACCACCGGCGGTGGTTCGTCGACTGCGCTCAACAGCACGGCGTTCTACGTGCAGCTGGCACAGAAAACCATCGCGCTGCTCGCTACGCAGACACTGGTTGGCAAGTTGTACGAAATTGATTTGCGGCTACGGCCGTCCGGCGCGTCGGGTGCGCTGGTCAGTTCACTCGAGGCGTTCGACCGTTACCAGCAGCGTGAGGCATGGACGTGGGAGCATCAGGCTCTGGTCCGCGCGCGCGTCATCACCGGTGCAGCCAGCCTCGCAGAAAGTTTCGAAGCGGTCCGCAGCGGTATACTGGCGCGCGCCCGCGACAATGCCAAACTAAGGCTCGATATCACCAATATGCGGGAACGCATGCAGCAGCAACATGGTTCGAAGCACACCAAAAGTTTTGACCTGAAACAGGATAGTGGCGGTCTCATCGACATCGAATTCATGGTGCAGTATCTGGTACTGGCGCACGCACACACCCATGCCGGTTTTCTGCGCTGGAGCGACAACATGCGGTTGCTGGATACGGCTGCTGCCACCGGTGTGCTCGACAGCGCCACTGTTGAAACGCTGCAAACGTTATATCTGACCTACCGTAGCGAGTTGCACCGGCGCGCGTTGAATCTGGCCAGCTCGGTTCTCGATGGTGATGCGTTTGCGCATGAGCGCAGGGACGTGCAGGTCATCTGGCAGCGGCTGTTTCCGCATAAATCTGTAGAAGGCGCAGGGTCATGAAAATACTCGTTACCGGGCCGGCATGGGTCGGCGATACCGTGATGGCACAGGTGCTGTTCCGGTGTCTGCGCGAGCAGTATCCGGCTGCGATCATCGACGTGCTGGCGCCTGGCTGGTGTCGTGAAATTCTCACGCGTATGCCGGAAGTTCGCCATGCCCTGCCGCTCCCACTTGCCCATGGTGAACTCGGATTGCGCAAGCGCTGGCAGATCGCGCGTGAGCTGGCACAGGAGCACTACGACCAGGCAATTGTGCTGCCTAACTCGTTCAAGTCGGCATTGATTTCCCGCTTTGCCGGCATACCTGTGAGGACCGGCTGGCGTGGCGAAGCCCGTGGCTGGCTACTCAATGATTGTCGCTGGCTCGACAAGCAGCGCTACCCGCTGATGGCGCAACGCTTTGCTGCCCTCGCTTATGCGCCTGATGCAGAGTTGCCTCCGTCGTTGCCGCAGCCAGCACTGCAAGTCAATCCGCAATCGGTATATGCAGTGCGGCAGCGCCTGCAACTGCATGGCGGTACGCCCGTGCTGGTGCTGTGTCCCGGCGCCGAGTTCGGTGCGTCCAAGCAATGGCCGGCTGAACATTATGCAACTGTGGCGCGTCATTTCATTCTGCAGGGCATGCAGGTGTGGGTTCTGGGGTCGGCACGCGATAGCGTGGTGGCTGAGACCATCGTCGGCCTGTCTGGCGCAACGGCCGGCATCTTCAATCTGTGCGGCCACACCAGTCTTGCCGACGCGATTGACTTGATGTCGCAGGCATCAGTGGTGGTAAGCAATGATTCGGGTCTGATGCATGTGGCCGCTGCGCTGGCAAGACCGCTGGCGGTAGTGTACGGTTCAACTTCGCCGGCGTTTACCCCGCCGCTGGCGCAACGGGTGGAAATTCTTTCGCTGCAGCTCAATTGCAGCCCGTGCTTCAAGCGCGAATGCCCGTTGCAACACCTCGACTGCCTGCGCCAATTGATGCCGGCGGCGGTGATTGCGGCGGTGACACGCCTGGTGGCGTGAGCAATCGCAGTTCTGGAAACTCCATGCGCGTCCTCATCGTCAAAGTATCCTCTCTCGGGGACATCATCCACACACTGCCAGCGGTGACCGATGCATGGCGCGCGAAACGCGGCCTGCGTTTCGACTGGGTTGTGGAAGAAGGCTTTGCTGAAATACCCGCCTGGCATCCTGCTGTCGATCGGGTTATCCCGGTAGCGCTGCGGCGCTGGCGCAAGAGTCCGCTGCGTACATGGCGCAGCGGCGAGTTCACTGCCTTCACCCAGGATCTGCAGAAAGAACATTACGATCTTGTCATTGATGCACAGGGGCTTGTCAAAAGCGGGTTGATCAGCCGTATCGCGCGCGGACTTACCGTAGGGTTGAGCAGCCGGACGATACGCGAGCCGCTGGCGACGCTGTTTTATAACGTGGTCTATGCCGTGCCCTGGCAACAACATGCGGTCGAGCGTATTCGCGATCTGTTCTCTCGCACGTTCAACTACACGCTCGACTACCAGACCTGCGATTACGGCCTCGATGCGCGCCGCTTCATGCCGTCGCAGGTGAATCATGGCGCCTGCGAGAAATACCTGATGTTCTTCCACGGCACCACCTGGGAGACCAAGCTGTGGCCGCTTCAGTATTGGCAGGAACTGACGCAGCTGGCCAATGCAGCCGGCTATGGGGTCAAACTGCTGTGGGGTAATACCGATGAACGCAATCGTGCGCTGGCGATTGCCGGAGCCGGCAGCAATGTCGAGGTGCTCGACCAGCAGAACCTGACCAGTATCGCCGGCTATTTGATCCGCAGTGCCGGCGTGGTGACGGTCGATACGGGGTTGGCGCACCTGGCTGCCGCCTTGTCACTGCCGGTGGTATCACTCTACGGCGCTTCCGATCCTGCGCTCACCGGTACCTATGGGCGTCGCCAGCTCCACATGAAGGCATCGTTGCCGTGCGCGCCGTGTCGTCAGCGGGTGTGCAGTTACCGCGGCCTTGCGCTGGACGACGAATTCGACGGCGCCAGTTTCAGCGTGAAGCCTGCCTGTTATCGGGCGCATCCGCCCAAGCTGGTGTGGCACAACCTCTCGACATTAATGGCAGGCGGCCAGGGCACGCTCGACGGCCTTTTCTATCCGGCGTAAGTGCGGAGTACGCCGATGAGAGTGGCCTTTGTATTGTTCGATTGGTTCCCCCAGGGTGGCTTGCAGCAAGATCTGGTGAAGACGGTGCGCGCCTGCCAGGGCCGTGCCACGATCGAGATCCACTGCCTCGCCTGGCAGGGTGAACCGCTACCGGATGTTGATACCCACATTGTCAATGTTCGCGGCTTCAGCAAAGCAGCAGTGCGTGAAGCCTTCGCCGCCCATGTGCAACAACTGAAAACCCGCGTCGACCTTGTGGTGGGTTTCAATCGGCTGCCCGGACTCGATTACTACTTTGCTGCCGACACCTGCTTTGCCCACCGCGCCGGGCAGCGTCCTTGGTGGTACCGGTTGGCGCCACGCACACGGCAATACCTGCGATTCGAAGACGCCGTGTTTGGCCACAATTCCAATACCGTATCGCTACTGTTGAGTCCGCAGCAGCGGCTGCACTACCAGCAGCATTACCACACATCGCCGCAGCGCCTGATTGATTTGCCGCCCGGTATTGATCGCAAGCATCGCGCCGGTGCCGACGCAGCAAGGTTACGCGCCGATTTCCGCGCAGGCCTTGGTATCAGCGATGATGAACTGGTGGTGTTACAGATCGGCTCAAGTTTCACTACCAAGGGAGTCGAGCGTTCGCTGCAGGCGCTGGCGGCACTGCCACGGGAGCTGCACAGCCGGGTGCATTATTGCCTGATGGGGCGAGACAAACGCCATGCGCGCTGGCAGCAGCGTGCACGCACGGTAACGGGTCTTGGAGCGCGCCTGCACTTTCCGGGTCCCGAATATGACGTACCGCGCTGCATGCAGGGCGCTGATATGCTGCTGCATCCTTCCCTTCATGAAAGTGCCGGCATGGTGATTCTTGAAGCGGTGGTTGCCGGTCTGCCTGTATTGACGACAGCCGGTTGCGGTTATGCCCATCACGTGCTGGAAGCCGGTGCCGGCCTTGTGTGTGGCGAGCCCTTCAACCAGCAGGATTTGAATGCCATGCTTCTCACCATGCTTACAGCAGATCGTGCGCCATGGCGACAGGGCGGCATACACTATGGCCAGACCCACAACTTGTACGACATGCCGGCAGTGATCGCCGACATCGTGTTGAATCGAAGAACCGCCTGATGGCCCAGCAAGAACTCTATCTGCGTGAGGACCTGCAAGAACTCTGGCAAGGCCAGGATGCGTTCGCGGCGGCGCGCGCAGTGTCCGGGACTGTCTTCCGCAAGCTGGAACAGCGACAGACCCTGGCGTTCTCGCACGCCAACCGCTGCTACTTCATCAAGCGACATCGCGGTGTAACGTGGAAGGAAATCCTGAAGAACCTGATGCAGCTGCGGCTGCCGGTCGTAAGTGCGCGCAACGAGTTCAATGCGATACGCCAGCTGCAACAGTTGGGTATCAAGGTTCCGGGAGTCGCCGCCTATGGCCGCCGGGGTTGGCTGCCGGCTGCGCTCGAGTCTTTTCTGGTCACTGACGATGTCGGGGAGCATGTCAGCCTTGAAGACCACTGCCGCCATTGGGCGCAACATAGGCCAACGTTTTCACACAAGCGTGAACTGCTGCTGCAGGCCGCTGACATCGCACGCACGATGCATACCGCCGGCATTTGTCACCGCGACTTCTACCTTTGCCACCTGCTGCTGACTGGCGACGGTGAGCCGCTCACCGTGATCGACCTGCACCGTGCACTGATCAAGCAGGACCTGCACGAACGCTGGCGCATCAAGGATCTGGCGGGGCTGTATTTCTCGGCGATGGACGCTGGTTTGACGCAGCGTGACCTTCTCCGGTTCATGCTCCGCTACAGCCAGCGGTCGCTGCGGACCTTGCTGGCGGACGAACAGGCATTCTGGCAGGCGGTACAGCAGCGGGCGCAGCGATCGTATCGCAAGCACCAGCGCTGACGAGAGCGTTGGGAGTTATTTGAGCAGTTTGCGATCGCCGGTCAGGCGATTGATGGCGTCGTCATCGGCAGGACCGAGTCCAAGACAAGTGACAGTGCCGGCTTCAACGACGGTATGACCGGCGTCCTCTATCAGGGAAGCCGGCAAGCCCGCTGACCGTGCGGCCTGCAGCAATTGGCGCAAGTCTGCTTCGGAATCTCCACGCAATACGATCTTCGGCATGCCGTCGCGCAGCCAGCGTTGCTGGGCCTTGGCAGGAGCCTCCAGAAAGGCATCTATTGCAGCGTGCGCAACCTGTGCCGCCAACTTGCCGCGCGGCAGCGCCAAAGATTCATTGACGACAATGACCTGTTTCATCGGGGTTGCAGCTCAGACCTTGATTGTGAACAGGGCGAACACCACAGCGCAGAGCAGTGCGGCCACTGTAAGCAGTACTCTGGTGCGGGTAAGTATGCTGATTGAGTTGCCGGACATGCGCTGGATCTCATTCAGACGCTCAAGCAATTGTTGCTCTGCCGTGAGCTGGCGCTGCAGTGCTGCCCGGGCGTCGTTGGGATGCTCGGCTGGCAATGCAGTCCGCACAGCCTCCAGCTCCCGCAGGCGCGTGGTGGACTCTTCGATGTCTCGTTTGAGCGTGTCTTTCGTCTTGGTCATCAGTGTACCTGGTAGATTCTCACTTCGTCGCCATGATCGTTGCCGAAGCGCTGCAACAGCGTCAGCCTGGTGTCTCGCTCGAGCAACGCGCGCGCATCATCGTCGCTTGCCTTTAGCGTCAACGCCACCGAGGTGCTGCTCTGCAATTGCGCCAGTGTGGCGTCAATCGACCGGGTTGTCAGATCGTAGCGATCTACCTTGCCGCTGGCATGTGCAAGATAGGCGCTGTTGGTCAACAGGCTGCTGCCTGCAGGCTGCTGTTGCAGCCAGGCGGCAGCTTCAGGCAGATAGGCGCGCGAGTGGCCGAAACTAATGAGGCTGTCCACAAGGAAACCCATGCACATGATCGCGGCGATCCACGCGTGGCGGCGCGGCTGCGCACTGGCGAGCGCATGGTGCTGCCAGCGGTCGAGCAACGCTGGCACCTGCAACAGCAACAATAGGCATAACAGCGTGGCATAGCGCTGTGTGACAAAGTGCATGATGCTGATGAAGGCCCCGAGGCTCAACACTGCGCAAGCGGTGTAGATCGCCAAGGGTCCGCGCCACGGCGCGGTCGATCGCAGCCAGCCCCGCCATGTCGCATACAGCAGCAGCGCACTGATCGGCACACTGAGGGCGTTCACCAGATTGGCAAGCAGCGCCCAGGCATAGGCGAACAATGCCACCACAATACCAATGGCGTGGTTGTCAGTGCCGGGGTAGTTGTCGGTGGTGAATAGCTGCTGCATTAGCCGGGACGATGCATCATTGAGCAACTCACGCACGTCGTAAAGCCTGGGCAGGTAGTAGCGCCAGGCGTATTGCATCAGTGCCAGCAAGTCGAGCTGCAGCAACAGACAGAGCAGTGCTACCAGCAGCGCTAGTGCTCCGAGCCATGCATAGACAACCATAGCCTGACGGACGCGCCCGCTGCCGAGTAAGCCCAGTGGCGCCAGCGCCGCCAGCAACAGTGCCTCAAGTCGGAATGCTGTAGCCAGCGCCAGCGCAACGGCGCAGGCCAGCGCGCTGTGCCAACTTCCGTGGTCGCGATAGCGCAGCAATTGCCACAGACTCAACAGGGCAAAAGCCCAGAAGCCGAAATCGCGGATCAGGAAGTAGCGCATCTCGTTGAAGAGCGGGAATGCCAGGATGGTCAGCGCGGCCAGCCACTGCTGGCGTTCGCCTCCAAGTGCCGCGCAGATGCGCATGAATGCCAGCACCGAGGTGGCCTGTAGTGCTGCATTCAATACATGAGCTGCCACCAGCAATCCGCCTGGCAGCACGTAATCAGCCAGTGCAATCAGGATGGAGTAGCTGTACCAGCCATAATCGGCGAATACCGCACTGGCACCTTGCTGCTGGAACAGTGCAGCAGCGCGCAGGTAGCTGTACGCGTCATCGTTGAGGACAGGATTCTGTGCCACCACCAGCAGTGAGAACAGCAGGCTCATTGCCACTGCAACTGCAGCAGGCGGAAGCATTTGCAGGCGGGCCGTGAAAGAAGTTGTGGTCGCCATCATGCTAAGCCGGTTCAGCGGGTTGGGCCAGCGCAAGCAGCTCGACGGTATTCACGCTGTGGCTGGCGTGCAGGTAGTCGACAACACATTGTTCCCACGCCTTGGCGTCGTAACCAACCAGCTCGCAAAGGCGAGAAAGATCAGTCAGTCGCCACGCAGTGCCCACTTTTCGCTTGGGCAACAGACACAGCGGATCCAGCAGCGCCATACGGTTGTTGTGCAGCAACATATTGGAGGGTTCCATGTCAGCAAAGATGAAGCCGGCATCATGGATGCGGGCCAGAAACAGCGCGGCCCGTTGCGGTGTCAGCGCAGCGCCGATAGCGATGTCGAGCGGTTCGCCGCGCGGAATGTGGCAGGTGGCAGCAGATTCATGCCGGAACGGCAGCAGGAAAAGGCTGTCAACCGTCACGGTGACTACGCCATGCGCGCGCAACTGCTTGCTGATGCTATCGAGAAGCATAACCGGGTGACGGCGTGCAGCAAGACCACGCGCAACACCGCTGTAGCGCCACAGCTGCAGGCCACTGCGAAGTTGCAGCCGTGTCGGATGCGACAGCTCTGTGGCTTCTGCCGTCAGCTTTTCATACAGCTCGGCGTTGAGCTTGCGCTTGGGTGTGGAAATGAAAATATACGGACTCTGCGGTTTGCCATAGGGCTGCGTCTTGAAGCGCTTGTGCATCCACAGATACTGCGCCGGCTCCAACCGGATGGCAGCTTCCAGCATCTGATTGATCAGCGTGGCATCTGCTACCAGTTCACCCGATGGAAACGGCGTCACGGGCGTGAATTCGATCACGTACTTGCGCTTGTCGGTCAGGCGGTGGTGGCGCACCAACACTGTTGGCGAATGGTTGAACGCGGCGAAGCGATTGGTGGCCGTGATCGTCGCCGCGGTGCGGTCGAAGAACGGCGCAAACACGGCTTGGTCGGGACCATAGTCCTGATCGGGGGCATACCACAGGATCTTGCCCTGCTTCAGATGGCGGAATGCGCCACGGATGTCGTGGCGGTCGAATACACCGTTACAGTTGCGCAGGCGGCCACGCAGCATGAAGGCGTCAAACAGCCGATTGCGGTGCGCGCGATAGATGGCACCAAACGGGTAGGCAACCCCAAGCAGATTCGCTGTGAAGTCTAGTGTGGTGTAGTGAGCGCCGAGCAGCAGCACGCCGCGGCCCTGTGCCATGGCGGCTTCGATATGCTCCTCGCCGCTGAATACCACCAGGTGCTGGAAGTGGGACGGTGGACGCATCCAGCCGGTTGTCGTTTCAATCAGGCCGATGCCGTTCTCGATAAAGCTGCTGTATACCAACTGCTCCTGCGCCTCCGGTGTGAGTTCGGGGAAGCACAGGTGGATATTGATTGTGGTGATGTAGCGGCGCTCGCGGGCAAACAGCCATGTGAGACGCCCGAGCACTCCACCCACGGCCAAGCGCAGCGAAAGCGGCATCCAGGCAACCAGCCAGAACAACGCCAGCGCCACCCACGTCAGCCAGTGACGTGGGTGCAGAAAATGTCGGAATGGAGGGGGACTCTGGGTGGCCACGAACTCGCCAATTACCGGGGAAAAACTGCGTGGCTGTGATTGTAGCAGATGGCCTGGCCGTCTCAGCCGGCAACTGCTGCTGTGTTATTATGCCGCCACTTTTTGGGCAGGAAACCGCATGAAACTCGACATCCCACGCTTTGACAAGGCTCGCATCCTGGTCGTTGGCGACGTGATGCTGGACCGTTATTGGCACGGTGGCACATCGCGCATTTCACCGGAAGCGCCGGTGGCTGTAGTGAAGGTGCAGAGCACCAAGGACAGCCCTGGCGGTGCCGGTAACGTAGCGTTGAACCTCGCTGCACTCGGTGCGGCAGCGTCGCTGACCGGCCTGGTCGGGGATGATGCGGCCAGTGGCGAGTTGGAAACCGCACTGGCATCAGCTGGCGTCTACTGTGATTTCCATCGAGTGGCTGCCAAGCCCACCATCACCAAGCTGCGTGTTGTCAGCCGCCACCAGCAATTGATCCGCCTCGATTTCGAAGAAGCTTTCACTGCGGCAGATGCCTCGCCGTTGACCACTCGTCTGCGTGCGCTGTTGCCGGATGTTGATGTGGTCGTATTGTCTGATTACAAAAAGGGTGCACTGCACCACGCCGAGGAACTGATCAAGATTGCAAAAGCGCAGGGCAAACTGGTGCTGGTTGATCCGAAGGGTGTCGATTTCTCGATTTACCGCGGTGCCACGCTGGTAAAACCCAACTTGCATGAATTTGAAGCAATCGTCGGTCATTGTCACAGCGAAGACGATCTCGTGCGCAAGGGCCGCCAGTTGCTGCAGGAGCTCGATCTGCAGGCGCTGCTGATCACGCGCGGCGAACACGGTATGACGCTGATCCGCGCTGAAGGCAGCGAGCAGTATTTCCCGGCGCGTGCGCGCGATGTATTCGATGTGACCGGCGCTGGCGATACGGTAATTGCCGTGGTGGCTGCCTCACTTGGTGCCGGGCTGCCGCTGCCTGAAAGCGTTGCGCTCGCGAACATTGCTGCGGGCCTTGTAGTCGCCAAGCTGGGTACCGCTGCCATCAGCGGCCCGGAACTGCGGCGTGAAGTGCAGCTAGACGGTGGCTCCGATCGTGGTGTCATGACGCGTGAACAGTTGATGCTGGCGGCAACAGATGCACGTGCACATGGTGAGAAGATTGTGTTTACCAACGGCTGCTTCGACATCATCCATGCGGGTCATGTCGGCTATCTCAAGGAAGCGCGCAAACAGGGTGATCGTCTGGTGGTTGCGCTCAACGATGACGCCTCTGTGAAGCGCCTCAAAGGCAATGGCCGCCCGATCAATTCGGTGGATCGTCGCATGGCGGTGGTTGCCGGATTGGAAGCCGTCGACTGGGTGGTATCGTTCAGTGAAGACACGCCGGAGACGCTGCTGCACGACCTCAAGCCCGATGTGTTGATCAAGGGCGGTGACTACGGTCTCGACGGTGTTGTGGGCGGAGAATTCGTGCGCTCCTATGGCGGCGAAGTGAAAGTGCTGGCCTTCCTCGACAACTGTTCCACTTCTGCGATCGTCAACAAGATCCAGCAGCAGGAAAAGAACCGCTAGTTTTACTGTTTTCCCATTACCGAGCGCACCTTGCCGACGTTATCGCGCAGGTGCGCCGGATTGAGCGTGCCGACGATCATCGAATGGATGCCGGCTGTGCCGAAGATCAGCTGCATGCTGTCGTGCACCAGATCGTGTGCGGTCCCGGTGCCGTGCACATGGCCACTCATCAATCCTTTCTTCACCAGCACGCCCTTGTTGAGCCTGTGCGCACGTTCGACCACGGTACGATCCTGCTGCTGCAGGTTGTATGTCACCATCACTACATCGAGCAATTCGGCGGCGAGCAGGCCGCCGTCTTCAGTCTTGGTCGACATGCCGATTGCCCGCACCATGCCGCGCTGCTGGCATTCACGTAACGCGGCAACACAGTCGCTCTCACGCAGAATGCGCTCATCGTTGCCGTCGGAGTGGATCAGCACCAGATCGAGATGGTCGGTACGCAGTCGTTGCAGGCTGCGCTCGATGCTCAAGCGTGTGTGCTTTGCGCTGAAATCAAACGTGGAACTGGTGCCGTCGAACTCCTCGCCCACCTTGGTCATCAGCACCCATTGATTGCGATTGGTCAGCAAACTGCCGAGTCTTTCCTCACTGCTGCCATAGGCCGGCGCCGTGTCCAGCAGATTGATTCCAAGTTCTCGTGCCTGCGCCAGCAGGTTGCGGATGGCGTTGTTGTCAGGCAGTTCAAAGGCAGCCGGATACTTGACGCCGGTATTGCGACCGAACTTCACAGTGCCGAGACCAAGTGCCGAAACCGTGAGGCCGCTGTTGCCGAGAGTACGCAGGAAACTCACGGTATGTCCCACACGGGTTCGGCCACGCCGGGATACGGCAGCCCGCTGATGGTGGCAGCAGGATCACCCGCCGGCTGCAGGCCACGCTCGGCAATTGCGCGAATCACTGATTCTGCCAAGGCCGGGGCCAGCGTCAGTTTGGTGGGCCAGCAATACAACACGTTGGCGTGGTCCATCACGCTGTCGCGATCAGGCCGCTTGCCGTCAGCCTGACGTGCTTCAGCGCGATTGATGAAGAAGCTGCTGAATTTTGCATTGGTGAAATCACACCAGGGGAACAACGACGCCAGTTTGCGCCGCGTTTCATCGAGCAGATCTGCCGGCTGCATCGATGCACCCCGTTCAGCCAGCTCGCCCCCGAGATACCACGCCGTGCTGCCATCGCGGCACGGGTGGCTGGTGATGGTCAGCTCTGGCGTGGAAGAAAAATTGTCGGCCACGCAATGCACATACAAAGGCGCCGCAATGCGGTGTTTGACGACCACCATCTGCAGCGCGCGTTGCTGCATCGCCACGGCGTGCGGCTGCAGTGCGTTCAACCACGTTGCATTGCCGTTGCCGCTGGTGCAAATGAACAGTGATGCAGTGAGACGACGGCCATCGGGCAGCACCAGTGCTTTCACCTCGCCCTCGGCGTCATGATCAAGCCGGCAATCAGCGTGGTAGATCCACGGACGGCAACGCTCGCCCAGTGTGTGCAGCAGTGATGGGACATCCAGCACGATGTCGTGCAGTCGATACAGTGGCCCGTTCAAATGGCCGCGGAAGAACTCAGGCAAGTCGGTCTCGGCGACAGCAGCGGCCTTGCTGCTGACCAGCTTGCTGCCGAGAAACGCTGTCATGCGCGAACGCACACTGCTGCGTGGCCACAGATAGTAGGCATCAGACAACAGCCGCGCGCCGCGCAGATCGACATCACCTTCACCACTGAGACAGCGCTGCCAGTGTGCCGGCATGCCGGCGATGGCTTCGGAGGCACCGGTCAATGTGCCGCCCAGTGCATATTTGAGCCCGCCGTGGATCATGCCTTGCGACACGATCGTCTGCCCGCTGCCTAGTGCGCTGTTGTCGATCAATACCGCAGCGAAACCTGCGGCCCGCAGGCGGTGCAGCAGCCAGAGGCCGGCAATGCCGCCGCCGAGGATGACGATGTCTTGGGAAGGTTGCATGCAAAAAGGCAGAGTGAAGCCGATGGCGGCAGTATAGAGCACGGTAGTGTCAGCTGCATTGATAAGCCGGTGCTTTCACGGCACCATTCTGGCCGTTGTGACAATTGCCGGAATCAGTACGTGCGTCGCCTGCTTTACACCTGTGTCTATCGATTGGCGCTGCCCCTGATTTTTGTGCGGCTGTGGTGGCGCGGCCGGCAGAACCCTGCCTATCGTCTGCGCTGGGCCGAGCGGTTGGGTCGTTATCGCACGCCGCCCCTGCAACAACCCGCCGTCATGTTCCATGCAGTCTCGGTAGGTGAGGTGCATGCAGCAGTGCCGTTGATTGATCAATTCCTGCGTGCGCATCCGGTTGTGCCGGTGGTGGTCACCACAACCACGCCCACCGGCTCTGCCCGCGTGCAGCAGTTGTTCGGCGATCGAGTGCACCATGTATACCTGCCGTACGACTTGCCTGCCTCTGTCCGTCGCTTCCTGCGCCATTTCCGACCGGCCTTGTTGGTGCTGCTCGAAACGGAACTATGGCCCAACCTGCTGCAAGGCTGCAGTGAGCACCAGTGTCCCGTATTGCTGGTAAATGCGCGTCTATCGCCGAAATCGCTCGCGTCATATCAGCGTATCGCTGCGTTGACGAAGCAGATGCTGCAGCAACTCACACTGGTGGCGGCGCAGGCTCAGGCTGACGGTGAACGCTTCATTGCGCTCGGACTGCCGGCGGACAAGCTGCAAGTCTGCGGCTCGCTGAAATACGACATGACGCTGCAACAGGACAAGATCGCTGCGGCGCGCCGCTTGAAGGCGCAGTGGCAATCGCGGTCAGTGTGGATTGCGGCCAGTACACGCGAAGGCGAGGATGCGCCAGTGCTGCAGGCTTTCGCCCAGGCACTGCAGACATTGCCATCGCTGTTGCTGGTGCTGGTGCCACGACATCCCGAGCGCTTCGGTACTGCGTCTGACGATGCTGCGGCAGCAGGGCTAAAGGTGTTGCGGCAGAGTAGCGGTGGTCTCGTGACCCCCGGCACACAGGTGCTGGTCGGCGACACGCTGGGCGACATGCACTTCTATTATTCATTGGCTGATGTGGCGTTCGTCGGCGGTTCGCTGGTCAACACTGGGTGCCAGAACATTATCGAAGCGGCAGCACTCGGCTTGCCGGTCGTCACCGGGCCTTCGCTGTTCAACTTCCAGGCCGCAAGTGATGCATTACGGGCGGCGGGTGGGATGCTGGTAGTGGCAGATACTGCGGCGCTTGGCCGCCTGCTGGTGGAATTGTTGCAGGATGAGCCGCGGCGCCAGCAGATGGCGAATCGGGCCCAAGCGGTGGTGGCGGCCAATCTCGGCGCCACCACGCGCCTGTTCGAGTTGGTCGAGCGTTACTGGCGCAACCACTGATTCAGATCAATAACGTCCTGTGGGCTCAGGACGCCTGCCGCCTGTTTCAGCGTCAGCGTGTCGATAACATAGGCGAAGCGGGCATTGGCGTGATCGCGCTGCGCCTGGAAAAGAAGGCGTTGCGCCAGTACCACATCCACGATGTTGCGAGTGCCTACTTCGGCGCCAACCTGGGTGGCTTCCAATGAGCTTTGCGCCGACAACACAGCCTGTGCACGGGCCTGTACCGCTTTCACGTCGGTCTCGACACTACGATAGGCGTTGCGGGTGTTCTGTGTGTTGTCACGGCGGCTTTTCAGCAGTGCTTCTTCGCTGGCATCGCGCGTGTAGTAGGCTTGGTGCATGCGTGAGCGGTTGAGGCCGCCGGCAAACAGCGGCATCGAGAAATTCAGAGCGACACTGCTGCGTTCGGAGGCCAGCGCCGGGAAGAAGCTGAACGGGTTGGCGCTCTGGTTCCAGTTGTAGTTCATGCCGATTTCCAGCGTGGGATACATGGCGGCTTTGGCAGCTTTGGCGTCGTCTTCGCGTGCACCAAGATCGAGTTCGGCAATCTTGACGGCGATATTGTTTTCCTGCGCCAGTTGGACCCATTCGGTCGGTGTCGCGGGATCGACGGGCATGATTGGGAAGTCGGTGGCCAATTCGGCTATGTCCATGTGACTCTGGCCCGTGATGGCTTCGAGGGCCTCCATGCGCTGGCTCAGGGTGTTTTCTTCCACCAGTCGGTTGACGCTGACGAGGTCGGCGTTGGCCTGGCTGTCGTAGACGTCGGTGATGGCCACAAGGCCAACATCGAAACGCTGGCGGGTCTGTTCGAGTACCTGCTTCGAGGCTTCTTCTTCAGTCATCAGCGAAGTCAAGTTGGCCTTGCTGCGCAATACATTGAAATAGGCTGTAGCCACTTTCAGGATCAATTGCTGCTCGGATTGCGCCAGTGCGAGCGCGGCGCTTTGGTCGCCCTTCCTGGCGCTCTGGAAGGCGTACCAGGCCTGGAAATTGACCAGCGCCTGTCGCAGGTTGAGGCCGTAGCCCTTGGAATTGAACCCGGCTCCGAACGAATGCTCCTGAATTCGGCTGCCTGCCGGCGCGGTTGCTACACCGCTGGTATCGCGCGAGGTAGAGGCGGTGGCATTGATGGTAGGCAGCAGGAATGAACGACCCTGGTCGATCACTGTATGGCTGGCGTTGTAGCGGGCGCGCGCCTGGCGTATTTCCGGATCATTTTTGGCGGCCAGATCGAAAATCTGCTGCAGATCGTCGGCCTGCGCGACAGGGGTGGCCAGCGAGGATGCCAGCAGCACCCCCAGGCTGAGTGAGCGCAGAAATAGTTGAGTCTTGGCCTTCATGAGAACTCCACACTTTTACTGGATGACTAATGACTGACTGGTCAGTCAGTCTAAATTTGATGGCTGCCATGTCAAGGGTGGTACGCATGCCGACAGGGGGCCAACTCAAGGAAAAATCGTGAAAAAAAGCGGTTGCATTGTAGCAAACAAACCCCGATTCTGCCGGCATCGAGTGCGGGCTGTGCTTAATGAATGACGAATCAAAACCGGTGTTCGGACTCGCAGATGTTGAGTTGCTGGAGCGCCGGTCCTGCTATCAGGGGTTCCTGCGCGTTGATCGGCTCACACTGAAATGCCGCCGCTACGAGGGGGGCTGGAGCCGGGAATTTCACCGTGAAGTGCTGCTGCGCCACCCCGGGGTCGGGGTGCTGCTCTATGACCCCGAGCGAGACGAAGTGTTGATGGTCGAACAATTCCGGGTCGGCTGCCTTGATGACGACGAAAACGGTCCTTGGGCGCTGGAACTGGTAGCCGGGTTGATCGATACCGATGAAAGTGAACGTGAAGTTGCGCGCAGGGAGGCTGAAGAAGAGGCTGGCGTGAGCGTTGGCCATCTGATCCCAATATGCCGGTATTACAGCAGTCCAGGCGGCAGCAATGAGCGTTTGGCCGTGTTTTGCGGTGGTTTTGATGCCGGCAATTACCGTCGTGGCATCTACGGTCTGGTCGATGAGAACGAGAATATCCGCACTGTCACCATAACCCGTAGCGAGGCGCTGGCCGCAGTGCAAAGCGGCCGGATCAACAATGCGATGAGTATCATTGCGTTGCAGTGGCTGGAATTGAACCTTGCGTGGGTCAGGGCGGAATTGCGAGACGAATTGCGGTGCGAATTACCAATAGGGAAGCAGTCATGACGCAACACCCGGCTCACCCCGGGCGGGAAACCTGCCAGTGGTGAAATCCGTCCTAAGGTGGAAACGCCCTCCGCTTGATCTCAGCGCCCGCATGGCCGTTTGCGATGCCAATTACCTGCGGCTGTTGAAGCTGGTACCCGAATTCCGCGAAGGACTGCAACGGACCATACTGCTGCCGGCAGTCCGTGACCACGAACTCTCTGCCCATCGCCTTGATGTGCAGGTGCTCGAACATTTTCGTTACACCACCACGCTGCGACTTGCGCTGATTGTGGAAGAAACCACCCCTTACTGGTTCCAGGAACCACGATTGATCGTGCGGCTCTACCATGATGCGGGCACAGCCGAGGTCGTCAGCTACCAGGACCAGGTAGGCTTCAAGGCCGTGTATGGTGAAGACGATGCACCGCGCTTCAACTGGGACGAAAAAAGCCAGATCAACCTGTTTCTGGCTGATTGGCTGATGCTATGCCTGGAGGGTGGTCTGGCGGCCCTGGCACTGCCGGCCTGCCTGAGCGCGCCTCATGGTGGTGACGCGCCGACGGAAGAAGCGGAATCGAGGGATTGAGCATGCAAAGACTGCGCTCGGACAACAACAGTTTTCGCTTGGTACAGGTAAGTGATACCCACCTCTATGCCAATACCTCGCATGTGCTTGTTGGCATGAACTGCGACGAAGGGTTGCGCGATGTCATTGAGCTGATCCGTAAGAAGGAGAAAGTGATTGCCGGTGTACTGCTGACCGGAGATGCGTCGCAGGATAACAGCGCCGCCAGTTACCTGCGGTTGCACACCATGCTGGCCACGCTTGGTGCGCGTCAATACTGGATTCCAGGCAACCACGATGAATTGAAGGCAATGCATAGGGCGTTGAACCCCACCAACCGCTGCTTCGAAAAATCGATACGCTTCGGCAACTGGCTGGTTGTGATGCTGGCCAGCAACGTCGTCGGCGCCGTTCATGGCCTGCTGAAGAAGGATGAGCTTGATTTCCTTGACGAGCAACTGCGCACCAGCGATGCGGAGCATGTACTGGTATGTCTGCACCACAATCCGGTGCCCGTAAAGGCGGCATGGTTGCAACAGCATGCGCTACAGAATCCCGAGGCGCTGTTCACGATTCTCGACCGCTACCCTGCCGTACGTTCCGTGTTGTTCGGCCACATACACCACGAACTGAAGCGCACACGCAACGGCGTGGTGTTCTACGGCTCGCCGTCTACCTGTATCCAGTTCCATCCGACCCAGGAAGACTTCGCGCTCGATCACCGCAACCCGGGCTATCGCTGGCTCGAACTGCATGCTGATGGGTCGCTGGTGACGGGAGTCAATCGCGTGCCCAACAAGCGCTACTCGGTTGATTTTTCAGGTATCGGCTATTAACCTCGCGGCCGTCCAAGCGCCTAACCCGCTATGAGACCGCGTGTCGTTTACCTGCATGGCTTCAACAGTTCGCCTGCCTCTCTCAAAGCCCGCCTGTTCGTTGAATACTGCAATGCATGCCAAATCGAAAGCGTGGTGCCCACGCTGTCGCACGACCCGGTGCTGGCAATGAACACGGCAATGTCCTGCATTGTTCGACACGACTGCAAGCCGGCGTTGCTGATCGGCAGTTCGCTGGGTGGCTATTACGCTACCTGGTTCACCGAGCAATACGGTATTCCATCGGCATTGGTGAATCCGGCAGTGTCGCCGTGCGACCATCTGCACAGCCAATTCCTCGGTAGGCAACATAACCATTACACTGGCGAGCAATACGAATTCACGGAAGCCCATGTTGAGGCGCTGCGTCGATATGACAGGCCGCACATCAGCGATCCACACCGCTACTTGTTGCTGGTGCAGGCCGGCGACGAGGTGCTCGACTACCGCCTTGCCGTGCAGCGTTACCACGGCTGCGAACAGGATGTGCAGCAGGGCGGCAATCACAGTTACGACAACTTCGCCGACATTCTGCCGCGCATCATGCAGTTTGCCGGACTGCAGTGAACCATCCACTGCGAACGATCCACCAAGGGAAGTGCAATACCCATGAGTAAAGAATACAACGCCGGCTCCATCGAGGTTCTCAGCGGACTTGATCCGGTGCGTCGCCGTCCCGGCATGTACACTGATACCACGCGCCCCAACCATCTGGTGCAGGAAGTAGTCGACAACAGCGTCGACGAAGCGCTGGCCGGTCACGCGCGCCATATCACCGTGACACTGGAAAAAGACGGCACGGTAGAGGTCAGTGACGATGGTCGCGGCATGCCAGTCGACATCCACCCGGAAGAGAAGGTCAGTGGTGTTGAACTGATCCTGACGCGCCTGCATGCCGGCGGAAAATTCTCCAAAGACAACTACCAGTATTCGGGCGGTTTGCACGGCGTTGGTGTGTCAGTGGTGAATGCGTTGTCGCTGGATCTTGAAGTGCTGGTCAAGCGCAACGGCAACATCTACCGCATGACCTTCAAGAGTGGCGACAAAGCATCCGAACTGGCTGTCGTTGACAAGGTGGGTAGCCGCAATACCGGCACCACCGTGCGCTTCGTGCCTGATCCGAAATATTTCGATAGCCCAACCGTGTCTATCTCGCGCCTTAGCCATCTGCTGCGCGCAAAGGCTGTGCTATGCCCGGGCTTGCGAGTCACATTTGTCGACAATACCGTCAGTGCCGACAAGGCCCGCAGCAACGAGTGGTACTACGAAGACGGCCTTTCTGATTATCTCAAGCAGTCATGCAAAGACTCAGTGACATTGCCGGCCGAACCCTTTACCGGATCGATGAAGGGCAATGAAGAAACCGTCGACTGGGCGGTGCTTTGGCTGCCCGAAGGCGGCGAGCTGCTGACCGAAAGTTATGTGAATCTCATTCCGACGGTGCAGGGCGGCACGCACGTCAACGGCTTCCGCACCGGCCTTATCGAAGCCATCAAGGAATTCTGTGAGTTCCGGAACCTGGTACCGCGCGGCATCAAGCTATCGGCAGAAGACATCTGGGATCGCTGCACGTATGTACTGTCATCGAAGATGCTGGAACCGCAGTTCTCCGGCCAGACCAAGGAGAAGTTGTCGTCCCGCCAATCGGCCGCGTTTGTCGGCGGCGTGGTGAAAGATGCGTTCAGTCTGTGGTTGAACCAGCATACCGCTGATGCCGAGCAGATTGCGCAGATGTGCATCGACAATGCGCAGTTGCGTCTGAAGGCGAGCAAGCTGGTAGTGCGCAAGAAGATCACGCAAGGTCCTGCCTTGCCGGGCAAGCTGGCTGATTGCTCAACATCCGATGTGTTCGCCGGCGAACTGTTCCTGGTCGAAGGTGACTCGGCCGGTGGCTCTGCCAAGCAGGCGCGTGACCGGGAAACCCAGGCCATCATGCCTCTGCGTGGCAAGATACTGAACACATGGGAAGTCGAGTCAGGTGAAATCCTGGCATCACAGGAAGTACACGATATTGCAACCGCGATCGGCGTGGATCCGGGTTCCAACGATTTGAGCGGCCTGCGCTATGGCAAAGTCTGCATCCTCGCTGACGCCGATTCCGACGGCCTGCACATAGCCACGCTGCTGTCGGCGCTGTTCGTGCGTCATTTCCGTGCAGTGGTCGAGGCAGGTCATGTCTACGTGGCGATGCCACCGCTGTACCGTATCGATCTCGGCAAAGAAGTGTTCTATGCACTCGACGAGCAGGAGAAGAACGTCATCCTCCATCGATTTATTGCCGAGAACAAGAAAGGCAAACCCAACGTACAGCGCTTCAAAGGGCTGGGTGAAATGAATCCGCTTCAGTTGCGTGAAACCACAATGAGCCGCGACACGCGCCGCCTCGTGCAGCTCAGTGTCGACGAGATAGACAAGACAAATGAGCTGATGGACATGTTGCTGGCGAAGAAACGCTCAGGTGATCGCAAGGACTGGCTGGAAGAGAACGGCAACAAGGCCGATATATAACCTGCCGCCAGGTCAGTAGCTGATACAGGAATAGACAATGACTGAAACCACCACATTCAACGCCGAAGGGATGGAACAGATACCGCTGCGTAAATTCGTCGAGCAGGCGTATCTGAACTATTCAATGTATGTCATCAACGATCGTGCCTTGCCGCACATCAGTGATGGCCTCAAACCGGTTCAGCGTCGCATCGTGTACGCGATGAGTGAGCTGGGTCTGAAGAACACGGCCAAGTACAAGAAGTCGGCGCGCACGATCGGCGATGTTATCGGCAAATTCCATCCGCACGGCGATTCAGCGTGTTACGAAGCGATGGTGCTGATGGCGCAGCCGTTCTCCTACCGTTATCCACTGGTCGATGGCCAGGGTAACTGGGGTTCGCCGGATGATCCGAAGTCCTTCGCCGCCATGCGCTATACCGAATCCCGGTTACAGGGTTATGCCGAAGTACTGCTGTCGGAACTCGGCCAGGACACGGTCGACTGGAAGCTTAACTTCGATGGCGAACTGGAAGAGCCGGTCGTACTGCCGGCGCGCCTGCCAAACGTGTTGCTCAACGGTGCCAGTGGCATCGCAGTGGGCATGGCCACCGATATCCCGTCGCACAATCTGCGTGAAGTGACTGACGCCTGCATCCACCTGCTCGACAATCCGTCCGTGACGATGGCCGATTTGCTGTCGTTCGTGCAGGCGCCGGATTTCCCGACAGCGGCTGAGATAATCACCCCGCGCCACGAGATTGCCGCTATGTACGAAAGCGGCAAGGGGATGGTGCGGTGCCGTGCCGTTTACCGGAAAGACGATGGCGATATCATCATCACTGCACTGCCGTACCAGGTGTCGGGCGCCAAAGTGCTCGAGCAGATCGCTGCCCAGATGCAGAAAAAGAAGCTACCGATGGTGGTGGATCTGCGTGACGAGAGTGACCATGAGAACCCCACGCGCATTGTCATTGTGCTGCGCTCGAACCGGGTTGATGCAGATGCGGTGATGGGCCATCTGTTCACCTCTACCGATCTGGAGAAGAGCTACCGAATCAACCTGAATATGATCGGAACCGACGGTTTGCCGCGGGTGAAAAGTCTGCTGGAAATCCTGCGTGAATGGCTGGAGTTCCGCACCGCTACCGTTACCCGCCGGCTGCAATACCGGTTGGAGAAGATCCTGGCTCGGTTGCATATCCTTGATGCCTTGCTGATTGCGTATCTCAACATCGATGAAGTGATCCGAATCATCCGCACCGAAGATCAGCCAAAGCCGGCGTTGATGACGCGCTTTGCACTATCGGAGAAACAGGCAGAGGCAATCCTTGATCTCAAGTTGCGCAATCTGGCGAAACTGGAAGAGATGCAGATAAAGGGCGAACAGGAAGCGCTTGAAGCCGAGCGTGTGCAATTGCAACTCACGCTGCAATCAAAAAGCCGGATGAAGTCGCTGATCAAGAAGGAACTTGCAGCCGACGCCCTTAACTTCGGCGACGCGCGTCGCTCTCCGCTGGTGCAGCGCGCTGAAGCACAGGCTTTCAGCGAAACCGAACTGATGACGATAGACCCGGTGACTGTTGTGTTGTCCGAGGCCGGCTG
>Ga0255096_1000336_pt1 | contig 23975 bp, 20 predicted proteins | sample Colum_Atlam_RepA_2_FD_188563 | JGI IMG/M metagenome (GOLD analysis project Ga0255096, IMG submission 188563) | Freshwater microbial communities from Columbia River, Oregon, United States - Colum_Atlam_RepA_8d | ecosystem: Environmental > Aquatic > Freshwater > River | place: USA: Oregon... | reverse complement strand
CACTTGCACGCGCTCGTCTGACAAACCCTTGGCGCGCAACTCACGCTCCAAGCGGGCCGCCATGAACGCGGCCACAAGCTCGGGCAAAGGCTGCGTCTGCAAGGCGGCAAGGTCCGCAGCGGTATCAGCCTTGAGGCCCAGCTTGCGCGCGTCGTCGAAAGACAAGCGCGCCAACAACGAGCGCACGGCCTGCTCTTTTTCGGCACTGGGCAGGGTGCGCAGGCGTTCCAGCTCGGCGCGGTCGACACCGACGCGCTCGCCGACCTTTTCCATGATCAGATGCACGCCACGATCCGCGAGACCTTCGTGGAAGCGCGCCATGCGTTGGGCGCGCTCTTCTGGCGACAAGGTCTCGAACTCGGCACGCGTGTGCTCCGGCAAGCGCTCGCGCAAACGCGCACCGCGCTCACGACCGGCTGCATGCACCAACTCGCGCAGCGCATGCTCGCGTTGCTCGGGGCTCATGGCCTCCAAGCGTTGCCGCGCCTCGGGTGTCAACTGCTCTTGGAAACGCTGGCGCATGGCGCGCAAGCGCTCGGCACGCTCCACCAACTTGGCGCGTTCTTCCGGTGACAGCTTCTGTAGCTTTTGCCACGCAGCAGCCAACTCGGCCCGGCGCTCGGGTGACAGCGTGTCCCACTTGGCGCGCGCCTTAGCGAGGTCCATCGGCGCTAAACGGACAGACGAATGCTGGCCCGAATGTTGGCCACCTTCATGAGCCCACAGGCTGCCGACACAGCACACCAACAACACCAGCATGAGTAGGTAGCGTTGCATCACTCAGCCTTTGCTCGGCGCTTCGCCTGAGGCGTCCGCGTCGCTGGGGGTTGCATCCATCGGGGCCAGGTCCAACAACGCTTCTTCCGACGCGTCCATGGTCGACAACAACAAGTCCAGGTCGCCTTCCAAAAGCGCGTCTACATCTTCCAACAACTCCAACTGCTGGAGCATGCGCTCGTCGATGGGATTGGCTTCGAGTTGCGCCACAAGCGGCAGAGGATCTACTGCGTTGGACCCACCTGACGGACGATCCGTTTCGCGCCGCACATACAGCACAGCCAACACAGCGGCAGCTGTCGCAACCAGCGCGGCGTAGCGCACCAAACGCAAGCGAGGACGCGCTGCGGCGCGCACACGGGCCGCTAGGCCTTGCGTGAGCCCAGCTGGTACCTGCACCTCGTCCAGATCCAACAAACGATCGAGGGCCTTCTCGGCGGCTTCCTCGGCAAGGCGAGCCTTCACCGCCGAGGCTGCGCGTTGCGCCATGCCTTGCGGTGCGCGCACGAGGTCGGTCTCCAGCAACTGATCGAGACCGCGTTCTTGTGCCACCAAAGCGACGATGCGGGCGCGTGTGGCCGCATCCAAGCGCGGCGCGGTCCATGCTTCGAGCATCGCATTGAGCTGCTCTTCGCTGTCGACCAAGGCGCGACACGCAGGACAAGTCAGTCCATGCGCATCCCACGCCAAAGCCGTGAGCGTTTGATGATCGAGCACCGCCTGCAACAAGCGGCGACGGAAGTCGGTGCAGGTAGTCATGAACCGCGAACCTCCTTCGCCATGTACGGAGCCAAGGCGGCGCGCAGATTCTCGCGCGCACGGTGTACTAAACTTTTGACAGCCTTCTCGCTGGTGCCCAGCACCTCGCCGATTTGGTCGTACGGCAAGTCGTGGTACTTGGCCAACACCAAAGCCATGCGCTGTTGCTCGGGCAAGGCGGCAATCGCTGCGCGCACCGCGCGCACGGTGTCGGCGCGCTCCAAATCAAGGAACGGCTCTTGGGCCGCGGCATCCGCCATGTGCGTGAGCGGATCCGTCTGGTTCTCACCCTGCGCCAATCGTTCGGTGCGGCGCTCGGAAGCCTTGGCGCCCGTGTTGACCGCCAAGTTGAAGGCGATGCGGAACAAGTAGGTCGAGAAGCGCGCCGTGGGTTCGTAGCGATCCTTGCTCTTGACCAAGCGCAGAAAGACCTCTTGCACCAAGTCCTCGCGTTGAGGACGCGGCCCCAAGAAGCGCGTCAGCAAGGCCCACAACCTGTCGCTGTACAACTCGACGATGCGGTCGAACGCAGCCTCGTCGCCAGCTTTCCAAGCCAGCATCAAGCGCGCGCCCTCATCCTCCACCGGATCCGAATTGGACGGGAATGAATTCATCTAGGCCTCAAACCGCCCTGCACAGAGCGGGTTCCGCACAGATTCTTGCCCATGGCACCCTCAGGGTAACCAGCGCCAGGCCGACGGGGGCCACACCACGGCCACAGGCCGGCCCAGCAGGTCAGCCACGGGAACCGGGCCCCATTCGCGGCTGTCGCGTGATTGGAACGACGCGTCCCCCAAGAGGAAGCACTGGTCCGGACCGAGGTCCAATGGGCGCTCGACGGCGTACGCACCGACCGGTTGCCAATAGAGGTCGCGCCACAGCGCTAGGCGCAGCAAGTCACCACCGCCCGCGCCAAAGCGCACGATCGCGCGCGGCGGATACGAACGGCCTTCTTGCAGCGTGTCGCCCTTGTGCAAGCGTTGCTTGGGTAAGGGGGCCGACATGAAGGCTGCGCCGTTGTAGAGCACATACGCCCAACCATCACGAGCCAGCACCGTCCATGTTTGCTCGAGTCCGTGCTCGGGCTGCGGGAGTTCCGTGATGTTGGCGTAAGCCAAGCCCGTGCGTGCGACCTCGGGCGCATCGCTGGGTCCATTCAACAACGCCAACGCAACGCTGTCGGCCATGCGCTCGATGCGCAGCTCGATGGCTTCGCCGCGTTGGTGCAGGGTCACGATCAGTTGCGCGGGGTGTCCAGTCCACTTGACAGTGACATCCAACTTGATGTCCGCCACAGCATGCGGACCGTCTACACGCTCACCCTGTGCTGTCCACCAGCCATCATCGACACTCAACAGACGCAGCGGCGTGCTGCGCATGTCGCCGCGCACGCCATGCGGTAGATCCGTCCAGGTCGCGTCGGCGCTCCACGAGTCACGCACCGCGTGACGCTCGCTATCGCTGTGCAGGATCCATGGGAACGCGTCGAGCGCCACCTCCGGCGGAGCGCCGTTGACCCACACATCGCCTTGAACAAGGCGCACAGACTCGCCAGGTAAACCTGACAAGCGCTTGACCACCGGCATATCGCCGCGCGGTGGACGAGCCACAACCAACTGGCCACGCGTAGGCGTCTCCACGCCCAAACTCACGAAGGTCCACTCACCTTGAGCCAAAGTTGGCTCCATCGATGACGACTCGACGCGGCGCACATCGCCCACAAAGGCGCGCACGCACAACAACAACACCGCGACCAAAGCCGCGACCCACAGTGCGCGTACGAGGTTGCGTCGAATCATTCCGGTGAAAGCATCCTGCTCACAAGGCTGTTTGCGGTGTGAGCAGCACCGCGTGCAACGCGTTGGCGGCACGCTCGAGGTGCACCTCGGGAACGATGTACACCTGACTTGCGGGGCGCGCGCCGACGAAGGCTTCCACCACCGGCACTCGCTCGTCATGCAAGCACTGCCACGCGCGTGCGGCGAGATCAGCATCTTCGCCTGTTTCGCGGCCAATCAACGCCACCAGCGACAAATCGCGCGTGATCTTGGCGCGGCGCCCCAACGCGGCCACGAGTGCTTCGAGCCCGTGGCACGGGCTCACATACACCGACACGCGATCACCCGAGGCCGAAACCAAACCGGGCTCGACCTTGTGCGTGTGCATCAGCGTGTAGAGGTCCGCCATGCACGCAGCGCGCGGCTCGAGAGCTCCAATCGCAACATCCAGGCGGTACACGCGCTTGCGCGCCGCAAGGCCCACCAAACCGTGCACGCGCGAGGTCATCTCCAACACCGTGCCCGCATCGTGCGGTGCGCGCACATCCAGAATCCGCACGACCACATTGGCGCGTTGCACCGGCGCCAGCGCGGCACCGTACAGCACTTCGGCGCCGTGGAAGGCGTACTCGGCCGCTTCGGCCAAACCCAAGCGTTCGACAGTGCGAGCGTCGCTGACCAGAGCCGGGTCAGCGGTCATCATGCCGCTGACGGCCTTCCACAATTGCAGCTCGCCGGCACCTACCGCTTCGGCCAACAATGCAGCCGTGAGGTCCGAGCCATTGCGACCCATCGTAGTCAGGTTGCCGCGTGCATCGCGTGCGACAAAGCCCGTCACCACGGGGATGCCGCCGACTTGTTCCAACGCGGCGCGGATGCGCTCGCCTAGCCCATTGACCGGGCGCGCGTCACCAAAGTTCGAGTCCGTCACCAGCCCGATGTCATACGCATCCACCGGAGCTGCGCGCAGACCCATCTGCTTGAGGGTTTGCGCCACAACGCGCGCGCTCATGCGCTCGCCCATCGCCAGGATGTGATCCAACTCGCCCGGCAAGATCTGGCCGCGCTTGCGCACTTCGTCAAGCAACGCATACAGCTCGACGAAGTACCGATTGAGGAGCTCGGGGTCGAGACCGAGCTGGTGCAGGATCGTGCGGTGACGGATGCGGATGCGGTCGCCCTCGATGTGACCTTCGGCTGCGGAACGCGCGACCGTCTCCAGCAGGTCCGTCACGCCTTGATGGGCGCTGACCACCACCAACGGGCGTGCGCCGCCGTGGGTTTGGATCAGTTGACAGGCGCGTAGGACTGCGGGGCCATCGCACAGGGCGGCCCCACCAAATTTCATCACTCGAGCGAACGGCATGGTGTGCCCCTAGGTATACGGAATCGCCAGCCTGCGGACGAGGGCGTGGGCGTGCTACGATCAGCCCACTTCCATGAGCACCGAACGCGACGCCCTGATCCACGACTGGAACCAGCCCGATTGGAAGGCCGCTGGGACGATCCAGTTTGACGACGAAACTCTGCGCGACGGCCTGCAGTCGCCCTCGGTCCTCGACCCGGACCTGGACGACAAGGTCGCCCTCATCCACCTAATGGACAAGCTGGGCATCCAGACCGCCAATGTCGGTCTGCCCGGTGCCGGCCCGCGGGCGCGTGAGCACATTGAGCGCCTCTCGAAAGAGATGTTGAAGCTCAAGATTCGGCCGAACGTGGCCTGTCGCACCGTGGTGAGCGACATCGAGCCCGTGGTCGACATGGTCCAACGCACGGGCGTGCCGATCGAGGTGTGCGCCTTCATTGGCTCGTCGCCGATCCGCCAGTACGCCGAGGACTGGGACTTCCAGAAGATGCTCGGCCTCGTGAAGGACGCCGTGTCCTTTGCGACCAAGAATGGGTTGCCGTGCATGTTCGTGACGGAAGACACGACGCGCGCCACTCCGGAACAGGTGCGGGCGCTGTATGCCACGGCGATCGAGGCCGGCGCCAAGCGCGTGTGCGTGTGCGACACCTGTGGCCATGCGACGCCGAATGGCGTCAAGCGTCTGGTGTCCTATGTCGCCGGCATCGCCAAGGAGTTGAACCCGGCGGTGGGCGTCGATTGGCACGGGCACCGCGACCGTGGCATGGGCTTGGTGAATGCGCTGGCGGCCTTGGAAGCGGGTGCGACGCGCGTGCACGCCACGGCGCTGGGCATCGGCGAACGCGCCGGCAACACCGAAATGGACCTGTTGCTGGTCAATTTGCGCCTGTTGGGCCTGATCAACAACGACCTGACGATGCTGGGTGACTACGTCAAACTCGCGGCCAAGGCCACGGGCGTGGAGATCACCCACAACTACCCGGTGTTTGGCAAGGATGCCTTCGAGACCGGGACAGGGGTGCACGCCTCGGCCGTTATCAAGGCCTTTAAGAAGGGCGATGTGTGGCTGGCGAACCGGGTGTACTCGGGGGTGCCGGCGGATTTGGTCGGCCTGGAGCAGGTGATCGGGGTCGGGCCGATGAGTGGGCGGTCGAATGTGACCTACTTCCTGGAGAAGCGCGGCGTGGAGCCGACCGACGAGCGCGTGGCGCGGGTGTTGGAGCGCGCCAAGGGCAGCAAGCGCTTGTTGACCGAAGACGAAGTGCTGGCTGCCGCGCGGGGCTAGGCCTGCCGCGCGGGGTTAGACGGCTAGGTCACTTCCAAGGCGGGGGTCGCCGGCAAATCCGAGCTCTTGGGCGCAAGGGCCGGGAAGCCGTGTTTGGCGACATAATTGTTGTTCCACGCACAGGTGTAGCACTTGTGGTAGAGGCCGCGCTGGCGGTCCTGGCACTGGCCGTTGTGCACCTTGTGGGCGAACAGCACCTGCGCGCCATCCGTACGGGTCGGGCACTGGCGTAAGCCGTCGCCACCTTTGTCGCTGAGGTCGTCCATCAGGTCTCCCCTCATTGTGGGGTCCAAGTCCACCCCTGTGCAAGGATCGTGCACGCTCTAACAGGAGGAAAACAGTGCTAGAGCGCGTGCCGGATGGTGCCGTAGGACATCTCGGCCAGGTCGAAGCCGCGGTGCGAATCGCGACCGAGTTCGACCGCCGCTTGGCCTTCGTATCCGATTGCCTGCAAAGTATTTAGGACCTTTTTTAGGGGCAGGACGCCGCCCCCTAAAGGCAGGTGCAAATGGTAGCCCGGCAGCGAGTCGTCGAGCTGCACATGGACCAAATACGGGGCGACCTCAAGGATCGTGCTTTCTACGGGCAGATCCTCGGTCACGATGCAATGACCGACATCCAAGGTCAGCCCTAGCGGACTCGGGGTCGAGCCCAAACGCTGGCGCAGCTCCAAGAAACCGGTGTACCGCTCGATCCACATCCCCGGTTCGGGTTCGAAGCCGATGCGCAGGCCGCGCTCGGCCGCGAGAGCCAGCACTTGGTGCATCCCTCCGACCAGCCGGTCCCATGCTGCCTCATCAGGCGGCCCGACCGGCTCATACAAATCCGCCACGCCGCCTTCGGGATTGGCCCCGGACCACAAGGACACCACCTGGGCGCCCAAGCCGACCGCCAAGTCGCAGCAGCGCCGGTAGTAATCGATGCGCCGCTCGCGATCACTCGCCGCCAACGACAGGAGGTTCGGGTAGTGCTTGCGGCGCGGGTCGAGGGCGTAGCGCGCGCCGGTTTCCACCACCAAGGTCAGGTCACGGTCCTGAGCAAAGGCGCGCAGCTCCGCGACCACACGCTGGTCCAGATGCAGAGGATCGAGCGGCCCCACATCGGGGGTCAACGCCACGCCGCGGTAGCCGATGTCAGCCAGGACCTGACACGCTTCGAGCGGGCGATGGTGCGCGAGACCGTTGGTGCAGTACGACAGGCGCACGGTTAGGTCGTCGGCTTGTCCGGCGCAGGCGTGACTGTAGGCGTGACTGTAGGCGTGACTGTAGGCGTGACTGTAGGCGTGACCAACATGCCGGGCGACGCCAACATGCCGGGCGACTGAGGCACACCCACGGCGTCCTCACCCGGAATATCGCTGTTCAGCTCGGTAGCAGGCTCTGGTTCCTGCTCGAATTGCGCCGCGGGATCCAAGCCCTCACGGCGCGCTTTGTCGGCCAAACGCTGCTGGAAACGGCGCGAAGCTGTGCGGGCCAGCTCGGACGGCGCGACATCCGGCAGCACCTGCTTGATGTCGGCGATCTCCTTCTCGAGGCCGGTGTCCTTCCACGACTTGTCGAGCCCGTGGCGCAACTTGGCGATTTGCTTGCCGGTTTGCGCCGCTACTTCGGGCAAACGCTTGCCGAAGACCAAGAGGGCAGCCACTCCGACGATGAAGAGTTCGGAACCGCCGAGGCTTTCGAAGAGGGCCAGCACCATGGCAGGAGTCTAGCGCGCGGACGCGCAGGATGCTCAGTGGTATAGGCCCAACCAAGTATCCAGCAGGCCCAGACGTGAACGGCGCCACGACAAGCGCGGCAGGATGTTAATGCCGAATGAAGAGCCTTCGCCGGCCCGATACCCGATCTCAAATTCGGCCACGAAATCGTGGCCCATGCGACGCAGCACGAACTCGTTGCCGAGTCCGGCGTCTTCGAGCAACGAGATGGACTGTTGGAGTTGCATCTCCCACTTGGTGGTCCAACGCCAGCGCATCGCACCCGAGACGGCTTCAAAGAGCGGGTCTTGCGTCGCGTCCAAGCCTTGTGCGTACGAGAACTCGAAACCCAAGGAGGGCGTGGGCTCGAAGCCCAAAGCGGTGCGTGAGTACGGCACGGTGCCGTCGCGCAAGTCATAGCGCCCATCGTGCGAAACGCCGACAGGCACCTCACCAAACCAGGTGAGGTACTCGCCAAGCACCAACAACGGCAAGGTCTCTTCGCTTCCGCCTTGGTCGAGATCGATGCGGCGTTCGATGCGTGCGTCAGCATCAAAGCGCTCGCGCGACGCGGGAGACGACCAACGCGTGCGGACACCGGCGCGCGTCACTGTGCCGTTGAGCGGGAACTCGGTTGGATCAAAGTAGACCGGGTCGCTTTCGGTCGACGTGGTGCCGATGTCGGTGCTCCATCCAATGTTGGGCGTGATCGTGTGGATGGCGCCGCGCGGCGAACGCTTCCACAGCGTCGTCGACAGTTCCGCACCTGTGATCAACGCCGCGCGGGCAGGCGTTTCGTCTGGATCAATGCCGGAATCCCACGCTCGTGCGGACGCTTGCACGAACGGTGTGGCGCGCAGGCCATAGGCGCCCACAGAGAATGGTGCTTCGATGCGTTGGTCGGCAGCGATGCGCATCACGTCGCGCTCTCCCAAACCATCGGCATAGGGCTTGTAGCCTGCGTAGGTGGCGTACGCGGGATCGCCTTCCAAGCGACGCAAGTAGGCCGCGTCGACTGTGCCTACCCAGTAGAGGTCCTGACCAAAGAGCTGACCGATGCGATTGCGGCCTACATACGCGCCAACCGAGGGAAGCTCTTCGGTGTCGGTGCGGTCTTCGATCACGAACTTGGCCGAACCCGAGTAGTAGTTCGTGCCGCGCGACTTGCGCCAGTGGAGGTAGGTGTCCTTCTCTTCGTACGCGAGGTAGTCGTTCTCGAAGAACTCGGACTGCACGCCGGGGTCGCTTTGCAGCGAGCCAACGACATCGATCCACTGGTGAGTGTCGATGTCATAACGACCACGGGCATGCAGCCAGGTGCGCAACAAGCCACGGTCATCTTTGTCGACGCGCACCAAGCCGCGATCGGTGCCTCCATCGGGGATGACATCGACGCTCGTCAACATGCGGAACTTCTTGGCGACCTGCAGATCGAGTGCTGCGCCGAGCAGCACACCGCGCGAACCAAGCAGACCCACGTCGTAGTTCCAACTGCCCCTGATATCGGTGGAGGGCAAGCCAACCAAGTTCGAGAAGACCTTGCCGATGCCGAGTCCGAGGAAACCAAGATCGGCATTGATCGACGCGCGAATCGAGGCACCCAGTCGCGCGCTGTTGCCCAACACGAGACGATCGACCAGCGGATTGCCGCGCTCGTCCGTTTCGAACACGATCGCGGGCAACGGCAACTTGAAGCCGTTGGCAAAGCGAATCGAGTTGCTGCGCGCAGAGACCGAATAGGCCACGCGCTCATCTTTGGACTCGAGCTGCGGGTTCAAGCGCAGATCGCCGGTCTCGATCACATAGTGCGGATCGTCAAAACCACACGAGGTGAGCACCGCACTCGCAGCACGCAAGGCGGGTCCCTTGGGCGTGCTGGAAATACGCAGCCACTCGGCTTTGATGCGGACCTGTTGCGAGTTGTCGCGCACATTCAAGTCGAGCGCGATGTCGCCATCTTGAATCCAACCGTGCATTTCGACGAGGTCGATGTACACCGCCGAAGCGCGGCCATCGCGTTCGCCTTGATCGTAAAACTCGAGGTTGCCTTCGATGTAGACCTCGGACACCACGCCGGCCAGCGGGTGCCGGGCGAGATCAGCGAATGGACCAAAGGCCACTCGTTGTTGCGTCGCTTCGGTAGCGCGCAAGAGCGGGTCCTTGTCGAAGCCCTCTTCGATCATGCGCAAGCCGCGTGTACGCCACTTTTGACGATCGATCCACAACAGGATCCAGTCAGCGCGCATCTGACGAGCACCACCGCGTGCGCGCGGGTTCTTCATCACGAGGATGGTGGCGTCTTGCTGGTCGTAGGGCTGGAGCGAGTCGTATTGCAGCGACCACGAGGTGCCTGTCGCGCCCGTGCGCGAGCGCAACTCGCCTGCATCCGTGGACAGCAACAGGTTCTGCAGGTCGTACTGGATCCAGTCCGACTCCCACTCGGAGTCGTCCACGGACATCACCGCAGGACGGCCTTCAAAGCGCACGCGACCGGGGACACCGTCCAAGCGATCACCGCGTGCTGCGATGCGATTGTCCAGCCGGGCTTCAAAGCCACCTTGAGCGACCAACGCTTGGATATCCGCGCTCTTCAACACCCTGTCATCGCGGAAGTCACCACGCAAACGGATGGAGCCCGCACGAACGATCCACGGCGCACCGGTTTCGTCCCAGCCTTCCAACAAGGCGGCGGCTTCATCCCACGCAGCACGACCTGGGGCGGAGGGCAAGCCGGAGAGCTGCGGCTGCGCGCCATCGAGCACAATCGAGGTCGCGTCCACCCGCAAGCGCGAGCCGCGCACTTTGCGCAGCACTGTGCCGCGCTCACGACCGCCTCCACGCAAGGCACCTGCTTCGTCACTCGAAAGCTGCAACAACGGTTGGTCGATTTCGATGCGCTGCGGCTGGACCTGACGCTCGATCCATGTGGCTGTCGCCTCGTAGCTGAGGTTCGTGCCATCCAAGACGCCGCGCGCCAACAAGCGACCACCGAGTGGTGCATCGAGGCGCATGCGACCATCGCGATGCATCCAGAAGCGTTCGCCGACACCTTCAAACAGCTGGGCGCCCTGCCACGCGACACGCACACCACGTTGAGCCACCACTTCGTCGCCGATGGCAACTTCCTGATCATCAATGATCACCATGCGACCATCGAGGCGCAGGTAATCGGCATCGAGCACCACCTGCTCGGCATCTCGGCCCACAACCGCATGCACTGTGTGTTCGGCGGTCACGACCAAGGCCCGCTCCACGCCCGGGTCAGCGAGCGCCACCACAAACACACCACTGGTGAGATCGAGCGCACCTTTCTGCGTCACGACTTGGGCTACGACGGCTCCACGGGCCTCCAAGCGTTGCGGTTGCGCTTTGATGAACTCTGCTTCTGCCACCGCGCGATAGTTCGCAGCGCTGGAGTCCGGTTTCGCGCTGCCGGCAAGTTTGGTTTGCCAACGCGCAGGACGACCCGGAGTTCCGCGCAGTTCCACTTCTTCGGGGCCACGCACGCTCAACTCGTCAGCGGTGCCCACGCCTTGCGGCGATTCCACCAACACATCACCACTCGCCTCCAACGTGCGTGCCGCGGCGTCAAATGCACGCAACAAGCGCGCCTGGGCCACCAGTGTCGGCGGTTGACCCAGTTCCATGCGCACCTCGCGTGCCGTGCTCACGCGCAAGTTCTGTTCGCCGACGGTGCCTTGCAAACCACCTTGGGCACGCGCCACGACGAGCTCACCTTGCGGTGTACGGCCACTCAGGCTGGTGCGTCCGCGACTAATGAACCTGAGGCGTTCAGCGGGCGCTGTTGTCGTCGCATACAACAACTCGATGTCTTCGCTCTGCAGCTCTTCGCCGCCGCGCGTCATGACGACATCACCCTTGGCCAACAACGAGCCGCGTGAACCATCTGCGGCGACGTGTCCTTCGACCAAGTCTTTGGCGCGCAGCACCACACCTGTGGACGTGAGTGTGAGCGTTGCAGGTCCGCCCAACAGCAAGTCGGCTGTGGCTCCACGCGTCAGAGTCAATGGCCCAAGGCCTTCTAGCTCGACACGCTCGGGGGTCTCTGTCGACAAGCGAGCAATGTTCACGAGACCGCGCGGCGACCCGGTCAGCACCGCCCTGTCCAACGTGCCGTCAGCAGCGAAACGAAAGTCGGCAATCTCGCTGCGCAGTTGATCCCCGCGCGATTCCAGCACCACCGTGCCCAACAACTCAGCCCGCTGCAGCGTGTTGTTGGCACCAAAGAAGAACTCAGCACGGTCGGCGCGAAACACATCGCTTTGGTGTTCTGCGACCGTGGTGCCATCTGCGACCACCGACACCAGTTGGAACGGCTGATCGTCACTGCCTAGGCGGCCCAACAGCGTGATGGTGCGGCTGTCCATCGATGTAGGACGCGCGCCTGTGACGACCATTCGTGCGCCACCTTTGGCGGTCAGTTCGAGGTACGCACCGTCCACGCGCTCCAAGCGTCGCAGGTCGATGCCTTCCTCCACGCCCGAAGCCAAGGTCACCGCACCGCCGGCCTCCAACTCAAAGCTCAATGAGGCCGCGCGCAGCAACCCGATGGTGCCTTGCAAAGGTCGGGCATCAAAGCCAAGGCCACTCGCCTTCATGCCCTTGCCCGATAGCAGCACTGCCTCGGTGCTGGAGTAACGGTCCTCTCCAGGTGTCCATTGAATGCTCGGTGATTCCACACGCAACGGCACAATCGGGGCACCGCGCAGCAGAGTTGCGATCACTCCTTCCAAATCCACAGGGACCGAGCGATCCAGCTGCGGGCTGCCGCTGTCGGTGGACAGGGTCACCGTCGCGCGCGGTGCCTTGAGTTGCGCACGCGGTGCATCGGCCTCCACATCGTGGATCCCGATCTGCAAGTCCTTGAGCAGGTAGCGACCACCATCCAACGAATCGACATCCGAAGCCTGCAAGTCGAGAGCACGCACCGTACGTCCGTTGATCGTCGCACGCTCCACGAACTCCAACGGCCCATCCAGCAACACACCGACAGCTTGTTGCCGGCCTTTGGGGTCGACACCCATGCCCACTTCGGTGAACGGACGGGTCTCTTCGACGACCGGTTCGGGAGGGGCTTCGGGCTTGGAGTTCTGTTGTTGACGCCACAGCAACCAGCCCAGTCCTGCCCCGAAAAGGAGCAGGAAAACCAGCAGTTTTCTCATCGCGCAGGCACTCCGCGTGCGGCGGCGAGGAGCTCACACACTTCACGCACCGCGCCGCGGCCTGCGGCATGAGTGGTGACATAGTCGGCGCGTTGCAAAACCGGCTCTACCGCCGTTGCCGGCGCAAAGAACAGCGCACTGGCTGCGGCAAGGCCCAGATCCGGCAGGTCATCACCCATAGCCGCCGTTTCGGCACTCGTCAGGCCATACTCTGCTTGCAGCGCCTGCAGGGTCGCGTGCTTGTCCGAAATTTTTGACAATACGCGGACATCGAGCTCGTGTGCGCGGCGCTCGAGCGCGGCGCTGCCACGTCCTGTGATCAGCACCACACGCACACCGCTGCGCTTGACTGCCTGCAAACCCAAGCCATCGCGCACATCAAAGGCGAGAAGCTCGCCTACTTGCGGCTGACTTGTGCCCTCCAGTGACGGCAGATCGAAGTACACGATGCGTCCATCCGTCAATGTGCCGTCCACATCCAGCACCAACAGCTGGACGCGCGCCATCGCCGTCTGCAATTCGTGGGGAGTACGGGCCACGCGCAGCACCTAGACCCGCAGGTCCAAGAGGTCCTGAACATCGACCAAGCCGATCGGGCGATGCGCCTCGTCCACGACAGCCAGCTGGTCGATGCGGTGATCGTGCAGCAAGCGCTGCGCGTCCTCGACCAAGGCTTCGGCGCGCACGGTCTTGGGCGCGCGACCCATGTGCCGGTCGACGATGTCACCGGCTTCCAGCGTGATGCCGCGCTCGAACAGTCGCGCGAGGTCTCCATGCGTGAAAATGCCGACCAAAACGCCGTTTTCGTCGACAATCAGGGCCGCGCCAGGCCGGCCGCTGGTGCGGTTCATGACCAGCACCGTCTCCTTGAGTGTGGAACCCGCCTTCAACAGCGGTAGTTGGTCGCCAGAACGCATCATGTCGCCGATCTTCATCAACCGGCGGCCGAGCGCACCACCGGGATGGAAGCGTGCGTAGTCTTCGCGCGAGAAGCTGCGCGCTTGCGACACCACCATCGCCAACGCATCGCCCATCGCCAACATGGCTGTCGTGCTGGCGGTCGGGGCAAGGTTCATCGGACAAGCTTCTTGCACACGCCCGATGTCCAACACGCAATCGGCATAGCGAGCCAGAGAGGACGCGGCACCACCGGTGATCGCGACAATGCGCGCGCCGATCGCGCGGGCGGCTGGCAACAAGGCGACGATCTCGGCACTTTCGCCGCTGTTCGACAGTGCCAGCAACACATCGTCGCGACGGATGCGGCCCAAGTCCCCGTGCAGCGCCTCGGTCGGGTGCAGGAACAAACTGGGTGTCCCGGTGGAGGCCAAGGTCGCAGAGATCTTCTGCGCAACGATGCCCGCTTTGCCCACGCCCGTAGCGACCACAAAGCCCTTGCAGGCCACCAGCGTCTCGACCGCAAGCACGAAGCGCTCGTCCAAGCGCGACTCTAGGGCAGCAATGGCCGCGGCTTCTGTGCGTACGACCTCGGCAGCTTGGGCGAGGAGCAGGTGGGGCTGGATGGCAGGGTTCACGGTAGTCCTGCACAGACTGCGGGGCCGCGGGGTCATAGTCCAGCGTCAGAGTCTAGGGGGCGCAAACGGGCGACAGCAGGCTTCCCATGGCGTAGGATCTGCGCGCTCCCATGGATCGGACTCGTCGCCTGCTGCGCAACCTCTTCGTCGCCCTAGTTGGCGGCGCGGCGGTGAACATGGCTTTCCCGGCCATCGCCGTCATTGACCTGACCCAAGACCCGCTGTTCGTGGCGTTGACGCTCACGCTGTTGGTGCTGTCGTTAGGAGTCCACGAAGCAGCTCACGCTTGGGCGGCGGACCGTTGTGGAGATCCCACGGCGCGTCAGTTGGGGCGTTTGACCCTCAACCCCATGGCCCACATCGACTGGATGTGGACGGTGATCATCCCGGCCATTTCGCTGCTGACGGCGGGCTTCCTGTTCGGCGGGGCCAAGCCGGTGCCGGTCGACTTCCGGCGTCTGCGCTCGCCGTGGCGCGACATGAGTTTTGTCGCTGCCGCCGGCCCGCTGTCGAACCTGATTCTGGCTGCGCTTTTCCTGTTCTTGTGGAAGGCCACCGTGCATGGCGGCTTCTACAACGGTGCCGCGGAGAGCATCTACGCCCGGCCTGCGGACTTGCTGCCGCGCGTGCTGGATGCGCTGGTCTCGGTCAATGTGCTGCTGTTCGTGTTCAACCTGATCCCGGTACCGCCGCTCGATGGTTCACGCATCACGGCTTGGTTGCTGCCGGCGGATCTGCGTGGGCCGTACATGTCGCTGGAGCGCTACGGGCTCCTGATCGTATTCGGCCTGATCTTCTTCGTGCCGGCCTTCGGTAGCTTGCAGCGCAGCCTTGTGCGCTCGGTGGAAGGCCTGTTGGAGGCCATCGTCGGCTTGGGAGGCGTGTGGTGAGCGGCCACGACTTCACCGTGCGTTTGGAGCGGGTTTTTCACGGCCCGATGGACCTTTTGCTGCACTTGGTGCGCGAGCAAGAGGTCGAGATCCAAGAGGTGGAGGTCGCGCGTGTGGTCGAGGGTTACCTGGCCCACCTGAAGGCGATGCGCGAGCTCGACATCGAGGTCGCTGGTGACTTTCTCGTGATGGCGGCCACGCTGCTGGCAATCAAGAGCCGTTCGCTGTTGCCGCGCGAATCCGTCGACTTGGATGACGGCTTGGACCCGCGCGATGAGTTGATCCAGCGCCTGATTGAGTACCGCCGCTTCCGCACGGCCTCGGAAGACCTCGCCTTGCGCTACGAAGTGCGCGCCATGCAGCATCCGCGCGGCGCTTCGCCGCTTGAGGACCTGGCGCCTGAGCCGGAGCTCGACATGGGCGAGGTCAGCGCATGGGACTTGCTCAGTGCGTTCTCGCGCTTGCTGCGCGAGACACTGGCGAACGCGCCGCACCGCGTGGCCACGGACGCACGGCCGCTGCGCTTTTATGTGCAGTCGATGGCCGAGCATGTCAAGAGAACTGGACGGCTGGGCCTGAAGGATCTGGTGCTGTCCATCGATGCGCAACCCACGCGCGAGTCGCTCGTCGGTTCGTTCTGTGCGTTGCTCGAGCTGTGCAAGATCGGCCTCGTGAAGGTCAAGCAACCCGAAGGTGGTGGCGAGATCGAGTTGGAGTACTCCAGCGAGGCGGGTGATCTGGATACGGTGCTCGCGGCCAGCGTGTTCGATGACGAACAGACGGCCACCGAAGAACAGACAGCCAGCGCGGCGCCTGCAGAACCCGTCCAGCCCGAAGCTGACCAGAGCGCTGGCGAACCAGCCTAAATACGCCTGCAGGGGACTGGACTCCGGCTCGCTTTTGGCCCATATTCCCCGTTATGAGCGCAGCCCAAGATGTGACTGACCAAACCTTCGACTCTGTGGTCCTCAAAAGCTCCGTCCCGGTGCTGGTGGACTTCTGGGCGCCGTGGTGCGGCCCGTGCAAGGCCATGGGACCGAGCGTGGACAAGCTCGCCACCGAACTCGGTGCATCGATCAAGGTGGTCAAGATCAACACGGACGAGAGCCAAGATGTGGCCGCCAACTTGAGCATCACATCCATCCCCACCTTCATGGTGTTCAAGGGCGGCAAGATGGTGGCGCGCCAAATGGGCGCCATGCCGTACGACAAGCTCAAGGCGCTCGTCGCCGCGCACCTGTAAGGCGCGCTGTTCGTGAAGGTCGCCTATCTGGGCTCGCCGCCCTTTGGCGCGACGGTGTTCGAAGCCTTGCTCGCCTGCCCGCGACACCAGCTCGTGGGCTTGGTGACCAAACCGGATCGCCCTCGTGGCCGCGGCATGAAGGTCGAACCTTCGCCCATGGTGTTGGCGGCCCAAGCGCGCGGCATTCCGGTGCTGCAGCCCGAGCGTGCGCGTGGTGAAGAATTTTTGACAGCGCTGGCGGCTTGGCAACCGGACGTGCTGCTTGTCGCCAGCTATGGCGAGATCTTGCGTCAAGAGGTGCTCGACCTCGCTCCCTTGGGCGCATGGAATGTGCACGCGTCGTTGTTGCCGCGTTGGCGTGGTGCCTCGCCTATTCAAGCGGCGGTGCTGGCGGGAGACGCCGAAACCGGCGTGTGTGTGCAGAAGATGGTTCTCGCACTCGACGAAGGGCCGCTCGTGCACACGATGCGCACACCGATTGGGGCGCGGGAAACTTCTGGTGATTTGTACACGCGATTAGCCGTGCTGGGTGGCGAAGCCGCGCTCGCCGCGCTGGACTTGCTGGCCAGTGGCCAAGCCGTGTTGCAGCCGCAAGACGCAACGCAGGCGACCTATGCCACCAAGATCAAGAAAGAACACGGCTTGGTGGATTGGACCAAGAGCGCACAGGACATCGACCGTTTGGTGCGCGCCTACACGCCGTGGCCTGGTGCGCGCGCAATCATTCATGAGGTCGAGTTGGGTGTGCTGGAAGTCGAACCGTGTGAGCTGCCTGCAGAAGCCGAAGCTACGCCCGGAACCTGCACGCTGACCAAAGCAGGACCGGTGGTGCGCTGCGGCACCGGAGCTTTGCGCTTGGTACGCGTCAAGCCCGCTGGCAAGGGCGCGATGGACGGAGCTGCGTGGGCGCGCGGCTTGCGCTGAAACGCCAAGCGACTGGACCTGAGCTGCACGAGCTTTGCGCTCGGCTGATGCAGAAAACGCCTGAACTCTCCATACTGTTCGGCGCCATGGCTACTCGCACGAAGTCTCGCTCCTCACGCGTCGTCCAGTTGGGCTTCACGCAGATGCGCTGCGTCGAAGATGTGGCCACCAATCGCAAGCATCAAGCGGCGCTCATTGAACAAGCCGCCAAGCAAGGTGCGCAGATCGTGTGCACGCAAGAGATGTTCACGAGCCAGTACTTCTGCCAAGTGGAGGACCATCGCTTCTTCCAGTTGGCCGAGACGATTCCCGGTCCGACCACGGACCTATACCAGAAGATCGCCAAGAAGCACGGCATCGTCATCGTCGCGAGCTTGTTCGAAAAGCGCGCCAGTGGCCTGTACCACAACACCGCCGCCATCATCGATGCAGACGGTTCGTTGATGGGCGTGTATCGCAAGATGCACATCCCCGATGATCCGCTGTACTACGAGAAGTTCTACTTCACGCCGGGCGACTTGGGCTTCCGTGTGTGGAACACCAAGTACGCCAAGATCGGCGTGCTGATTTGTTGGGACCAGTGGTACCCCGAAGGCGCGCGGCTGACGGCGCTGCAAGGCGCGGAGATCCTCTTCTATCCCACCGCCATTGGCTGGCATCCCGGCGAGAAGGCCGAGTATGGCAAGGCGCAACACGAAAGTTGGGAGCTGATCCAACGCTCCCATGCGGTGGCGAACGGCTGCTATGTCGTGGCACCCAATCGCATCGGGCATGAGCACATCTTGGGGCTCGACAAGAAGCCCGTGAACGCCGATGGGATCCAGTTCTGGGGTCAATCGTTCATGGCCGAGCCGAATGGCCAAGTGCTGTATCGCGCCAGCATCGACAAAGAAGAGGTCATCGTGCGGCCGGCCGACTTGGACAAGGTCGAGTTTGCCCGCACGCATTGGCCTTTCCTGCGCGACCGGCGCATTGATGCCTATGGCGGCATCGTGCAACGCTTTGGCGTGTGAGTCCTGAGCATGGCCACCAAACGTCTGAAATACTTGACAGGCACACCGCGTCAAGCGGGCTGGACATTCCCCGCCGAGTGGGAACGCCACAGCGGCACTTGGTTCAGTTGGCCGCGGCCCGAGGGAATCTCCTTCCCGGACAAGTACCACACCATCCCCGCCAATCTGGCCGCCATTGTCGGCGCCATCGCGCCGCGCGAGCTGGTGCACATCAATGTGCCCAACAGCAACTACGAGCGCATCGTCAGCGAGCAGCTCATCGCGCATGGCGTCAAGCAGCGCGACTTGGGCAAGCGCGTGCGCTTCCATCACATTCCCACCAATGAGGCTTGGTGTCGCGATCACGGTCCAGCATTTTTGACCAAGCAACAGCGGGGCAAGACGCTCTTGTCGATCGTCGATTGGGGCTTCAACGCGTGGGGCGGCAAGTACCCGCCGTGGGACGCGGATGATGCGGTCCCCACGCGCATCGCCGAGCTGATGGCTCAAGGCGACGCGAGCATCGAAGGTGTGTGTGAAGGCCTATGGCTACCGCGCGTGGATGACGCGCCGGTGGTCATGGAAGGCGGTTCCGTCGAGTTCGATGGACGCGGCACGGTGCTGACCAGCGAAGCCTGCTTGCTGCACAAGAATCGCAACCCGCACCTCACCAAGCGCCAAATCGAGCGTGCCTTGTGCGATTGGTACGGTCAGGAACGCGTGTTGTGGCTGGGCGATGGCATCGTCGGGGACGACACAGATGGCCACATCGACGATCTCGCGCGATTCCTAGATGCACGCACCATCGCGACCACGGTCGAAGAGGACACGCGTGATCCCAACCACAAGATCTTGAAGGACAACCTGCGCCGACTGCAGCTGATGAAAGATGCCGACGGACGGCCCTACGATGTGGTGGTGCTGCCCATGCCGGGCAAAGTCGTGCACGACAAGCAGCGTTTACCTGCTACCTACGCGAACTTCTTGTTCGTGAATGGTGCGCTGTTGGTGCCCACCTATCGCCACAAGAAGCACGATGCTCTCGCTCTTGACACGCTCCAGCGCTTCTATGGCTCTTCACGCAAGGTGATTGGTATCGACTGCTGGGAGCTGATTTGGGGCCTCGGCAGCATTCACTGCCTCACGCAACAACAACCCGCTAGTGGTTGATAGGCGCAGGTCGGGTTAGAATCGCCGACCGACATGAGTGACACTGCACTCGGCTCCGGCCGCCATCCGTCTCCCGCCGAATGGCGCGCCCTCGTCGAACCCTTCCAGCGTCCCGACAACGGGAAGGCGTTCTGGCAGGTGGTGAACTCGCATGGCTCGTACTTCTTGCTCTGGGCGATCATGATTTGGGCCTGGAGCGTGGCGTGGTGGCTGGCCGTGCCCCTCGCGATCATCGGGGCCGGGTTGTCGGTGCGCATCTTCATCATCAGTCACGACTGCGGACATGGGTCCTTCAGCTCGTCGCGCTGGGTGAACTCGCTGCTGGGGTTCGTCTCCGGCGTGCTGACCTTCACGCCGTTCCGGCATTGGACCACCGAACACGCCACCCATCACCGCACGTCAGGAGATCTTGACCGGCGTGGCTCGGGCGACATTTGGACGATGACCGTCGACGAGTACATCGAGGCCCCGCGCATGCGCCGCCTCTTGTACCGCCTCAGCCGCAACCCGTTCATCTTGTTCGTGCTGGCGCCGTTGCCGATCTTCTTGGTCTACCAGCGCTTCACCACCCGCGGGTACTCGTGGCGTGACCGTCTGTCGGTGTGGTTCACGAACTTGGGGATCGCCGCCATCGCTTGGACGATGATCACGCAGGTGGGCCTGTGGCAGTACGTAGTCCTGCAAGGCACGATCACTTTCGTGTCGTGCTCGCTGGGCTTGTGGCTGTTCTATGTGCAGCACCAGCACGAAGCGGCGTATTGGCGCCGCAATGGTGAGTGGGACTTCACCGCAGCGGCTTTGGACGGCAGTTCGTTCTACCGCTTGCCGCGCGTGTTGCAGTGGTTCACGGGCAACATTGGTTTCCACCATGTGCACCACCTGAACTCACGCATCCCGAACTACCACTTGGAAGCGTGCCACCGCGCGCATGACGCCTTCCGCAATGTGCCGCAACTGACTCTGGTGCGCAGCTTCCGCGCAGCGCGCTTGGTGTTGTGGGACGAGGCCGCGGGCAAGCTCGTGGGCTTCCGCGAAGCACGCGCGCGTCGCGCTGCGTAAGACACGTGCGCGGGAGACAAGCCTGTAGCAGTCGCTAGTCCGGATCCGCCGGATGGGCGCTGTGTGCCAAGCGTTCCGCCTCTGCTGAACCGATCCAGCTCACCACCAGTGCTCGCACGCCGTACAAGAGCGGCGTGAGGAGCACAGCGATCGCGAACTTGTAGATGTAGTTCGTCGTCGCCACGCGCGCTGCGTCGCTGGCACTCATGTGCGGATCGCCGACCAACGCAGGCAACACATAGAACGCGAGATAGATCACGATCAGCGTGTCGATCAATTGGCTCACGACGGTGCTGCCTTGGGCGCGCAACCAGATCATGCGCCCGCCTGTGCGCCGGCGCAGCCAGCTGAACACGCTGACATCGGCAAACTGGCCGATGGCGAAGGCCACCAAACTCGCTAGCGTGATGGTCCATGTGGTCCCAAACGCCAGCGCATAAGCTGCGTGAGCCGTTGCCGCATCCACACCTGGAGTGAAGCTCACCGTGGGTGCGGCTGCCGCGCCTAGGGCGATGGGCTGCAGCACAAGGTTCACTGCAATCGCAAGCCAAGTGAAGGTGCGCACCACACGCTTGCCAAAGTACTCGTTGACCACATCCGTCAGAACGAAGGTCAACGGGAAGGCCAAGATGCCGGCCGTGGCAACAAAGGTGTCGCCTTCCAAGCCCAGGTCGCGTGGGCGCAGACCGAACAGCGTGAACTCCCACAGCTTGGCGCCAAACAAGTTGGCAGCGACGAAGAAGCCTGTAAAGAGAGCTAGACACGCAAGCAGCAGTGTCTCGCGCTTCGAGGACGGTTCACTCGCTTGCATGAACGCCTCTGTAGCACCGAACGAGGGTCAGTAGCAACTGAATCAAAAGGCAGGCGGCGGCGGCAGGTCGACATTCGGCCGCATGGCCGTGCTGGCTGCCACGGGCGCGACCGTTCTCATCGACGGCAACGGTGCCGCAGGCATGGCCGGTTCTTGGACCGCGGCCTCGGCCGCGTCGAAGAGCTGATCCCAACCGGCATCATGCGCTTCGTGCACAGCCTCGGTGCCTTGCGTGGGCAACGCGGCCTTCATCTCCGCCAGCAACACCTTTTCAATCCAGCGACGGTTCGTCTGCACCGAACCGACCACAGGCAGGATGGTCAAGTCCGTCGTCGCCGCCATCTCGCCGAGCACATCAGCCGCCACCATGCCAGGCATGGCGATCGTCAACACGCTGTTGCTGCGCGCCAAAGGCACGAGCCCGTGGTGGGCCAAGAACTGCAAGTCGAGGTCTTTGCGCGCCGCCGGATCCGGATCGATGATCTCCACCGTCACGAACGGCAGGTTGTAGACCTCACACACAACGCGCGACAGCTCCCAATCCGAAACGAGGCTCGAGTTGACGAGCACTTCGGGAAAGGAGCCATGGCCGTTCTCGGCGATGTGCAGAGCCTCTTCGACCTTCTTGGCGTCGCAGAGACCGCGTTCGACGAGCGCCGAGGCCAGTCGGGGATGTTCAAGCCGTTGACTGTGCTTCACGCTGGGTGGTGTATCGACGCCCAGCGCGGTCTGGCTGCAGAGCAGAGTGCGGAAAACTTTTCCGCACCCGCACGCACCAGCTTGTCCAACGGGGTTTACACGTCCAGGTTCGTGACCTCGAGCGCGTGATCCTCGATGTACTTGCGGCGATCGACCACATCCTCCGACATCAGCGTGGTGAAGATGCGATCGGCCTCGATCGCGTCCTCGACTTGCACCAAGTAGAGCTTGCGCCGTGAGGGGTCCATGGTCGACTCCCACAACTGATCGGCGTCCATCTCGCCCAGACCTTTGTAGCGTTGAACGTCGATGTCGCCTTGCGCGCTCTTACGCACCGCAACGCTGAGCTCGACAGGCGAACGGCAGACCACGGCTTCCTTGCCACCGGCCACTTGCCAATCGATGGCATCGCGGAAGGACACGCCCTTGGATTCCAGACTCGTCAACGCACGCGCCACATCGTCCGCATGCGTGACATGCGCTGTGACCACATCAGCTTCATCACGACCAACCGGCGATTGCGGGCCGTCGTGCAAGCGCAAAGCGCCACCATGCAACCCGCGCTGCAGCTCGACGAAGTTCTGCTGTTCGACGAGCGAATCGAACCAGTGATCCACACCGCCCACGCGCGCCCAATGCGTCGGCAAACGCGTTCCATCAAAGCGCGCCAGCCATGCATCCGCGCTAACGCGCGTCCACGACGGCAACGCCTCGCGCGAAAGATCCTCGACACGGCGCAGGTCCTCGCAGATCTGGCGCAGCGGGGCACCTTCGAAGGCCCGGCCACCCTTCTCATCCACTAGGGACAGCGACTCCACACCACGCTCGATCATGATGCGCTTCAACTCCGCATCCGTCGTGACATAGCGCGAGCCCTTCTTCGTCGTCAGCTTGTACAGCGGCGGCTGCGCGATGTAGAGGCGCCCTGCATCGATGATCGGGCGCATGTGGCGGAAGAAGAAGGTCAACAGCAGCGTACGGATGTGGCTACCGTCCACATCGGCGTCGGTCATGATGATCGTCTTGCCGTAGCGCAGCTTCGACATGTCGATCTCATCGCCGATCCCGATGCCGAGCGCGAGAATGATCGTCTTGATTTCCGAATGGCCGAGCATCTTGTCGATGCGCGCCCGTTCAACGTTCAGGATCTTGCCCTTGAGCGGCAAGATCGCTTGGAAACGACGGTCGCGTCCGCCTTTGGCAGAGCCACCTGCAGAGTCACCTTCTACGAGGTACAGCTCCGACTCTTCGAGGTTGTTGCTCTGGCAATCCGCGAGCTTGGTCGGCAAGTCGCCCGAAGCCAAGGCGCTCTTGCGCTGCACCAACTCGCGCGCCCGGCGCGCTGCTTCGCGCGCTTCGGCTGCACGCACGGCTTTTTGAACCAGAGCCTTGGCGATGGCCGGGTGCTCTTCGAGATACACCTCGAGATAAGGCGCCACCACGCCGTCGACGATGCCAGCGACTTCGCGGTTGCCGAGCTTGTCCTTGGTTTGGCCTTCGAACTGCGGCTCGGGCACCTTGATCGAAAGGATCGCCGTCAAGCCTTCGCGGAAGTCATCGCCCGTCGGCATCTCGTCGCCTTCTTTGACGAGCTTGCTCTTCTTGATGAAGGTCGATAGCGAACGCGTCAGAGCCGTGCGCAAGCCCTGGATGTGTGTGCCGCCACCGTGCGTGTTGATGTTGTTGACGAAGCCATGCACCGTCTCCGTGAACGCATCGGTGTATTGGAAGGCGACTTCGACTTCGTACTCGCGATCGGGGTACTGCTCGGTGGTCGCGATCTTCTGCACATGCACCACGTCCGGCGT
>Ga0255096_1000334_pt1 | contig 24070 bp, 22 predicted proteins | sample Colum_Atlam_RepA_2_FD_188563 | JGI IMG/M metagenome (GOLD analysis project Ga0255096, IMG submission 188563) | Freshwater microbial communities from Columbia River, Oregon, United States - Colum_Atlam_RepA_8d | ecosystem: Environmental > Aquatic > Freshwater > River | place: USA: Oregon... | reverse complement strand
CTGTGCGTGCGTACGGTTCGCGGCCGGGTCACTTCGGTCGATACGGTGGCGCGCTGCGTGAACCTGAGCGAGGGCGAGCGCTTCGAATATGACCGCCTGCTGATTGCCACCGGGTCCACGCCCGTGCGCCCGCCGATTTCGGGGCTGGATTCGCCCTTTGTGCAGACCTGCTGGACCCTGGCCGATGCGCGCAACATTCTGCAACTGGCCAAGCCCGGGGCCCGCGTGCTGCAGATGGGTGCGGGCTTCATCGGCTGCATCATCCTGGAGGCGCTGGCCCAGCGGGGCGTCAAGCTCAGCGTGGTCGAGATGGGCGATCGCATGGTGCCGCGCATGATGGGCGAGATGGCCGGCGGCCTGATCAAGCGCTGGTGCGAGGCCAAGGGGGTTCGGGTTCTCACCTCCACCCGGGTGGAGGCGCTCATCCCAGGCCAGGGCGCCGACCCGATCCAGGCGCGCTTCTCCAACGGCACGACCGAGGGCTTCGATCTGGTGATCCAGGCCACCGGCGTGCGTCCAAACATCGGCTTTCTGTCGGGCTCACCGATCAAGTGTCTGCAGGGCGTGCTCACCGACACGCGCATGCAGAGTTCGGTTGAGGGCGTGTATGCCGCAGGCGACTGCTCGGAGTCGTTCGACCCCATCACCGGGCAGACCATCGTGTCGGCCATTCAGCCCAACGCTGTGGATCAGGCCCGCGTCGCAGCGATCAACATGAGCGGGGGCTTTGCCGAAGAAAAGGTCGTCACCCAGATCAACGTGCTCGACACCCTGGGCCTCATCTCCACGTCATTCGGGCAGTGGCAGGGTGTGCCTGAGGGCGAGCATGCCGAACTCAGCGATCCCGATCAATTCCGCTACCTGCGGTTGGAATTCAAGGACGATGTTCTGATCGGTGCCAACAGCCTGGGCATGACCGAGCATGTGGGTGTGCTGCGCGGTCTGGTGGAAGGTCAGGTGCGTCTGGGCGACTGGAAGGATCGCCTGAAGGCCGATCCCACACGACTGTCCGAAGCCTTCCTGGCTGCAACGCAGGCTGCGGAGCCCTTCCAGGGCCGCTCTCGCGGTACCGCGAGGTAAGACCCGGATGAAGGTCACCTTCAAGCTGTTTGCGATGCTTGCCGATCACCTGCCCAATGAGGTCGATGGTGCGCGGCGCGACGGCAACCAGATCGTGCTGCAGGTACCCGAGGGCACGACGGTGCAGCAGATGATCGAACGCTTCAATTTGCCGGCCAAGCTCGTGCACCTGGTGCTGGTCGATGGCCGCTACATCGAGCCTGCGAATCGCGCCACGCGCGTGCTGCAGGAGGGCGAGGCGCTGGCCATCTGGCCGCCCATCGCGGGGGGCTGATGCCGTTTTTCGGGTTTGACCGTGTCATGAGCTGCTCGCGGGCTGATCTGGCTCGCTGGTTGACCGAGTTTTCAGGCAGCGATCACGGCATGGCCCAAAGCGGCAGGGCGCAGATCGCGCTGCCCTGGGGTGACCTGACGGTGACCACCGAAGAGCAGCCCGAGCGCCGCATCGGGTTGGCCCGATTCCGATCGCTGCGGGTGCGGTTCATCGCGCCCGAGGGTTGCGAGGAGCCTGCGCGCCAGTGGATCACAAGGTTCGATCAGCACACCCAGCGAGGCGGGGGCTGAAAAGAAGATCAGGCCGGCTTTTTCTGCAGCAGTGTCACGCCATTGCGCACGGCAATCACCTCGGCCAGGATCGACACCGCAATCTCGGCGGGCGTGCGGCTGCCGATGTCCAGGCCGATCGGTCCGTGCAGGCGTGCCAGATGCGCATCGGTCAGGTCAAAGAGCTTGAGCCGATCCTTGCGCTTGGCCGTATTGCCCCGCGAGCCCAGTGCGCCCACATAAAACGCCTCGGACTTGAGTGCCTCAAGCAGCACCATGTCGTCGAGCTTGGGGTCGTGCGTGACTGCCACCACCGCACTATGGGCATCGAGCGCCAACTCGAGCACCACATCGTCGGGCATGCCGCGTGTAAATGTGGTGCCCGCGATATCCCAGGTCTGGTGATACTCCTCGCGCGGATCACACACGATGACCTCAAAATCCAGGGCCTGGGCCATCTGTGCCAGCACGCGCGAGAGCTGGCCCGCACCGATCACGAGCATCCTCCAGCGCGGCCCGAAGATCTGGCGCATGCTGGATGATTCGAGGGCGAAGGCATCGCCGCGAATTGCTGTCGAGAGGCTAACCGCACCGGTTTCAAGATCGAGCGTGCGGGCCACCAGTTCGTGCTGCGCGGTGCGCTCAAGCAGCGCATCGATCCAGCCTGAAGATTGCAGCGGCTCCTGCACCAATTCCAGCGTGCCACCGCAGGGCAGACCAAAGCGTGCAGCTTCTTCCTTGCTCACCCCGTATGTGATGCGCTGAGGCTGAGCCACCCGCTCACCCTTGCGAACCCGGTCGATCAGGTCGTCTTCAACGCAACCGCCCGAGACCGAACCCACCACCAGGCCGTCGTCGCGTACGCACAGCAGAGAGCCGGGCGGACGCGGGGCCGAGCCCCAGGTCTGAGCGACTGTGACCAGCCAGACCGCTCTCCCGCCCGCGAGCCAGTCGCGCGCCTGCGCCAGCACCTGAAGATCAAGACTATCCATGGCGCGCGCCTCAGGCCGGGCCTTTGCCGCTCAGCCAGGCCATGAGCGCCGCGGCCGCTGCGAGGGCCAGTGCCCAGCGCATCCAGCGTTGCCGGTCTTCGCCTTGAGGGCCCGCGAGCGGAGAAGGCGCCTGCGCTGAGGACTGAGGCGCTGCAGCGGCTGCCGGGCTTTGCGGATTGGAGGATGACGACGCGGCCGATCCCGTCGCAGCCGTGTGCATCGCATCCAGAGCGGCCGCCTGCTCGGTGAGCTTTTTCTCGAAGGCCGCAAAGAATTCGTCGGCGATCTTGGCGGCCGCTGCATCCACCAGCCGCGAGCCGATCTGTGCGATCTTGCCGCCGACCTGCGCGGTGGCGGTGTAGTTCAGTTGCGTGCCGCCTTCGGCGGCGTCGAGCCTGACTTCGGCCTTGCCCTTGCCAAAGCCAGCGACACCGCCCTGACCATCGAAGGCCAGGGTGTAGGACTGCGGCTCCACGATGTCGCTTTGCACCAGCTTGCCCTTGAACTTGGCCGAAACCGGGCCAATCCGCGCGGCCATCAGCACTTCGTACTGGTTCGGGCCGGTCTCGGTCACCGACTCGCAGCCCGGGATGCAGGCCTTGAGCATCTGTGGATCGTTCAGGGCATTCCAGGCCTGTTGCGGCGGCACAGGCAACAGCCGCTGTCCGGTCATCTGCATGGTTCAGAGTCTCTTTGAAGAAGCATCAATGAAAAAGTGTCAGTCAATGCAGGCCTCAGGGTGTCGAGGCTTGAGGGGGCGAAGAAACGGCGCTGGCAACGAAGCGAGCCTGGGGTGCCGCAAAGACTCGGGCCAGATCCGCGAGGCTGGTGAGGTTGTGGACCGGAAGATGCTGGTCTACATGGGGCAGCAGAGCCCGAATCCCGGCCGCACGAGGCTCGAAACCTGCGAAGCGTAGCAAAGGGTTGAGCCAGATGAAGGGATAGGCCTGTCGGGACAGACGTTGTGCGCTGGCCGACAGCAGCGCGGAATCGCTGCGATCAAGCCCATCGGTGACCAGCATCAGGGCACTGTGATGATGAAGCACGCGCCGTGCCCAGTCCCGGCTGAAGGCCTGCAGGCAGGGCCCGAGCTGGGTGCCAGCTCCCCAGTTGGCCGCGCTGGCCTGCACCCGTTGCAAGGCCCGCCCGGCATCCGCCTCACGCAGCAGGGGCGTCAGATGCTGCAGGCGGGTGCCCAGACTGAAGACCTCGATCGGGCTGTCTCCCCCGTGCAGCAGACCATGACACCAATGCAACAAAACACGGCTGTAGCGCTCCATGGAGCCCGAAACATCAAGCAGCACGACCAGCGATGACGGTCGGGTTCGGGGCTGCCGATGCACCAGCACGAAGGCATCGGGTGCGCGTTGCCAACGGGCGAGGCTGCGTCGCAGATCGATGCGACCTCTCGCGGCGGCTTTGAAGCGGCGCGTGCGAATGGGCGGCAGCGCGGGGCGCAGCTCATGCACCCGGTTCAGAACAGTCTGCAGCTCTTGGCCTGCGAGCGATTCGAAGTCCTTGCTGCGCAGAGCCTCCTCGGCGGACCATCCGCGCACCCAGTCCTTCTGCGCCGCCGTGTGCACCGGATCAGCCCGACCGCCACCGTTTTGCATGAGCGCATCGAGTGCGGCCTTGACCCGATCCACCAGGGGGTCAGCTGGATCGGGGGGTGCGTCTTCGATGGTCGGGTCGATGGCCGGGTCGACCGCAGGGTCGAGCGCCGGCTCAGTGCCGCCTTGATTGGGCTGGGCGAGCCCCTGATTGAAGACCCGTTCAAGCCAGCGCGGGTCGGTCCAGAACTGATCGAAGGCCACATCAAACACCGCGCGATCGCGCGCCTGGCTGATCAGCGTACTGCGCAAGGCGGCGCGTACCTGCTCGCGCGATTGCCAGCCCAGAAGCAGCAGGGCCTGCTGCGCGGCCAGCAGTCGGTCGGTCCCGGTGAGCACGCCACAGCTTCGCAAGAGGCGGCCAAAGAGCAGCAGATTGCGCCCGATGGCTCCGTGCTGCGAGGCTCCGCTCGCGGGCTCCGGCCGTGATGAGCCTAGCCCGGGCTCGGGCAGCGGTTTGCCCCGCTCGTGCTCGGGCAGCGGTGCGCCGCTCGCGGGCTGGGGCAGTGGCTCGCGCCGCTCGGGTGCGAGATGGCCCGCACCCGCCGATCTCGATTGCAAGGAAGGGACCGACTCGCTCATGCCGGGCGCTGCGCTGCGGCCACCACCTGTTCGAGTTGGGCCGGGCTCATGCGGGCCTGATCCTCCTGCACCTTGAGCAGCACACCCAGGGTTTCGCGCAAGGACTGCGCATCCAGAGCCTGTCGATCCAGCGCCATCAGGGCATCGATCCAGTCCAGCGTTTCGGCAATGCCCGGGGGCTTGAACAACGCCATCTCGCGCAGGGCATGCACGGCGGCCACCGCCTGCACCGAGAGTTGCTGCGGGGCCTGCGGGGCGTGGGCTTGCACGATGGCGAGTTCGCGTTGCAGGTCGGGATAGTCCACCCATTGATAGAGGCAGCGACGCTTGAGCGCATCGTGCAATTCGCGGGTGCGGTTGGATGTGAGCAGCACCAGAGGTCGGTGGCGAGCGCGGATCGGCTGCGCGCCGCGCTCGGGAATGCTCAGCTGCCACTCCGAAAGAAATTCCAGCAAAAAGGCTTCAAACGCTTCATCCGCGCGGTCGAGTTCATCGATCAGCAGCACCACCGGCACAGGGCTGCGCAGGGCAGCCAGCAGGGGGCGCTCGAGCAGCAGATCGTCGCTGTAGAGGTCAGACTCATGGAGCACGCCCCGAAAGGCTTCGGGTTTTGCGTCAGCGGATCCAGGCGCTGCCACCGTGCCTGAAGCCAACGATGGGGCCTCGCTCTGGGCCAGACGGATGCGCAGCATCTGGCGGGCAACATTCCACTCATAGGCAGCCTGATTCAGGTCGAGCCCATCGTGGCACTGCAGGCGGATCAGCGGCGCGCCCAGCAGGCTGGCCAGTGCGCGCGCGAGCGCGGTCTTGCCCACACCCGCCTCACCCTCGAGCAGCAGGGGCCGACCGAGCTTCAAACCCAGCCAGGCTACGGTAGCCAGGGCAATGTCGGCGAGGTAGTGATGCCTCTGCAGGGCCGCTTGCAGGTCGACCACCGAGGCGGGCAGCCCCGCTGTCCAGGGCGAGGGCCGGAAACCCTCGGGGGCTGGGGGCGCGCCCGCGGCAGGGGCTTGCGATTCGCCGACCGACTCAGGTGCGGTCAGAGACTGGGGGGCGTTCGGTGCGTGCGACATACCCTCAGGATAACAACTGAAGACCTAGGCCAAAGGCAGTACCGCGTGGGGTTCGCCTTGCTCCGCTGCGGTTGATTGCAGAGAATGGCGGATTGCACGCCCGATTCCGGGCTGCCTTTTGCGCGAGCCTTGCATGAGCATCAAATCAGACCGCTGGATCCGTCGGATGTCGGAGCAGCACGGCATGATCGAACCCTTCGAGCCGGGGCAGATCCGCCACGCCAATGGCCAGCGCATCGTGTCGTATGGCACCTCGAGCTATGGCTACGACGTGCGCTGCGCCAACGAATTCAAGATCTTCACCAACATCAACAGCACCATCGTCGATCCCAAGGCCTTCGACGCAGGCAATTTCGTGGATTTCCAGGGCGATGTCTGCATCATTCCCCCCAATTCGTTCGCCCTGGCCCGTACGGTCGAATACTTCCGGGTGCCTCGCAACACGCTGGTGGTCTGCCTCGGAAAAAGCACGTACGCGCGGTGTTTCAGAGGAGACACTCGTGTGGCTCTGGTCGACGGCACCAGCGCCACCCTGGAGGACATGGCCCGACGTCATGAATCAGGCGAGCAATTCTGGGGCTACTCGATCGGCCCGAACGGGCAATTGATTGTCGCCCTGCTCGACGCCCCTCGTTTCGTTGCCCGCGACAGTCTGGTGGAAGTTGAACTTGACTCCGGTGAGCGCATTCACGCGACGCCGGATCATCACTTCATGACCCGACAGGGAGGCATGCGCCAGGCGGCAGACCTGCGCCCGGGCGATGCCCTCATGCCGTTGTATCGGCACCTCGAGCGTGGGTACGAGATGGTTTATCAGCCGCTCACGGGCTTCCTCAGCCCGACCCATCGCTTGGCTGATGAATGGAACCTTCGCGCGGGTCTGTACGAGGATGAGCCCGGGACCCATCGCCATCATCTTGATTTCGATCGACGCAATAATCGTCCGGATAATCTGACGCGTTTGCCCGGCGCGGAACATATTCGCCTGCACAACTCGGTCAGCTACGGCGAGGGCTTTGATCGTCAGGCCCATGGCGATTCGATCAGCGCGGCGCTCCGAGACCGGATGCTCGACCCTGCATGGCTTGAACAATTTCGTGCTGCACAGAGCCAACGTGCGAGGAATTTCTGGTCGGAGCCCCGTTATGCGCAAATCCGTCATGAGCTCATCGAGCAGCGCCGTAACCCCTCAGAAGCGGTTCGTGAGGCCCACCGACAAGTCATGCGAAATCGCTATCTCGACCCCGCAGAGCGGGCGATGCAGTCGGTGCGTATGCAGGCGGCCTGGCGCTCGGATGATGGATCGCGCCGTGCGCGTCAGGCCGAGGTCGCAAGAAACATTCGCATCAGGGCAGAAATTGGGACCGAAGAAGTCCGACAGGCATTGCAGATCACCGGCTCCATCCGCGGTGCGGCTCAAGCGCTGGGTTGCGACAGGAGCGTCTTCCGAAGGTTCCCGCAGGTTCTCGCCGAATTCCGCGGAACGCCGGTGTATCGCAACCATCGAGTGGTCGCGGTTCGGGAACTCCCTGGTGTTCACGACACTTACTGCCTGACTGTGCCCGAGGCGGGCAACTTTGCGCTTGAAGCGGGCTGCTTCGTGAGCAATTGCGGCATTATCGTGAACGTAACGCCGCTGGAGCCCGAGTGGGAGGGCCAGGTCACGCTGGAGTTCTCCAACACCACGCCGCTGCCCGCGCGCATCTATGCCGGCGAAGGATGCGCACAGATGCTGTTCTTCGAGTCTGACGAGGTCTGCGAAACCTCGTACAAGGATCGCGGGGGCAAGTATCAGGGCCAGCGTGGGGTCACCCTGCCCAAGACCTGATGCTGTACCCGCTCTGATGCTGTCCAAGATCTGATGCCGCCCGAACACTGATGCTGCGCTATGGGGCGCTCGCGCTCGGAGTACTCATTGTCTCCACGGCGGCACTGCTGATCCGCTGGGCCATTGATGCAGGTGGCCACCCCCTGTCGGTAGCGGCCGGGCGACTCACGCTCGCGGCACTGCTGATCGTGCCGTTCGCCTGGTTCAAGCGGCGCAACGAATTGCTTGAGCTGAGGCGGGCCGATTGGCTGGTGGCCGCACTCTCGGGCGTGTTGCTGGCAGTGCACTTTGCCACCTGGATTGCCTCGCTCGCCTACACCTCGGTGGCCTCGAGCGTGGCGCTGGTCACCACCAATCCGGTGTGGGTGGGTCTTGCGGCCTGGTTGATCCTGCGCGAGCCACCGGGTCGCAACACGGTGCTGGGCATCCTTCTGGCGGCGCTGGGCACGGCGCTCATCATCCTGTCCGATCTTCAGAGCGCAGGCTCGGCGCCTGCGGGTCGCGATCCGATGCTGGGCAATGGGCTGGCCCTTCTGGGCGCGATCAGCATTTCGGGCTACCTGCTGGTGGGTCGCAGGCTGAACCTCAAGCTGTCATTGCTCGCGTATGTGGCCATCGTCTATGGGGCTGCCGCAATCGCCATGAACCTGATCGCCTGGGCGCTCGGCCATGGGGTGCAGACCCTGCCCATGGTGGCCTGGCTCCCCGTGGTGCTGCTGGCGCTGGGGCCTCAGCTGGCGGGCCACACCCTCATCAACGCCTCGCTCAAGCACCTGACCCCCACCTTCGTGGCTCTGGCGATTCTGGGAGAGCCGGTCGGCTCGGCCATTCTGGCCTGGCTGTTACTTGGTGAGGCGGTGGCCCCGCTGCAGCTTTCAGGGTTTGCGGTGCTGCTGGTGGGGATTGCGGTGGCGGCTCGAGGGGAGCGCCCCACGCAGCGCGAGTGATTCAAACCGTCGTACGGAGCGCTCGCTCGTCTGCCAGTAAATGCATTTAATCGACTCAAGATGGTTCGCCTGCGGCGAGACGAATCAAATCTGCCATGATTCGCTCGCAATTTTGGCCAGGTCGATCCCCATTTTCTTGAAAGAAAAGCTGCTCATGAATGCACCTCGACTCAGTCTGACCGCTCTTGCTGTTTTGATTGCCCTTGCGGGCTGTGGGGGCGGGGGTAGTTCGACAACCGAACCCACCTCGGGCAGCACCCCAAGTACTCTGGATCTTGCGTCGACTGCCTTTCCTCGTGGTTTGACCGTCGCGTCACCGACTCAAGTCGATGACGAAGCAATTCCACAGTTTGCGAGCACAGGCATGTCTTGGTGGCGGACGCTGGGTCGCTCAGTCCAGAACCTGATCCCGTCAGCAGTGGCTCAGTCGTCACCGACCTCGGCCTTTGCTGCGAGGGTCGCTCGTATCGATCAACTGTTGAGTGGCAGCACACCGGTCATCACGTTGGTCAGGCCACAAAAATTCCTTGAAATAGATACCGATGCGACGTGCTACGGCCCGAGCCTTAAGTACGACGCGGCGTTGCATCCTGATCGAACGGGCGGATCAGCACCCTCGTCCCTGCTTGAGTTGCCCCCGGGTGATGTGGGACTGTGGTTTGCGACCGAAGGAAGCACGTCAGAGGCTTGCGCGGCGGCACAGTTCAATGCCCGCATGAAAGGCGCAACGCAACGCAGCTCACAGGCTTTGCGGATGCTGGCTGTTCTGGTCCAGAAGGCCGCGGCGAGCAGCGGCGGTCTGCCCGGGGTCGGGGCCCCCGCGCTCAACCTGCTCGCCAGCATGCCCAGCGTGAGTGGACTGACGTGGAATGCCGCCACGATTCAACAGACTGCAGCGGGCAAATTCGACTATGTCATCCAGGCAACGTTCGTGGATTCGACCACGAGCCTGACTCACCGAATTGACCTCACCATGAGTCACACCACGGTCACCGCTGCCACGGACTACAGCGGGCTCATGAAGTACGCGGTAACCGGCAAGTACACGGGCGGTAATTGCCCGGGCTCGGGCAGCGCTCATGATGTGACCTGGGTCGGCACGCTGGCCTACAACCGCAGCAGCGGCACACTCGATCTGTCGCATCGAAGCGGGATGTATTGCGGTGCAGGTAGCACTCCGGGTCAATTGGCCACTGATCGGGGCGCGACTTACGATCTCTCTGGACCGACTCAGGGGCAGCTCAATCCGGCCAGCAAGTACATCGTATCTGATGGGACCGGCAAAGGCTGGGGCAACAACTTCTCTCGCTTTGCAGCCACGATCAGTGCCACGACCGAGGCGGGCAAAGCGGTTTACGTCTGGCAGGCGGGTCCAGGCGATAACCATGGCCGCACGCTGCAGCTCACCACCACGGCCCTGTCAGCCAGCAAGGTTGGCGTGGCGCACTTCGGGTTTGGGCCGGATATCGCGACTGCAGATGCAGGAGCCGTCAAGGGCAGCGGTGTGATCAAAGGGATGATCTGCAACTGGGCGGGCCCCGGAAATAGTCGAACCTACAGCCAGCTCGCTCAAGAGCAGACCATGAGTCAGTCCGTTACGGGAACCTGGGCACCCTCGGCAAGCAAGATCCTCTACGCGCCCACCAAGAGTTGTACCGATCCGACGAACACCGTGGCCTGGCTCGATCGTAATGACGATGGAACCATCGCGATGGCGACGGATGGGCCCGTGGCCGTAACGGGATCCGAGTCAGACTTCCTGATCGGCAAAGGGGGTTCCGTCGATATCGAGACAGCAATCGGATTTACCAGGCCGACCCTCTACTAACCGGTTTCACCCACCAGGCCATGCGACAGCGTGCCGCTCAAGCCGATGTCGCATTGCCTTTAAGGGGCCGCTCAGCCTATAATCCAAGGCTTTACCAAGCACGGCCGTGCCGCCCAGCGCGTGCCGCAAGTCCTGCCTGATCGCGGTTTTTGCCTGCCAAAACAGCCGGCGCAATCCTCGAAATGGCGTTTTCATCAGGGGAATTTCATGTCCGTTGCAGAAATCAACAAGGCCAAGATCGTGGCCGATTACCAGCGAGCCCAGGGTGACACCGGCTCGCCCGAAGTGCAGGTGGCGCTCCTTACCGCCCGCATCAACGAGCTCACCGGCCACTTCAAGGCCCACGCCAAAGACCACCACTCGCGTCGCGGTCTGCTCAAGATGGTGAGCCGCCGCCGCAAGCTGCTCGACTACCTCAAGGGCCGTAACCCGCAGGGCTACAAGGCCCTGATCGAGCGCCTCGGCCTGCGCAAGTAATCCAAACCCTGTTCGAGGATCCGGATCCTTCCGGTCTCAACCCTGGCCGACATGCGCTCCTTGCGCATCAGGCTGAAAGCGACGCCCACCGTGTCACGCACGGTGGGTTGTCGCGTTTGTCGTTCGCGCATTGCTCATGATGCGCACCGTTGTTCAATCGAGACGCATCGTTGTTCAAGTGTTCAAGCGAAGTGAAAGCACTGTTGCTGCGTTGTTGAAGAAAAAAGAGAGAGAAAGGAAAAGCAATGTTTGATATCGCCAAGAAGACCCTGCAGTGGGGTCAGCACACCCTCACCCTCGAAACCGGTGAAATCTCGCGCCAGGCCTCCGGGGCCGTGGTGGTCAACATGGACGACACCGTGGTGCTGGCCACCGTGGTGGGTTCCAAGAGCGTCAAGCCCGGTCAGGATTTCTTCCCCCTGACTGTCGATTACGTTGAAAAGTTCTACGCCTCGGGTCGTATCCCGGGCGGCTTTTTCAAACGTGAAGGCCGTCCGACCGAAAAAGAAATCCTGACCTGCCGACTGATCGACCGCCCCATCCGCCCGCTGTTTCCGGATGGCTTCTACAACGAAGTCCAGATCATCGTGCATGTGCTCTCGAGCAACCCCGAGGTCGATTCCGACATCCCCGCGATGATCGCGAGCTCGGCGGCGCTGGCCATCTCGGGCCTGCCCTTCAATGGCCCGATCGCTGCAGCCCGCGTGGGTTACATCGATGGCGCCTATGTGCTCAACCCCAACACCTCGCAGATGGCTGCCAGCCAGCTCGATCTGGTGGTGGCCGGCACCGACTCGGCCGTCATGATGGTGGAGTCCGAAGCCAAGCAGCTGCCTGAAGACGTGATGCTGGGTGCCGTGGTGTTTGGCCACGACCAGATGCAGGCCGTGATCAAGGCCATCGATGAGCTGGTTGAAGTGGCCGGTAAGCCCGCCTGGGACTGGAAGCCGCCCCAGCGCAACGAAGCCCTGGCCGCCCGAATTTCCGAGATCGCCGAAGCCGACATGCGCGCGGCCTACGGTGTGCGCAACAAGCAGGAGCGCACCCAGCGCGTGCGTACCATCGAGAACGCCACCGCTGCCCGCATCGCTGAAGACGCCGCTGCGGCAGGCCAGCCGGCACCCGATGCCAATGAAGTCGGCAACATGCTTTTCGAGCTGCAGTCGCGCATCGTTCGCAGCCAGATCCTGGCCGGCGAGCCCCGCATCGACGGCCGTGACACCCGCACCGTGCGTCCGATCTCGATTCGCACCGGCGTGCTGCCCCGCGCCCACGGTTCGGCTCTCTTCACGCGGGGCGAGACCCAGGCGCTGGTGATCACCACGCTGGGCACCGCCCGCGACGAGCAGATCATCGACTCCATCAATGGCGAGTACCGGGACCGCTTCATGTTCCAGTACAACATGCCTCCGTTTGCCACGGGCGAAACCGGCCGCTTTGGTGCGCCCAAGCGTCGTGAAGTCGGCCATGGCCGACTGGCCAAGCGAGGCCTGGCCGCGCTCGTGCCCCCGGTCGAGCAGTTTGCCTACTCGCTGCGCGTGGTCTCCGAGATCACCGAGTCCAATGGGTCTTCATCGATGGCGTCGGTGTGCGGTGGCTGCCTGGCCATGATGGATGCGGGTGTGCCCATCGACAAGCACGTGGCCGGTATCGCCATGGGCCTCATCAAGGACGGCAATCGCTTTGCCGTGCTGTCCGACATCCTGGGCGACGAAGATCATCTGGGCGACATGGACTTCAAGGTGGCAGGCACCGACAGTGGCATCACGGCCCTGCAGATGGACATCAAGATCCAGGGCATCACCAAGGAAATCATGCAGGTGGCGCTGGCCCAGGCCCGCGAAGGCCGTCTGCACATCCTGAGCAAGATGCAGGCGGCCATAGGCGGCGCGCGCACCGATCTGTCGGATTTCGCGCCGCGCATGTACACCATGAAGATCAACCCCGAGCGCATCCGTGACGTGATCGGCAAGGGTGGCGCGACCATCCGCTCGATCACCGAAGAGACCGGCACCACCATCGACATCAAGGATGACGGCAACATCACCATCGCCGCCACCGATGCCGAGGCGGCCCGCCGTGCTCAGAAGCGCATCGAAGACCTCACCGCCGAGGTCGAGATCGGTCAGATCTACGAAGGCACCGTGCTCAAGCTGCTCGAGTTCGGCGCCATCGTGCAGATCCTGCCGGGCCGCGATGGTCTGCTGCACATCTCGCAGATCGCCAATGAGCGCGTCGAGAAGGTGGCCGACTACGTCAAGGAAGGCCAGGTCGTGCGCGTCAAGGTCATCGAGGCCGATGACAAGGGTCGCCTGCGTCTGTCGATGAAGGCCGCTGCTGCGGCTGAGGCTGCACCGGCCGCCTGAGTCTGAGCCTGCGCCCCGGGGTCGATGTCCTGTCGACCCTCGGGATCTTCAGGGTCTGACCGAAGGTTGTACCGAGTGAAGACTCGGGTGCGACAGAAAGAAAAGAAAGCCCGCTTCGGCGGGCTTTTCCTTTAGGGCGGACCATCGCTCCGTTCGTACTCAACTGATACTTTTGGCTGAGTGACTTTGAAGCCTCGTCGGACGTAAGATTGGATGAACCCAAAGGCCTTCATCGGCGAACGCTGCAGAGGATGGCGATGTCTGAATCGACGATTACAGCGAGAGGTCAAACGACCATTCCAGCCGAGATCCGTGCAGCGATCAACGCCAAACCCGGAACTCGGCTTGTATGGTCTCAGGCCCCTGATGGAACGCTGCTGGTACGAGCCAAGACGCACTCCATCCTCAAGATGGCAGGCGCTCTGAGAGGCGCAAAGTCGGGTCGTCTTCGGCTAAAGGATATGGCTCCTTGAGATTACGGGGCTGAGTGCCCGCTTGCCACAGCAGGAGCTCCTTTGCCCGCTCTCGATACCAATGTTCTGCTGAGGTATTTCCTCCAGGACGATCGTGCCCAATTCAATGCTGCGCAAAGGCTCATCCGTCGCTGCGTTGCAAAGAGACTTGCCTTATTTGTCCCGATCACCGTATTCCTCGAACTGGAGTGGGTTCTGCGATCGAAGATGGGCTTCGATAAGTTCCGGACGCTTGATCTGATGTCGGATCTGCTGGCATCTGATGAGTTGCTCTTTGAGTCCGAGCATGCGCTGATCGCAGCCCTTCACCTTTACAGAACCAATAGCGCAGACTTCGCTGACACGCTCCATCTCGCTCTTGCCTCGCTTGCGGGTCAACAGCCTTTCTGGACTTTTGACCATGCTGCGAGCAGGCTGAGCGGAGCAAAAAAACTGGGATCATTCGCAGCCCCTGGTCACTCAAAGTAGTCGATCCAAAAGTCGAGCCACATCGGGCGGATGCACAGCTGTGCTACTGCAGCGCCCAATCCGCCGCAGCCAGTGCATGCAACTCGGTGGTGTCAAACACGGGCACGCTGGCGTCCCCGGGCTTCACCAGCAGTCCGATTTCGGTGCAGCCCAGGATGATGGCCTGTGCCCCTTGCTGCACCAGTCGCAGCATCACCGACCGATAGTGTTCGCGAGAGGCGGGGAGTACCTGGCCCAGGCAGAGTTCTTCGTAAATGATGCGATGAACGGTTTCGCGATCGTTGGAGGGGGGCACGATGACCTGCAGGCCCCGCGCCTCGAGCCGCTCTCGATAGAAGGCCTGCTCCATGGTGAAGCGCGTGCCCAGCAGCCCCACCCGCGTGTGCCCCGCCGCAAGGAGCGCATCGGCCGTGGGGTCGGCAATATGAAGAAAAGGCACTGATGTTGCGCGTGTGATGGCATCGGCCACCTTGTGCATGGTGTTCGTGCACAGCACGATGAGATCGGCCCCGGCCGCCTCGAGCCGCCTCGCGACATCGGCGAGCAGCGCGCCCGCTTCATCCCAGCGGCCGGTGGCCTGCAGGTGCTCGATCTCGTGGAAGTCCACGCTCCAGAGCACCACACGGGCTGAATGCAGGCCGCCCAGGCGAGCCTTCACCCGTTCGTTCAGGGCCCGGTAAAAGGGCACGGTGGACTCCCAACTCATGCCGCCGATGAGGCCGATGGTTTTCATCCTGCCCCCGATCAGTACGCCTGATACACCCGGCTCGATCCGTCCTTGGCCACCAGCAGCACCTCGTAGCGGTCCTTGCGGTTGCCATAGAGGCCGCCATCCATGCCGGGCGAGCCCACCGGCATTCCGGGTACGGCCAGGCCCAGCGCCTGGGGTTTTTCGCGCAGCAGCCGCTGTATCTCGCGAGCAGGCACATGGCCTTCGATCACGTAGCCGGCCACCACGGCGGTATGGCACGAGGCGAACTTCTGCGGCATGCCCAGACGAGCGCGTGCCGCGTTGTTGCCGGTGTCGTGCGATTGGGCTTTGAAGCCGCTGCGCTCCAGATGAACGATCCAGTCCTTGCAGCAGCCGCAGTTCGGGTCCTTCCAGACCTCGACCAGAGGCTGGGTTTGCGCCATCCCGCGCGAAGGCGTCATGAGCAGGCTGCCCGTGCTCAGCGCACTCAAGGCGCCGATCGCACCGAGTGTGCTGCGCAGCAGGAATCGTCGAGGCAAGGGATGGGCCACGGTAAGCGTCGTCAAGGCAGGGGTCATGGCATTGGAATTCCGGATCGATCACTTGCCAGGAGGGCAGTTGATGGTCAGTGTATCGGCAGACCCTCACGACAGGAGACATCACCATGAAGAGCTTGCGCCGTAGCACCCTGCGTCGGATGCGCAACTGGGGCCTTTGGGGCAGTGCCGCATCGCTGGCCACTTCAGCCTCCGTGCTCAGCTCTCGGGCGGCTCAAGCCCAGACGGCCTCGGGCGCCGTGACCCGCATTCTGGTGGGCTTCCCACCCGGTCAGGCGACGGATCAGGTGGCCCGTATGGTGGCCGAACGCCTGAGTACGGTGTTGGGCTCGCCCTTCATTGTCGATAATCGGCCGGGCCAGGGCGGCAGCGTGGTCTTGAGCCAATTGGCCAAGGCGCCCGCCGATGGACTGACCCTCACGCTCTCGGCACTCGCAGGCTATTCGGTCAACCCCTATCTCTATCGCAATGTCACCTACGACAGCGTGCGCGATTTTGCCCCCATCGTGATGGTGGCTGATCTTCCCCTGGCGCTGGCCGTGCATCCCTCGGTGCCCGCCAACACGCTGGGCGAGTTGCTGACTTACGCGCGTGCCCATCCGGAAAAGCTTGCCCATTGCTCCTCGGGCAGTGGCACGCTCTCGCACCTCATGATGGAAGACCTCAAGCAGCGCGCCGAGGTCAAGATCCTGCATGTGCCCTATCAGGGCAGCCCCAAGGCCATCGTTGATCTGATCGGCGGCAATGTGCAGGTGGGCCTGGATACGGTCACGGTGCTGGCACCGCATGTGCGCTCGGGCAAACTCAAGCTGCTGGCGGTGGGCACGCGCGCTCGCCTGCCCGCCTTTGCGGACACGCCCACCATTGCGGAGTCGGGCTTTACCGGATTTGAGGCCGTGGCCTGGATCGCCATGAGTGCACCCGCAGGCACCCCGCTTGCGCTGCGCGAGCGCATCAATGCCGAGGTGAATCGCGCGCTGCGTGAGCCCGAGTTTTCGCAAAAACTGCTGGCCATTGGCGCACAGCCTCGCGGTGGCAGTGTGGATGATCTCGCAGCGATTTTTCGAAGTGAGCAACAGCGCTGGAAGGCGCTGGTGGAGCGCACCGGGGTGAAGGCGGATTGAGGCGGCCGCAAGTGCAGACCCAATCGAACTCCCAAGCGTAGCCGCGAGTGCAGACCCAGGTGAAGTCCCAAGTGCAGCCGCAAGTGCAGGTTCGAGCAACCCCTCTCTTTCATGGCTGGTGGGTGGTCCTCGCCTGCTTTGTGATTGCCTGCTTTACCTGGTCGTTGGGGCTGTTTGGCGCGAGTGTCTATCTGCAGGTGGTCACCACCGAGCGCGGCTGGGCGATCGGCACAGTGGCCTTTGCGATCACGGTGTTCTATCTCACCAGCGCCTGCCTTCAGCGCTTTGTGGGGCGCAGCATCGATGAGTGCGGGCCGCGCCCGGTTCTCATGGTGGCAGCGGTTTCGCTCGGCACGGGGGTTGCACTCATTGGTCAGGTGCGCGAGCCCTGGCACCTCATGCTGTGCTTCGTGCTGGTGGGCGTCGGCTGGTCGGCGCTCTCCACTACGGGTCTGTCGGCCACGGTGGCGCCCTGGTTCGAGCGCCATCAGGGCCGCTCCATGACGCTGGCCATCATGGGGGCGAGCGTGGGCGCCATGGTGGGCGTGCCCGTGCTGCTGGCGCTGGTGCGCCACTTTGGCATGAGCACCGGCTTTGCGATTGCAGGCATCACCACCACGCTCGTGCTGCTGCCCATCATTGCGACCGTCTTGCGTCACAAGAATCCGCAGGCGATCGGTTTGCAGCGCGATGGGGATAGGCATGGAGGCGATGGCCTGCAGCCCGCTGCAGCCGGATCGGAAGAACCCAGCGGCCTGGTTTCTGCCGCAACGGCAGCCCCAGTTGCACCAGCATCCCCAGTTGCACCACTCGCCAGCGGCCTGCCGTCGCGCCAGGCCGCCTTTTTGCTCTGGAGTGCGGCGGTGGCCTTTGCGCTGGGGCTGATGGTGCAGATCGGCTTTGCCACGCACCATGTCAAGCTCGCCTTGCCTCACATGAGCCTGACCGAAGCGGGCTGGCTGGTGAGTGCCACCGGCCTGATGGGCTTCATCGGCCGATTGGTGCTGGCCCGCATCGTGGATGGCACGGCGGTGCGCTGGCTTGCGGCCGGTGCGCTCACCGCGCAGGTGCTTGCCCTGTGGGCGATCGTGATCTGGCCGAGTCACGCGGTGCTCTGGGCGGCGAGCCTGGTGTACGGCTATTGCGTGGGGCATGTCACCACGCTGGGCCCGATCGTGGTGCGTCGCGAGTTTGGCGCGGCCGCCTTTGGCACGCGCTATGGCAAGGCCGCCATGCTGATCCAGTTCACCTCGGCGCTGGGGCCCGCCTTCATGGGTTTCATGCGCGATGCCTTCGAGGGCTATGCGCCCGTGCTGGCGGTATCGGCGGTGCTGGATCTGCTGGCGGTGGCAGCACTCATCGCAGGCCGCCGGCTCGCCCTCAGGTGATCCGCATTTTTCGCCAGGAATCCTTCACCCGGATCTTGTTGCCCTTGAAGGTGAAGAGATCGCAGCCATCGACCTCGATGCGCGCGCCATCGCTCGCCCGTGTACCGGTAAAGGTCCATTCCGACAGGCCCCGCGGGCCGGCCACCACATGGCGCGGGCGGGTCCATTGCGCATCGGGGATATCGGCCCAGGCTTTCATGAAGCCCTCGCGAACGGCCTCGCGACCGATGTAGCGCGTACCGCTGGCCTCGGGCCCGCTCGAGGTATGAAACACGCAGTCATCCGACATGAAGGACATGAGGGTGTCGATGTCGTGCCGGCTCCAGGCCTGGGCAAAGGCTTCGAGCATGTCCACATCGACCTGCGCGGGCTGCAGGGTGTCGTCCAGAAAGCGCTCGATGGCAGCCAGGACCGTGGTGCAGGCCTCTCCCCCAGGCAGGGTTGAAGACTGCGGCACGATCGCCGCATCGCGATCGTAAAAATGCGGCCGACCGGGCACCAGGTATTGGCGCATGCCCAGGCCTACGCGACGGGCAGCATCCACCAGGCACTGGGTGCGCTGCGGAATGCCCGGCAGATCGTGTTCGCCCGAAAACAGCAGCACCGGGGGCTGGCCGCGCGTGCCATGCACGTAGTACTCGGCATCTTCAGCGTCCATGCCGCCCGAGAGGTTCACGATGGCCGCCGCAGGCATACCGAGCGCATAGGCCGAATAGCTCGAGGCAAAGGCACCGGCCGAAAACCCGCCCATGGCGATGCGATGCGGATCGATGTTCCAGCGCGAAGCCTGCGAGAGCACAAAGCGAAAGGCCTGCGCCACATCGGCATAGACGGCCTCGGCACCATCGAGCAGCTCCTGCTCGGTGGCCGGCGGCAGGCCAAGCAGCTGGCGTACATAGTCGATACGACCGCGGGCCACCTTGTCGCGATTGCGCTTGATGGGGAGCGCCTGCGGAGCCGGGCGCTCCTGCGTCAGCCGATAGCCCACCGAAAAGCACACCATGCCGCGGGCTGCAAAGTGCTCGCAGTATTCATGTACGGGGGTGTTGTGTGAGCCGTCCTGCTCGAACTCGTCGCGGTCTTTGGCGCCCCGGTGATAGGCCCCGCCATGCGAGAGGATGAATGCTGGTCGCGGGCCGCCTGGGGCAGCGGCCGACTCGGGCGGCAGATAGACATCGAGCAGCAGGGCGCGGGTGCCGGCTTGCGGGGTGCCATAGCCAATCGAGGCTTCGGCATAGGCGACATCACGCAGGATCTGGACGGCGGAATGGGGCATGGGGAGGATCCGATGTTGATTGTTGATGGGCCAGCCGCGCTTTGGTGTCGTGAAGCGTTGGGCAAGACCCGATGGCGATGGCGCTCAGTTGATCGTGGCGCCCGAGCGGCGCACCAGCTCGCCCCAGGCCTGAACATCCTGGCGGAACATCGCGCCCCACTGCTCCGCGCTGGTGGCGGGTGAGACCGGGAACGAGCCCATCTCGAAGATCTTGGCCTTCACTTCAGGGAGGGTGATGATCTGATTGACCACGCGGTTGAGGCGCTCGACGATCTCGCGTGGTGTGCCTGCCGGCGCAAACATGGCATGCCAGCCCACCAGCTCAAACGGAATGCCCGATTCGATCAGCGTGGGCACCTCGGGCAGCGCAGGCAGGCGCTGCGTGCCATTGAGGGCAAGAGCCCGCAGCTTGCCGGCCTTGACCTGCGGGGTCTGAGATACCGCATCCAGAATGGCCAGGGTGAGCGAGCCGCCCTGAAGATCGGTGGCGGCGCCCCCGCCGGTGTAGGGCACGTGGGTCATCTTGATGCCCGCCAGCTGGTTGATGCTCTCGCCGATCAGGTGCGAGGGCGAGCCATTGCCAAAGGATCCGAAGGTCACGCCCTTGGGGTCTTTCTTGGCCAGCGCGATGAGGTCGGCCATGGAGCGCAGGGGCGAATCAGCCCGCACCAGCACGAGCAGGGGCGCAGTGGCGATCTTGGTGACCGGCACGAAGTCCTTGACCGGGTCGTAGGCGAGGCTGCGATAGAGCGAGGGGGCGATCGCAAAACCGCCGGCCGTGGTCATGAGCGTGTAGCCATCGGCCGGCTGCCGCGAGGCGAGCTCGGCGCCCAGATTGCCGCCCGCGCCCGGGCGGTTCTCAACCAGTACCGGCACCCCGAGTTCGATGCGCATGCGATCAGCGATCACGCGGGTGACGATATCGCCGCCCCCGCCTGCGGCCCAGGGATGAATGATGCGGATGGGCTTGCCTGGCCAGCCCCCCGCAGCCGCACTCGCAGACGACGAAGCGGCGCCCGTGCCGCCCGTGCCCTGCGCGTGTACGGCAAGGGGCGCGGCCAGCAGACTCAGAGACAAGGCGGCCAGGCCTTGCAGCGATGCAATCCGCCTGAGCGGTGATGTGGCCAGGCCCAGGGCCAGGGACGTCAGGGCGTTGCGCCGGGACCGATGGGGTGGGTTGCGAGAGGGCATGACCGATGTCTCCTGGGTTGTCTTGTGATGCAGGCCGGTGAGGCCTGTGAAGGCCAGGACCGTCAGGCTGCCGCCGCGCAGGCCGATGTGTCTTGGAACGCAATGATTGCCAAACAGGTCATCATTGAATACCAATATTCATTACTGACACCATAAGTCAAAGCTGATGGAGACTGAAAGCGGTTCGGCCGGTTTGAGTGAAGCGCAATCGCGCTGGATTCGGCGCATGCGACTGCGCCATTTTGAGGTGTTGCTCACCATCGCACGCCAGGGCAGCCTGACCGGGGCGGCACAGGCTCTGGGCATCACGCAGCCGGCGGTTTCGCAGTGGCTCGCCGATATCGAGTCGGCGCTCGGTGACAAACTCTTTGAGCGTGGCCAGCGTCTGCGGCCCAGACCGGTTGCCGTCCCCGTGCTCGCCTATGCCGAACGTGCACTCAACGATGCGCGCCGGGCCATGGCCGAGGTCAATGTCGTGCGTGCAGGCGGGCGCGGGCTGGTACGGATCGGGGCGATGCAGGTTGCAGCGGCCTCCTTGTTGCCTGCCATGGTGCTGCATCTGCGCGAATTGGCGCCAGGCGTGGACCTCACGCTGGTTGAAGACATTGCCACGGGCCTGTGGGGCCGATTTGAGCGCAATGAACTCGATGTGCTGATCACCCGGCTTGATGCCCGCATCGTTCGTTCTGGCTATCCGCACCGGACACTGTTTACCGATCGGCATCGGGTGGTGTGCGGGCTGCACCATCCTCTGGCTCAACGCAAGCGCGTGACCTGGCGCGATGCGGCGCGCTATCCGTGGCTTTTGCCAATGCGCGATACGCCCTTGCACGAGGCCTTGATCGCCACCTTTGCTGCGGCCGGCCTGACCTTGCCGACGCCTCTGGTGACCTCGGTGGCGCCCACCGCCAATGTGGCCCTGTGGCGAACCACCGATGCGTTGGGCTTGCAGTCAAGCGCAGTGGCTACTCTGTCGGCTGCGCAGAACACGCTCGCCGTCCTGCCTCTCACCCTCACCCACGACATGGGCGATGTGGGCCTGGTCTGGCGCGAATCGGATCCGCCTGCTGCCCTGCAGGCCGTCATCGATGCGGCGCTTGTGCATCGGACAGTTGCGGGTGAGTCACATTTTTCTACTCGCCCCCCTCCTTCTATGGGATGATCTGCGCCCATGGTTGAAATGACCCCACAGACGAAGTTCTGGCATCGGCTCCATGCGGCGGTGCTCGTTTTCGTCATGCTGGGCTTGCCCGGCCGGTGGTTCGAGCAAGACTGTCATCGCACTGGTCTGCTCGCGCACGCCATGGAAATGGCCGCCGCGGGAGATTCCCGCGCCGGGCAAACCGATTCCGGTCTCGGCGACGACGGCCAGTCCGATTGTCTGTGCTGGTTGGCCTGGGGGCCACGATCGTCGGGATCGATCATCACCCAGCCAGTGCCTCAGGGTGCTTTGCTTGCGGCCTCCTTTGACTCCGAGCAATTGCCCGACCGCACCACGGTGCGGCCGCCTTCGCGGGCGCCCCCGGTGATCCGGATCTGAGCTCGCCGCGCCTGGACGCGGTGCCCTGAGGGTCGCTCATCGACCCGCCCGTTTTTCCCCGATTCATTCAGACGCTGACCCAGCGTCGCGTCTGGCTGTGCCTGATTGGAGTGTTCATGACTGTTTTTCACCGATTCAACCTGCGCCGTGTCCTGCTCGGAGCAGCCCTGTCGATCTTGGCATTCGGCCTGGTGTTGCCCGAGCGCGCACAGGCTCACAACCACGGCACCAAAGTCGGTGCCATTACCATCGAGACGCCTTGGGCCGCTGCAACTGCTCCGGGCGCCAAGGTGGGCGCCGTGTACTTTGATTCCATGTTGAACGCCGGCGCTGCAGATCAGCTCGTCTCGGCCCGTTCGAGCGTCTCAGAGACCGTCGAGATCCATGAAATGTTCATGGAGGGTTCTGTCATGCGCATGCGTGCCCTGACCCAGGTCGATCTGCCGACGGGGGTGCCGGTGAAATGGGGTCGCAGCAGTCCGAAAGGCATTCACATCATGCTGATCGGCCTGAAAGAGCCGCTCCAGGAAGGCGCAACCATTCCACTCACCCTGAAGTTCAAGCAAGCCGGTGAGGTGGAAGTGAAGGTCTCGGTGCGCTCGATCAAGGCCCAGGCGGCCGGGGCGAGCCACAAGCACTGAACGTCGATGGTCGGGGTGCGAAGTCTGTCGCTTCAGACTTCACCCCCTGGCCGGCGCGCGAGCGACAGGCCCAGGCCCAGCGCAATCATGGCCAGCCCCGAGCCTTGCTGCAGGGCTTTGATGCGGCGGGCCTGACCGTGGGCTGCGGTGCGCACCCGGCTGGCCGCACAGGCCACGATCAGATCAACCAGGGTGTTCAGGGCCACCGAAATGAGGCCCAGCACCATGAACTGCAACCACACCGGGCCCGCCGCAGGGCTGATGAACTGCGGAATGAAGGCCAGAAAGAAGGCCGCGGTCTTGGGGTTGAGCGCCTCGACCATGATCCCCTCATTTAAGGCCCGCCGCGCGGATGACCCTCGAGCCCAAAAACCTCGGGCTGGGTGATCGGGCGCCTTGACTTGACACTCGCCTTTGGACGCGGCGCTCACCGCGGAGGGCTCGGATCCCTGCGCTGCATTCGAAGCTACGCCCACTGCTGCTTGTGCCTGCCAGGCGCGCGCCTGCCGGATGGTGCGAATGCCAATGAAGACCAGGTAGGCCGCACCCACCCACTTGAGCACACTGAAGGCAGTGGCGCTGGCCATGATCAGCGCAGAGACGCCCACTGCACCCGCCAGCACATGGGCCAGTCCCCCGATGCCGGTGCCCAGGCTCGATGCGATGCCCTCGGCGCGACCCGCCGCAAGCGTGCGTGCGGCCACATAAAAGAGGCCTGGGCCGGGCGTGATGGCCAGCACCGTGGCGGCGGCCAGAAAGAGCAGGAATTGGGTGAATTCAGGCATTCAAACAGCTCCTGAGGGCAGTGCCACGCGCCGCTCCAGCCAGCGCGCAGCCAGCACAATGATCGAGACCAGCACCAGGTACACCGCGGCGGCGAGCAGATAGGTCTTGAGGAACTGGAAGTTGGTGGCTGCGAGCTCCTGCATGCGCCCAAAGAATTCGGTGACCTGAATCAGGAACACGATGGAGCTGTCCTTGAGATTGAGGATGACCTGATTGGTGAGCGCCGGCACCGATTGCCTCAGCACCTGCGGCAGCACAATGAGCCTGAAGATCTGCCCTCCGCTGAAGCCCTGCGCTGCGGCGGCATCGAGTTCGTCGCGGCTCAGGCCGCTGTAGGCGGTGGTGAGGTAGGCCGCGTTGTAGGCGCCCACGTTCAGCGTAAAGCCCACCCAGGCCACCATGAAGGGCGATACGCGCACGCCCCACTGAGGCAGCCCGTAGTACATGAGAAAGAGCAGCACCAGCAGAGGCATGCCAATGAAAAAGGAGATGTAGGCCTTCGCCGCCCGGCGCACGGCGCCATGGCTGCTGGTGCTCGCCCTGAAGACCAGCACGCCCCAGAGCAGCCCGGTGAGGCTCACCCCGGCCGCGAGCCACAGTGTCTTGGCG
>Ga0255096_1000333_pt1 | contig 24077 bp, 20 predicted proteins | sample Colum_Atlam_RepA_2_FD_188563 | JGI IMG/M metagenome (GOLD analysis project Ga0255096, IMG submission 188563) | Freshwater microbial communities from Columbia River, Oregon, United States - Colum_Atlam_RepA_8d | ecosystem: Environmental > Aquatic > Freshwater > River | place: USA: Oregon... | reverse complement strand
ATCTTGCAGCGTGACCAGCCCTTGGCGCACCCAAAGCAGTCCCGCTGGGCCACCGTCTTCGGCCGGGGTGGTAAGGCGCGCGACCCAAGCTTCGGCTTCATCCGACTTGGCAATCAACCGGCTATCTTGCCAGACTTCGGCCTTCGCGCCTTTGCCCCAGATTTTTTCAATGCGGTAAATGCCGGTCGGCAGTTCCAATTCCAGCGTGATCGCCGGGTTGCCGCCCACATCCGGGCGCAGCGCCTTGATCGCGGCGGCATTTGACCGATGCGGAATAAAAAATACCGCCTGAATCGCGTCAAACAGCGTTGATTTGCCGGTTTCGTTCGGGGCTGACAGCACGTTCAAACCGTTGGCAAACCCGGCGATGCGCACGGTTTGGCTGAATTGGCGCACGTCGGTCAGGGTAATCGCACGGATCTTCATTGCGCGGCCTCTGTCAGATAGCCGTAAAGTCGGTTCAATGCACCAGCCGCAATGCGGCGATCTTCCGGCGCGCGCGCTTCGTCGGCGGCATCCGCCGCCAACTGGTCAGCGGCCATTCGCAGCGCCCCGGCACGGTCAATCGTGTCAAGGTCGGTCACGTCAAAATCCAGCCCAAGCGCTGTGGTGTCCAAGCTGAAATAGGCAAAGTCGGGCGCAAGATGCGCAACGGCCTCGCGCAAGGCGGCTTGGTCGGCCAAACTGGCGCGACCGGTGGCGCGCAGGCGCACCAGATGATCGCGGCGCTGTGCAATATCGGCCGGCAATCGCAGCGCAAGTGCGTCCTGTGCCGAAAGACCCGGCACAAGCGCAAGGTCGATGTCATTCCAAAAAAATCTGCCAAGCGGAACCGAGGTGATCTCTGGCACCGCTCCGGGTGCATGCAGGGTGATGGCAAGGCAGGCGCCAAGGCCATCATGGCGAAACGAGTCGCGTTCGGGCGTGCCAGCATAAGCGGTTCGCGCCCCCAGCCGCATCTGGCCGTGCCAATCCCCCAGCGCAAGATAATCAAGCCGCGCGGTTTCGGCGCGATCGGGCGGAATGATGCCATCACTGGCCCGGCCGTCTTCCGAAAAGTCGCGCACGGCCCCGTGAGCAAGCCCGATGCGATAGGTGTCGGGTGGGGTGGTGAGCGCGGCCATTCCGGTTGTCAAATCGCGGCCAGAATATCGGCTTGGCAGCGGGGCGGGCAACAGCGCGACCCCGATTTCCATTTCGATCAGTCCGGCGTCGCGGATCAGCCGCACATTGGCGGGCGCTTTTTCTTCCAAGCGCGCCCATAGGGTTTCGGCGGCAAGGCTGTCGTGGTTGCCGGGAATAAGCCACCACGTCACCTCTGCCGCTGCCATCACGGTCAGGGCTTGGCGCCAAACCGGGTCGGATGGGGTTTCGGTATCAAAGGTGTCGCCCGCGATCAGAATATGCTTTGCGCCATGCGCTTTGGCGGCGGCGGCAAGCCGGGGCAGAATTTGGTGACGCGCCTCTACCAAGCGGCCGCGCACCTCTTCTGGAAAGTTGCCAAAACGGCGGCCAAGATGCAGATCGGCAGTATGCAAGAAGCGAAAGGCAGCCATTGGGGGCTTTCATAAAAAGAACGCGATCACCCACGGATACTAGGCAGCCGTGCCGGGACGGGCAAGGCGGCATTCGAACGAAACGTGAATATAGAACGTCGAAACAGGGCCTTTAGCCCGCGCAGCCGCAATGGGTGACGGATGCGGCTTGGTCAGAACAACTCTTTCACCGCCTCCATCGCGACATAGGTCGAGGTCGAGGCAACATGCGGCAATGCGCTGATCTTTTCGGCAAGAACCCGGCGATAGTCCTGAATATCGGTGGTGCGGACCTTCAGCAGATAGTCAAAGCGGCTGGCGATCATGTGGCACTGTTCAACCTCTGGCACCGCAAGCACGGCCTTGTTGAACGCCTGCAAGGCGGCTTCGCGGGTATCAGAAAGCCGCACCTCTACAAAAGCCACATGGGCCTGCCCCATGCGGATCGGGTCAAGATTGGCGCGGTAGCCGGTGATAACCCGTTGTTCTTCCAGCCGCTTCATCCGGGCTTGGGTGGGCGATTTAGACAAGCCAATGCGGCGACCCAATTCGGTTGCGCTGATGCGGCCATCCGCAGCCAGTTCGCGCAGAATGGCGTGATCGAAGCGGTCAAGATCAATGCGGTCTGATGGCATGCTGATTTCCTGAATTGACGACGGTTCGGCTGCATATTCTCATATAATCAGGAAAACAGCCTGTCAAATTGGCGTTATCATGGGCCAAATCTTATGGAGTTCGGCAATGCCGCAGATGAACAAAACTTGGACTGTGATTGAACGCGATTCTTTGCGGGATGAGGCGGCCCTGGTGGCAGAACTGATCGCCGATGCGGGTATGGATGCCGCCGCCCGGGCGCGGGTCACCGCTGCGGGCGCCGATCTGGTGCGCCGCATTCGCGCCAGCGTGAAGCCGGGTCTGATGGAGGTGTTTTTGGCCGAATACGGCCTGTCTACCGACGAAGGCATCGCGCTGATGTGTCTGGCCGAAGCGCTGCTGCGCGTGCCGGATGCCGAAACCATGGATGCGCTGATCGAAGACAAAATCGCGCCCAGCGATTGGGGTCGGCATTTGGGCAAATCGGCGTCCAGCCTTGTAAACGCGTCGACTTGGGCGCTGATGCTGACTGGCAAAGTGTTGGAAGAACGCGAACCGGGCGTGGTGGGCCACCTGAAAGCGGCAGTGAAACGCTTGGGCGAACCGGTGATCCGGGGGGCCGTGACGCGGGCGATGAAAGAAATGGGGCGCAACTTTGTGTTGGGCGAAACCATTGATCTGGCGATGAAACGCGCCCGTGAACTGGAAGCGCAGGGCTATACTTACAGCTATGATATGCTGGGCGAAGCTGCCCGGACCGAAGCGGATGCGCGTCGCTATCACCTGTCTTATTCCAAGGCGATCACCGCGATTGCAGCCGCCGCGACCACTGGCGACATTCGCAGCAACCCGGGTATTTCCGTAAAGCTGTCGGCCCTGCATCCGCGCTATGAGGTCGCCAAGCGTGGCCGGGTTATGGAAGAACTGGTGCCGCGCGTGCGCGCTTTAGCAGGGTTGGCCAAGGCGGCGGGGCTGGGCTTTAACATCGACGCCGAAGAGGCGGACCGGCTTGCGCTGTCGCTTGAAGTGATTGAAGCCGTGCTGTCAGATCCGGCGCTGAAGGGCTGGGATGGCTTTGGCGTTGTGGTGCAGGCCTATGGCCGGCGCGCGGGCGCGGTGATTGACTGGCTTTACGCGCTGTCGCAGCGGCTTGATCGCAAGATCATGGTGCGTTTGGTGAAGGGCGCCTATTGGGATGCCGAAGTGAAACGTGCCCAAGTTCTGGGGCTGGCGTCATTTCCGGTGTTCACCCGCAAGCAAGCAACCGATGTGTCCTATATTGCCAATGCGCGCAAACTTCTGGGCATGACCGACCGGATCTATCCGCAATTCGCCACCCATAACGCCCACACTGTGGCTGCGATCTTGGATATCGCAACCGACAAGAAAGCCTTCGAATTCCAGCGCTTGCACGGCATGGGCGAACGCCTGCATGACATCGTGCTGACCGATAACGGCACGCGCTGTCGCATCTACGCGCCGGTTGGCGCGCATCGCGATTTGCTGGCCTATCTGGTGCGGCGTTTGTTGGAAAACGGCGCAAACTCCAGCTTTGTGAACCAGATCGTCAATGAAGAGGTCAGCCCCGAACGTGTGGCCGCTTGCCCGATTTCGGCAATGGAAGCGATGGCGTCCACGGTGAACCCGGCAATTCTGACTGGTCCGGGCCTGTTTGGTGGCCGGAAGAATTCGCGCGGTTGGGATCTGACTGATGCGGGCGATTTGCACGCCATCATGGCCGAACGCCCCGAAGGTCTGGCCGAGGCTGCGCCGATGTTGGCGGGCCATATGGTGGGTGGTCAGCGGATCGAGGTGAAAAACCCCGCAACCGGCGCTTTGGTGGGGCATGTGCTGACCGCCAATACCGCAGATGTCGACACCGCACTGCGCTTGGCGGAACCGTGGGTTGCCACCGCCGATATTCGTGCCGAAGTGCTGCGCCGTGCCGCCGATCTTTACGAACAAAACTTTGGCCCGATCTTTGCGCTTTTGTCGCGCGAAGCCGGAAAGTCGCAATCTGACGCCGTTGCCGAGCTGCGCGAAGCGGTTGATTTCCTGCGCTATTACGCAGATGGCGCCACTGGCTTGACCAACCCTGCGCGCGGTGTCTTTGCCTGCATCAGCCCGTGGAACTTCCCGCTGGCGATCTTCTCGGGCCAGATTGCTGCGGCTTTGGCGGCGGGCAATGCGGTGCTGGCAAAACCGGCCGAACAGACCCCGCTGATCGCGGCGCTGGCGGTGCAATTGCTGCATCAGGCGGGCGTTCCTGCCAGCGCGCTGCAACTTCTGCCGGGCGATGGCGTTGTGGGGGCGGCGATCACTCGCGACCCGCGAGTCAAAGGGTTGGCCTTTACCGGTTCGACCGAAACCGCGCTTTTGATCCGCAAGTCGATGGCCGAACATCTGGACCCATCGGCGCCGCTGATCGCCGAAACCGGTGGTTTGAACGCGATGCTGGTCGACAGTACCGCTTTGCCGGAACAGGCCGTGCGCGACATTTTGGCGTCAAGCTTCCAATCGGCGGGCCAGCGCTGTTCGGCGTTGCGCTGCCTTTATGTGCAGGAAGACGTTGCCGAAAACGTGCAGGAAATGCTGTTTGGCGCGATGGATGAACTGGCCATGGGCGACCCGTGGGATCTGTTTACCGATGTCGGCCCGGTGATTGATGCCGAGGCGCAGGCCGGTATTCGTGACTATGTTGCGGCAGCGCGCGTCGAAGGCCGGGTGCTGAAGGAAATGCAGGCCCCCGCGCAAGGCACGTTCATCGCCCCGACCGTAATCAAGGTAACCGGCATCGAAGCCATGCCGCGTGAAATTTTCGGCCCGGTGCTGCATATTGCAACCTTCAAGGCAGGCCAAATTGACAAGGTGGTGCAGGCGGTAAACGCCACCGGCTATGGCCTGACCTTTGGTCTGCACACCCGCATTGATGATCGGGTGCAGGCTGTGATCGAGGCGCTGCATGTCGGCAACACCTATGTCAACCGCAACCAGATTGGCGCGGTTGTCGGCAGCCAGCCGTTTGGCGGCGAAGGTCTTTCCGGCACTGGCCCAAAAGCAGGCGGGCCGGAATACCTGCACCGCTTTACCGCAGCCGCAGCGCCCGCAGCAGGCGCGGATGATCGTGCCGCCGCAGAGGCTGACGTTGCGGCGCAACTGCGGCTGGACCGCAACGTCGCGCATCCGGTGCACGACCGGGTGCTACCCGGCCCGACCGGCGAGTCGAATCGCCTAAGTTCGGTGCCGCGCGCGCCAGTGCTTTGCCTTGGGCCGGGGGCTGCAACCGCCCTTGCGCAAGCCGAAGCCATTCGCGCGCTGGGGGGTCATGCGGTTGAAGCCGCTGGTTTGGCTCCGCAAGCCCTGTCCACCTTGCAGGGCTTTTCGGGCGCGATGTGGTGGGGCGATGCGGCTGGTGGCCGCGAGCGGGCCAAGGTGTTGGCGCAACGGCGCGGTCCAATCTTGCCGCTGATCTGCGATCTGCCGGATGCGGGCCACGCGTTGTTGGAGCGTCACGTCTGCATCGACACCACCGCTTCGGGGGGCAACGCGCAATTGTTGGCCGAAGTCTCGGCTGCTTGACGCGGGCTTGCGGATCGGAAACGGTAAGCCATGTTTCCGATCCGCGACCACAACCCTTCGGGCAGCACGCCATATGTCACCCGCGCGCTGATCGTGGTGAATATTCTGGTGTTTCTGGCCTATGTGCTGACGGTGCGCGATGATTATCATCGCGCGCTGTTCTTTTTTAACTGGGGCGTGGTGCCCAAGCGGGTTCTGGCGGGGCAGGGCGATGTTACCCTTCTGACCCATATGTTCTTGCACGGTGGCTGGCTGCATCTGGCAGGCAACATGCTGTTTTTGTGGATTTTTGGTGACAATCTGGAGGATCAGATGGGGCCGCTGCGCTATCTTTTGTTCTATATTGCCTGCGGCATGGCGGCAGCGGCGCTGCAAATCGCCGGTGATCCGACCGCGCCGCAGCCAATGGTTGGGGCTTCGGGCGCGATTGCCGGGGTGCTGGGCGGCTATCTGCTGTTATATCCCAAAGCCCGCATTGACGTGCTGTTTGTGTTCTTGATCTTTTTCCGGGTGTTTGCCGTGCCCGCGTGGATCGTGCTGGGGATCTGGTTCGGGGTGCAACTGTTCAACAGCGCAGCCTCTGCCCAAGACGGCGTGGCCTATCTTGCGCATGTCGGTGGCTTTGTCGCGGGCGTGGTGCTGACAGTGCCCGCATGGATCAAGCGCGGCGGCAAAGACTATTGGCAGAAAAACCAAGGCCGCCCTCCACATCCTGATGTGGAAAGCGGCCTAAGTAAATCGAACGTGCCACGGGTAGGTCGGCGCTAGGGCCGATAGCTTATTCGTCGCGAATGATTTTTTTCAGCGGCTCGAACAGCGGATCGTTGGCGCAGATCAGCGCGCCTTTTTCCAAAATGTCATAGCCTTCGCGCACCGGCGCAACCATGCCGCCCGCTTCTTTGACCAACAACAGACCGGCCGCAATGTCCCATGCGTGCAACTCACGCTCCCAGTAGCCATCGAAACGGCCAGCGGCAACATAGGCCAGATCCAGCGACGCAGCCCCCCAGCGGCGCAGACCGGCGCATGCAGGCATCAGGCGGGCCAGATCGCCCAGCATGGCGGGCAGGGTCTTGTGTGCGCCAAACGGCACACCGGTGGCGAACACGGCCTCGTGCATGTGGCGACGGCCCGACACGCGCAAGCGGCGGTCGTTCATCCACGCGCCCGAGCCTTTTTCGGCCCAGAACATTTCGTCCTTGGCGGCGTCGAACACCACGGCCGAAACGATTTCGCCCTTGTGTTCCAATGCGATAGATACAGCCCAATGCGGCATGCCGTGCAAGAAGTTGGTGGTGCCGTCCAGCGGGTCAACGATCCAACGGCGGGTTGGGTCTTGGCCTTCGGTTTCACCGGTTTCTTCGCCCAGCCAGCCATAGGTCGGGCGGGCGCCCATCAGATCTTCTTTGATGATCCGCTCGGCCTCGCGGTCGGCCTTCGAAACGAAGTCGCCGGGACCTTTGGTCGAAACTTGCAGGTTTTCCACCTCGCGGAAGTCTTTCACCAGCGCTTTGCCAGCGCGGCGTGCGGCCTTGATCATCAGGTTAAGGTTGGCGCTGCCTTGCATGTCGGACTCCGGGTCGGTCAGGTGCGGATGGGTCAGTTCAAGCTTGGGGGCATACACGCACAGGGGCAATAAGTGAAGGGGCAGGCTGCGGCCAAATTTCGGGCCGCAGATTCAGGCAAACTGCCGCAAAACGCGTGGCTTTGCGGCAGGGCTTTCTTGGGCGCCTTGCGTCAGTCGTGCGCAATCGGCGCCTGTCCCGGTGGCAACACCCGCGGTGTGGGTTTGCGCAAGAACCACGCCAGTGGCATCGCGCAGATCGTGATGATCATCATCAGCTTGAAGTCATCAAGATAGCTGATCATCAACGCCTGCTGCGTCACCATGCCTTCCAGCTGCTGCAGCGTCACGAGGTTCCGGCTGGGGCCTTGGAACATCGCCGTCAGTGTCGGGTTGAACATCGAAATCGACGCGCCAAGTTCGGAATGGTTGATCTGCACATTGCGCGTCAGCATCAGCGTCACCATCGAAATCCCGATGGAAGACCCGATGTTGCGCACCAGCGAAAACAGACTGGTGGCATCGGCCCGGTAAACAGGTTCGATCGTGGCGAAGGCGATAGTCGACAGCGGCACAAACACCAGCCCCAGCCCCAGCCCCTGCAAAACGCCGGTCCAGATTACCGGCCCTGACCCCATCTGCGGCGAAAACCCGGTCATAAAGTAAAGGCTTGCCGCAGTCAGGATCAGACCGACCGACACCAGAATGCGCGCATCAACCTTTTGCACCAGACGCCCCACCATGATCATCGAAACCATGGTGCCAACCCCGCGCGGCCCCATCACAAGGCCTGTGGTGATGGTGGGATAGCCAAAGATCCGCGACAGCATCGGCGGCAGCAGGGCCAAGGACGCAAGCAAGATGATGCCGATCACGAAGATAAACACCAAGCCCGTCGCAAAGTTGCGGTCACGGAACATGCGCGGCTCTAGGAAGGGTTTGTCGGCCCCCAAGATGTGGATCACAAACACCCACATGCCGGTCAGGGTCAGGAACAGGTAGACCCAAGTTTCGGTGGCGGAAAACCAGTCAACCTCGCCGCCACGGTCCAGCATCATCTGCAGGGCGCCGATGCCCAACGACAGCATGGCAAAGCCAAAGAAATCAAACCGACGCGGGCGCTTTTCAGAACGCGGCAGATAGGCTGCACAGCCCAGAAACGCTATGATCCCAACCGGCAGGTTGATGAAGAACACCCAGCGCCAGTTGAAGCTTTCGGTCAGCCAGCCGCCCAAGGTCGGGCCGATGATCGGGCCAACCATGATGCCAGCCCCCCACATTGCCATGGCCTGACCCGCCTTTTCGCGCGGGTTGATGTCCAGCAGGAAGGTTTGCGACAGCGGCACGATTGCCGCGCCGAAAATGCCCTGCAACAGCCGGAACAGCACCATCGACGGCAGGCTCCACGCGATGCCGCAGGCCATCGAGGTAATCACAAAGCCAAAGATCGAAATCAGAAAGAATTCCCGCTTGCCGATGCGGTCTGACACCCAGCCGGTTGCGGGCGTCATGATTGCCGACGCCACGATATAGCTGGTCAGCACCCAGGTGATGGTGTCTTGGCTGGCGCCAAGATCGCCGGTCATCGTCGGCAGTGCCACGTTGGCAATCGTGGTGTCCAGCACCTGCATGATGGTGGCCAGCATGATCGACAGGGTGATCAAGCCCTTGTGCGGCACCTCTGTCGGGGCCGTTGCGGCGGCGTTCATCGCGGACCTACTTCAGAAAGCCGGGCAGCAGGTCTGACAGCGACCGATGCCGTCCGGTGTCCACCGCCACCCGCGCGCTGATGCCAGAGGCCAAGCCAGCGGCTTCTTCCGGGTGCACCAGCCGCAGCTTCACCGGAACCCGTTGCGTGACTTTCACCCAGTTGCCGGTGGCATTCTGCGCGGGCAGCAATGAAAATTCTGACCCGGTGCCAGCGCCGATGGCTTCGACCACGGCTTCAAGTTTTTTCGACGCATCAACGTCAAAGCTGACTTCGGCGGCGCTGCCAGCCGTGATGCCTTCAAGCTGGGTTTCCTTGAAGTTCGCATCGACCCAAACGTCGCCGGTTTGCACCAGCACAAACAGGCTTTGACCAGCCGAAACCATTTGGCCGGGCTTGAACGACGAGGCTTGGTAAATCACCCCATCGGCCGAGGCTTTGACCACCGCATTGGCCAGATTGTAGGCCGCCTGATCGCGGGCAATCAGCGCGGCCTGAACCGCAGGATGCGCATCGGTGGGGGTGTCCGGGTTGCCGCCAATCGCCGCCAACGCCATCGCGACCGCTTCTTTCGCCAAATCGCGCTTGTCCAGCGCGGCGCGTTCGGCGTGGCGGGCATCGGTCAGTTTGGTATCGGTTGCGACGCCTTTTGCGCCCAGTTCTTCCTGACGCACACGCTCGCCGGTCTGATAATCGGCCTCGTCATTGGCCAGCTGCAGTTGCACCTGCGCGGTTGTGTAGGCCAGTTTCAACTGTTCAACACTGATGCGCGCGGCGCTGACGGCAGCTTCGGCTTGGGCCTGCGCCAGTCGGAACGGCACGGTATCAACTTGAAACAGCACATCGCCTTCTTTGACTGTCTGGTTATCGGTCACCAGCACCTTTTCGATACGTCCGGCGACAGATGATGCCACAGAAATGCGCGCCTGATGCAGATAGGCGTTTTCGGTTTCTTCATAGCGCCCACCCAGCAGCCAATAGCCGCCCGCCGCGACCAAAAGCACAAGCGGGCCGGCAATCATCAGCCCACGGCGTTTCTTGCGCGGCGCTGCAACCGGAATCGGGGGATTGGTAGAGGTGGCGGTCATTTCGGTTCTTTCATCTCGTCACAGGTGGGCGGTTCGCCCGAACTTGCGGATAGGGTTGTGATTAGGGTTGTCAGCCCCGAAAGCAGGGCGTCCTTGGCCGCTGGGCTGAACGCCTCAAGCGCCTCGTCATACACTGATGCGGCAAGTGCCTTCATTTCGGTCTCGGCCGCGCGGCTGCGTTCGGTGGGCACAATCATCTTGATGCGGCGGTCGGTCGGGTCGGGCACCCGCGCGACCCAACCGGCTTGTTCCATCCGGTCGATCATCCGCGATACGGAAATCGGTTCAATTTCAAGCCGGTCCGCCAGCCGCGCCTGTGAAGCGGAACCAAAGCGGGCCAAAATCGCCAAAACCCGCCATTGCGCCGATGTCAGGCCATAGCCTGACGCGCGCTGGGCAAAGCGTTTGCGCAGCAGGCGGGTGGCATCATGCAACAGCAGGCCAAGTTTATCAGGATTAGAAGTCATAAGTCTAGATATAATAAGCCTGCTTACTATTCAAGTGTGAATCCAGAATGGCGGTTAATCGCCGCGCGCTTAGCTGCGCTGCAGCTTCACCGCTTCCGACCGTCCCAGCCGCAAGAAATGCGCGATATAGGGCTTTCCGGCATCTTCCTCGCGCGTGGCCGCATAAAGCCGCTTGGTGATGGTGCCGGGGCCAAGTGGGCGCGTGACATAGTCAGCGTTCGATTTCACGTCGCGCAGCACCCAGTCGGGCAACACCGCCACGCCGCGATTGCTGCCAACCAGCATCAGAATCACCGCCGTCAGTTCTACCGGGCGTTGGGCGCGGGGTTCGACCTTGGCGGCGGTCAGCAACTCGGTGAACACGTCCAGCTTGTCGCGCGTCACAGGGTAGGTGATCAGCGTCTGATCGCGGAAATCTTCGGCGCTGATCATGTCCTTTGCCGCCAGCGGGTTCTGCGCCGAGGCGATGAACATCGGGTGGTAATCAAACAGCGGATTGAAGGTGACACCCGGCAGCGGTTCGGGGTTGGACGAAATCACCAGGTCAACCTCTTCGCGCAGCAGTGCCGGAAAGCTGTCAAACGCCAGTCCGGCGCGGATGTCGACATCCACCTCGGGCCAAGCGTGGCGAAACAGTTCCAGCACCGGAAACAGCCAGTCAAAACAAGCATGGCATTGAATGGCGATGTGCAAGCGGCCGGTTTTTCCCGATTGCAGCGCGCGGAACTCTTCCTCTAGCGCGGTGATTTCCGGTAAAATCCGTTCGGCGGCCCGCAACATCCGGATGCCCGCCGCCGACAGCGTCATTGGTTTTGACCGTCTGACAAACAGCTCCATCCCCGCCTGTGCCTCAAGCCCCGCAACCTGATGGCTTAGCGCCGATTGTGTCATGTTCATCATGTCAGCCGCGCGGGCAAGACCGCCCGCCTGATGAATCGCGCGGATGGTGCGCAGGTGACGAAGTTCCAGATACATGCGTAGATCTCATGTTTATGTTGAAAACTATGAATTTGATTCATTTTGCACCGTGTGAGACAACAGGGCAAGCAAAAGGAGCCTACCAATGTCTGCACCCCGTATTTCTTTCGAGTTCTTCCCGCCGCAATCCTTGGATGCGTCGTTCAAACTGTGGGAAACCGTGCAGGTGTTGGCTCCGATGGCGCCAAATTTCGTATCGGTGACCTACGGCGCCGGCGGCACCACGCGTAAATTGACCCATGACGCGGTGGCCACGATCAAGCGCAACTATGGTCTGAACGTCGCGGCGCATTTGACTTGCGTTGACGCCACCCGCGCCGAAACGCTGGAAATCGCCGCAGCCTATGCCGAAGCTGGCGTGACAGAGATTGTCGCCCTGCGCGGTGATGCACCCAAAGGGGCCGCGCGTTTCACCCCGCATCCAGACGGCTTTGCCAACTCGGTCGAATTGGTCGCGGCTTTGGCCAAAACCGGCAAGTTCAAACTGCGCGTCGGTGCCTATCCCGAAGCGCACCCGGATGCGGCTGACCGTTTTGCCGATGTGACTTGGCTGAAGCGCAAGATTGATGCCGGCGCCAGCAGCGCAATCACCCAGTTCTTCTTTGACGCCGACACGTTCTTCCGCTTCCGCGATGCCTGTGTAAAGGCGGGCATCACCGCGCCGATCATTCCGGGCATCTTGCCGATCCAAAGCTGGGAAGGCACCAAGAAGTTCGCGGCGCGCTGTGGCGCAAGTATCCCCTATCGCTTGGACGAAGGCTTTGCTGCCGCCAAGCGCGATGGCCGCGAAGAATTGTTGGCGCTGACGCAATGCTCCAGCCTGTGTTCGCGTCTTATCGAAGGCGGGGTCGAGGATTTGCACTTCTACACGCTGAACCGCCCCGAATTAACCCGCGATGTCGTGCGCGCGTTGGGGATTGTGCCGGAAGTCGCCTTAGAAAAGGTCGCCTGAGCCTGTTATCGTCTCCCTGACGGTTGGTCCCCAAGACCGGCGGCCTAACTTGCGCGCCTCCCCCCACGGGAGGCGCGTTTTTTACTGCGCGCACGGGGCGCAATGGGCTAAGACAGGGAAAATCTGCAAGGACCAGCCTATGTCAAAGCCCATATTCGTTCTGAACGGCCCTAACCTTAACCTGCTGGGCCTGCGCCAGCCCGAGATTTACGGGCGCGAGACGCTTGCCGATGTAGAAGCGTCGATGACCGGTTTGGCGGCAGAATTGGTGCTGGATCTGCGGTTCATGCAGTCCAATCACGAAGGTCAATTGGTTGATTGGATACAGGCCGCGCGCAACGATGCGGCGGGCATCATCATCAATCCGGGGGCCTATTCACACACATCCGTGGCGATTCTGGATGCGCTGAACGCCTTCGACGGCGCGGTGTTGGAGGTGCATATCTCCAACATCCACAAGCGCGAGGCGTTCCGGCATCATTCGTTCGTCTCGGCGCGCGCCGATGGTGTGATCGCAGGGTTTGGCACCCAAGGCTATCTGCTGGCGCTGCGCCGTATGGCGACCCTGATCGCGGCCTAGCGCGTGTCCGCTTCTGGCGAAGATATTTCGGCCACGACGACGGTGTTTCAATGGCATCCGGCGGCCCGCGTTGTTGGTGATGCCTCCGTGCTGCGGGCGGCCTTGGCAACACCGGGGCGCGCATTTCGCATTGGCGGTGATGGCCCGCAGCCAACGGGGCAGGGCGTGTTTGAAACGCTAACCTCGGGGTCATCGGGGCGGCCGCGGCGGATTTTGCGCAGCATGGCGTCATGGACGCGCAGCTTTGCGGTAAACGCAGCACTCTTTGAAATCGGCCCCGGCGTGCGCGTCGCTGTTCTGGGCGATCTGGTGCATTCGCTAGCACTGTATGGCGCGCTAGAGGCACTGCACTTGGGGGCAGAGCTGCATCTGTTGGGCGGCATGCGTCCCGACCGGCAAACAGCGGCCTTGGCCGGGATCGACATCATCTATGCCACGCCCGCGCAACTGCGCCTGCTGATCGAAGCAGGCTGGCAGCCCACTGTGCGGCTGATCATCGTCGGTGGGTCAAAGCTGGACGCGACCTTGCACGCCGCCTTGGGCGAGGTTGCCGTGCGCGAATTTTACGGCGCGGCAGAGGCAAGCTTTATCAGCCTTGCCGGGCCTGATGCCCCAGCGGAGTCTGTGGGCAAGGCCTATCCGGGGGTAGAGATTGATCTGCGCGATGACGAAATCTGGGTGCGCAGCCCCTATCTGTTTCACGGCTACGCCGGGGGCGATCCGGGCGGTGCTGTGTGGCGGGATGGCTGGCTGTCGGTGGGAGAGATGGGGCAGCTAAAGGACGGTTACCTATATCTGTCGGGCCGCGCTGGGCGCATGGTGACGGTGGCCGATCAAAACGTATTCCCGGAAGAGATTGAAGGCTTCATGGCGGGTCTGCCCGGCGTGGCGCGGGTTGCGGTGCTACCGCGCAAAGACGCGCTGCGCGGCGCAGTGATGCTGGCGGTTCTGCTGGGTGATCCGGTGCAAGAAGCCGCGATCCTGACCGCCTGTCGCGCGCATCTGGGCACGCTGAAGGCACCCCGGGCAATCATCTGGCGCACAGATTGGCCGGTTCTGGCCTCGGGCAAGACCGACCTTGCGCGTTTGCAAGCAGAGCATGCGATATGGCCGTGATCCTTGCGGCAAAACGCTCGGCAGTGGTGCCGCGTGGCGGTGCCTTTGCGCGGCTTGAGGTTGAAGATCTGGCCGCCCCGGTGGTGCGCGCCCTGCTGGACGCGGCGGGAATGTCGGGCGATGCGGTGGATGAACTGATCTGCGCCAACGCTTTGGGGGCAGGCGGCAATCCGGCGCGGATCGTCGCACTCGCGGCAGGCTTGCCGCAGCGGGTGGCCGGTCTGTCGCTGGATCGGCAATGTGCGGGCGGCTTGGATGCGGTGCTGCTGGCGCGCGCCTTGATTGATAGCGGCGCGGCAGAGGTGGTGATTGCAGGCGGGGCGGAAAGCTATTCGCGACGTCCACTGCGGCTGCGCAGCGATCCTGATGGCGGGCCTGCCCTTCCCTATGATCAGGCGCGGTTTACGCCGTGGCACGACCGTGACCCCGACATGACCGCAGCGGCGGCAGATTTGGCCACAAAGTTGCAGATTTCGCGGGCGGCGCAGGATGGTTGGGCGGTGGCAAGCCACGCCAAGGCCCGCGTCGCGCCGGGGGAACTGGTTGAAATCGCCGGTCAGTCCCGCGATGCCTTTGCGCGCGGATTAAGCCCGGCGGTTGCAGCGCGGGCGCGGGCTTTGCGGGGCACGATCACCGCGGCAAATGCGGCGGTGGCTGCGGATGCGGCGGCGTTTGTGCTGGTGGTATCTGACCGCATCGCAGCCGGGCGGGGCCTGCGGATTGTCGGCGGGGCGACGCTGGGCGGTGATCCCTGCCAACCCGGTCTGGCACCGGTGGCGGCAATTCAGGCGGCGCTTGCGCGGGCCGGTATCGCCCCGCAAGATCTGGCACTGGCCGAGATTATGGAGGCCTATGCCGTGCAGGCGATGGCTTGCGTGGCCGGGGCGGGGCTTGATCCGGCGCGGGTCAATCTGGGCGGTGGAGCCTTGGCGCGCGGCCATCCGATCGGGGCGTCGGGGGCGATCCTTGCGGTGCGGCTGTTTTATGAATTGCAGCAGGGGATCGGCCTTGCCGCCATCGCCGCTGCGGGCGGAATTGGCACCGCGCTTTTGCTGGCCCGCTAGCCACGGTCCCAACTCGGGACCTTTTAAAGCCATTTGATATCAAAGGCTTGACTTAGTCAACTTAAGGAATTTTTAACACTTCGGCAAAACGGGTGCGCAAAAACCTTTCGCGCACCCGTAAGATTTTAACCGCGCGACAGCAGTGCGCCGGGGCGCATCTGGGCAATCGCACGGGTGACCAGCGCGGTCAGACCCGCCTTGATCAGATCGCCGGGGAAGAACGGCGTCGACAACGCGGTTGCTTCGGCCAGCGATTTATCCAGCATGAAAGCCATGCCCGGAATGCCAAAGGCATAAAGCACCACAATGCCGCCCAACACCGCACCCGCAAAGGCGGCGATGCCAACCGGCGCCGTCCAGCGTTCCACGATGAAACCTGCGACAAACGCCGCAACCGGAAAGCCGATCAGGAAGCCAACCGAAGGCGAGGCAAACACACCCAAGCCGCCGCGACCACCGGCCAACAGCGGCAAACCAACCGCAACCAAAACCAAAAACAACAGCACAGCCAAGGCACCACGCCGCGCGCCAAGCACCGTGCCGCACAGCATGACGCCCATCGACTGGGCGGTAATCGGCACGCCGGACAACAATTCAATCTTTGGCACCAGCCCCAGCACCGCGATCAAAGCGGCGAAAAGGGCGATATGAGTCAGGTTCTTTTCCATTCAAGTCTCCTGTTGCGCGCCTGCAGTTAGCCCGCGCCACCCCTTGCGCGCAAGGCCTCTGCCACGCGGTCGGCATCGTCCAGCGCCGCAAGCGTGGTTGGCAACAAGATCCGCCAGCCCGGTTTGCGCGGGCTGCGGGCGCGCCAGGCTTGGGCGATGGCCTCGGTGCGCGCCAACATCACGGGGATAAATCGGATCACCAAGGCAATTGCCAAGGCCAAGGCCCGGGGTGACAAAATTGGCGCCAGTGGGCGGGCAAGCCATTCAATCAGCGCGATCATCTGCGAAAGCTGCGTGGTCATGGTGACAAAGTTGGCGGCCAGAACCGCCGCCAGCATGCGCAAAATCACCACCGCCCCGCCGGCGCTATCGCCAAGCCACAGATGCCAAAGCACGACCACAGCGACAAAAGGCCAAAGCGGGCGCAACATCCGCAGCGAGGTTATCGCAAAACTGCCACCACACGAGGCTATCAGCGCCGCTGGCAGCAGCGCCGCTACCGCCATTGCAAGCGGAGCCTGCAGCGCAAACAACAGCACGGTATAGGCGCACAGCGCCAACAGCTTGCCCCAAGCCGGCAGCCGATGCGCCCATGTCTTAACCGGCGAGGTGAGTGTCAGCATCCTGATCCCCCAAGCGGGCCATTTCGGCGGCAAAACGCGCAAGCACCTCGGCGGCGGCGCCGTCGGCATGCACGCGACCGGCTTCGATCCAGATCACCCGATCACAGCCCGCCACCGCTGCGGGGTCGTGGCTGATGGTCAAGGTGCGCTGCGGCAGGGCGGCCAAGCGCCGGGCCAGTCGCGCCTGCGTCGGCAGGTCCAATCCGGCAAAGGGTTCGTCCAGCAAGATCGTCTGCGGCTGCATCAGCAACACCGACAGCAGGCACAGGTAATGCCGCTGGCCTTGGCTTAGGGTGTGAGTCGCGGCGTCTTCCCAATGCGCGCGGCCCTCCGATGCCAACAGAATGCGCGCGGCGTGGCGGGCCTCGGCCTCGGTCTGGCCGATCTGGCGCAGGCCAAAGGCCAATTCTTCTCCCACGGTGGGAAACAGAATTTGATGATCGGGGTTTTGAAACAAGATGCCAAGGGCGGCCAACATGCCGCGCCGGTCTTTCGACGGCGTCAACCCCGCCACCCGCACCTGGCCGGTGCTGGGGGCGACCAGACCGGCAATCAGGCGCAGCAAACTGGTCTTGCCCGACCCGTTACGCCCGACAATGCCGATGCGGGATTCGGTCAGCGTCAGATCCAGCCCCGACAGGATCACCTTGCCAGCAACGGCATAGCCCGCGCCGATCAGTTCGATGCCCGTCTGCTTGCCCGCTGCCATGTCGCCTCCGTTGTCCTGACGGCTCATACCCTGCCGCGCGGCCCCTTGCAAACCAAGCAAAAGGGCCACGGGGATTGCCCGCAGCCCTTCATCTTGGCGAAAATATCCCGGGGTGCGGGGCAGCGCCCCGCTGTGCCGGTGTTCAGGGCGCTTAGGCCTGACGTGCCGCCGCGACCGAGGCTTCCAGAATGTCCATCGCTTCGGCGAAATGCGCATCCGGGATGGTGATCGGCGCCAAGAAGCGCACGACGTTGCCGTAAACGCCACAGGTCAGCAGGATCAGGCCGCGCTTTTGCGCCTCAAGCCGGACGCGGGTGGTGAAGCCTGCGTCGGGGGCATGCGATTTGGCGTCGGCAAATTCCACCGCCACCATGAAGCCCGGGCCACGGATGTCGACGATTTCCGGCGTCACCGACCGGATCGCTTCCAGACGCTGCTTCAGACGGCCGCCCAATTCATTGGCGCGGGCGCAAAGCTGCTCTTCTTCAATCACGTCCAGCACGGCGTTGGCGGCGGCGATGCCGATCGGGTTGCCGCCATAGGTGCCGCCCAAGCCGCCCGGATGCGCCGCATCCATCAAGCTGGCCTTGCCGGTCAAAGCTGCAAGCGGCAGGCCGCCAGCCAGACCTTTGGCCATCGTGGTCAGGTCAGCCGCAACGCCATAGCCTTCCATCGCAAACAGCGTGCCGGTGCGGGCAAAGCCGGTCTGCACTTCGTCGGCGATCATCACGATGCCATGCTCGTCACACAGCTTGCGAATGGCTTTCACCAGCTCTTTCGGAGCCGGATAGAAACCGCCTTCGCCTTGCACCGGTTCAAAGATGATCGCGGCAACGCGGGTCGGGTCCAGATCGGCCTTGAACAGTTTGGTGATGCCGGCCATCGCCTCATCGGTCGAAATGCCATGCACTTCTTGCGGGAACGGCACGTGATAGACATCGGGCAGCATCGCACCGAAGCCTTTCTTATAGGGGTCAACCTTGCCGGTCAGCGACATGCCAAGGAAGGTGCGGCCATGGAACGCGCCGCCAAAGGCGATGATCGCCGAACGCCCGGTGGCGATACGTGCAACTTTGATAGCGTTTTCAACAGCTTCTGCGCCGGTGGTCACGAAGACGGTTTTCTTCGGGAAATCGCCCGGAACGGCGGCGTTCAGACGCTCTGCCAGACGGACATAGTTTTCATAGGGCAGAACCTGGTGACAGGTATGGGTGAATTTAGCCAGTTGCTTCGACACGGCATCCATCACCTTGGGGTGGCAATGACCGGTGTTGACCACGGCGATCCCGGCCGCGAAGTCGATATAGCGGTTGCCTTCGATGTCCCAGACTTCCGAGTTCAGCGCCCGGTCAACATAGATCTGGGTCTGCACACCAACCCCGCGCGAAATGCTTTCATCCCGGCGGCGGGCAACTTCTGCGTTCTTCATGGCTTTTTCCTTGGTTTGGCCGCACCTTACTGCATCAGATAACGGCTTTTGACGCGGCGCATTTGATCAAAGAAAGTGGTCTGCGGCAATCGGCCCAGAGCGGGTTTCGATAAGTCCAGATTTGGGCCGATTTCAGTCCAGCGTCGCCCGGCAGCAAACCGCGGCTTAATCTTGTTCACCAGTTGTTAACCCTAACCGGTCCAGACTGCGAATCGTGAATGAGGCGAGGCGTAAATGGCAACGGGTCTGCACACACCCCACACCGCAAGTCCCGCTTCCCAGGACGAAGATCCGCTGCTGTGGCTTCGCCTCATTCGTTCGCGCCGGGTGGGCGCAACCACCTTTCACCGGTTGCTTGCCGATCATGGCGATGTAGCGGCGGCACTCGCCGCCTTGCCCGCCATTGCCGCCGCCGCGGGCGTTGAAAACTATGCGCTGTGCCCGCTGGACGTGGTGCGGCATGAAATGGCGCTGGGCCGTGCAGCCCAAGCGCGGCTTTTGCTTTGGGGTCAACCTGATTACCCCCGCGCCTTGATGGATCTGCCCGACGCGCCGCCAGTGCTGTGGGCGCAGGGCCGACTTGAGCTGCTGGCCCAGCCGATGGTTGCCATGGTCGGTGCGCGCAACGCATCGTCCTTGGGGCTGCGCATGGCGCGGCGGCTGTCCGAAAGCTTGGGGGCGGCGGGGATGGTTATTGTCTCGGGCGTTGCCCGTGGCATTGATGCCGAAGCGCATCAGGCCGCGCTGGCCACTGGCACCGTGGCGGTGCAGGCCGGGGGTGTTGACGTGGTCTACCCGCTGGAAAACGCCGCCCTTGCCGCCGAGATTGCCAGCAAAGGTTGCCGGATTTCCGAACAACCGATGGCAACCGCGCCGCAGGTTCGGCATTTTCCGCAACGCAACCGCATCGTGTCGGGGCTTGCCCGCGCGGTGGTTGTGGTCGAAGCTGCTGCCCGCTCTGGCAGCCTGATCACCGCAAAAACCGCGCTGGACCAAGGCCGCGAGGTGCTGGCGGTGCCCGGCCATCCGTTTGACGCCCGCGCGGCCGGCTGCAACCTGCTGCTGCGCGACGGTGCAACGCTGATCCGCTCGGCGCAAGACGTGCTAGAGGCCGTGGGTCTTGCCGGCAGTTTTGCCAAACCCGCCGCCGCCCTGCCGCCGCTAAACCAAGCACCAAAGCGCGCCGCCGCACCGGCACTGCCCGACTTGCCCGGCCCGGTGCCACCGCGCCGCGCCTTGGCCGATGTTGCCAGCGTGCACAGCCTTATCCTTGCCCGGCTTGGCCCCAGCCCCCTGGCCGAAGACCAGTTGATCCGCGATCTGGCGATGCCGCCCGCAACGCTTGCCCCGGCGCTGATCGCGCTTGAACTGGAAGGCCGGATCGAACGGCAATCGGGCGGGCTGCTGTCACGGCTTGATCCGGTTTAGGGGGACGTTGCTGCCGCTTTGCGCTTTCACATTGGCCTAAATATCCCCGCCGGAGGCTCCTGCCGAAACCACAGATGCCTCCGGCGGGGATATTTGGACCAATGTGAAATCATCGGCCCTTCGACGGGCTGACGCCGACGATACCATTGCCCCGGTTGACATTGCCAGTCATTCGCTCACATGGTGCCGCGCCATTCAGAAGTCCGTTCCATAGGGAATTTCATGCCCGTCGTCGTCGTCGAATCTCCTGCCAAGGCCAAGACAATCAACAAATATCTTGGCTCGGACTATGTGGTTTTGGCCTCTTATGGCCATGTCCGCGATCTGCCTGCCAAGGATGGCTCGGTGGATACCGCGCATGATTTCGGCATGACATGGGAGGTTGCGGCAGATAGCAAAAAGCATATCCGCGCCATCACCGATGCGTTGAAAACCGATGACGAGTTGATCCTTGCGACCGACCCTGACCGCGAGGGCGAGGCGATTTCGTGGCACCTGCAAGAGGCGCTGGCCTCGGTGCTGAAGAAGGGCAAGAAGGTGTCGCGCGTCACCTTCAACGCCATCACCAAAGCCGCCGTGACCGAAGCGATGAAGCACCCGCGGCAGGTGGATCAGCCGTTGGTGGATGCTTATTTGGCGCGGCGCGCGTTGGATTATCTGGTGGGGTTCACGCTGTCGCCGGTGTTGTGGCGCAAGCTGCCGGGGTCGCGTTCGGCCGGGCGGGTGCAGTCGGTTTGTCTGCGCTTGATCGTTGAGCGCGAGATGGAGATTGAAGCGTTTCGCGCGCGGGAATTCTGGTCGGTGGAAGCGATGCTTGCCACGCCGCGCGGGCAGGAGTTTGCCGCGCGCCTGACGGTTCTGGGCGGCAAGAAGCTGGATAAGTTCGATATTCCGACCGCAGAGGCGGCGGAATTGGCGGTGCAGGCGGTGACGTCGCGCGCGCTGACGGTGAAATCGGTCGAGGCCAAGCCTGCCACCCGTAACCCGTCGCCGCCGTTCATGACTTCAACCCTGCAACAAGAGGCCAGCCGCAAGTTTGGCATGGGCGCCAAGGCCTGCATGTCGGCGGCGCAGCGGCTTTATGAGGCCGGTCACATCACCTATATGCGGACCGACGGCATTGATATGGCCCCCGAGGCGGTGGCTTCGGCGCGTGCAGCGATCACTGACCGCTTCGGCGCGGCCTATGTGCCCGACAGCCCGCGCATTTACAAAAACAAGGCCAAGAACGCGCAAGAGGCGCATGAATGCATTCGCCCGACCGAAATGGCGGCAGCACCGGATGATCTGCGCCTGACCGAAGCCGATCAGCGCAAGCTTTACGAGTTGATCTGGAAGCGCACCATTGCCAGCCAGATGGCGGCGGCGCGGCTGGAGCGTACCACGGTTGAAGTGGGCAGCGCCGATGGTCAGGTGGGCTTGCGCGCCACCGGTCAGGTGGTGGTGTTCGATGGCTTCTTGAAGGTTTACGAAGAAGGTCGCGACGACGAAGATGAAGACGAGGGCCGTTTGCCGCAGATCATGGCAAACGAGCCGGCCGAAAAGCGCAGCGTCACGCCAGAGCAGCATTTCACCCAAGCGCCGCCGCGCTATACCGAGGCGACTTTGGTGAAGCGGATGGAAGAATTGGGCATTGGTCGCCCGTCAACCTATGCCTCGGTTTTGACCACGATTGTTGACCGCGAATACGTGCGCAAGGACAAGAACCGGCTGTTCCCGGAGGACAAGGGGCGGTTGGTGACGGCGTTCCTGACCAACTTCTTCCGCCGCTATGTCGAGTATGATTTCACCGCCGATCTGGAAAGCCAGCTTGACGATGTGTCGGCGGGCGAGCGGGATTACAAGGAAGTCTTGGCGCGGTTCTGGCGCGATTTTTCGGCGGCAATTGCCGAAACGGCCGATCTTCGGATTGGCGAAGTGTTGGACAAGATTGACGAATTTCTTGCGCCGCATCTGTATCCGCTGCGCGAGGATGGCTCTGATCCGCGGGTTTGTCCGACCTGTGGGCAGGGGCGTCTGCATCTGAAAACGGCGCGGTCGGGGGGGGCGTTTATTGGCTGTGGCAACTACCCCGAGTGCCGCTACACCCGTCCGATTTCGGGCGGCGAAGACGGCGGGTCGGTGGATGGCCGGGTGTTGGGCGAGGACGTTGATGGCGTGCCGATCAGCCTGCGCGCCGGGCGGTTTGGCCCCTATGTGCAAAAGGGCGAGGCCAGCGAAGAGGCGCCGAAACCCCCGCGCGCAAGTTTGCCGAAGGGCTGGGCGCCGGATGCTTTGACGCTGGAGCGGGCGATTGAACTGCTGTCGCTGCCGCGTCAGATTGGGCCGCACCCCGAGGATGGGGTGATGATTGAATCGGCGATTGGGCGCTTTGGGCCTTATGTAAAGCACGGCTCGGTCTATGCCAATATTCCCGATGCTGAAGAGGTGTTCACCATTGGGATGAACCGCGCGGTCGAGGTGTTGGCGCAGAAGGCGGCGGGGCGGCGTGGGTCGGCCACAGCGGTTGAACCGTTGCGCGAGTTGGGCGAACACCCCGATGGCGGGCCGGTGCAGGTGATGCCGGGCAAATATGGTCCTTATGTGAAATGGGCTAAGATCAATGCCACGCTGCCCAAAGAGTTGACGCCAGAGGCGGTGACGCTGGAAGAGGCGCTGGCGCTGATCGTGGAAAAGGCCGGCAAGTCGGGCAAGAAGGCCGCGCCGAAAAAGGCTGCCCCCAAGAAGGCGGCAGCAACGAAAACTGCGGCCCCGAAGAAGGCTGCTGCCAAGAAAGCGCCTGCAAAGGCTGCAGCGGCTGACACGGGTGAGGCGGGCGAAGAGCCTGCGGCCAAGGTTAGCAAGGCAGCCGCAAAACCTGCTAAGAAGGCCGCGCCAAAGAAGAAAGTCTAAAGCGGCGCAATTTATGCAGACGTGCCGCAGCCTGATTGCTAGGCTGCGGTAAATTTGCATGAGGGCTTTATGAAACTGGTGGCATTGACGGTTGCAGCGGTTTTGGCTGCGGGGGCGGCGCAAGCCGAGTTGAAGATTTGTAACACCTTGGACGCGCGGCAAACCGTGGCCGTGGCCTATATGGAGGCGGGAGCCTGGGTGTCGCAGGGTTGGTGGCAGATCAAGCCCGGCGCCTGTGCCAATGTGGTCAAGGGCGATTTGAAACAGCGGCATTTCTATTATTCGTTGTCGGATGGCGGCACGTTTGCCGGGGAAGGCTATAGCTTTTGCACCACTGCCAAGACCTTCAAGCTGAGCGGGGCGGATGGCGATTGCGCGGCCTTGGGGGCAGAGGTGCGGCCGTTTTCGCATATCGATACCGGGGCGACGGCAACGGGCTATCGCTTTGATCTGAGTGGGGAAGGCACGGTTTTGGCAGAGGCCGGCGGCGATGCGGCAGTGGTCGATTCTGCGGCGGCGGTTGCCAGTTTTGCCCCCGGCACCCATGGCGAACCGTTTACCGTCGAGGCCTTGCTGCAAAATTGCGATGATACCGAAGTGGGGCCGTCTTGCACGTTTTACGCCGAAGGTGCGCGCTGGATCGCGAGCTTTGGCGATAAAAGCAACGATGCGGCGCTGGAGTATATGAAAACGCTGCCGGTGAACACGCCGATGATTGTCAGCGGCGATCAGATTTCGATGGGTGATATCACGGTGGAAGCCGCCGTGTCGAAGGCTGAACCGGGACAACGCGACGCCTATGCTGATCAGCGCGATGCGATGCAGGGCGATTGGGTGGACGAAAGCGATGTAAAATCAGCGCTAAGCGTGGTGGGGTCGGAAGAAACGGCCAGCTATGACGGGCAGCAAACTGCGGTTTCGGTGTTAGGTTTTGCCGATGCGTGCCCCGGTGGCGAAAGCATTGGGCCGGTGGTGTGGAAGCAAGAAATGGGCGGCGACCCGATGGACACGCCGTGCTTTGCACTGGTGGCGGTGAGCCCGACGCGGATGGAGCTGTCTTATGTTGGGCGTGGCAATACGCTGGTGTATGTGCGGCCCTAAGC
>Ga0255096_1000332_pt1 | contig 24080 bp, 25 predicted proteins | sample Colum_Atlam_RepA_2_FD_188563 | JGI IMG/M metagenome (GOLD analysis project Ga0255096, IMG submission 188563) | Freshwater microbial communities from Columbia River, Oregon, United States - Colum_Atlam_RepA_8d | ecosystem: Environmental > Aquatic > Freshwater > River | place: USA: Oregon... | reverse complement strand
TACGGCGGCCTCGGTTCGCGGCGTTGCAACCGATCCGCTGCCGGGCGATTTCGTGTTTCTCTATTCGTCGCAATCGGATCAACGGTCGTTTGAATATCCGGTGGGTGACACGAGGTTATGGCAGGGGGAATTTACCCTGCGCCTGTCGCAGGTGTTGGCGCGCAGCCCCGATGCAGCTTGGGCGCAGGTTTTGACAGCGACGGCGGCGGCGATGGTGCAGGGGGCTGCGCCGCAGGCACCCGATGGCGAAGGGCCGATGCTGCAAACGGCGGTGTTCGGCACCACGCAGCCGGTGCGATTTGCGGTGACGGCGGGCGTGGTGCAGGCCGGGGTGCTGCAAGGTCTGAACCCCGGCGATCAGTTGGCGCTTTATGCCGAAGCCGCTGGCGGCACCGCCTTGGCCGAGGTGACGTTGGACAAGGTCGCGGCGCGCAGCGCAGCCTTGCCTGCGACCGCCCCGGCGGCCGCTTGGGCCGAACTTGTCGCCCCCGCGCCGCCACCACCGGTGGCCTTTGCCGCGCCACTACGGGCCGATCCGCAAGATGGCTTTGACTATGCGGTTTTGCAGCAAGCCTTGGGTCCGGCACAGCCGAACGCCGATCTGGTGCCGATCTTGGTCGACGGCGGTGTTGCCTTGGCTGGCCCAGACGCTCAGTTGGATCGCGACGGCGCGGGTTCCAGCCCGCGGATCACCCTGCTCGCGGGCGAAGACGCGGCGGCGGCGGTGGCACGGGTGCGGGCACAAGCCAGCTATAGCCTGCGTCTGCGCCGCTTGCTTAGCGGTGTTGCGGGGCGCAGCCTGACCGGCACGCCCGCGCTACAGCTTGACTGGCAGCGCAGGCCAGCCCCCGATTGTGGCGCGGCGGGGCAGGCCGAACCGGTTGATCCGGCGCAGGGCGTCGTCCCCTGTGATCAACTTTGGCTGCGCTTTACCAATGTGTCGGGGCAAGATCTGGATGTCTCGGCGTTGTATTTCAACGCGGATTTTAGCGTGACACCCCTATGGCCGACGCGCGGTCTGTCGAACCGCTTGGCGCCGGGCGAAGCGGCGCGGGCGGGGCTGCAGATCAACCCGGAGTCTGCTGCGGCGTTGGAAGAGGTTCTGGTGCTGGCGGTGCCGGTTGTGGCGGGGGCGGCGCGGGTTGACCTGACGCCTTTGGCCGAACCGGTGCAGACGCGCGGCATTGGCGATTGGTTTTCGGCCCGATTGTCGGGCGATGCAGAGGCGGTGCGGGAGTTTTCAGCCAAACCCGCGCCGTTGCGGATGATGCGGCAAATTGTGCGGGTGATGCCCGCAAAATAGGGGGTAATATGATCAAGGCATTTGGCTTCGGGCTTGTCGTTTTGGCGTTTGCAACCGCTGCTGTGGCAGAGCCGCCGTTCAAACAGGGGCGGCCTTCGCCGTTTGAATGGGCGAAATCTGGTGCCAAGGCGGCCTATGATGCCAAAGCGGCGGGCGGCGGCAAGGTGGTGGGCGGCAAGCTTGCCAAAGATGGGGCTTGGCCGTGGCAGGTGGCGCTGCTGGTGTCCGGCGCTCCGGTGGGGCCGGATGCGCAATTCTGCGGTGGGTCGCTTATTTTGGATGAATGGGTGCTGACCGCGGCGCATTGCGTGCATATGCAAGCCCCCGACGGCCATTGGGGTGATCTGGACCCGAAGTCGATTGACGTGATGGTTGGCACCAACGTGATCGCGGCGGGCAAGGGCGAGGTGATTGCGGTGGAAAAGGTGTTCCGCCATCCCGACTATGTCGGCACCGAATTTGACCATGACATTGCGCTGCTGAAATTGGCCCGCGCCCCGCGTCTGCCGCATAAGGTGATCGAGGTACCGGATGCCGAATTTGGCGATCAGCTGGATCAGCCCGGCGTGGTAACCATGGTCACCGGCTGGGGCTTGGTTGAAGGCGGTGGCCACCCCGAGGCGCTGCACGAAACCGAAATTCAGATGATGGACCGCGATCTGTGCAACCAATCGCTGCTGGCAGCGCGGGCCGAAGCCGCGGCCGACGGCTTTGGCTTTGCGGTCAACACCCTAAGTTTGAAGGACGAAGATGCCTATGCCTTGTGGGACGAGTTGGTTGCCAAGGCTCCGGCGCCGATGAGTTCGAATATGCTGTGTTCGGGCACGTTTGAAGGCGGCAAGACCGCCTGTTCGGGCGATAGCGGCGGGCCACTGGTGGTGCCGCTGGACGATGGCACGTTCATTCAGGCGGGCATCGTCAGCTGGGGCCTGTCGGCGAAAACCGGCGAAGGCTGCGAAGAAAAAGCGCTGTTTTCGGCCTATACCAAGATTTCAAAATTCGTGCCTTGGCTGAACGAGGTGATCAACGCCAACCCCTGAGGACCACGTTCCGAAGGCGGGTGCGGCAAGGCCCTGTGCAGCTGGGCCGTTGCGTGATTTGATCGGCAAAACAGGGGGGGAAGACATGCGGGTGTTGATTACTGGCGCGGCAGGGATGATTGGCAGCAAGCTTGCCGCACGGCTGCGCGCCGATGGCGTCTTGGCAGGGCGGGCGATCGGGTCGTTGATCTTGCAAGACATCGTGGCGCCACAAGGGGCTGCTGCGGCAGATTTAGTGCGCTTGGGCGATCTGGGCGCAATGGCGGCAGAGTTGATCGCACTCCGGCCCGACGTGGTGTTTCATTTGGCCGGCGTGGTTTCGGGCGAGGCAGAGGCCGATTTCGCGCTGGGCTATCAGGTTAATCTGGATGGCACCCGAGCGCTGTTCGAGGCGATCCGGGCGGCGGGTTACCTGCCGCGCGTGGTCTACGCCTCGACCACGGCGGTCTTTGGCGGGCCGTTTCCAGAGGTGATTGATGATGATTTTGCGCCGGTCCCGCTGTCGTCTTACGGTGCGCAAAAGCTGATGGGCGAGACGCTGTTGGTCGATTACACCCGTCGCGGTTTGATGGATGGCGTGGCGCTGCGCTTGCCAACGATTTGCGTGCGGCCGGGGCGGGCCAACCGCGCCGCGTCCAGCTTCTTTTCCAACATCATCCGCGAACCGCTGAACGGTTTGCCCGCCGATCTGCTGGTGCCGCGCGATTGGGTGCACACCATGGCCAGCCCGCGCGCAGCGGTGGGGTTTTTCCTGCACGCCGCCAGCATCGACACTGCCGCCATCGGCCCGCGCCGCGCCCTGACCTTGCCCGGCGTGGCGGTGACCGTGGCCGAACAGCTTGCGGCGCTGGCGCGTGTGGCTGGACCAGAGGTTGCCGCCCTGGTGCGCGACGCCCCCGATCCGGCGGTCTGGGCGATTGTGCAAACCTGGCCAAAACGCTTTGCCGCTACCCGCGCCCGCGCCTTGGGGTTTCAGGCCGAGGCCGATTTTGACGCGGTTCTGCGCGCCTATCTGGAAGACGATTTGCCCGATTGGCGGCGGTAAGTCGGGGGTTTCACACCCCCACGCCGCCTATGGCGGCGCCCCCCGTGGGATATTTGCGCCAATGTGAATGCAAATTTTAGTCAAATTGTTTTGGGCTGGAATGCCGGCAGAACGGTAGGGCTTTGCCGACCCTTGCGAATCCCATTCCCCACGCCTATATGGGCGGTGAGAGGTTGGCGCGGGTAAGCGCCTCGCCAACCCGGTCAGGTCCGGAAGGAAGCAGCCGTAACGAGCCCCGCTTGGGTCGTTGTCAGCCTCTCACCCTACTTCCCCGACAGTTCTGGTGGTTTTGTGGCGCAGGATTTGCCTGTGCTTAGCCATTGCATAGATGCTGATATGGCCGCGCCACCGTGCGCCAGCCACGCAGCCCGTCTAAAACTTTGTCAGCCAAGCCAGACACCGGCAACCGCGCCACTTGCAGCGCGATGGCCAATCATGTTGCAGCCAAAGCCATCGACCTGCCTGCGGTAGCCGACCTTACTTCGACGGCTCTTGCTTTTTTGCTTCGGCCACGGCCTTCAGCTTGGCCAAAACCTCGGCCTTGGCATTGCGCTGCGCTTCGGCGGCGCGTTCGGCCTTGCCTTTGTGGTCATAGTGCCGCGGGCTGTTCTTGCCGATTTTGGGCGTGCCCGATTTGCCGTAGTCAACCATGGTGTACCCCTCGTCCTGTGACGTAAACATGGCTATTGCCTGAAATGCGGCCGCGCCACAAGCACCGCTTCACGTCAGGCAGGGGCTAGCTGCCGCGATAGGTCGAATAGGCGAAGGGCGAAATCAGCAACGGCACATGGTAATGTTGTCCAGCGTCCGGCACGCCAAAGCGAATCGGGATCTGATCCAGAAACAGCACATCCCCTGTGGCTTGGCCGGTGGCGCGCAGGTAATCGCCCGCATGGAACACCAACTCATAGTATCCGGTGGTAAACTCTGTGCCTTGCAGCATCGGCGCATCGCTGCGGCCATCGGCATTGGTGACGGTTTCGCCAATCTGCGCGCGCCCCGCGTCGGACACCCGATACAGCACAATTTTCACCCCTGCCGCAGGTTTGCCGCGCGCGGTATCCAGCACATGTGTTGTCAGCCGTCCCATATCCGTCTCCTTGCACTTCGGCCTGTGATCAAATCACGCCAAGCCGGAAAGGTCTTTCCTTGATTTTTTGATAAACCCTTTCGGATAAACAGCATAGTCTGGCAAAAAAGGAATCCTGCATGTCCCGCTACCCCCGCGATTTCCGAGGCCACGGTCCCGTTGCCCCCCATGCCGCTTGGCCCAACGGCGCGAAAATCGCCGTTTCTTTGGTGCTGAATTACGAAGAGGGTGGCGAAAATAACATCTTGCACGGCGACGGGCAGTCAGAGGCGTTCTTGTCCGATATCGCCGGGGCCGCTCCTTGGCCGGGGCAGCGGCATTGGAACATGGAATCGATCTATGACTACGGCGCGCGCGCCGGGTTCTGGCGGTTGCACCGGCTGTTCACCGGCATGGATATTCCGGTGACCATTTACGGCGTTGCCACCGCCTTGGCGCGCAACCCCGAACAGGTCGCCGCGATGAAATCTGCGGGCTGGGAAATTGCCTCGCATGGTCTGAAATGGGTCGATCACCGCGATATGCCGCGCGAAGAAGAGGCGCGCCAGATTGCCGAAGCCATTCGCCTGCACACCGAAGTTGTCGGCGACCCGCCGCGCGGCTGGTATACGGGCCGCTGTTCGGTCAACACCGTTGATCTGACCGCCGCCACCGGGCAGCTTGACTGGGTCTCTGACACCTATGACGACGATCTGCCGTACTGGCGCGAAGTGGGCGACCGCGATCAGTTGATCATCCCCTACACGCTAGAAGCCAACGATATGCGCTTTGCCACTGCGCCGGGCTATATCGAAGGCGAACAGTTTTTCACCTATCTGAAAGACACCTTCGACACGCTTTATGCCGAAGGCGAAGCGGGCAGCGCCAAGATGTTTTCGGTGGGTCTGCACTGCCGCCTGATCGGTCGCCCCGGCAAGATCGCCGGGCTAAAGCGGTTTTTAGACTATGCAAAATCGCACCATGGTGTGTGGTTCCCGCGCCGGATCGAAATTGCCGAACATTGGGCGAAAACCCATCCGCACAAGCGCTTTGAACGCCCGTCGCAGATGACGCGAGATCGCTTTCTTGCGCGCTTTGGCGGCATTTTCGAACATTCGGCATGGATTGCCGATCGCGCCTTCGATCTGGAACTTGGCCCCGCGCATGACTGCGCCATCGGTCTGCACAACGCGTTGGCGCGGATGTTCCGCTCTGCCAGCGCCACCGAACGCCTTGGCGTGTTGCAGGCGCACCCCGATCTTGCCGGAAAACTGGCCGCGGCCAAACGGCTGACGCCGGAAAGCCATGCCGAACAGGCCTCTGCCGCGCTGGATGCACTGACCGATGATGAACGTCAGGCGTTCCAGACACTGAACGCGCAATATGTCGCCAAACATGGCTTTCCGTTCATCATTGCCGTGCGCGACAACACCAAGGCGTCTATTCTTGCCGCATTCCAGACCCGGCTTGCCAATGACACCGCCACCGAATTTTCCACCGCCTGCAAACAGGTGGAACGCATCGCCGAGCTTCGCCTGAAAGACATATTGCCATGAGCACCTATTACACCCCCACCGGCGGTCTTCCCGCCCAAACCAGCCTGATGACGCAGCGCGCGGTGTTTACCACCGCCTATGCCTTCATCCCAAAGGGCTGCTTTTCCGATATCGTGGTCAGCTATCTGCCGGGCTGGCGCGACACCCGGTTGTGGCTGATCGCGCGGCCGATGTCGGGGTTTTCCGAAACCTTCAGCCAATATGTGATGGAGGTTGCTCCGGGCGGTGGCTCTGACGCCCCCGATGCCGAAACCGGCGCGGAGCATGTGCTGTTCGTCACCGGTGGCCTGATCACTCTGACCATCGACGGTGTCGGCTATGAACTAGATGCCGGCGGCTATGCCTTCATTCCGCCGGGGGCGAAATGGACGGTGCTTGCCCAAGGCAACCAGCCCGCGCGCTTCCACTGGATCCGCAAGCTTTACGAACCTGCACCTGGTGTGGAAATTCCGCCCGCTTTCGTTACCACCGAAAAAGACCAACCCTTGCGCACCATGCCCGACACCGGCGGCGTCTGGGGCACCACCCGCTTTGTCGACCCCACCGACACCCGCTATGACATGCACGTCAACATCGTCACCTTCCAACCCGGCGGCGTGATCCCGTTTGAAGAAACCCATGTGATGGAACACGGGCTTTATGTGCTTGAAGGCAAAGCGGTTTACAAACTTAACCAAGACTGGGTCGAGGTAGAGGCAGGCGATTTCATGTGGCTGCGCGCCTATTGCCCGCAAGCCTGCTACGCCGCTGGCCCCGGCCCGTTCCGCTATCTGCTTTACAAAGATGTCAACCGCCACGCCCATCTGCGTGGCCCCGGCGCCTACCGTCCAGCGCGCTGACCGCGCCTGCATTCACATTGGTCCAAATATCCCACGGGGAGCGCGAGGGGTGGGAAACCCCTCGCTCTTTCGCCGCAAAAGGCAGCAGATGCAGACGATTCAGACCGAACCCCTAACCGCCGCCGCCTTCGCCCCGTTCGGCGATGTGCTGGAAGCCACCGGCGATTTTCGCCTGATCAACGATGGCATGTGCCACCGCCATCACGACCGCGCCCGCATTGATGTCGCGCCCGAAGTCGATGCCGCCAACCGCACCGGCATCTCGATTTTCAACGCCGTGCCGCGCGCGCTGCCCTATCGTTTCGACCTGATCGAACGCCACCCCGAAGGCAGCCAAGCCTTCCTGCCAATGTCGCAGCACCCATTCCTTGTCATCGTCGCCGCCGACCCACAGGCCAAACCCCGCGCGTTTCTGACCAATGGCGCGCAGGGCATTAACCTGCATCGCGGCACCTGGCACGGGGTTTTGACCCCACTGCACGCCCCCGGCCTGTTTGCTGTGGTTGACCGCATTGGCACCTCGGCGAACCTGGAAGAATATCGCTACCCCAGCGCTTGGACGGTGATCAGCTAGCCTGCTCTAACCGCAACCCCGCCGCAGCCCCTTCGCTAAATCCGGCCCAACCCGGCGCCAGATATTTAGCCAGCGCTGCGTCGCCTTTCAGGTGTAGCCCCAGAAACGCCGCCGCAAAATGCTGCGCAATCGCGTTCATCTGCACCGTGTCCCAAACCGGATCTGCGTAATGTTCGGCAGGCAGAAAATCCAGCGTTTCCGAAGGCTTGAACGCCTCTTGCGGCGCGGGGTAGGGCGCGGCTGCATTGTGCCCCGCCCCTTCAAACGTCAAAAGGTGGCGCTGCCCCGCCGCCTGCTCAAAGATCAACCGCATCCCGTCGGCATAGCCCGAAACCTGATCGGCAGATCCCGCCATGATCAGCGCAGGCACCTGCAACCCGGCCAAACCGTCTGCGTCCCAATAGCCGCGCTGCCGCCCCCAAGGCCCAATCGGTACGATGGCTTTCAGCCGCGGGTCCACCTGCGGCGCCCGATACCGCGCCAACACCGCAGCCCCGGCTTCCATCGTCAACGCTGCCGCAGACAGTCCCGCACCACCCGAAATCAGCGCACCATATCCGCCCATCGAATAGCCAATGATGCCATAGGCCTGCGCGCCCAATTGGTCCGCGACAAAACGCGTATCCAGCGGCCGGTTCAGCAAAGTCGACAAAAACGCGCCCTTATCGCCATAGGTGCTGTCGGTGTGGTCGATACTTGCCACCAAAAATCCGCGCGACGCCAGCGTTTCGCCAAAATGCCCCAGCAGCATCCGGTTGCCCGGATAGCCGTGCGACAAGATCACCAACGGAAAATCCCCCGCCTGCGCCGCCGCATCGCGCAGCGCGCGGCCGTGCAAGCGCAGCGGGGTAACGCCATCTCTTAACAGCGTGTCATAAACCGCAGGCTTGGTTAACCCACTGTCACAATCCCCGGCAGAATTGGTTAACCCACTGTCACAAACAGCCGGATACCACAGCTCAACCGTCAGAACCCTGTCGCGCAGCGGCAGCGCCGGATCGGTAACATCCAACTGCGCCGGACGGGTCAGCCGAAGCGTGCGCACGCCCACCGTGGCCGCGCCATAGCCCGCCAGGGCTGGCGCTTGCGGCCAGACCCCGTCGATCCGGTTAAAGCTTGATGTCATAGGTGACCCATTTGGTTTTGTCGGCCACCCGATCATAAAGCCCGCGCGCCCGATAATTATCCTCGGCGGTGATCCAGCGGATAACCGTCCAGCCCCGGCTGCGGCCTTCGGCTTCCAGCGCCTTCAACAGCGCTTCGGCTGCGCCAGATCCGCGCAGATCAGGGTTCACGAACAGATCGTCAAGAAATCCGCCCACGCTGGCCGAAAGTGGCCGCGCGAAGGGGCGAAAATGCGCCAACCCTACCACCGCGCCATCAATCTCGGCCACCAGCGCCTCGCTGCCATGCGCCGGATCGTGCAGCCAACCCCACACGGTTTCGCGCATCTCGGGCGTCTGTGTGACTTTGTAAAACGCCGCATAACCGGCATAAAGCTGCTCCCATGCTGCCCGATCTGCCGCCCGCAAGCCCCGAATTTTTACCATGCTGTTGTCTCCCTTTTCGCAAAGGTAACGCGGCGGGTCGGCAAGTTTCAACCGCTCAAATTTCACCCGCAGTTCCCGCTTGCCTTGTGGCGCGGCGCGGTCAACACTGCTAAAAATGGTGGGCGGAGCCTTCGTAACCCTATGAAACTGCTTAGTTACAACATCCAATACGGCTTTGGCAGCGATGGCGTCTACGATCTGACCCGCGCCGCGCGCGTGATCGACGGTGCCGACATCATCGCCCTGCAAGAGGTCGAACGTCATTGGTCGCGCAGCGGCCATGATGACCAGCCCGCAGTGCTAGAGGCGCTGCTGCCGCAATATTACACCGCCTACGGTCCGGCGTTCGACATGGATGCCTCAATTCATGATGGCACCCGCGTGATCAACCGCCGCCGTCAGTTCGGCACCATGATCTTGTCGCGCTGGCCGATCCTTTGGACCCGCCTGCACCTGCTGCCGATGCGCCGGATGTTGGCCCCGCTGAACACCCAAAACCCGGCGCTCGAGGCGCTGATCGTCACCCCTTTGGGGCCGCTGCGGGTGTTTTCGATCCACCTTGCGCATGTCGGCGTCGAAGAACGCTTGGAACAGATCGACCACCTGCTTGCCCTGCACGCCCGCACCGCCCTGCAGGGCCCACCATGGAGCGGGACCGACGATGAACCTGCCCGCAACTGGACCGAAAACCAGACAGAGCCACCCTGTCCGCAATCTGCAATCTGGATGGGCGATTTCAATTCAGAACCCGGCAGTGCCGAACATGTCCGCATTACCGGCATCACCCCCTATCACCCCGGCGCGCGCTATGCGCAGGGCTTCAGCGACGCGGTGGCGCATTTGGGCCACAACCTTCACACCCACGAAAAAATCATCGCCGGTCAGCGCCGGTTGCGGCAGTTGGATCATTGCTTTGTCACCAATGATCTGACGCTGCAGCTGCGCCGTGCTTGGGTCGATAACGCCGAAACCGCCTCGGATCATCACCCGCTGTGGGTTGAAATCTCGGCAGCCTCCGGCGGGGATATTTAGGCCAAGATGAAGGGCCTGGCGTTGTTCTTTTGAAAATACTCCCCCCGGAGGGGCCGGGGTCCCAACGCGCGCGCCGTCGCGTTTCAGACGCCGTTCTTTGTCAGAACCGTATCGAACACGGTCAGGAAATGGTCGACATTGGCCATGCTGAACACCAGCGGCGGGCGGATCTTCAGCACATTGGCGCGCGGTCCGGTGGCTGAAATCAGCACCCGCGCCTCGCGCAGATCATTGACAAGCCGCGCGGTCAGGTGTGCGTCGGCGGCGCCGTTGGTCACAATATCTTGCCCCAAAAACAGCCCCGCCGCGCGCAGCGGGCCAAGGCTTTGGTGCCGCGATGCCAGATCGCGCAAACCGGCGGCGAAAGCCCCACCAACCACGCGGGCGTTTTCCTGCAGGCCTTCGTTTTCCAGCACGTCGAGCACCGCCATCGCGGTGGCCGCAGCCACGGCATTACCGCCGAACGTGTTGAAATAACGCGCCTTTGCGCCAAAGGCCGCAATCACCTCGGGGCGTAGAACCAGCCCTGCCACCGGATAGCCATTGCCCATCGGTTTGCCCAGTGACACCATGTCGGGCAGCAGACCGTGGCGTTGAAAGCCCCACATCGCATCGCCGGTGCGGCCAAATCCGGGCTGCACTTCGTCTGCGATGAACAGCCCGCCCGCTGCGCGGATCGCGTCCACGGCGGGTTGCAAGAAGCCTTTAGGGCCTTCAAACACCCCGTCCGACGAAAAGATGGTGTCGACAATCAGCGCCGCCGGTTTGATGCCGTGGCGCAAAAGGTCGTCAATCGCGGCCTGCACCTCGGCGGCAAAGGTTGCGGCCAGATCGCCGGTCATCAAGGCCGGGTCTGGTGCGGCCACGGTGCGCACATGGTCGCCCAGTGGCACGCCTTCGCCAAGGCTGGGCGACATGCCTGCGATGGCATAGGTCACGCCATGATAGGCGTTTTCGGTCACGATAAAGCCGGTGCCGCCGGTATGGGCGCGGGCGATGCGAAACGCTAGATCATTGGCCTCTGACCCGGTGCAGGTGAACATCACATGGCTAAGTTCGGGCGGGAAATACCCCAGCAACCGTTCGGCATAATCCAGCACCGTGTCGTGCAAATAGCGGGTGTGGCTGGCAAAGGTTGCGGCTTGACGCGCGGTCGCCGCCACCACATGCGGGTGGCAATGCCCGACCGAGGCGACGTTGTTATAGGTATCAAGATAGGCGTTGCCGTCTTTGTCATATAGCCAAACGCCTTCCCCGCGCACCAGATGCACCGGGGTTTCATAAAACAGCCGATACGCCGGCCCCATCGCCTTGGCGCGCCGCGCCACCAGCGCCTGATCTTCGGCCGAAAGGTTGCCTTTGCCGGGGACAAAGGCGTTCACCATGGTTCCGTCGTTTTTCATAAATGCTCCATGGCAGTGGTCAGTTCGGTCGGGGTCAAAGACGAAAGCGCCACTAGCCCATCGCGGGAGGCTGGAAAGTTGCGCAAGATATAGGCGGCATTGTCCGGGTAGCGTGCCGCGCGGGTTGAGGTGATTGCAAGCGTGGTCAGCATCCGCGCCGCCACCAGCCCCGGAAATACCTGCGCCTCGGTCGCGGTCAGCGGCAGTTCGCCGTGAAAGGCCCGCGCAAAGCTGACTAAGCTGTCCAGCGGCGTTGCAGGGTCGATCTGATACGATGCCGCAATCGCCGCATCGCAAATCAGCGGCGTAAACACCATGTCGCCGAAATCCAGTACGCCCGAAATTTCATCCGGCTGCCCCGGTGCGGTCAGCACGTTGTGCGGGTTCAAATCACTGTGCACCACCTGCCAGCGCAGATCGCCCAAGCGCGGCGCAATCGTGGCGTCAAACTGGTCCAACACCCGCTCTGCCAGCGCCCGCAGCGCCGGATCGGCAATTGCCGGCAACAGTGGGCGCAGTGCCGAGGCCTGCTTGATATCCCATTGCAGCACATGGTTTGCCGCCGGATGGCTAAATCCGGCAAGGCCCTTGGTCAGCCGCGCCGCCATCCGCGCCATCGACCGCGCTTGCGCCGGACTGCGCGGCGTCAGGTGCTGCGGCACCCCTTCCAGATAGGTCAGCAGGCGCAACACCCCATCGGGGGTCGCCACTTCGGTGGCGCCATCCAGCGTGCGAATGACGCGCGGTACCGGCAGATCATGGCCTTCAAGATGCAGCAACGCCTTGGTCTGAAAATCGGTCACTTCGACCGCTTCGGCAGGGTTGGCCAGTTTCAACACATAGCCCTGCGTCGGGGTGACAAGATGCAGGTTGACGTCGCGCTCTGATGTCAGACGCTTCAACCTGCCGCTGATGCCAAAGTGCCGCAAGGCAAGCTCTGCTGCCGCGGCGTCTGACAACGGCGGCGGTGCGGCGGTAAGCAAAGGTCCAAGAGCGGTCATTCCAGCGCAGATACCTTGTAGGTGGCTTGGTCCAGCCAGGCGGGGTTGATGGTCACGCCCCAACCGGGCGCGTCTGGCACTGTCACATGGCCGTCGTCGATGCGGTAGGGGTCATCCAGAAACAGCCCGTCCTGCCAAGGGTAGTAATCTGGGCCTTCAATCGAAAACTCCAGATATTTTCCGGCATTCGGCAACGCTTTCAGCAGATGCATCGTGCACATCGTCACCAAGGAAAGGTTGGCGGCGTGCGGCGTTACCGGCAGCCCGGCGCGTTCGGCCATCCGGCACACCTCTAGGGTGCGGTGAATGCCGCCCAGATACATCACGTCGGGTTGCGCGATATCAACCGCCTTGCGGTCGAACATCAACTGCCAGCTGGAATATTCGCAATCTTGCTCGCCTCCGGCCACGTCAATCGACAGGGCGGCGCGCACCTCGGCGGTTTGTTCGGGGTGCCAATACGGGCAAGGCTCTTCGAAATGGCCAATGCCATTGTCTTGCAGCAGACGGCCCACTGCAATCGCGCGGGCGGGCGAATAGCAGGAATTGCCATCAACCAACTTGTCGATGCCATCGCCCAACGCCTTGGCAACCACCGGGATCACCGCCTCGGTTCGCCCCGGCCATTCGTCTTGGTCGCGGCCACATTCGGCACCCACCCGCCATTTGAAGGCGGTAAAACCCTTTTCGTCGCGTAGCCGCAAAAAGCGTTCGGCCTCTGCTTCGGGGGTGATGTCGCGCTTCATCGAACTGGCATAGGCGCGCAGCTTGCCCGGCGCACCGCCCAACAGCGCGACCACAGGCTTGCCTTCCAGCTTGCCACGCAGATCCCACAACGCGGTATCAAGCCCGGTCATCGCCCGGCGCAGATAGCTGCCGGGGTATTTATGCTCGCGCTCGCCAATCAGCTGCAGCGTATCGGCAAAATCCAAGGCATCGCGGCCAAGCGCGTGGCGGGCGATCTGGCGGTGAAAAACCTCACAGGTGATGTCGGCGTTATAGGTCGAAACCTGCCCCCAGCCTTGCGCGCCGCTGTCGGTCGTGGCGCGGACAAACCCGACAAATTCGGTGCTAAAGGTTTCAAGTTTGACGATTTTCATGCCAGCTCTCCGGGTTGCCAAAGCCTAGACTTTGTGACCGCGCCCGCACTATCCCATCCGCGACATGGTGTCGGCGGTTTTCCAATAGCGCCGCTGCGCGGCACGGCTTTTGCCTCGCCGTCCGGCTGCGTCGGCGCGGGCTCAGGCGATTTGAGTATTTCAGGAAAGAGCAATTGTCTTTGGATTTGCTCTTTTTGAAATACTCCCCCCGGAGGGTCGTCGCTGGCAGCCGCCGCGCCGTTGGGGCTTGTCGCGGTTGGGCAAAGCCCTAGGTTGGCGGGGGAATGAAAGGTTTTTCGATGCCCCCTCCTGCGTTAATAGTGGCCCATGGCCAACCCTCTGATCCGGCACCTGCGGCGGCTGAATTGGCCGCCGTGGCGGCGGCGGTTGCCGCATTGTCGCCGGGGCGGGTGGTGGCATCGGCGACTTTGGCCGAACCCGGTGCCTTGGCTGCGGCGCTTGCGCAGTTGGGTCCCGAAGGCGTGGTGTTTCCGATGTTCATGGCGGGGGGCTGGTTTACCCGCGTGCATCTGCCTGCCAAGCTGCGCGAGGCCGGCGTGCCTGCGTGGCAGGTGTTAGAGCCGTTGGGCTGTGATCCGGCGCTGCATGCCTTGGCGGTGCAGGTGATCCAAGAGGCGGGCGGCGCGGACGAGGTGCTGATCGCGGCGCATGGGTCGTTCAAAAGCCGGGTGCCATCCGACATTGCGCAGCATCTGGCCGACCGGTTGCGCGCGGCAGGCATCGCCCGGGTCGAGGCTGCGTTCATCGATCAAAGCCCGCAACTGAACGCCGTGGAAGGGTTTGGCAGCAAAGCGCTGTGTCTGCCGTTCTTTGCCGCCAACGGCGACCATGTCACCCGTGATATCCCGCAGGCCTTGGCTATTGCCGGCTTTGCGGGCCGTATTCTGCCGCCCTTGGGGCTGGACCGTCGCGTGCCCGCGCTGATAGCGCAGGCGATCACCGCCGGGCGCGCGGTGTGCGCGGGCGAATGTCGCTACCTTCGCGCTTAAGGCGGCGACACACTAAACTTGTCAGACCGTGTGCAGATACAGGTCGAAATCCACTTCCGACACTGTCCGCATCACCCGCGCATATTCTGCGGCCTTGATCGCGGTAAAGGTGCGGTGCATGTCTTCGCCCAAGGCGGCTTTCAGGAACTCTGACGCCTTCGCCGCCTCGATTGCCGACCGCCAGTCCACCGGAATCGGTGGCGCATCCGCGCCCTCGGTATAGCCATTGCCCTTGGTTTCGGGGCCCGGATCAATGCGGTTGGCAAGCCCATGTCGCACCCCAGCCAGCACCGTTGCCGCCACCAGATAGGGGTTCGCATCCACCCCTGCCGGGCGGTGTTCGATCCGGCGCGCCCGAATATCCCCGGCCGGAATCCGCAGCGCGACAGAACGGTTGTTCACCCCCCAGGTCGGGCTGACCGGCGCGTAAGAGTTCGACGCAAACCGCCGCCAGCTGTTGGCATGCGGCGCAAACACCAACATCGATTCGCCCATCGTGGCGCGCAGGCCGCCCAAAGCGTGCAGGATCTTGTCGTTATAGACGCCTTCGACTGGCTCGATGAACACGTTCTTGCCCGCTGCATCTTGCAGCGAGACGTGGAAATGCATCCCCGAGCCTGCGTAATTCTCGTTCGGCTTGGCCATGAAACAAGCAGTGACGCCGTGCTGGCGCGCATGCATCCGCACGATCCGCTTCAGCCGCATCAGATCATCCGCCGCCTGCATCACGTTTTCACGGTAATGCAGCGTCAACTCGTATTGCCCCGGCGCAAATTCGGAAATCAGCGTTTCCGCCTTGATCCCGGCCTTTGCCGCATCGGCATAGACATCGTTGAACAACGGCAACATGCCGTGCAGCTGGTCCACCGAATACACATCGGTTTTCGAATTGCGCCGCCCGTCCAGCACATCGCGCGCCGGCACCATCTTGCCATCCGGCCCCCGGTCGTTTTGCAGCAAGAAGAACTCCAGCTCGAACGCGCCTGCCGGATACAACCCCTCGGCCGCCATCGCATCCACCTGACGCTGCAATGCATGGCGCGGATCGGAACTCATCGGTGCGCCGTCCAACTCATAGACGCACATCAACACTTCGCCGCGCGGCGGCTGGCTGGCGTGAATCGCCCGCAAAGACCCCGGCACTGGCCAAGCGCGGCGATCACCATCGCCTTCGTCCCAGATCAGCCCGGTTTCATGCACATCCTCGCCACAGATATCCAAACCCAGGATCGAGATCGGCAGATGCCGCCCCGCCTTGAACATGCTCAGCAACTCGTGCCGACGGATGATCTTGCCGCGGCCAATGCCGTTGGCATCATGCAGAACGATGTCAAACGCCTCGATTTCGGGGTGCGCGGCAAGAAAGGCTTCGGCTTCGGCTACGGTAGAGCCAGAGGGGCTGATGTTCTCGGTCATATCAATCTCGGTGGGTTTGCGTCGGGGCAAAAAGGTCGGTCATCACTTCGTCAAAGGCGGCAATCAGCCGATCTACCTGACGTTTCTTGGTGGCGGGGCTGCACAGCATCATGTTGCAATCAGGCAGCCCCGGTTCAACAGCGCCACATGCAGCGCGGCTTCCACCGCAGGCTGATGCGCGTGGGCGGCGTCTGATCCGTTGTGCAGCGGGCCGGGGGCGCAGATGAATTCAACCCGCGCGCCAACCCGCACCACGTGCCAAGGCGCGGCCACCCGGTCGATCACCTGCGCCAAGCCTGCTGACAACCGTTCGGCCAGCTTTTCCATATGGGCATAGGCCTTGGCCGTCATCACTTCGGCCAGATTGGCCTTGAGGCAGGCAAACTGCATCGGATTGGCCGACAAGGTGGTGCCCATGCCCGAATGTCCGGGCGCGCGTTCGGCATTGGCCACGGCGTAACGCTCGGCAACCGCCTCGGTCATGCCCCAGACGGCGGTGGGCATCCCGCCCGCCACGCATTTGCCCACCACGAACATGTCGGGGCTAAGCGAATGCACCGCGGTATAGCCGCCCAAGCCGCTGGAAATCGTGTGGGTTTCGTCAATGATCAACAGCGCGCCGTAACGGCGGCTTAGGCTGCGCAACCCGTCGTGAAAGCCCGCCACCGGCAACACCATGCAGGAATTCGTCATCACCGGTTCGGTCAGAATCGCCGCAACATCGCCCTTGGCCAAGGCCGCCTCGACCCCGGCCAGATCGTTGAATTCCACACAGACAGCACCCTGCGACAGATCAGCAACCTGCCCAAGCAAGCCCTGCCGGTTGCAGGTCACTCCGTCGACCAGTTCCACCATCACATCGTCAACCGTGCCGTGATAAGAGCCGTTGAACACCAAAATCTTTGGCCGTCCCGTCACCGCCCGCGCCACCCGAATGGCAAAGCGGTTGGCATCGGTGGCGGTGGTGGCGATCTGCCAGCGCAGCGCGCCAAAGCGGTCGCTCAGCAACCGGCCCGCCTCCAGCGCATCTTCGGACGGCAGCATATAGGTCAAACCGCGCCCGGCCTGCGCCTTGATTGCCTTGGCAACCGGCGGTGGCGAATGGCCAAACATCGACCCGGTATCGCCCAGACAGAAATCGTCGATCTCATAGCCGTCGATATCTGTGATCCGTGCGCCTTTTGCCTTTGAAATCAACGGCAGATGCGGCATCGGCCAGTCTTTCATCCAATGCAGCGGCACCCCGTCAAGGAACACATCGGCCCCATCGGCCAGCGCCGCCTTTGCCTTTGGCCGTCCAGCCGCAAACCGCTTTGCTTCGCGGGCGCGCAGTTTTTCCAAACGCTCCGGGCGGATCCCGGCGAACAGGGCATCAGACATAGGGCACCTCATTGCTGATCTGCTTATGCCCGCTAATTTGATCAAATTCAAGCGGTCCTGCGGTCGCCTTGGTGTGTGCTTTCATCTTGGCAAAAAATATCCCCGCCGGAGGCTCTTGCTGCTGTGTCGGCGGCCTCCGGCGGGGATATTTTTGCCAAGATGAAGTCAGCCGTTATTTGGCGACACGAACCTCGATCATGCGGGGGCCGTCGCAGGGTTGGCTAAGGGCGTGATGCAGCGCGTCGCAGTCCAGCGGCACCGAGGCAAAGGGCAGATCGCAGGCGGCGGCAAAGGGTTCCATCCGCAAGGGCGACGGTGAACAGCCGATCACTTCGGTATTGGCGCCGCGCATCGCATCGGCAATCTCGCCGAAGGCGGCGTTGTTCCAGACCAGAAAGGTGATCGGCAGGGATTCGTCAACCGCGGTGCGCAGTTCGCCGGGGCTGAACTGCAAGCCACCGTCGCCGATCAGGCAGACCACCTTGGCACCTTTTGCGGCGATGGCCGCGCCGACTGCGGCACCGGGGCCAAAGCCCAAGGCGCCAAAACCGGTGGCGGCGTTGAAAAAGCCGCCCGGCCGGTCGTGGTCATAAAACAGGTTGGCGGCATAGATCGGCTGGGTGCTGTCGCCAACAATCAGCGCGCCGGGCATCGCGGCGCGAATGGTTTCGACCATGTTCAGTCGTTCTGGCATCAGGGCGTCCAGCCCGGCCAGTTCGGCGCGGGCGGCGCTGCGCATAGTTTGCGCCCGCGCGGCCCCGTCGCCGGATTTCGCCGCCAGCAGCGGCAGCAGCGCCGCCATGGTGGCACCTGCATCACCGATAAGCGGTGTGGCGCAGGGATGTCGCGCCAGTTGTTCGGCGCAAATGTCGATGCGGATCATCCCTGACACGTCAGGAAAGCCGCCGCGCACATACATGTCGTAATCGGTTGGGCCAAATTCGGTGCCGATGGCTAGCACCAGATCTGCCTCGGCAATACCTGCGCGTGTGGCATCCAGTGATGCCGAGGCCGGCACCACCAGCGGATGCCCGTGCATCATGCCGCGCGCGTTTACGGTCTGCACCACTGGTGCATCCAGCCGTTCGGCCAGCGCCCGCAGTGCCGCGTCTTGCCCGCGCGCACCGCCGCCCGCCAGAATGACCACCCGTTGCGCCGCGTTCAACCGTGCGGCGGCAGTCGTTACATCCGGCACCACTGCGACGGGCAGGGCGGCGGGGGCGGGCAGGGCCGCGCAATCCAGCGGCATCACGTCGGTTGGCACTTCGATATGCACCGGGCCGGGCCGACCTTTCGCCATGGTGGCAAAGGCCCAATCCAGCACGTCGGCCACCTCATCGGGCGAGGTGATCTGCCGCGTCAGGCACAGCGGGCGCACCATACCGGCCTGATCCGGCAGTTCGTGCAGCAGGCCCAAGCCCTTGCCCAAAGACGCCCGCCGATTGACGCCGGAAATCACCAGCACCGGCACGGAATCGGCTTTTGACTGTCCCATCGCCGTCAACGCGTTCAAGATCCCCGGCCCGGTGATCACCAAAGCTACTCCCGGCTTGCCCGAGACCCGCGCATAGCCGTCGGCCATGAAGGCGCAGCCTTGTTCGTGCCGCGCCGTCACATGCCGCACCGGCGACCCCGACAGACCGCGATACATTTCCACCGTGTGCACGCCCGGTATCCCGAACACGACCTCGACCCCGCGCGCCGCCAGCCCTTCAACCAGACGCATCCCGACCGTGATCATGCTGCTGCCCCCAATTGCCGCGCCGTAAACGCCAAAATCCGGTCACAGGCGGCGGCCACCAACGCGTCGTCTTGCGTCAGGCTGATCCGCACCCAGCCCTGCAGCGCCGAGCCAAAGCTTTCCCCCGGCATCACCGCCACGTTTTCTTCGGCCAACAGCCTGCGCGCAAACGCTTCGCCCGAAAGCCCGGTCGCGCGCACATCCACCACCGAAAACATCCCGGCTTCGGGGCGATGCACCGCCAAACCCTGCACGCCGTTCAGCCGATCATAAATCACCCCGGCGCGGCGCGCGAACCGCGTGCGCATCCCCGCTGCCACATCAGATGGCTGCGACACCGCCATCGCCGTCATATCGGCAATGAACGGTTGGTTGCCAAACAGCATGGTTTCCGCCACGGGCAACAACCGCGCCGAAAATTCCGCTGGCCCCACGCACCAACCAGACCGGAACCCCGGCGCCGCGTGCGATTTCGAAATCGACGCCGTCACCACCACCCGCTCTGCCAAGTCGGCCATATCGAAGGGCGACACAAACTCTGCGCCGTCAAACACCAGCTCTTCGTAAACCTCGTCCGACAGCATCCACAGATCATGCGCCTGCGCCAAAGCCCCCAGCGCCGCAATCTCGTCGCGGCGCAAAATCGCGCCGGTCGGGTTGTGCGGCGTGTTCAAAAAGATCATCCGGCTTTGCGGCGTGATCCGTGCCGCCACATCCGCCGCCTGCATGCGAAAGCCATGTTCGGCGCGCAGCGGCACCGGCACGGCCACCGCCCCGGTGGACGCAATCAAACCTTCGTAGGTGGCATAAAGCGGATCGCCCACCAAAACCTCGTCGCCCGGTCCGGTCAGCGTCAGCAACACCGCATAAAGCGCGGTTTGCGTGCCGGGCAGGCAGGCGATTTGCTGCGGTGAAATCGTCCGCCCCGTCCGCGCCGAATAGCGCGCCGCCAGCGCCGCCAGCAGCCCCGGTTCGCCGCGCCCGTTCGAATAGCCCAAACGCCCGGCATCCATCGCGCGCTTGGCTTCGTTTAGCAGGGCAGGCGGCGTTGCCACATCGGGCTCGCCAATTGTCAGCATGATCACCGGCTCGCCTGCGGCCTGCATCTGCTTGGCCAGCGCATGCACCTCCCATTTCGCCCCGCCCAAATCGGCAAGACGCTCGGTGATTGCTGCGTATCTCATGCTGGTGTCCGATCCGGAGTATAGGTGCTTGTCAGGTCGACACCCAAAATCGCGCCGACCGAACTTAGAACAATTTCAACAATTTCGCCGGGCGCAAAGCCTTCCGGCAGGATCGACCCTTCCAGCCACAGCCCGTCGATCACCGCGTTGCAGGCAATGGCCTCGCGCCGCAACTGCGCCACAGGCGCGGTGCGCGGCAGCGCCGTAATCAACTCCTGCAGCTTGTCGCGAAACGCCAGATAGGTGGCGTTGTGCACTTCGCGCATCGCCACATCGCGCTGCACATCATGCACAAAGCCCGCCCATAGCCCGACAGAGGTAATATCCACCACCGGCGGGCTGACCGATGCCGCCACAAACCGCGCCAGCCGCGCCCGTGGGTCGGTTGGCGCATCGTCCAGCACCGCCGCGCTGTCGGTGGTCATCTGTTGCATCAGCCTATGATAGGCCGCGCGCGTCAAATCTTCCTTGGTTTGAAAGTAGTGCCGGATCAGCCCCGGCGTCACTCCGGCGCGGTCGGCAATCGCCCGCACCGTTGCCGCCTGCACGCCGCCACTGGCCACCAGATCTAGCGCTGCAAGGATCAAATCCTCGCGGCGGCGCTCTTCGGTCTCGCGGCGGTAGGGGCGTCGCTCGCTCATGACGTGCCTGCTTGTTATACGGTTGTGTAATTCCTGCAAAAATATAAGACGCTAACCCGTGCCGTTTCAAGGGAAGCGTTGCAAAATGCGAAATTTAAATGTGTCGCGGAAGCTTATCGCAAATATGCGGGCTTTCAAGGACCACGGCGGCCCCTAAATCCGGCCCGCGCCAACTTTCCGCGGTGACTGGTTGTCATGCGTAACGTCTTGAGGAACGGATACACCGGTTTGCGCGTAAGTTTCAAGGATCGCGTGGCGCAATCCGGCGCCAATCGCATCGGCATCGCGCTGGCTTTGATCGCCGTTCAACTTGATTTGCAGGTTCACCAACCCCCGGCTGCCCGTCACGATTTCCGGTTTTGCAGTACGGTCCATCAGCGCGCCCTATGCGCCCTAGCCAATATTCACCGCGCCGATGTTGAGCCGCAGATCGCGCAGATAACGCAGCCGATCTGCGGCCAGATCGCGGCTTTCTGTCGTCAGTTTGCTGTCGGAATTCTTCAGCAAGCGCGGCACCATGCCTCGGCGATGACGTCCGAATCGATGAAAGACGCCGCACCCCAAAGCACCGCCACGCCAACCGATGTCAGTCCGGCCGACAGATGTAGGTGGTGCTATCGGGCACATCCTCCGGGGGACGCACGACTTAGCCGCGCACTGCCAAGCGTCTCAGGTCAAAATTTCATTCGGGTCAACGCCCCAAAGCGCGGTCTTCAAAACCCAGCCCTTGTTGCCACCAGCGTTCACGCGGCACCAATCGGTGTTACATTCCAACAGCTTGCCAATAACGCCCTGTTCGGCCTGAAACGCCACCATCGCATTGGTTTCCGGGTCGTCACGAAACTCGGCCATGTCTTGCGTCACCAGAATCGTCCGCACGCCCGACAGCAAGGAATAATGCACCCAGCCGCCCATGCCCTCCGAATCCTCGACCCGCCGCCAATGCTCATGCTCTGCGGTGATCTTCAGCGGCATCCCCGAAGTCGTGAACACCCAGTCAATGCGATGCGTCAGCCCCGGACCGCGCCGCGCATTGCCCTCGCTGCCCTTCAGGCTGACAAAACGCGGGATCGGCAGGTTGGTCACCGCCCCCTTATGCGGGTCGCGCGGGCCTTTTCGGGTGCTTTCGGGGGTAATTCCCGCTTCTTCTTCCGCCACCGCCGCCCCATCGGCGGCAAAATCCTGTGCCGCAACCGGCGCCGCGACCATCGCCAGCACCCCTGCCAAAAACTGCTTCCGGTTCATCCTGACGCCTCTTTCATCGCGGGGGCTTGTGCCTCGCCCCGCTTCCCGCCACTTTGCCACTCAACACGCTGATTTGGAAGTGCAGGGAGGCCTCCATGCCCGCAACCCGTTTAAACGTTGTCGTGACCCGACGTCTGCCGGAACCGGTCGAAACCCGGATGAAAGAGCTGTTCGACGTCACCCTGCGCGACTCCGATACCGCAATGACCCGCGAAGAGCTGGCCGAGGCGATGCGCACCTGCGACGACCAGATCGACGCAGGCCTGATCGCGCAGGCCGGTGACCGGCTGAAACTGATCGCCAACTATGGCTCCGGCGTTGACCATATCGATGTCGCCACCGCCCGCAGCCGCGGCATTCTGGTGTCCAACACCCCCGGCACCGTCACCGATGACACCGCCGACATGACGCTGGCGCTGATCCTTGCCGTCACCCGCCGCATCCCCGAAGGCCTTGCCCTGATGCAGGCCGGCAAGTGGGAGGGCTGGTCGCCAATGAACCTGCTGGGGGGCCGCGTCGGTGGCCGCCGCCTTGGCATCCTTGGCATGGGACGCATCGGTCAGGCCGTCGCCCGCCGCGCCCGCGCCTTTGGCATGCAGGTGCACTACCACAACCGCAAACGTGTCCGCCCAGAGATCGAATCCGAATTGGAAGCCACCTATTGGGAAAGCCTGGATCAGATGATCGCCCGCATGGACATCATCTCGGTCAACTGCCCGCACACACCGTCAACCTTCCATTTGCTGAACGCTCGCCGGCTGAAACTGCTGAAACCCACGGCCGTGATCGTCAACACCTCACGCGGCGAAGTTATCGACGAAAACGCACTGGCGCGCGGCCTGAAAGCGGCCGAAATCGGCGGCGCGGGCCTTGATGTTTACGAACACGGCACTGCAATCAACCCGCTGCTGCGCGAACTGCCCAATGTCGTGCTGTTGCCGCATATGGGTTCTGCCACCGTCGAAGGCCGGATCGAGATGGGCGAAAAGGTGATCATCAACATCAAAACCTTTGCCGACGGCCATCGCCCACCGGATCAGGTTGTGCCGGGCATGCTGTAACACAAAGCCCTTGCTAAAATGCCAAACGGCGCAGCCATGCTGCGCCGTTTTCTATTCGCACCGCTTAGAATTGATAGCCGACCGACGCCACGATGCTGTCTTCGACCATGTGCGACTTTACATTCACCTCATAAATCCCCAACGGCACCGCCGACCCAACCCGGTTCATGCCATAATCGCTGTGGCTAAATTCAATGCCGACAAACCGATGCGCGCCGACCATCTTCTTCACGCCAATCCCAAACACCGTGCCGGAAACCGCAGTGTTCAGCGCGATATCAAAGTTGGGCCGGCTATAGCTTTGCACGGCAGTCGTCGCGCCAAATTTGGCATAAAACAGCGTGCTATCATCCAGATACACCCCCGGCGCGATGGTGATCCCCGCCGTGTCGCGCAACGACCGATACACCGCGTCTTGGAAGAACGTCGCCTGCGTCACCTCAGTCTTGGCAACCCCGAAATCACGAAACCCGCTGAGCGACAGGTTCAAATTCTGCCCAAGGTCAAAGCCATAGCTCAACTCAAGCCGCGGGCGCAGCGTTGATCCTGTTGCGTCCGCTTGGTTGAAAGAAAAGAAGTTATCGGTCGTTGCGACGTTTTCATCGAAATTCCGCGTTCCCGCATAGGCAAGCCCAAGGCTGACCGACGCACCGGCAAAGCTGTGGCGCGCGCCTTGGCTTTGCGCCAAAATATTGGCTTTCGTCTGGTCATTGGCAAAGCCCGGCGCAGCGGCCAGCATCGCCATCACCGTAAAACACCCCAGCATTTTCATTTCAGACCTTTCCGGCCCTTCTTGGCCGCGTCAAACCTGCGCTTTCTGCGCCAAGGCCCGCTTAAGCAAAACAACCAGAAGCCGCTGCAGCGGCGCGCGAAATCGCTTTCAGGTATGC